>Ga0247814_10000333_pt1 | contig 39694 bp, 36 predicted proteins | sample UWRJL179409R1_FD_179947 | JGI IMG/M metagenome (GOLD analysis project Ga0247814, IMG submission 179947) | Plant litter microbial communities from Arlington Agricultural Research Station in Wisconsin, United States - UWRJ-L179-409R-1 | ecosystem: Environmental > Terrestrial > Plant litter >... | reverse complement strand
CAGGCAGAGAATCCCGCCCATTACCGGCACCGGAATGCTCTGCAGCAGCGCGCCGAATTTGCCGATGAATGCCAGGCTGATGGCAAAGATCGCCGCCCAGGTCATGATCTTCGGGTTGTAGTTCTTGGTCAGCATTACCGCGCCGGTCACTTCGGCATAGGTGGTGTTGGGTGGCCCGCCGAACAGACCGGCTGCCGTGGTGGCGATGCCGTCGCCCAGCAAGGTGCGGTGCAAGCCCGGCTTCTTCAGATAATCACGTCCGGTCACGCTGCCGACTGCGATCACCCCGCCGATATGCTCGATGGCCGGAGCCAGCGCCACCGGCACGATGAACAGAATCGCCTGCCAGTTGAATTCCGGAGCGGTGAACGCGGGCAACGCCAACCAAGGTGCAGCGGCGATTTTCGCGGTGTCGACGACGCCGAAATAAAACGCCAGGGCGAAACCCACCAGGACGCCGGAAATGATCGGCACCAGACGAAAAATCCCTTTGCCGAACACCGCCACGATCAGCGTGGTCAGCAGCGCGGGCATGGAAATCCACATGGCGATCTTGTAGGGAATCAGTTCCGCGCCATCGCCGGACTTGCCCATCGCCATGTTGGCGGCGATGGGCGCCATGGCCAGGCCGATGGAAATAATCACCGGGCCGATGACCACCGGCGGCAGCAGGCGGTCGATGAAACCGGTGCCTTTGATCTTCACCGCCAGGCCGAGGAAGGTGTAGACGAAGCCCGCCGCCATGATCCCGCCCATGGTCGCGGCCAGGCCGAACTGGCCCTTGGCGAGGATGATCGGTGTGATGAAGGCAAAGCTCGATGCCAGGAAAACCGGCACCTGCCGCCCGGTCACCAGTTGGAACAGCAACGTGCCAAGGCCTGCAGTAAACAGTGCGACGTTAGGATCCAGCCCGGTGATCAGCGGCATCAAGACCAGCGCGCCGAACGCCACGAAGAGCATCTGCGCGCCGGATAAAACTGTGCGCCAGAGTGGATCGTTGAACTCGTCCTGCTTCATTACGCGTCCTTTTGCTTGGTGCCGAAAATCTTGTCGCCGGCATCGCCCAGGCCCGGAATGATGTAGCCGTGTTCGTTGAGGCGCTCATCGATGGATGCGGTGTAGATCGTCACGTCTGGGTGAGCCTTCTCCACTGCCGCGATGCCTTCGGGTGCAGCGACCAGCACCATGGCGCGGATTTCCTTGCAGCCGGCTTTCTTGAGCAGGTCAATCGTTGCAACCATCGAGCCGCCGGTAGCGAGCATCGGGTCGATGATCATCGCCAGACGTTCGTCGATTTCCGGGACCAGCTTTTCCAGATAGGTATGTGCTTCGAGGGTTTCTTCGTTGCGGGCGACGCCCACGGCGCTGACCTTGGCGCCCGGAATCAACCTGAGCACGCCGTCGAGCATGCCGATACCGGCGCGCAGGATCGGCACCACGGTGATCTTCTTGCCAGCGATCTTTTCGACCTGGACAGTGCCGGCCCACCCCTGGATGTCGTAGGTTTCCAGTGGCAGGTCAGCGGTGGCTTCGTAAGTGAGCAGGGCGCCGACTTCCTGGGCCAGCTCACGGAAATTTTTGGTGCTGATGTCGGCACGGCGCATAAGGCCGAGCTTGTGCTGGATCAGCGGATGACGGATTTCACGGACAGGCATAAGGAAAGGCTCCGGGCGGGGGGCAAAAAAACGGCCTAGGTTAATCTATTCAGCTGTTACTGTCCTACGGGTGTTACGGCGTTTTCATACGAATCCTGACACGTTAGTCCAGAATTGCTTGCCCTGACTGGAGCGGATGCGTACCTTTGCCCGCTTTTCTTACACTGCCCCCATTGGAGAGCGTCATGTCTGCTGATCTCGAGCATATCCGTCAAATCATGCGCGAGGCTGACTGCCTTTACACCGAAGCCGAAGTCGAAGTCGCTATCGCCAAGGTCGGTGCGCAGATCAATGCCGAACTCGCCGACCGCAACCCGGTGGTATTTTGCGTGATGAACGGCGGGCTGATCTTTGCCGGCAAACTGCTCACGCATCTGAATTTTCCGCTGGAAGCGTCGTACCTGCACGCGACCCGTTATCGCAACGAAACCAGTGGCGGCGATCTGTTCTGGAAAGCCAAGCCGGAAGTTTCGTTCATCGACCGCGACGTGCTGATCATCGATGACATTCTCGATGAAGGTCACACCTTGGGCGCGATCATCGACTTCTGCAAACATGCCGGTGCCAGCGCCGTCCACACTGCCGTGCTGATCGACAAAGACCACAACCGCAAAGCCCGCCCGGACCTGAAAGCCGATTTCGTCGGCCTGCCGTGCATCGACCGTTACATCTTCGGGTACGGCATGGACTACAAAGGCTACTGGCGCAATGCCGCTGGGATCTACGCAGTTAAAGGGATGTGAATTTCCGTAGGACCGGCTTCAGCCGGGAGAGCTTTCTCCCGGCTGAAGCCGGTCCTACGGAGTTCTCCTCAGCCTCCATGCTAAAGTGCCAGCCCAGTCCTTGCGGGAAGTCGAAATGAAGTTTTTGATCCGTAGCGCGGCGTTGGCGCTGCTGTGCAGTCTGCCTTTGGCGGCAAGCGTTTCAGCTGAGCCCATGCACGCCCAGTATCTGCCGCCCGACGACCTGAACGTCCGGGAAGGCGAGCCCGAGCAGCAGCAGTTGTTGCAGATCACTGAATATTCCGTGGTGATCGGCAGTCAGCGGCAATCCAATCAGCAGCCGATCCCGGTGACGTCGCCGATCCTGCTGCGCCTCAAGGGCAAGCCGCTGAACAAGGGCGCGACCATTGCCGAAGTGTTGATCCATTTCGATGGCGAAAGTAAAAGCCTGAAAAAACCGGCCTACGACGAGAAAAGCCGCGTTCTGACCTTGTACTACCCCGTTACCCAGTACCGGATGATGGTCGATCTGCTGCGCAGCGAGAAGGTCTACTGCCAGTTCCTGAGCTATGCCAATGGTCACGTCTGGGCTGATTTGCACACCACACCTGCGCGTATGCGTTGAGCCTTGAGCCGGGCGGGGGGTAAACTGCCCGCCGGTTAACATGTCCGCGATTCAGTTGGAGTCAGCAATGCGTAAAGATAAGAAGCAGTTGATCGGAGACGAGATCGGCGATGCGCAGATCAAGTTGTTTCTCGATTTCGAGCCGGTCGACGCCACATCGCCGTCGCTGCACAAGCTGATCAAGGCTTACCGTGGCCTGCGGGTCAATGATTTCGAGCGGTTCCTGGTGTTCTTCCGCGAAGCCGGTTTCGACTTTGATGGCAAGGACGAGCACGGCAACGATTTCATCGCCCTGATCAAGGATCAGCGCAATGCCGAGGAATACATTGAGCTGATCGAAAAAGCTCGCGGCTGATCAAATCCGCAGAGCAAAAAAAACGCCCCGAAGGGCGTTTTTTTATGGCCAGGCCATTACGCGATGCTTTGCACCGCGCTGCGTTTCTCGATCAGTTCCAGACGCTCGTTGTTCTCGGTACTGACGCGCTCATAGAGATGCGCATCGGTTTCGAGGATCGTTTCCCGGGCCGGGAATATCTCATTGAGCTTGGCAGCCCACTCGCCACGGGCTTTTTCCGGGAAGCAGCGGTCGATCAGTTCCAGCATGATCGACACCGTTACCGAAGCGCCGGGTGAAGCGCCCAGCAGGGCCGCAAGGGAACCATCCTTGGCCGACACCAGTTCGGTACCAAATTGCAGCACGCCGCCTTTCTTCGGATCTTTCTTGATGATCTGCACCCGTTGCCCGGCCACTTCCAGGCGCCAGTCTTCGGCCTTGGCTTCCGGATAGAAGCGGCGCAGGGAGGCAAGACGCTGCTCCATGGACTGCATGACTTCACTGACCAGATACTTGGTCAGGTCCATGTTGTCGCGAGCGACGGCCAGCATCGGTTTGATGTTGGCGACACGAACCGACAAGGGCAGATCAAGGAACGAGCCGTGTTTGAGGAACTTGGTGGTGAAACCGGCGTAAGGTCCGAACAGCAAGGATTTCTTGCCATCCACCACGCGGGTGTCCAGGTGCGGTACGGACATCGGCGGCGAACCGACGGCGGCCTGGCTGTAAACCTTGGCCTGGTGGCGCTTGACCACTTCCGGGTTGTCGCAACGCAGCCACTGGCCGCTGACCGGGAAGCCGCCAAAGCCTTTGCTTTCTTCGATGCCCGACATCTGCAGCAACGGCAAGGCCGCGCCGCCTGCGCCAAGGAACACGAATCTGGCGTCGATTTCGCGAGTACTGCCGCTGTTCACGTCCTTGATGCTGACGCTCCAGCCCGCGCCTTTACGGCTCAAACCGGTCACGCGCTTGCAGTACTTGACCTGTGCATCGGGGGTGCTGGTCAGGTGCTTGAGCAACTGGTTGGTCAGGTTGCCGAAGTTGACGTCGGTCCCGTTGATCACCCGGGTCGCGGCGATCTGCTCGTCGGCTGGGCGGCCGGGCATCATCAGCGGCATCCACTCAGCAAGCGTGGCCTTGTCTTCGGTGTATTCCATGGACGCAAACGCGTGATGCTTGCGCATGGCTTCAAAGCGAGTCTTGAGGAACGAGACGCCTTCGGCGCCCTGGACAAAACTCAGGTGCGGCACCGAGGCGATAAAGGACTTCGAGGAGCCGAAAGTGCCTTTTTGCGTGAGATACGCCCAGAACTGCTTCGAGACTTCGAACTGGGTGTTGATGTGTACGGCTTTCTTGATGTCGATGGAACCGTCAGCCGCAGGCGGCGTGTAGTTCAGTTCGCACAGCCCGGCGTGGCCGGTACCGGCGTTGTTCCACGGGTTGGAACTCTCCGCAGCGCCAGAATCCATCAGCTCAACGACTTCCAGCTTCAGGCTGGGGTCGAGCTCTTTGAGCAGTACGGCGAGGGTGGCACTCATGATGCCTGCCCCGACCAATACCACATCAACTGCTTCGTTATGCGCCATTAACGCGTCTCCAAAATCTGCAGCACCAAATTGACGGCATACGATCCCGAGGTCGGTCGCCAGGTCGCGGGGCATGGATCAAAGTAGTCCCCAGGTAACGCTGGCCAGGATCGGCATGTCCGGTTCTTCGCAATTTTTCGCATCGTCAACGGAGGTCACCAAGCGGACCTGAAATGCGGCTCATAAAACGTGCATGAACGCATTTTTCAAGCCCAGCGGCCATTCGACTATCGTCAAGGCCTCCGGTAATGCAACCAAATCCGTAGGGGACAGGCTTCAGACTCCGGTCATGGAGACTGCGCAGCAGCGATCAATCCTGTTCAAAGGGGCTGGGTCAGACGCTGATAATGGTGCATTTACAAACGCGTACCTATTCATTTGCTCGCCACACTCTTGTGAAGTTGTGAAACCCGTTTTTTTCACGCTCTTTTGGAAACGTGAACCTCAAACCTCAAAAAGGGCTGCGCGATGGCAGCTCTGGCAGATCGAAGGCAGGCAAGCATAAGGCGCTTTAAGGCAGGAAAGGTTCGAAACGATTCGCCAGCCAGCGAGTACAGATGCCTGCACATGATCTGTGTGGGCGGCTCTCTGTGGGCAATACGAAGGCGCTAATCCAGTGATTAGCAATGCTGCGAGGCCCGATCAGGAGACGTCCTTATAATCGGGGGGAGATTATAGCGATGAAACGACTGGAATTGATCTGATTAAGTGACTTTTATTCGTCGTCCGGTCAGACGGTGAGCATGCGGTGTGCAGCGGACCGGCTTGCAGCTCTCTGCCTGCGGGCGTTGGCGGGCAGTGGAGCGCCGAGCCAGGAGAGATTTTCCTCGACGATTTCGACCCATTCGCTGCCTGCCGGAGCCTGACGGCAGCGCTTGAACGCCTGGCAGATGCCGGATTGGTCGACGCGGGCGTAGTGGCGATATTGACGACGCAGGCTGAACAGTGACCAGAGAAAGTCCATGACGATGCTCCTGTTGGGTTGAGCATAGGTTGCACGCCGCACGTGACATGACGGTGACACCTGTGTTGCTGAACCATTGCGGTCTGTTTGCAGTCCGATTTTCAACTGGTTAGCGTGCCGTGAGCGCCGCTATACTGCGGCACATTTAGTGCCCTGCCCATGGAGAGATGAGCATGCTGCGTCGCATTTTGTTTGGTTTGCTTGCTGTTAGCAGTCTTACACTGGTCGGCTGTGCCCACAGCCCGCAACAACTTAGTCCGCAGCCCAAGCTGAACGCCCAGCTTGCGCCTGTCGGCCGTGGCCAGCCGGTGGTGGTGCGTGTGGTTGATGGTCGTCCTGGCCCGACACTCGGCACCCGTGGCGGCATGTACCCGGAAACCAGCGCGATCAGCGTCTCCGGTGCCGATCTGCTGCCTAAACTGCAAGCCCAGGCCGAAGCCGCTGTACGTTTGCTGGGCTTCACGCCGAGTGCCAGTGGCAGCGGCCCGCAATTGACCGTGACCCTCGCCGACCTGAAATATCAGTCGCCCAAAGAAGGTCTGTACGTGACCGAAGCGACCATCAGTTCGACGTTCCGCGCTGACGTGCAGAACAACGGTAAGAGCTACAGCGGTCGTTATGCCGCCTCCCTGGACCAGCGCTTCGGCATGGCGCCGAATCAGGAAACCAACACCAAGCTGGTCAGCGACGTGTTGAGCGATGCGCTGACGCGTCTGTTCCAGGATCAGACGATTGGCCGGACGCTGGCGCAGTAACCGCGTAAACGCTGGATCAAAAAAACCCGGCCCTCTCTGTGAAGAGGCCGGGTTTTTTGTTGGAGGTTGCTTACCTCATGCCGCCTGCTGATAAAAATCCAGAAAACTGAAACCGGTCTGCTGATCCATGTCCGGCAGGTCGTGGTGTTGATGCCCGCCGAGGGCGCAGTACACCAGCCAGTGGCGGTCCTGGACGTTAAAGGACAAAGCGTCGATCAATGCTTCCTGTTCGTCGCTCGGGGCGATCAGATACAGGCGGTCCTGATTCTTGGCGTGCAGCATGAATGGCTCCAGAAGGGATCGAGGTTATCCCTCGAGGTGCCATACAGTGCCCGGTTCAGGTTACGTTAAGGTGACGGTGGCTAGATTAGGGTTCTATCAAATCTGAACCCCACGGCGCGCTTTGAAAACGCCATCGAGGCTGCAATGTCGCTCTTACCCCTCACGCCTGCCTTTACCCTCAACCTGCTCGCATTGCTGGCCGCTTGCCCCGGAATCGGCTTGCTGTACGTGACGCGAAACCGGGAACAGCGCGAACTCAGGCATCTTGCGGTGCTGAGCGCCTTGTCGCAGATCGATGAACCCATGCATCTGATGGACGTCTCGTTATTGCGCATGAACCGCCTGTGCTACCGCGTGGGTGCGGCTTGTCTGGGGTTTGCGTTGCTGTTGTCTTGGGTCAGCACCGGACTGTAATCCCTGCTTTAGCCCATAAAGAAAAAGGCGCTCTTCAGAGCGCCTCCTTCTTTACCGTCCGTTCGCGAGTTACAGCGCGATCCCGGCCTTGACCCGATACTGATTGCGTACCGGCATCGCGTATTGCTGGACCAGAAACGGCCGATGTTCTTCCGGGCAACCGTCGAGGCGGCGTTGCCATTCTTCCTGGGCTTTGGCCAGCTCCTCGGGCGCAAACACATCCGCCGCCAATGGCACGCCGAGTGCCGGATCAGCATCAGCCCATTGCGCGTAAGCCAGGTAATGCGCCGGGAACAGGCGATAGCCGCCGAGAATTTGCCGGTCCATTTCGATGGCCAGCGCTTTGGTGTCTTCGAACAGCTCGGTGATTGGCGGCGCGAAGTTCACATGCACGCGGCCTTTGTAGCCGGTGATGCCCAACGCGATGCTGACGTCATCCTCGCCCGGTACTTTGGTGTAACTCCCCGTGGTGGCGCGGATGTACAGTTCGCGCGCCTTGGCATGGTCGCACGGATCGTATTCATAGCTGATCGACACGGGCGTCAGGTTCAGCGAGCGGATCACTTCGGCAAACGGCTCGTCCTTGCGGCTCATGTGGAACATTTTCAGGATCGCCGATTCGGTGCGGTCGTCGCCGTCCTTGGCCCGGCCCTCGGCCTGGGCGATCCAGATCGACTGGCAATCGTTGCGAATCGAGTGATTGATGTAGGCCGACAACAACTGGTACGCCGCCATTTTTTCCCGGCGTCCGATGATGGAACGGTGCACGATGAAGCTCTTGTTCAGGCGCATCAGATCGCTGACAAAGGGCTTTTGCAGCAGGTTGTCGCCGATGGCAATCCGCGGCGTCGGCAAGCCTGCGTGATAAATCGCGTAATTGACGAAAGCCGGGTCCATCACGATGTCGCGATGGTTGGCCAGAAACAGATACGCACTGCCGGACTTGAACTGCTCGACGCCGGTATAGGTCACACCGTCAGTGGCGCGCTCAATGGTGTGGTCGACGTAATACTCGACCTTGTCCTGAAGCGTGGCCACCGAATCGATCCCGGCAAACTCGCGACGCAGCTTGCGCGCCAGCACCGGTTGCAGCACCCAGCCAAACGCGCCGGCCAGGCGCGGGAAGCGGAAATGAGTCAGGATCGCCAGGAATGCTTTGTCGCTGAGCAGGCGCGCGAGTACAGCTGGGACTTCGGCGTCGTCGTAAGGTCGGATGGCATCGAATTCGCCCATCATGCTCTCTTGTAGGGAATGGCAGGAAAAGGAAGGCTGGGTCTGAAAATAACGTTCAGACTCTAGTGCATCAGCCTTCAAATAGAGCGCGATTATACGCACAACTAGTCCCGGAGACCTTGATGCAGGAATTACAGAGTTACGACTGCCCTTACTGTGGCGAACCGGTCGAAGCGGTGCTGGACCTTTCCGGCGGCGATCAGCAATACATCGAAGATTGCCCGGTCTGCTGCCGACCGATCGTTTTCGATCTGCAGACCGACGGCGAAGACTGGAATCTGGACGTGCGCAGTGAGAATGAGTGATGCAGAAAATCTATGAGCCGGAAAACCTTCTCGAAGGCGAATTGCTGCAGGGCATGCTCGCCAGTGAAGGCGTGCAGGCGCATCTGACCGGCCGGGATTTGCTGGGCGGGGTGGGCGAGCTGCCAATTTTTGGCGTGTTGGGGCTGTCGGTCGATAACGATCAGGCTGAGCACGCACGGGCGTTGATCACTGCGTACAATGCAGCGCTGCCTGTGTCCGGAGACGAACCGGACAATTTTCCCGACGTGCTGGTGTGCTGACACGCTGCCCGATTCCGTTTTTTTAGCTGCCAGAAGAGTCTTGTTGCCCTCATGTGTGGACGTTATGCCCTGTTTCGTTGGACGCCCGCGTTTGCGGCCTTGCCCGGTTTCCCGGCTGACCAACAGGCGCAATGGAACATTTCCCCGGCCGATTCGGTATTGATGCTGCGCGCCAGCAGCGAAACCGAAGGCGACCTTGAACTGGCCCGCGCGCGCTGGGGGCTGACTCCGGCCTGGCTGACCGACCTGTCGCGCACGCCGGCCCATGCCCGCGCCGAAACCCTGGTCGAACAGCCGATGTTTCGCGATGCGTTTCGCTCGCGGCGCTGTCTGCTGCCCGCCAATGGTTTCTATGAATGGCGCGGCACGACTCGCAAACGACCGTTCTGGCTGACGCCGGGGGAGGGTTCGGCACTGTTTTTCGCGGCGATCTGGGAGGCGTATCCGGTGCAGGGGCATACGTATTTGAGTGTTGCGGTGGTCACCCAACTGGCCGCCAGCCAGCGCCGCCCGTTGATTCTCGATGCCCAGGGCCAAAAGGACTGGCTGGCCGCCGACACGCCGTTGCCCATCCTGCAAGCACTGCTCGCCAGCCCGCAAACCGCCCTGCGCGAACGGCCGCTGGCCAATCTGGTGAATGATCCAAAGCTCAACGCGCCGGAGTGCTTGACGCCTTTGTGACGTTGTCTGCGCTGCAGCCTTCCCGGACACGTCCGGTCCTACCTACACCTGAAAAGATTGATCAGCCGCCTTTGGAACCAACCGCCGGATCAGCTGACCAAAAAGGCTATCGGATGATCTCTGGCGCATTCGCTGTTCGCCGTCCAGAATCACCAGCATGTTTCCAGGGAGATTCACCATGCGTCGTTCAGTTGCTTTAAGTGCCTTGACTGCCAGCCTGTTGCTCAGCGGTTGCCAATCTGTAAACACGACCAGTGGGGATGCGGTGGGCGTTGAGCGCAAGCAATACATGTTCAGCATGCTTTCGACTGATGAAGTGAACAAGATGTACGCCCAGTCCTATCAGGAAACGGTGAGCGAAGCGTCCGGCAAAGGCGTGCTCGATACCACCAGCGCCAATGCAAAGCGCGTGCATGCGATTGCCGACCGGTTGATCGCCCAGGCGCCCAAGCTGCGTCCTGATTCCGCGCAGTGGCAGTGGGAAGTCAATCTGATCAAGAGCGATGACCTGAACGCCAACTGCGGCCCTGGCGGCAAGATCATTGTTTACAGCGGGCTGATCGACACACTCAAACTGACCGACGATGAAATCGCCGCAGTCATGGGTCACGAGATCGCCCACGCCTTGCGCGAGCACGGTCGCGAAGCGATGTCCAAGGCCTATGGCGTAGCGATGGCCAAACAGGGCGCGGGTGCCTTGCTCGGATTGGGGCAGGACAGCCTCGCGCTGGCCGATACCGTGGTCAATTACAGCCTGACCTTGCCGAACAGTCGCGGTAATGAAAACGAAGCCGACCTGCTCGGTCTGGAACTGGCGGCACGCGCTGGCTACAACCCGAATGCTGCGATCACGCTGTGGGAGAAAATGAGCCAGAATTCCGGAGGTTCCCCGCCGGAATTCATGAGCACTCACCCGGCCTCGGCGACGCGGGTCGCTTCGTTGCAGGCGGCGATTCCCAAGGTGATGCCGCTTTATCAGGCTGCCAAGAAGTAGCCGAAAAATAAGGAGCGAAAACGGTGGCAGGGATTTTCGTAGGACCGGCTTTAGCCGGGAGGAGGCCGGCCCACTCGCAGCGGGTCTGTTGTCTGAACACTCACCCTCCCGGCTAAAGCCGGTCCGACAGGTCCATTCTTTACCGAAAGATCAAGGTTGATCATACCCAGCCACTGACCTGCATCGCCTTGTACACCGCGACCAGTGCCAGCACGAAGAAGGCGCAGGCCGCCAGGCGCCGGATCAAGGTCAGCGGCAGTTTGTCGGCGGCGAAATTGCCCGCCAGCACTACCGGTACGTTGGCGATCAACATGCCCAGCGTCGTGCCGATAATCACCAGCCAAAGGTAGGAATATTGCGCGGCCAGCATCACCGTGGCGATTTGCGTCTTGTCGCCGATTTCCGCGATGAAGAACGCAATCAGCGTGGTCAGGAATGGCCCGAATTTGCGGCCATTGCTGGCTTCGTCATCGTCCAGCTTGTCCGGGACCAGCGTCCACAACGCGGTGGCGGTGAAGCTCGCGGCGAGAATCCAGTGCAGCGTGGCGTCGGAGAAGAAACTGCCAAACCAGGCGCCGACCGCACCCGCCGCAGCGTGGTTGGCCAGGGTGGCCGCGACAATGCCGGCGATGATCGGCCAGGGCTTGCGAAAGCGCGCGGCGAGAATGAGGGCGAGCAGTTGGGTCTTGTCACCGATTTCGGCAAGTGCGACTACAGCGGTGGGGACCAACAGGGATTCCAGCATCAGGGTTTTCCTAAGGGGCGGGTCGACACGGCTATGACACGTACAACCTCCCCGCCCCGGGTAAGGTGTTCGTGTCATAGGTCTGGTCAAACCACCGATCCGTCTGAGCGGATTCGGGGTCGTACGCACCATGGTCTGAGGACCAAGTATGTTGATGCGTACCGGACGAGCATGATGCTCGTGGGAGACTACTCCCCTAGGACGGAGCGGATTCTGCCTACGCAAGCGGCATTCGGCAAGCGCTTATTTTCAGGCGCGCTTGGCGCGGTAAATCCGGAAACCATTGCCCTGAGCCTTGATCGCGCACACGCCCAGGTGCTCTTCGATCAGCGGTTGATACTTGAGGAAGGCATTCGCAACCAAGCGTAGTTCGCCACCTGATTTCAGATGTTGGCGTGCTTTTCGCAGCAAGTTTTCCGTTGCCTGATAATCGGTATGCACCCCGACATGGAACGGTGGATTGCTCAGAATCGTGCTCAAACCCATGGGCGCGGCGTCGATCCCGTCGCCGGTCAATACCTCGGCTTCCAGGCCATTGGCGGCGAGAGTCAGACGGCTGCTGGCGGTGGCGAAAGCGTCCACGTCGAGCATGATGACGTTGTTGTGCGGGTAGCGACGTTTTACCGCAGCGCCAAGGACACCGGCACCACAGCCGAAATCCAGCAGATTGCCGCTGGGCAGCTTGTCGATGTTTTGCAACAGCAGCGCCGAGCCGCGATCCAGACGACCGTGGCTGAAGACGCCCGGCAGGCTGACGACTTTCAGTGGGCCATCTTCCATTTCCACTTCGTAATGCTGGGCGAGGCTTTCCAGGGTTACTGCTTGCGGGGCGGTTTCGACAGTGACCTGCCACAGTTGGCAGTGCCGCGCGCTGTCCAGCTTGCGGGCGCGACCGAACGGGCTCAACTGGCGGGCTGCCGCTTCAATACCGCTGCGCTTCTCGCCGACCAGGAACAACTCGCGGCCGGCCAGTCGCGAAGCCAGGGCATTAAGGATGTAATCGGTCAGGTCGCGGGACTTGGGCAGAAACACCACGGCAGCATCGAAGGGTTCCTGCGGCGCGTCGACGCCAAAGTGCGTGCGGCCTTCGAAACGGGCATCCAGCGCGGCTTGATCGCCCGCATGCCAGCACCAGCCGCGTGCTTGTGGCAAACGGCCAAGCAAATCATCTGCCGGCAAGCCAGCCAGCAGCAGCGAACCCTGAAACAGCTCGGCCTGACGGAGTAACACTTCACTGCGCGGGTCCATTGAAGGGCTCCTTGAAAAGGGGCGCAGTCTAGCAGAGCTTCGCAGTCAACTACGCGCCGTCCCCCGTAGGAGCGAATTCATTCGCGAAAGGCCAGTCCAGGCGGCGGAGATTTCCCTGACCCTGACACCGCTTTTCCGGATATATCCGGTCCCACACAGTCTGCACGGGATCTCCCGCTATCAGCTCACCACCCGCACCGGATTACCGGCAAAGAACCCCAGCGCATTTTCCGTCACCTGGGTAACAATCCGTTGCCGCGCCTCACGAGCGCCCCAGGCACTGTGCGGGGTAATGATCAGGCGCGGAATATCGCCAGCCAAGAGCGGGTTGCCAGCGACCGGCGGCTCCACGGTCAACACATCCGATGCAGCGCCGCCCAAGTGGCCATTACGTAGCGCATCCGCCAGCGCCTGTTCATTGATCAGCCCGCCTCGAGCCGTGTTGATCACGTATGCATGGGGCTTGAGCAGGCTCAGTTCATGGGCGCCGATCATGTCGCGGGTGTGCTCGTTGAGCGGGCAGTGCAAGGTCAAGGCGTCAATCTGCGGCAGCAGTTGCGCAAGCGGCAAGCGATCAGCGCGGGCCGGGCGGCCGGGGATCTGCCCGAGCAAGACGCGCATGCCAAAGGCTTCAGCCAGCTTCGCCACCGCGCCGCCGAGTTCGCCATGCCCCAACAAACCCAGAGTTTTGCCTTCCAGTTCGAAAATCGGGAAGTCCAGCAGGCAAAACTGTTTCGACTTCTGCCATTGGCCGTGTTGCACCGCGCTCTGGTAGTCCGGCAGCCGGGTGGCGAGGGCGAGCAACAGCATCAGCGTGTGCTGCGCCACCGACGGCGTGCCGTAACCCTGACAATTGCATACGGTGACACCGTGCTGGCGGGCGGCCTCCAGGTCGACGTTGTTGGTGCCGGTCGCCGTCACCAGCACCAGCTTCAAGTCGGGACATGCGGCGAACGTGGCGGCATCAATCATGATCTTGTTACTGATCGCCACGCTGGCGCCTTGCAGACGCTCAATCACCTGATCGGGTGTGGTGCTGGCATGCAGCACCAGATCGGCGAAACATTCGCGCAACGTACCCAAGTCCAGATCGCCCAGATCCAGGGACGTGTGGTCGAGGAAAACTGCCTTACCGTGATTGCTCATCAGCTGTACCTGTTATTGGAAGTTTCGAAGGCTTAATGTGGTCAGCCTAACAGAGCGAAACGCTTGCTTACATTTTTGGAGAAACGCATGTATTGGGCAGAATTTCTGACCGTTGCCTTGATTCACCTGCTTGCCGTCGCCAGTCCCGGCCCGGATTTCGCCGTGGTGGTACGTGAAAGCGTGACCCATGGCCGCAAAGCCGGGACCTACACAGCCATGGGCGTGGGCACCGCGATTTTTGTGCATGTGGGCTATTCGCTGCTGGGGATCGGCCTGATCGTTTCCCAGTCCATCGTGTTGTTCAACGCGCTTAAATGGGCAGCTGCTGCGTATCTGCTGTACATCGGCTTCAAGGCCTTGCGCGCCAAACCGGCCAATGCCAGCGATGCACCCGTCAAGGTTGCCGAGGGCGAGCGCACCGCACGCGGCGCCTTTACCAGCGGCTTTGTCACCAACGGCCTGAACCCCAAGGCGACGCTGTTTTTTCTGTCGCTGTTCACCGTGGTGATCAATCCGCACACGCCATTGTGGGTGCAGGCGGGTTACGGCGTTTACCTGGCTGTGGCGACCGGCCTGTGGTTCTGCATGGTGGCGCGCCTGTTCAGTCAAGAGCGTGTGCGTGCAGGCTTTGCGCGTATGGGCCACTGGTTTGATCGGGCCATGGGGGCGGTGCTGGTGGCATTGGGCTTGAAGCTGGCGTTTACCGAGATTCGCTGATAAGGCCAGCCTAGGTTTCATCAACCCTCACATAACCTGGAATGCGTTCCGTAGGACTGGCTTTAGCCGGGAGGAGGCCATTCCATGCGCAGCAGCTACGTCGCTAGCACTGTCGCCCTCCCGGCTGAAGCCGGTCCGACGGATCTGCGGTATGGCGCGGTGTCAGCTTCAGGGTGAAATCCTCCATGGCTTTGAGCGAAGGCTGGCAATTCGCCTCCCCTGACGCTCATCCAGCAAATCATCCCTTCGGCTGATTTGGCTGGCGGGCCGGGCCTCTAGAGTGCATATTTTCAAGCCTCGACTTTGCACTCGAAAAGGAACTCCCATGCTGCAGACCCGCGTTATTCCACCGGCCGATGGCGCCTATCAGTACCCCCTGTTGATCAAGCGGCTATTGATGTCCGGCAGTCGCTATGAAAAAACGCGTGAAATCGTCTACCGCGATACTGTTCGCTATACCTATCCCGAGCTTTCCGAGCGGATCTGTCGTCTGGCCAATGTCCTGACTGCCGCAGGCGTCAAGGCTGGCGATACCGTCGCGGTCATGGATTGGGACAGCCATCGTTACCTGGAGTGCATGTTTGCCATTCCAATGATCGGTGCAGTGATTCACACGGTCAACGTACGCCTGTCACCCGAGCAAATCGTCTACACCATGAACCACGCCGAAGATAAGTTCGTGCTGATCAACAGTGAATTTGTCGGCCTGTATAAGGGGATTGCCGGACACCTGACCACGGTCGAGAAAACCTTGCTGCTCACCGATCTGCCGGAAAAGACCGCTGATTTGCCTGATCTGGTCGGCGAGTACGAAACTTTGCTGGCGCAAGCGAGCAACCAGTACGAATTCGAAGATTTCGACGAAAACTCCATCGCCACCACCTTCTACACCACGGGTACGACGGGTAACCCGAAGGGCGTGTATTTCAGCCATCGGCAACTGGTCCTGCACACCATGGGCGTAGCAACCATTGTCGGCAGCGCTGAACGGTTGCTGGGCACCGATGACGTGTACATGCCGATCACGCCGATGTTCCACGTGCATGCGTGGGGCATGCCGTATGCGGCCACCATGCTTGGCATCAAACAGGTCTATCCGGGGCGTTACGATCCTGAAATGCTCGTCGAGTTGTGGCGTAAGGAAAAGGTAACGTTCTCCCATTGCGTGCCGACCATCCTGCAAATGCTACTCAACTGCAAGTCCGCTCAAGAGCTGGATTTTGCCGGTTGGAAAATCATCATTGGCGGCAGTTCGCTCAATCGCACGCTCTTTGAGGCCGCCAAGGCCCGTGGCATTCAGTTGACCGCCGCTTATGGCATGTCGGAAACCGGGCCGCTGATTTCCGTTGCTCACCTGAATGACGAGCTGCGCGCTGGCACCGAAGACGAGCGCATTACTTATCGGATCAAGGCCGGGGTGCCGGGGATTCTGGTGGACGCGGCGATTATCGATGAAGACGGCAACTTCCTGCCCGCCGATGGCGAGTCCCAGGGCGAACTGGTGTTGCGCGCGCCCTGGTTGAGCGAAGGGTATTACCGTGAGCCGCAGAAAGGCGCCGAGCTCTGGGCGGGTGGCTGGATGCATACCGGTGACGTGGCCACGCTGGACAGCATGGGCGTCATCGATATTCGTGATCGCATCAAGGACGTCATCAAGACCGGTGGCGAATGGATCTCGTCGCTGGACCTCGAAGACCTGTGCAGTCGCCATCCGGCGGTGCGCGAAGTGGCCGTGGTGGGCATCGCCGATCCGCAGTGGGGCGAGCGGCCTTTCGCGCTGCTGGTGATTCGCGATGGGCACAGCATCGACGCACGGGATTTGAAGGAACACCTCAAACCATTCGTGGAACTGGGGCACATCAATAAGTGGGCGATTCCGCATCAAATCGCGCTTGTTACTGAAATTCCCAAGACCAGCGTCGGCAAACTCGACAAGAAGCGCATGCGCGTAGACATCGTCGAATGGCAGAACAGTAACAGTACCTTTCTCTCGACGCTCTGATACCCAACCTGCCGCGCTCCCCGAGTGCGGCAGGTCCCGCCGATAGCCTGCTGACAAGCGCCTGCCCTGTCAAAAACCGATTTCACGCCACTCTGCGCACCGGTCTCGCCACAGCGATCGCCGGGAAATACGCGTGCCAGAGGGTTTGATGCTGCAAATCACACTTTAGAGGGATCTAGTGCTGCAACCGGCTGGATATAGTCGGCATCAGGGGCTGGGTAAGAGCGCAAAAAGATGCAATGTCGTGTCGTAACCCTCTGGGTTACCCGATTAGTGTCAAAATCGGAGTTTCGACGAGAAGCCCGGTCGTTTTTAGCAGTACCCACTGCCAAAAAAAATAAAAGCACATGGAGTAGCGTCGATGACATCAGCAAACCAGTTCTGGCGCCGGGCGAAATTGCCTTTGGCCGTCAGCCTCGCTTCTACGCTCGCCGGTCCTGCATTCGGCGTCAGTTTCAACATCGGCGAAATCGAAGGCAAGTTCGACTCGTCGCTCTCTGTGGGCGCCAGTTGGTCGACTGAAAAGGCCAACAAGAACCTCATCGGTGCCAATAACGGCGGGCACGGCCTGTCGCAAACGTCCGATGACGGCCACTTGAACTTCAAACGTGGGGAGACGTTTTCGAAGATCTTCAAGGGCATCCATGATCTGGAACTGAAATACGGCGACACCGGCGTGTTCGTGCGTGGCAAGTACTGGTATGACTTCGAGCTCAAGGACGAAGGGCGTGAATTCAAGGACATCAGCGACTCCAACCGCAAAGAGGGCGCCAAATCCTCCGGCGGCCAGATTCTCGATGCGTTCGTCTACCACAACTACAGCATTGGCGATGAGCCAGGTTCGGTACGTCTGGGCAAGCAAGTGGTCAGTTGGGGTGAAAGTACCTTCATCCAGAACGGCATCAACAGCATCAACCCGGTCGATGTTTCGGCATTCCGCCGTCCCGGCGCGGAAATCAAGGAAGGCTTGATTCCGGTCAACATGTTCTACCTGTCGCAAAGCATCACCGAAAACCTCTCGGCTGAAGGCTTCTACCAGCTGGAATGGGACCAGACCGTTACCGACAACTGCGGCACATTCTTCTCCCAGCCGGACGTGATTTCCGACGGCTGCGACAACAACCTGGCCGTCTTGCGCAGCCGTAACAGCCTGAACAGTTCGCTGACCTCTGCGGGTCTGCCCGCTGCCGCCCGTGGCGCTGTGTTCAACTCGCTGAACCAGCAAGGTGTGCGTTTCGGCAGTCCTGACGAGGGCGCCATTGTTCGTCGCGGCCCGGACCGTGACGCCCGTGACAGCGGCCAGTTCGGCCTGGCAGTGCACTACAACTTCGAACCGCTGGACACCGAGTTCGGCGCGTATTTCATGAATTACCACAGCCGTGCGCCGATTTTCAGCGGCAAGGGCGGTCCGGCCAGCGCTTACAGCGCGGCAGGTCTGGTGGGTTCATTGGTACGTAACGGAATTCCGGCCCAGACAGCGGCCGCGTTGGCGCCGACGCTGCTGCCGGTGGTGGTTGCGGGCAACTCCAGCTACTACGTCGAATACCCGGAAGACATTCATCTGTACGGCCTGAGCTTCTCCACCACCTTGCCTACAGGTACAGCCTGGAGCGGTGAAATCAGCTACCGCCCGAATGCTCCGGTCCAGGTCAACACCACTGACATCCTGTATTCGGGCCTGTCGCCGCTCAACCCGAACGTATCGGTGTTGACGGGTCGCCCGAACACCGATCAGCCGGGTTATCGCCGTAAAGAAATCACCCAGATGCAAACCACCTTCACCCAGTTCTTCGATCAGGTGATGGGCGCGGAACGTCTGACCGTGGTCGGTGAAGTTGGCTGGACCCACGTTGGTGGTCTGGAAAACACCTCGAAAGTTCGTTATGGCCGCGACCCAAGCTACGGTCCGGGCCCGCTGGCTGGCGGTCAATGCACCACGCTCAACGCCGGCACCCTGACTGGCGCTGCGCAGAACAACCTCAGCCGCTACTGCGAAGACGACGGTTTTACCACTGCCAACTCCTGGGGTTATCGCGCCCGGGCCATCTGGGATTACAACAGCGTGTTCGCTGGCGTGAACCTGCGTCCGAGCGTTGCCTGGTCTCATGACGTCGAAGGTTACTCACCAGGCCCAGGCGGCAACTTCGAGGAAGGTCGCAAGGCTGTCAGCCTCGGCCTGGATGCCGAATACCAGAACACCTACACCGCGAACCTCTCGTACACCAACTTCTTCGATGGCAAGTACACGACTGTGGATGACCGCGATTTTGTTGCGCTCAGCTTCGGCATGAATTTCTAAGAACACGGTTTTCAGGACGATTATGAAAATGAAAATAACAACAGGTCTATTGCAAATCGGTGTCTTGAGCCTGTCATTGCTGGCAACCGGTGTCATGGCCGCAGTGTCTGAGTCGGAAGCCGCGAAGCTTGGAACCACGCTGACGCCAATGGGCGCGGAAAAAGCCGGCAATGCCGCCAATACGATTCCCGCCTGGAGCCCGATGCCGAAAAATGCGGGGGCAGTGGACAGCAAGGGTTTCCTTGCCAACCCGTATGCCAATGAGAAGCCGCAGTTCACGATTACTGCGGCCAACGTCGAGCAGTACAAGGACAAGCTTGCTCCGGGGCAGTACGCGATGTTCAAGCGCTACCCGGAAACCTTCAAGATGCCGGTCTATCCGTCCCATCGCGGCGCGACCGTGCCGGATGACGTTTTAGCCGCCATCAAGAGAAACGCCACCAACACCAAATCGGTGGGCGGCGGCAACGGTCTGGAAAACTTCGAGACGGCAGTGCCGTTCCCGATTCCGGCATCCGGTGTCGAAGTGATCTGGAACCACATCACACGCTATCGCGGCGGCAGCGTGACGCGTCTGGTCACTCAGGCCACTCCGCAGCCCAACGGCTCGTTCAGTCTGGTGTACTTCCGCGATCAGTTTGTGTTTCGCGACAAGATGAAAGACTTCGATCCGAAAAACCCTGGAAATATCCTGTTCTACTTCAAGCAGGAAGTGACCGCACCGGCACGTCTGGCCGGTGGCGTGTTGCTGGTTCACGAAACCCTTGATCAGGTAAAGGAACCGCGTTCGGCGTGGGTGTATAACGCCGGTCAACGCCGTGTGCGTCGCGCGCCGCAAGTGTCCTATGACGGCCCGGGTACTGCGGCCGATGGCCTGCGCACCTCTGACAACCTCGACATGTACAACGGTGCGCCGGATCGCTATGACTGGAAATTGATCGGCAAGCAGGAACTGTACATCGCCTCCAACAGCCACAAGCTGGACGATCCAAAGCTCAAGTACGCCGACATCATCAAGGCCGGTCACATCAATCAGGACCTGGCTCGCTACGAGCTGCGTCGTGTCTGGCATGTGACGGCAACCTTGAAGGAAGGCCAGCGCCATATCTACGCCAAGCGTGATTTCTTCATCGACGAGGACACCTGGCAGGCAGCGGTGATCGATCACTACGACGGTCGCGGTCAACTGTGGCGCGTGGCGGAAGCTCACGCCGAGAACTACTACGACAAGCAAGTGCCGTGGTACGCCCTGGAAACCCTGTATGACCTGCAATCGGGCCGTTATCTGGCACTGGGCATGAAGAACGAAGAGAAAAGCGCTTACGACTTCGGCTTCACTGCCACCACCAGCGAGTTCACCCCGAATGCGCTGCGTCAGGAAGGGGTGCGTTGATCTGGTTTGATCAGGCGTGAAAGCCGGTCCTACGGATCACATTGATATTGGATAGACCTTAAAGCCCCTTAACCGGGGCTTTTCTATGTCCGGGTATTCGCAATGATGATTGTAGGAATTTTGTTACAGTCTTTTCGGCAACCGCCTTCAAAAGGCGCTACTTAACCGCTAGTCTCGGGACTATCTGCTTAGCCGCTAATAGCGCTTCAACAACAAGAGCCGGCCATGACTGATCTGTCCCGTATGCAAGGATTCGCAGACAGCGCGGTACCCGCGCTGGAAGGGCGATTTTTTCGACCTCCGTTACCAGACGGATACATATCCCGTCCTCGCTTGTGCGAGCGGCTGGCGGCTGGCTTGTCCGGGCGACTGCTGCTCGTCAGCGCGCCAGCCGGCTTCGGCAAGAGTTCGCTGGCGGTGGAGTTCTGCGAGAATCTTCCGCCTCAATGGCAGAGCGTCTGGATTGGCTTGAGTCAGCGCGACAGTGATCCGGGACGGTTTCTCGAACGTTTGCTGGCCGGATTGCAGCAGTTTTTCCCCCAGCTGGGTGCCCAGGCGCTCGGTTTGTTGAAGATGCGTCAGCGTCATCAACCGTTTGCCTTTGAAGAATGGCTGGACGGACTGCTCGATGAGCTCGCCATGCATCTATTGCTGAGCAAGCCGTTGTTGTTGGTCCTCGATGATTACCATCTGGCGCAAGGGCCGGTGCTGGATCGTTGCCTGCAATTTTTCCTCAATCATTTGCCCGCCGGCCTGATCATCATGGTCACCAGCCGCCAACGCCCGGACTGGCATCTGGCGCGCTTGCGCCTTTCGCGACAATTACTCGAACTCACTGAACAAGACTTGCGCCTGACCCATTGTGAGTCGCGGGCGCTGCTTGATCAGCACAGCAGTTCGTTGGACAGCGAGGCGTTGCAAAGCCTGATCCTGCGCAGTGAAGGCTGGGTCGCCGGGCTGCGCTTCTGGTTGCTGGCCGCGTCTGAAGCGGGTGGTGACAACGCGCTGCCTCAGGCGCTGCACGGTGGCGAAGGGTTGATCCGCGATTACTTGCTTGAAGAAGTTATCGATTGCCTGCCTGCTGACGTTCAAGCGTTTCTGTACGAAACCGCGTGCCTGGAACGTTTCTGCAGTGAGTTGTGCAATGCCGCGCGCGACAGTCACGACAGCGCGCAAATGCTGCGTTTCCTGCAATCACACCAAGTATTTCTCGTGCCGCTGGACGAGCATGGTCGCTGGTTTCGCTATCACCATTTGTTTTCCGATCTGCTGCGGGCCCGGCCCGATGCCGAGCTGCGGCAAACCCGGCTGCACCTGAATGCATGCCGCTGGTTCAGCGATCAGGGGTTGCTCGACGAAGCGGTCGAGCAGGCGTTGCGCGCGGGTCATCTGGACGTCGCCGCCAATCTGGTGCAGAACCTGTCCGAAGAGCAACTGCTGGCCGAACAGAACGTCGGCATGCTGTTGCGCTGGAAAATGGACCTGCCAGATAGCTTGCTGATCAGTACGCCGCGGCTGATTGTCCTGTACGCCTGGGCATTGGGTCTGGCGTGTCAGCTGGATGCCGCCGAAGAGTTGGCCAGCAACCTGAGTCGCTTTTTGCCCGCGCCGTCGTCCACGGCGCAAAACTCCATGCTTGCCCAATGGCTGGCGCTCAGCGGCATTATTGCCAGGGGGCGAGGCGACAGCGCCCGGGCCCAGCTGTATTGCTCCGAGGCCCTGCTGAGCCTGCCGCAGAAACGTTACGGTCAGCGGTTATTGTGCCTGTCGACGTTGTCCGGCCTGGCCATTGTCGATGGCGATCTGTGGCGAGCCCGTGCGCTGAACCGAGATGCGCTGGAGTTGGCCCAACGCGTTGCCAATCCTCTGTTCGAAGCGCTCGCGCATTACGATCGTGCGCGAGTGCTGCAAGCACGCGGCGAAATCAATCGATCACTTGATGAAGTCCACCAGGGCATGCATCGGCTCAAGGGGCTGTCGTCGCAACGGTTGTATGCGATCCGTGCGCGATTGACGCTTTATGAAGGCTACCTGTTGACCCTGCGCATGCAGGCCGAAGACGGCCGGGCGCAATTGCTTGCCGGTCTGGCCGAAGCCCGTGCCTGTCGCGACATCAGCGTGTTGATCGGCCACTGTGTAATTGCCGGGCTGGAAGGCCGCGAAGGCCGCTTTGCCGAAGCATTTGCCGAACTGGGTGAAGCCGAGCGGCTGATGCATATCTGGGACGTGCCGCCCGTGTATTACCTGGCAATGATCACCTTGGTCAAATGTGAATTGTGGCTGGCCCAAGGGCGTGTCGATCTGGCCGAAGCCTGGCTCTTGCGCCTGACTCAGACCTACAGCGGCGACGCGCCTGCCGCAGCGCCGGAGTGTCATCCGCAATTGCCGCAGCAAGTCGAGCTGCAACGCGCCGCGCTGGAACGGATTCAAGGCGATGTCGTGGCGTGCGCCCAGCGCTTGCAGAGCCTGGAAAGCTACGCGCAACAGGTCGATGGTCAGCTGCTGACGCTGACGACATTGATTCAGCAAATCCTTCTGCTGCTGGGCACTGCGGACGAAGGCCGCGCACGGCTGTTGTTCACTCGCTGCCTGCACGCTGCTTCCGGGGGCGCTTTGCTGCCATTCCACGAGTTGATCCAGCGCCATCCATGTTGGTTGCGCGAGCAGCTGCTGCAAGCCGAGCCTTGCCCGCTGCGCGATACGCTATTAAGCAAACTGCCCATCGAGATTCGCGCGCGTGAACCCGTCGAAGCGGTGCATACAACCGATACCTTGAGCGTCCGGGAGCTCAGCGTGCTTCAGCTCATCGCCCAGGGCTGTTCGAATCAGGAAATCAGCGATCAGCTGTTCATTTCCCTGCATACGGTCAAGACCCACGCCAGCCACATCAACAGCAAACTCGGCGTTGAACGTCGCACTCAGGCGGTGGCGCGGGCGAAGGAGTTGGGTTTGTTGGGGTGAGGGGTTGGTGTGTTGAATTGCCCTCCCGGCTAAAGCCGGTCCTACAGCTCGCCAAAAGGAGTTTCGAGTTTCATCATGGCGTCAACGCCCCGGATTTCGTGCCGCACCACAGCGCTTCAATATCGGTAATCCCCCAATCTTCCGGGCACTCGACTTTCAAGATTGTGTCGTGGTCTTGCGGATTGGCAAGATTGACCAGGCGGTGTTCGATGGGGCGTTTGGTGTGGGTCGACATGAACACTTTGACCTTGGGCAATAACAGGGATTTTTCATTCTGTTCGACGACGATGCCCAAGCGTCCGCTTGCCAGCCTGACCAACGCCCCGACCGGGTAAATGCCCAGCGTCTTGACGAAGACCTGAAATACTTTTTCGTCGAAATGACCTTTCCAGGTGGCCATTTCCCGAATCGACTGCGCCGCGCCCCAAGCCTTTTTGTAGGGCCGTTCCGAGGTGACTGCGTCATAGACGTCGCAGATCGCACCCATCCTGGCATATACGCTGATCTCATCGCCGGCCAGTCCATGGGGGTAACCGCTGCCGTCGATTTTTTCGTGATGGTGAACGCAGACGTCCAGGACCATGGCGTTGACCTGCTGATTGTCCTCGAGGATTTTCAAGCCGGCTTCCGGGTGATGCTTCATGACCGCGAATTCTTCAGGGGTGAGCCGGTCGGGTTTGTTGAGGATTTCCGGGTCGATCATCATTTTGCCTACGTCGTGCATCAGGCCCGCGACGCCCGCGTCACGCACCTGCTCATCGGTCAGGCCCATGCGCCGCGCAAGGGCAACCATCAAGGCGCAGACCGCCACCGAATGCATATAGGTGTATTCGTCTGAGGTCTTCAGACGCGACAGACTGATCAATGCATGAGGATGGCGCAGTATTGAGTTGGATATCTCTTCGACCAGCACATCGACATCCGCGACGTTCATCGCTCTGCCCATCTTGGCCTCGGTAAATATCGTCATCACGGCCAACTTCGCCCGACCGCAGATCAGTCTGGCGCGGGCCAGTTCCTTTTCCAGGCTGGCAGGTGAGGTGTCATCAAGTGGTGCAGCAGGTCGAGGTGGGCATTGACCGGAGGCTGATTTGCCCAGGTGGGTGTCGATCCAGACTTCCCTGACAGTTGATTGTTGAATTCTGTGCAGGGCTTCTATGTCATCGAGCGGCACTTCGATCTGATTAACCCAAGGCACCTCGCTGCCCGGTGTGCGACAGAATTCGTGGATATGCATGCCCAGTTCAAGATCGGTAACAAGGATTTTTTTCAGCATGACTGCCGCCTTGAGGTACTGATTGCGTTACGCCAGTATATAAAAATATTTCTAAAAATAACCAGTACGACCAATGACTTTAAATACCTGGATAGTTTTAAAAATATAGAACTATTTCAACGAGTTATAAAGAAATTACTTTTGGCGTGAGAAGCGCTTGGCAAATATATTTATTAGCCTCCTAATGATTAGATATTCGGTCTCTTATCACGCAGTTGTTTGTCGACCAGCGCTTACTGACAAATGTTCATTATTGTTCGTTAACGCACGTTACTTGTGGCGACAGAGTTTTTTCCTGGCCGCGCAGCTGCACATTGGCTGCAGCGTGCGGCGAACCTGTTGTCTGCGCATTGATTTACGTCTAGTTTGCTGCATCCAACAAGCACAAAAAGGAACCCACCATGCAGCCGATTCGTCTCGGTTTAGTCGGCTACGGCAAGATAGCCCAGGATCAGCACGTACCGGCGATACTCGCCAATCCTGCGTTTCGGCTATTGGCAGTAGCCAGCCTCGGGCAGCCATGCCCGGGCGCGGAGAACTTCAGCTCGCTTGGCGAAATGCTGGCCAACGGCCCGGAAGTGGACGCGATTGTCTTCTGCACGCCGCCTCAAGGCCGCTTTGCGCTGGTGAGCGAAGCCATTGCTGCCGGTAAGCACGTATTGGTGGAGAAACCGCCATGCGCGACGCTTGGTGAAGCCATGGCCTTGATTGATCAGGCTGGAGCCCAAGGGATCAGCGGTTTGTTTGCGTGGCATTCCCGGTTTGCCCCTGGAGTCGAGATTGCACGGGACTGGCTGGCGAGCCGAACCCTGGAGTCGGTGCACATCGACTGGAAGGAAGACGTGCGCAAATGGCATCCAGGTCAGGCGTGGATTTGGCAGCCGGGTGGGCTGGGAGTCTTTGATCCGGGCATCAACGCGCTGTCTATCGCCACCCACTTGCTGCCCTTGGCGTTGTTCGTGCAGTCCGCCGAGCTTCGAGTGCCGAGCAATTGCCAGTCGCCCATTGCGGCGTCCCTGCGGTTATCGGATTCCAGTCAGCTGGATGTTCGCGCCGAGTTCGATTTCGATCACGGCCATGATGAATTGTGGAGCATCGAAGTGCGCTGCAAGGAAGGTACGCTGCGCCTGGATAACGGCGGCGCTAATCTGAGCATTGATGGCGTTGCCTGTCAGGTCAGTGAAGAAGGAGAATACCCGGCGGTTTATCGGCACTTCGAAACCCTGATTCGCACCAAAACCAGCGATATGGACCTGCAACCGTTGCGTCTGGTGGCGGACAGCTTCTTCGTCGGCAGCCGCGAACTCGTGGAGCCGTTTTACGACTGATCGCCTTGCTTCACCGAATCGCATTCAACTTTGGCCATTGTTTTCCAGGAACCCCCATGAACTCCGCAAAACCCGCGCTCATCCGCGAAACCTTCCCTGTTGGCCCGTTGCAGTGCAACTGCACGATCATTGGTGACCCGATCACCAGGCAGGCCATCGTGGTCGATCCGGGCGGCAACCATGAAATGATCATTGCTCGCCTTGAGGCGTTGGGTTTGAAGCTGGTCAGCATCATTCACACCCATGCGCATCTGGATCACTTCCTGGCGTCCGGGCAGTTGAAGGAGAAAACCGGCGCGACGCTGCATCTGCATAAAGAGGATCAGTTTCTGTGGGACAACCTGGAAATGCAGTGCCAGATGTTTCGCGTGCCCTATACGCCAGTGCCGTCGCCGGATCGCTGGCTGGAAGATGAGGAAGAGCTGGCTTGCGGTTGTGGGGTTGCCTTGCACACACCGGGGCATACGCCGGGTTCGATGAGTTTCTGGTTTGCTGACGCCCAGTTGCTGATTGCCGGCGATACCTTGTTTCGTCGTGGAATTGGTCGCACGGACTTGTGGGGCGGTGATCAGGCGACCATCGTGCGTTCCATCCAGCAACGGCTCTACACCCTGGATGAAGACGCGACGGTTATCACCGGCCATGGTCCGCAGACGCGTCTGGGTGACGAGATGCGTGAGAATCCCTTTGTCCGCGCGTAAGACCATTCAGGGATCGTTAAGGAATTATTATCGGATGACGTGCTCTAATTTGCGCATTAGGCGCCAGCCTTGACGTTCATAGAATCAGGAGCTTTTCCATGTTTACCTCGCGTCGTTTGATTATTGTCGCTACTGCCGTGGCCATGCTGTCCGGCTGTGCATCGCAGAATCCGTATGACAACCAGGGCCAGGCAGAAAGCTCTGGCGGCATGAGCAAAACCGCGAAATATGGCGGCATCGGCGCCTTGGTGGGCGCTGTTGCCGGTGCGGCAATCGATCACAACAACCGTGGCAAAGGTGCCTTGATCGGTGCGGCGGTTGCGGGCGTCGGTGCGGCTGGTTACGGTTATTACGCCGACAAGCAGGAAGCGGCGTTGCGCGCGAGTATGGCTAACACGGGCGTCGAGGTTCAGCGTCAGGGCGATCAGATCAAGCTGATCATGCCAGGCAATATCACCTTCGCTACCGATTCGGCCGCCATCGCCAGCAGCTTCTATTCGCCGCTGAACAATCTGGCGGGCTCGTTGAAGCAGTACAACCAGAACATTATCGAGATCATCGGCTACACCGACAGCACCGGGAGCCGCCAGCACAACATGGACCTTTCGTTGCAGCGTGCGCAGAGCGTCAGCACGTACCTGACGTCACAGGGCGTGGACGCCAGCCACTTGACCGTACGCGGCGCCGGTCCCGATCAACCGATTGCCAGCAACGCCGACGTCAACGGCCGCGCGCAGAACCGTCGGGTAGAGGTCAATCTCAAGCCGATTCCGGGTCAGCAATATGATCAGCCTCAGCAGTAAAGTGTAGTGAGACCCCGCAGGACCGGCTTTAGCCGGGAGGAGGTCGGTACATTCGGAGCAGTTGCGTCGTCAGAACTGCCGCCCTCCCGGCTAAAGCCGGTCCTACGAATCCTCTGTGCTGGCCGACTACAGGGGGGACGTCTTCAGCGGCTCAGCGAGCAGGCGGATATTCGCGATACATGCGGTCCAGCAACGCGTCCTTGTCTTCCCACAGCTTGTTGATCCACTGCTGGAATTCCAGGCGGTACTCGCCGTCCTGGGGTAGGACCGGCTTTAGCCGGGAGGAGGCCGGTACATTCGGAGCAGTTGCGTCGTCAGACCTGCCGCCCTCCCGGCTAAAGCCGGTCCTACGAATCCTCTGTGCTGGCCGACTACAGGGGGGGACGTCTTCAGCGGCTCAGCGAGCAGGCGGATATTCGCTATACATGCGGTCCAGCAACGCGTCCTTGTCTTCCCATAGCTTGTTGATCCACTGCTGGAATTCCAGGCGGTACTCGCCGTCCTGGTCGTAGTTCTTGCCAATGAAATGCGCCGGGATCTTGATCTCTTCGAAGTGCGCGACCACTTCCCTGACATTGCCGCACAACAGATCCCAGTAACCCGGACGTCCGCCCGGATAGTGGATGGTCACGTTGATGATAGATTCCAGCTGTTCGCCCATGGCATCGAGCACGAAGGCGATGCCGCCGGCCTTGGGTTTGAGCAAATGGCGAAACGGTGAGCTCTGGGCCGCGTGCTTGCCTTCGGTAAATCGCGTGCCTTCGGCGAAGTTGAAGATGCCAACCGGGTTGTTACGGAATTTGGCACAGGTGCGCCGGGTCGTTGCCAGATCCTTGCCTTTCTTTTCCGGGTGTTTCGCCAGATACGCTTTGGAATACCGCTTCATGAACGGAAAGCCCAACGCCCACCAGGCCAGGCCAATCACCGGCACCCAGATCAGCTCCTGCTTGAGGAAGAATTTCAGCGGGCGGATGCGGCGGTTCAGCACATGCTGCAGAACCATGATGTCGACCCAGCTCTGATGGTTGCTGGTCACCAGATAAGAATGTTGATAATCCAGGCCTTCGAGGCCGCTCAGGTGCCAGCGGGTATGGCCCAGCAACGTCATCCAGCGGCTGTTGTTGCCGATCCAGGCTTCGTGGATGTGGCTCATCAGCCAGTCCGTTACGCGCTGGGCGGCCGGGAAGGGCAGGCAGAACTTGAAGAGCGCGACCACGAACAACGTCGTGCACAGGACGATAGTGTTCAGCGCCAAAAGCAGCGAGGCGATGACGCCACGCAAGGGTGCAGGCAAAAAATCCATGACGGATCAGGCTCCAGAAAGGTATTCGAATGCCGCCGGGTTGCGCCGACGGCATGTGCAGTGTGGTGAATGTCTGTGTCAGGAAAGGGTGTCAGCCTGAATGGCGGTCAGGGCGATGGTGTAGACAATGTCGTCGACCTGCGCGCCACGGGGTAAATCATTCACCGGCTTGCGCAAACCTTGCAGCATCGGCCCGAGGCTGACGCAATCGGCGCTGCGCTGCACGGCCTTGTAGGTGGTGTTGCCAGTATTGAGGTCTGGAAATACGAACACGGTCGCCCGGCCAGCCACCGAGCTGTCCGGCGCCAGTTGCCGGGCCACATTTTCGTTGGCAGCGGCATCGTATTGCAGCGGTCCGTCGATCAGCAGGTCGCGTTTTGCTTCATGAGCCAGTTGCGTCGCTTCGCGTACCTTTTCCACTTCCTCACCGCTGGCCGAATTGCCGCTTGAGTAGCTGATCATCGCCACCCGGGGCGTAATGCCGAACGCCAGGGCGGAATCGGCGCTCTGCAAGGCGATTTCCGCCAGTTCGCTGGCGGTCGGGTGCGGGTTCATGATGCAGTCGCCGTACATCAGGACCTGCTCAGGGAAGAGCATGAAGAACACCGACGACACCAGCGTACAACCCGGCGCGGTCTTGATCAGCTGCAAGGCCGGGCGAATGGTGTTGGCGGTGGAATGAATGACGCCGGAAACCAGTCCGTCGACTTCATCCAGCGCCAGCATCATGGTGCCGATCACCACCGTGTCTTCCAGCTGCTGTTCGGCCATTGGCGCATTCAGGCTTTTGCTTTTGCGCAGATCGACCATGGGCGCGATGTAGCGCTCGCGAATCACATCCGGGTCGAGAATTTCCAGCCCGGGCGGCAGTTCGATGCCTTGCGCCTTGGCCACGGCGTGCACTTCTTCGGGTTTGGCGAGCAGCACGCAACGGGCGATGCCACGCGCCTGGCAGATTGCCGCCGCCTGGATGGTCAATGGTTCGCTGCCTTCGGGCAGCACAATGCGCTTGTTGGCAGATTGCGCCCGCTGGATCAGCTGATAGCGAAACACCGCTGGCGACAGACGCAGCTCGCGCGGCGTGCCGCAACGCTGGTGCAACCAGTTGGCGTCGAGGTGGCTGGCGACAAAATCGGTAATGATCTCGGCGCGCTCGCGGTCATCGATGGGGATTTCCTTGTTGAGCTGGTTGAGCAGCGTGGCCGTTTCGTACGAACCTGTGCTCACTGACAACACCGGCAGGCCCGCCTGCAATGCGCCGCGACACAATTCCAGAATGCGTGGGTCGGGCACGGTGTCGCTGGTCAGCAACAGGCCGGCCAGCGGCACGCCGTTCATGGCTGCGAGGCTGACAGCGAGAATGATGTCGTCGCGATCACCCGGCGTTACCACCAGCACACCCGGTTTGAGCAGCTGCACTGTGTTGAGCACGGTGCGCGCGCAGATGATGATTTTCGACATGCGCCGCTGTTCATAGTCGCCCGCGTTGATCACCTGCGCGCCCAGCAGCTCGGCCACGTCGCGAGTGCGCGGCGCGTTGAGTTCGGCTTGATACGGGATGCAGCCCAGCAGGCGGAAATCACCGCTGCGCAGCAACGGCGAATGTTCTTTCAGGCGGGCAGCGAACGCCTCCATGGTTTCATCGGTCTGGACCTTGTTGAGGATCACGCCAAGCACCTTGGGGTCCTTGGGACCGCCAAACAGCTGCGCCTGCAATTCGACCCGGCCCGACAGCTCCTTGAGCGCTTCGTTTTCCGGTGTGGACACCAGGATCACTTCGGCGTCCAGGCTTTTCGCCAGGTGCAGGTTGACCCGCGCCGCGTAGCTGGCGTGACGGGTTGGCACCATGCCTTCGACGATCAACACATCCTTGCCAACAGCCGCCTGTTGGTACAGAGCGATGATTTCTTCCAGCAGCTCATCGAGTTGGCCATCGCCGAGCATGCGTTCCACATGGCCCAGGGCCAGCGGGCGTGGCGGCTTCAAGCCGTGGGTGCGCGCCACCAGTTCGGTGGAGCGTTCCGGGCCCAGGTCGCCGGGATGCGGTTGCGCAATCGGTTTGAAAAAGCCGACTTTCAGCCCGGCACGCTCAAGGGTGCGCACCAGTCCAAGGCTGATGGATGTCAAACCCACACCAAAGTCTGTGGGGGCAATAAAGAAAGTCTGCATTCAGGGTTCTCGCTTGAGCAGTACAAGGGTCGTGGCGAATATCAGCCGGTCGACCGGAAAAGCAGGGCGCTGTCGAATTGCAGCGTCTCAACGGGGCGTAAGATTATCGTCATCCGGCCTCTGCGCACACCAGCCACAGCGAAAGCTTTGGCCTATTTTTTGTGCGCGCTGCGCCGGATCCAGAACCCAGGCGCGGGATTGCCATGGCGGCTGGTGTCGCAGGTGCTGAGTGTGGCCGCAGGACAGCATGGCGATCCAATGGCCTTGCTCGTCCTGTCGAAAGCCAATCACCGTCGGGTTTTCCAATATGGGCCGTCCGTCAGAGTTGCGTTCGCTTTCGAGCGATTGCTTGGTTAAACTTGCTCGTTCTTCAATCTTAAGCAAAGGTCTTGCCCTCATGCCGATCGCCGCCAATAAGGCTGTCTCCATCGACTATACCCTGACCAACGACGCTGGTGAGGTCATCGACAGCTCCGCCGGTGGCGCGCCGCTGGTCTACCTGCAAGGTGCAGGTAATATCATTCCGGGCCTGGAAAAGGCTCTGGATGGCAAAAACGTCGGTGACGAACTGAAAGTTTCCATCGAACCGGAAGACGCCTACGGCGAATACTCCGCAGAACTGGTCAGCACCCTGAGCCGCAGCATGTTCGAAGGTGTCGACGAACTTGAAGTCGGCATGCAGTTCCACGCATCCGGCCCGGACGGCAGCATGCAGATCGTGACCATTCGCGACCTGGATGGCGACGATGTCACCGTTGACGGCAACCATCCGTTGGCGGGTCAGCGTCTGCACTTCGACGTGAAAATTGTTGATATCCGTGACGCCAGTCAGGAAGAAGTTGCTCATGGTCACGTGCATGGCGAAGGCGGCCATCACCACTGATTTGTGCTGCTAAGCTCACAAAGCTGGCAAGGCGCTTCGGCAGGTTCAGCGAGAACATTATGTTCTGTGCCGCCTGGTGAGGCGCCTTTTTAGTCCGCTGCCATAAGGAAGTTGTCATGAGTGCTTTTCACGACTTGAAACTGAAAGCTCTGGATGGTCAGGAACTGCCGCTCTCGCCGTTCAAGGGGCAAGTGGTTCTGGTCGTCAATGTGGCTTCCAAATGCGGTTTGACGCCTCAATATGCGGCGCTCGAGAACCTCTATCAGCAGTACAAGGATAAAGGCTTCAGTGTGCTGGGCTTGCCCTGCAACCAGTTTGCAGGCCAGGAACCGGGCACCCAGCAGGAGATTCAGGAATTCTGCAGCCTTAATTATGGCGTGACGTTCCCCTTGGCCGACAAGCTTGAAGTCAATGGCCAGCATCGTCACTCGCTGTATCGCCTGTTGGCGGGTGAAGGCGCGGAGTTTCCTGGCGACATCACCTGGAACTTCGAAAAATTCCTGGTGGGCAAGGATGGCCGCGTGCTTGCACGTTTCTCGCCACGCACCGCACCGGATGATGCCGCAGTCATCACTGCGATTGAAAAGGCCCTGGCCTGATTCAAGCACTTCGCCGGGTGACTGCTTCGTCTATCCGGCCGACTCATTCCTCCAAGGGGCTGTCCTGACCCTTCTGTTGCAAAATCACTCAGATCAATAGTAGTGGGCTGTCTTTTGTAGACCGCTCTATGCTGGGCGCCTACGTTTCCACCGACAGTCCGAATCACGCGACGTCTGGAGACCATTCATTCGTCCGAGGACATTTGCATGCCGGTAAAAGCCCTGTTCAAACCCTTTCAGTTAGGCAGCTTGAGTTTGACGTCGCGGGTCGTCATGGCGCCGATGACGCGCTCCTTTTCCCCGGGTCATGTGCCCAATTCCAAGGTGATCGAATACTACCGCCGTCGCGCTGCGGCAGGGGTTGGCTTGATCATTACCGAAGGCACGACCATCAACCACAAGGCGTCCAACGGTTATCCGAACGTGCCGCAGTTTTTCGGTGAGGCACCCTTGGCCGGCTGGAAAAAAGTGGTCGAAGCGGTACATGCCGAAGGCGGCAAGATCGTTCCGCAACTCTGGCATGTGGGCGCAGTTCGCCGCTTGGGCTCTGAACCGGATGGCAGCGTTCCGGCGTACGGTCCGATGGAAAAACTCAAGGATGGCAATGTCGTGGTCCACGGCATGAGCAAACAGGATATCGACGAGGTAATTGGCGCGTTCGCCCAGGCCGCCAAGGATGCGCAGGCCATTGGCATGGATGGCGTGGAGATCCACGGCGCTCATGGTTATCTGGTGGATCAGTTCTTTTGGGAAGGGACCAATCAGCGCACCGATGAGTACGGTGGCAGCCTGGCCAATCGCTCGCGTTTCGCCGTCGAGCTGATCAAAGCAGTCCGTACGGCTGTAGGAAATGACTACCCGATCATCTTCCGTTTTTCCCAGTGGAAGCAGCAGGATTACAGCGCGCGCCTGGTGCTGACGCCGGAAGGCTTGGCAGAATTCCTCAAGCCACTTTCCGACGCGGGCGTGGATATTTTCCACTGTTCAACACGGCGTTTCTGGGAGCCCGAGTTTGACGGCTCTGACCTCAATCTTGCCGGCTGGACCCGCAAACTCACCGGCAAACCGACGATCACCGTTGGCAGTGTCGGGCTGGATGGCGAGTTCCTGCAATTCATGGTCAACACCGACAAGATCGCGCAACCGGCAAGTCTGGAGAACCTCTTGCAGCGATTGGGTGACGATGAATTTGATCTGGTGGCAGTGGGCCGCGCCTTGTTGGTTGACCCTGACTGGGCCGTGAAGGTGCGTGACGGCCGCGAGCAGGACATCTTGCCGTTCAGCCGCGAAGCGCTGACCACGCTGGTCTGAGTCAACAGGTGATACTCCCCGCGCGGCCGGATTGGCGCGGGGAGCGTCAGCGCTGAACGTGCGGGACTGCTTGTAACTCGGACGCTGCGCAGGCGTTGCGAAGTTGGCGCTCGAACAGATCGATGATCGCGCCCCAACCCTGACGACTGGCATGTTGGCGGGCGTTGAGGCGCACGCGACGCAGGGTTTCGCTGTCATCGAGCAGCCAGCAGGCGGCATCAATGAACGCTTCTTCATCGCCCGGCATGGCCAGCGCGCCGTTATGGCCGTGACGAATGTGCTGGCCGGCTGCCGCTTCGTCGTACGCCACGACGCCGAGGCCCGACGCCAGCGCTTCCAGCACCACATTGCCAAATGTTTCGGTCATGCTGGGAAAGAGAAATACATCCGCCGACGCGTAATGGGTCGCCAGCTCTTCGCCACGCTGCGTGCCGCAAAAAACCGCCTCGGGCAGTTGCTCTTCCAGCATTGCGCGCTCAGGCCCGTCGCCCACCACAATCAACTTCAAATGCCGTCGCGGGTATCGGGTTTTCAGCGCTTCGAAGGTTGACTTGAGCAGCCTCAGGTTTTTTTCCGGCGCCAGCCTGCCCACATGCAATATCGCCGTGTCACCGGCTTGCAGCCCCCAGCGTTCGCGCAGGGCCTGGGAGCGTCGCGAGGGATGAAACAGCTGGCTGTCGACGCCTCTGGACAACAATTCGATACGCTCGAAGCCGCGTCGCTCAAGCTCCATTTTCTGACTGATACTCGGCACCAGCGTCACCCGGGACCGATTGTGAAACCAACGCAGATAATGGGTGAGCAGGCGGGCGATGCAACCCAGGCCGTATTGATGGGTGTATTGCGCAAAGTTGGTGTGAAAACCACTGACCACGGCAATCCCCAATCGCCGCGCAGCCCTGAGCGCTGACAATCCCAGCGGACCCTCAGTGGCGATGTACAACACGTCCGGCCGCTGCCGCTGCCAGCGTCGCAGCAACTTGTGCATCGACGAATGCCCCCATTGCAGGCCCGGATAACCCGGAATCGGCCAGCCGCGTGTCAGCACCACATCTTCCGCCGCTGGCCCCTCATCCTGGCTCTGCCGAGGCCGCACCAACTCGATTCGGTGGCCCAACACACGCAACCCGTCACACAACCGCGCCAGGGTATTGGCAACGCCATTGATCTCGGGAGCGAAGGTTTCGGTGATGAAGGTGATACGCATGGATGTGCTCATAGAGCCAGTGTCGGCCGCGATGATTTCGGTTATGTGGCGGCGGGATGATGGATTTGTGACGGTGGGTTTTGATCGCTTGGGATAGCGGTTAGCAGGCTTAAAACCGATGTGATCGTTAGTGCGATATTTCGAAGGACTACAAGGCTCTAAGCCTTTGTTCCGATGCGAGAGTAGGACGTTTCTGTAAGTGGTTTTATATAACTTTGTAGTGTTGACGCTGATTGCTTCCTGAGTAACGTCGAACTATCGATTAGCACACGGCTAGCGATAGTTTGCGAATTCACTGTCTCGACATTGGTCGGGCTTTGAATCGTTTCCCATTACTCAGGAACCAAATAATGAAAAACTTTAAACAGTTGAACGGCATTCTCATGTCCACAGTAATTGCTTTTGCTGTTGTATTTGACTCTCAGAATGCATCGGCGGGTAGCTATGCCTCTGAGGTCAGATTGCCTGCGCTACATTCAAAAGGTTATGTTTATACCGCCCAACTTCCCGCAGTGGGTGCCCCAAGGGAGGGGCAAATTATTAAAAGTGTGAGCTGGAATTGGAATGTGCAAGGTTGGCCGAGAGACCTTCGCGTTAGCCTGTGTCAGACGCCTACCAGATGTCTGGATATTTCTCGGAAACGTACTGGCTCTTCAGATCAATTCAATAGATTTTTGGCATCGCAGCCGTTCTATTATGAGCTGACGTTATCTCCATTGGGGCCTTCGCCTGTTGCAGGTCAGATTGGGCGAGTAACCGTAACATGGTAAATTTCTGAAGGTTGTGCACTCGCATTTACTGCGAGTGCACAATTTCTTACCATCCTGCCATTTCGAGAAAACGTTGCGGTAGCGCATCGTTGAAGTCAAAAATCTTTTCAAGGATCTGTGTCGGCGGGGTCCCTTTTTCAATTTCGGTTTGATAGAGCTCGTTGCGGGCTCGTTGTATCGCTATATTTGTTCGGGCGAAATATGCGGAGGACTCCGAAGTAACGAGTTCACCTGTTGCTGAGTAGCGGATGTTTGGGCGATCAGACACATCCAAAAGCTCGCCGCCCAAAGAGTTATATGCGTAGAAGCAGGCCAGCTGCGATGCTTCAGCAGGGTCAGATCTGGCAATTCGCATTATATTGTTCCTGGCTTCAAGGCTGGACACCGCATCGACCGGACTTCTCCTGGGCTGCGCCGAAGCCGTAGCTTCTTTAAGAATCTTATCGAATTGCAAACCGTTGTTCCCGGTCAATCTGGCAGCGGGATCGCGCCTTGAGGCTGCTGGCGAGTTATCTACCGCGCCTGAATGGCTATTGGAATCGATATTCATCGTGTTCTTTCCTCATGAAGATTGCCGATGTGCATCGGATCATAGTTTGCTCAATGGTTACTCAAGGCAAACGGTAGAAGGCGCGATTCAGCTGTTCGCTCCAGTGCTGCGGGTTGAGGTTTATGGATAACATCTTTCGGGTTAAGACTTGTCAATTCCAGCGGCGAGCGGGGTTTGATCAATCGGGACAAGCTTGCGGGTTCTGGCTTTATCGGGGTCGCCGTTCTCGTTGCCTCCTTTAGTATCTGCGAGAAAGGCATTGATTCCGTTACCGGTGATTGTCCGCGAGCGACAGGTGCTGATTTCGCAATCACAGTTGCGTGATCGGGCTGGATGTTGACGTTCATGAGCATGGTCTCTTCATTGTTATTTGAAATGAGAGATAGCAACAACGATGCCAATACGATGTGAAGAAAAATTTATCGATGTCCGGCTAATATTTTCAAGGGTGAAGCGATACCTTTTGTAAGTCATGCGAAAACACTCTGCAAACAGGTGTGGAGATACCGAGGGGCAACTTATTGCCCGTGCTGGCAAATGTTTGCTGCACGCTATTAATGCCGTTATCGTCGATTAAGTAAGATGTGAGAGTTTTACTTGTAGGACTTATCTTTTATTTATATTTCGGTAATTAGTGGCATTGATTAAAAAGGCCCTTCTCAGGGCCTTGTTCAATTACGCCTTCTGCGTCAATAACGCCTCAGCCCCGCGCTCACGCACCCAGAACAAGGTCGCACCGGCAACAGCAGCGGGCATCATCAACAGGTTGACCACCGGGATCAGCAGCACCAGGTACACCATCCCGCCGAAGCTCAGGCTCTGCCAGCGTTTGGAACGCAGCCAGGCGAGCATTTCGTTCCAGCCCAGTTTGTGGTTATCCGCCGGGTAGTCGATGTACTGGATGGCCATCATCCACACGCCGAACAATAGCCACAGCGGCGCGGCGACCAGGTTGACGACCGGAATGAACGACAAAATGAACAGCCCGATGGCGCGTGGGAGGAAGTAGCCCAGCTTGCGCATTTCCCGGCCAAAGGTGCGCGGCACCATCGCAACCAGTTCGCCCCAGCTGAAGGCGGGGAAGTCGTCGGTGCCGCGCAGCACGACTTCGACTTTTTCCGCCAGGAAGCCATTGAACGGCGCGGCGATTATGTTGGCGATCATGGTGAAGGTGAAGAACACCATCAGCACCACTAACGTGACGAACAATGGCCACAGGATGTAATCGAGGAAGCTCAGCCAGCTGGGCAGCTCTGGCATGAACGCATCTACCCACATGCCGAACTGATGCATGGCCAGATAGATCAGGCCGATAAACAGTAACAAATTGATGCCCAGCGGAAGCAGGACGAACAGGCGCAAGCCGGGGCTGAGGATCAGCTTCAAGCCTTCGCGCAGGTATTGCGGGCCTGAGAGAACAGGAGCAGGCATGGCAGCCTCCGATCAGTGGTAAACCCGCCGACCTTACCGGCTTTGGTGCGGGGGTGAAAGGAGCAACGCCTCAGGATAGGCCCCGGCTATGAGGTGGATTGTGAAACGATATTTCCTTAATCTTGGCACCCTCGATAAGCTGCACGCCAACTTATCCACCCTTTCCTATTAAATCTGAACCTCTTGGGAGACTTCATGAGCGTACTGGTTAACAAACAGGCACCGGACTTCGACGCAGCGGCCGTATTGGGCGATGGTTCCATCGTCGACAGCTTCAAGCTTTCTTCGCTGCGCGGTAAATACGTGGTGCTGTTTTTCTGGCCTCTGGATTTCACCTTCGTATGCCCATCGGAAATCATCGCCCACAACAACCGCATCGCTAAATTCCGCGATCTGGGCGTTGAAGTGGTTGGCGTTTCCATCGATTCGCAGTTTACTCATTACGCCTGGCGCAGCACGCCGGTGGAAAAGGGCGGCATTGGTGAAGTTCAGTTCGCCATGGTTGCCGACGTCAAACACGAAATCACTCGCGCCTATGGCATCGAGCACGATGATGGCGTTGCCCTTCGTGCATCGTTCCTGATCGACCGCGAAGGCGTGGTACAGCACCAGGTTGTGAACAACCTGCCGTTGGGTCGTGACGTAGATGACATGGTGCGTCTGGTGGAAGCGCTACAGTTCACTGAAGAGCACGGCGAAGTCTGCCCTGCCGGCTGGCGTCCAGGTCAAAAAGGCATGAAAGCCGACGCTCAAGGCGTTGCTGATTACCTGGCGCAGAACGCTACCAGCCTGTAATCCGTCGCTGCGACTTGGGTCGCAGCCACAGACTTTTCAGGATTGCCGTGTTGTGAGCCTTCCCCAAGTGCTTTCGGTGGTCCTTTTTTATTCCAGCCGTTCCGACCACGGCATCGATGGTCGGTCGATAGGAGTGTGTCATGTCTGATGTACGTCATTCCCGAGTGATTATTCTCGGCTCCGGCCCTGCCGGTTACAGCGCTGCGGTGTATGCTGCTCGCGCGAACCTCAAGCCTCTGTTGATCACCGGCATGCAGTCCGGCGGCCAGTTGACCACCACCACTGAAGTCGACAACTGGCCCGGCGATCCGCACGGTCTGACCGGTCCGGCGCTGATGGATCGCATGCGTGAGCATGCCGAGCGGTTTGAAACCGAGATCGTGTTTGACCACATCAATGCGGTCGATCTGGCCGGCAAGCCGTTCAGCCTCAAGGGCGACAACGGCACTTACACCTGCGATGCCTTGATCATTGCCACCGGCGCCAGCGCCCGCTATCTGGGTCTGCCGTCCGAAGAGGCGTTCATGGGCAAAGGCGTTTCCGCCTGCGCCACCTGTGACGGTTTCTTCTATCGCAACCGTGAAGTGGCTGTGGTCGGCGGCGGTAACACCGCTGTTGAAGAGGCGCTGTACCTGGCCAACATCGCCAGCAAGGTGACTCTGGTACACCGGCGCGAAACCTTCCGCGCCGAGAAGATCCTGATCGACAAGCTGCACGCGCGGGTCGCCGAAGGCAAGATTGAGCTCAAGCTCAATGCGACGCTGGACGAAGTCCTGGGTGACAACATGGGCGTGACCGGCGCTCGCCTGAAGAACAACGATGGCAGCAGCGATGAGCTGAAAGTCGATGGCGTGTTCATCGCGATCGGCCACACGCCGAACACCTCGCTGTTCGAAGGTCAGCTGGCGTTGAAAGACGGCTATATGGTTGTGCAGGGCGGCCGTGAAGGCAATGCGACTGCTACCAGCGTGGAAGGTGTCTTCGCTGCGGGCGACGTGGCTGACCACGTTTACCGTCAGGCGATCACCTCGGCCGGTGCGGGTTGCATGGCAGCACTGGACGTTGAACGGTATCTGGACGGTTTGGCCAACGCCTCGTTCTGATAGTGTTTTGCGGTAATAAAAAAAACCGGCTCAGGCCGGTTTTTTTGTGGCAGAACTTGTGTGCGAGCTTGTTTGCGAAGGACGTCAACGATAACGCGTGCTGTCTGGATAAACCCGGTTTGTTGACTGGGTACATATCCGTTG
>Ga0247814_10000332_pt1 | contig 39857 bp, 36 predicted proteins | sample UWRJL179409R1_FD_179947 | JGI IMG/M metagenome (GOLD analysis project Ga0247814, IMG submission 179947) | Plant litter microbial communities from Arlington Agricultural Research Station in Wisconsin, United States - UWRJ-L179-409R-1 | ecosystem: Environmental > Terrestrial > Plant litter >... | reverse complement strand
TATCCACCTTAGCGGAATGCAACTGCTTCGAATTGGCTTGCTTTTCCTCCTCCGAAATACTATGCAAAGTGGCAGATAACGTATCCACTGTTCCGGGCAAAACATATCCGACCGTGTATTGATCACTAAATCCAAACTCGAATGGAAATCGCCACCCAAATCCATAATTTACGCTAAAGGATTGCTTTTGTGTAAGGTTATATCCGTCCGTGGTAGAATACTTAAACAATGCATGCATAATATCGGCATCGCGCATGCCATTGATGCTGACGATACGGGTTCCCAGTGGAAGTTCTTTCCCGGCATTGTTCACCAACATACCACCGTTTACCCAACGCAGATAAAAAGGGAAATAACCTTTTCCCTTTTTTAAATAGGAAGAAATACCATGTGGCAAATAGGTGTTATTATGGCAGCTCCCCTCAAAATCTGTCAGCGTCAAGATGATTTTATAGAACTCTTGAATAAGCAGAGGCTGGTTAATTTGGGCATAGGCCCAAGCATATAAGCTATCCATTTCAGCCATGGACCTGTATCTGTAAAAACCGGAATTTGCCTTTTTACGGATTTGGTAAAAAACGTCGAGGTCCTTTTTCATCAATTCCGGCGCTAGGATATTCGTAATCAGTGTATCCGGCCCTACATCCATCATCTCCTTGACGGCTATGGCAAATTTACCCTTTACAGTATTGGATGTATCTGCCAATGGGGCTACATCAACCCAATACTGCCCTGCGCTATCGGCTTTGAATTCAAATATTTCAGGGCCAAAAAGCCCATTGGGCGAATCCTGGTAATGGATTTTTTTGCCGTCCTGCCTTTTTAGCGTTACCGTGAGGTCAATCCCTTTTTGCTCTGCATGGATGGCATATATCTTCCCTTTCTCCGCCGAAAAAACAAAACGTTTTTCTTCCCCTTTTCTCAAGAAAAAATTGACCGGTTTTTGGTTGACGGGTAAAACATATTGTGCTATTGCAGAAAGGGGCCACATGCATACCGCAAATAAAAAAGGCAAACGAAAGAAAAAAGTTCTGGCCATTGTGTTTTTAAATAATCCGGAACAAAACTACCGGAAGTCGAAGGTCCAAAATAGAACAAGATTAGCCTAGCATCACAATGCCTTAAATTCCTTGGGCAATAAACCCGTGTAGGCCTTAAAATTGCGGATAAAATGGCTTTGGTCCGCAAACCCGCATCGGGTGGCCACTTCCGTCAATGAATCTTGTCCTCCACGGATAAAACCCATGCTTTTTTCTACCTTTATTTTACGCAGGTATTCGCCCAAGGTACAACCCATGTGCTTCGTGAAATATTTGGAAATGGTGACCGGATGAACATCCACCGCCTTGGACAAAGTATCCAAGTTCGGCACCGTGTCCCATTCATCCTGTAGCAAGGCTTCCAACCGTGCCAGCCAAGCCGGTTTTACGGTTGTTCCCTTTGGCTCTTTTTCCACCAAACCCAAAAACAATAATTGGATAGATGCATGGGTCAACTGATCATTGGCTAACAACTCTTTGTACATCTTCAACACCAAAAATTTCGCGTTGGTTCCAACGACGGCGCGTTGCAACATCTGTTCGGAAATATGGAAATCCGACAAAAAATCTTGCTCCACTTCCAGATTGATGCACTTTGAAAATGCGGTTCCCGGCAAAGTCTGGTGTATTTCGCCCGAGTGGTAAAACAACATATCACCCGCCGTTTTTTCGGTGCTTTTACGGGGGGAATTATACACATTCCCGCCGTTGAGTAATAAAATCAGATGAGGATTTTCATGGCAATGAAAATCGGGGTTGCAGCCGTCCACGGAATAAGAAGTAATACCGACCAACAAACCGGCGGCGCTTTGTTGGTCGGTAATTTTACCCGAATATTGGCCTTTATGTAACCGCGAAGCCATGATCTTAATATTGTTATTTCCCGGTAAAAACCGGCTTCCTCTTATCCAAAAATGCGCCCGTTCCTTCCTTAAAATCGGCCGTACCGAAAGCTTTACCGAAAGCCTCAATTTCGGCATGGTAACCGTTTTTACCATCTTCAAAACCAGCGTTAACAGCTTCAATGGCAAAGGAGATGGCTGCCGGCGAGTTACGCGAAATTTTGTCGGCCAGTGTGGTACATTCCTGTAACAAATCGGCCTGCGGAACAAATTTGTTCACCAACCCCCAATGGGCTGCCGTTTCGGCCGTAATCATTTCGGCGGAGAATATCAATTGGTTGGCCCGTCCGCGCCCCACCAACATAGGCAAGCGTTGCGTACCACCATAACCCGGAATCACGCCCAACGAAACCTCGGGCAAACCTAATTTCGCATTATCCGATGCGATTCTGATATGACAGGCCATCGCCAGCTCCAAACCGCCACCCAGCGCAAAGCCGTTTACGGCCGCAATCACCGGCTTAGGGAAACGTTCTATTTTATCAAATAATTTTATCTGTCCCTGCCTGGCCAATTCTTCGCCTTCTTCTACCGAAAAATGGGCAAATTCCGAAATATCGGCACCCGCCACGAATGCCTTTTCGCCTGAGCCGGTAATGATCAAACAACGGATACCATCGTCCGTTTTCGCTTCTTCCAATACGGTGTTCAATTCCTGTATGGTTTCGCGGTTCAGTGCGTTCAATTTATCCGGACGGTTGATCGTAATTTTATATATGCCGCCTATTTTTTCTGTCAATAAATTTTGGAGTGCCATGATTTTTATTTTTGCGAATATAATGAAACAGACTTTAGACATCAGATGTTGGATATCAGATAAAGGTTATGCGCAATCGGCGCATATTTTTCAAATCGGCGGCCGTGTCGGGCCATCCGCTGCAATTTTTTGTTTTTCGCCAACGCACATGGCCCTTCACACAAAACAAAATATTTCCACTACTATCCCGTGCGGATTTAAGGAGGGAACGCATAAAAAGGCCTAAAATACACCGCCCAATATCCCATGTTTAATATCTAACATCTATCTTTAGGTTATGAAAAAGTGGACTTTATATGTTTCCGCGGCAGCATTTCTGCTGTCTTGCGGGCAATCGGACCAAGGTGGCGGCAACGAAAAATTCCAACAGGAAGTGCAGGCCAAACTCGACGATTACAACAAAAAATGGCAGCAGTTGCTTATTGCATCCGCCGAGGCCGAATGGACGCTGAACACACATATCGTGGAAGGCGACACCGTCACCGGCAAAAGGGCCGAGGAGGCCAACAAGGCCTTTGCGGAATTTGCGGGAAGCAAAGAAAACATTGAGTTTGCCCAAACCACGTTAAAGAAAAAAGACCGGCTGACGCCCTTGCAAAAAAAGCAGGTGGAAACCATCCTCTTCATGGCTGGCGGAAGCCCGTCGACGGCTGGAGATTTAATTGACAAGCGAATTGCCGCGGAAACCGAACAAACGAAAAAACTGTTCGGATACGATTTCAAGCTCAACGGAAAATCAGTCAGCACCAACGAGCTGGACGAGATCTTGAAATCGTCTACCGACTTGGCCGAACGCCAAAAAGCTTGGGAAGTTTCCAAAGAAGTGGGCAAAGAATTGAAACCAGGTTTGGTTGAATTGCAGCAATTACGCAACGGCGTGGTAAAACCATTGGGCTATTCCGATTATTTCAATTATCAGGTATCGGAATATAACATGACCTCCGACGAGATGATGAAAACTTGCCACGACATGGTCAGCGACATCTGGCCCATCTACCGTGAATTACATACCTGGGCACGCTACACCCTGGCCGAAAAATACAAACAACCCGTGCCCGACATGATCCCCGCACATTGGATATCTAACCGCTGGAGCCAAGATTGGACATCCATGATCGACGTAGAAGGTTTTGACCCCGATATGGAGCTTAGAAAAAAATCGCCCGAGTGGATCATGAAGGAAAGTGAAAAATTCTATATCAGCCTAGGCTTTGACAGCCTTCCGAAAACATTCTACGAAAAATCGAGCCTGTACCCGGTTGCAGCGGATGCCGGTTACAAGAAGAACAACCACGCTTCTGCCTGGCACATGGACAATGACAAGGATGTCCGCTCATTGATGAGCATAGAGGCTAACGCAGAATGGTGGGAAACGACACTACACGAACTGGGGCACATTTACTATTACATGAGTTACTCCAACCCGGATGTGCCCATCATCCTACGTAGCGGGGCCAACCGTGCCTATCACGAAGCCATGGGAACCTTGATCGGTTTGGCATCCATGCAGAAACCTTTTTTGGAGCAATACAAATTGGTCCCGTCCGACGTAAAGGTGGACCAAACACAAATCCTCATGAAAGAAGCGCTGAATTATGTGGTGATGATTCCTTGGTCCGCCGGTGTGATGACGGAATATGAACATGATTTATATGCCAAAAACCTGCCGAAAGACGCTTATAACAAACGCTGGTGGGAATTGGTGGGCAAATACCAAGGCATCGTGCCGCCTACCGAGCGTGGGGAAGAATATTGTGATGCGGCCTCCAAAACGCACATCAACAACGATGCGGCGCAATATTATGATTATGCCTTATCCACCGTGCTGTTGTTCCAGTTTCACGACCATATCTGTAATAAAATCTTAAAACAGGATGTACATTCCGCCAATTATTTTGGCAGCAAAGAAACGGGAGATTTCCTACGAACGTTAATGAAACCAGGTGCTTCCGTAGACTGGAAAGAACACCTAAAAAACACGTTGGGAACCGAAATGAGCGCCAAACCCATGCAGGATTATTTCGCCCCGCTGACCGAATATTTGAAGAAAGAAAACGAAGGAAGAAAATATACGCTTCCGGAGAAAATATAACAACAAACTATTTAAGCACCGAGACACTAAGGACACGGAGAATATTTTATTTGTGTTTTTAGTGACTTGGTTCTTTTATGGAAAATCGTAATCACGTTCTACCCTACAAACTCTTACCTTGTAGGCGCTGTACCATAGATCCCGTCCATATTTTTGGGCCAGCCGGTGAGATGTTTCCGCTTTCCATGCTTTGATGGCTTCCAAACTATCCCAATACGAAATAGTGATTCCGATTTCGGAACGGGCACTCTCGATACCTAAATAGCCATCCTGCAAAAGGGCAGCCTCTTCCATTTGTTTGGCCATATCGGCATACCCTTCGTCCGTAACCGTCCGTAAAGACGTGAATATGACGGCAAAATATGGCGGATGGGGAGTTTTGGCTATTGACATAATGAGATATTAATCTAATCCGGATTCGCCCTGCATGGCCTTTTCTACATTAGGCTCCTGGTTAAATATCGAATATTCCTCTTCCGGATAATCATTGATGAACATCATCCAATACACTTTTTTTGTGGTTCCCGCCCAATGGATTTTTCCAGCCGTATATTGGTGGGTCTGAAAAAGGTTTAAGGCTAATAAAAAAACCCATATAGCCAATATTGGCATCGAAAAAATTTTGGTGCGCAATACATACTGGAAAAAAGCCGCCAACGGAATAGCCAAAAATGCGGATACATCAATCATGGCCCTCATCCCAAAACTTCCGCCATACCACCAGCACCACCAACAAAAAATGATGTAGATATACACCACCAATGAGATAACCACAGGCAACAGAAGCGATTTATGCTTTTTACGTAAAAACAATATTCCTACGACGGCAAACCACATGATGGGCGTCCAAACCAGCCAACCTTTATGATAACTGAACAGGCCAAGCCAAATTTTGGGTCTAAACCAAAAAAACGTTTCTGCCCCGTAGCTATAATAAAGCCAATGTCCGCTGGTATATTTCCAGTATGCAAATTGCGGAAGCAATACCAGAAAAAATAACAATGCCGCCACGAGAATTATTTTCCACTTGGAAAAAAGTAACCTGAACTTATCCAGGTAAGAAATTTGTGAGGCATCCCTATATAACAGGAAAAACAACGAAACGCATAAATTGACGGGCCTGATTAACGTAATGAATCCCAAAACGGCGCCGAGCAATAACAGTTTCCATGCGGATTGAACCCGATGCCAAGAAACGGTAAGGTAAGTGAAAACAGAAATCAAAAAGAAGGAATATACATGGCTCATCGCCCCTTCATACAAAGTATAGTAATATAGGTTGGTGCCGGCGAACATAGTGACCAACACCAAAGACACCACCTGGTCCGTAAAAAAAAGGCGTAAAGTTTTCCTGATAAAAAAAAGGCCGAAAAAACTGTAAAAAAGGGCCGAAAAAACTACCATTTTACGATAGGGCTGGCTAAATCCATCCGAAGGCCATTGGGTAAATTTTGTGTATACATGGGCCGTCAAAAAAAATGGGGCCTGCAAAAAGGCAAGGCCCATAGTGGTTTTCAATATCTTTCCTCTTACGGGTCCATCTTGCGGTGCATAAAAACGGTCATGGTTCTGCGTAGTCATTTCTGTTTTTTCCAGCGCTATATCGTGGTAAACAAAGGATGCCGGTAAATACGCATAATACGATTTCATCTCATGTGCCCATACGAATCTTTCCTCGCGCCAAGTTTTTACCGCATAAAATGAGAATATCATCCACACGGCCGAAAAAAAAAGGACCGTTTTGGAGGAGAAGCTAAAATTTGGGGCCATGGGCGGGATGATGATGGGTTAACGACGTTTTCCGCCGGGATTAATCTTATCTTCTACGATATAGCTGTTAGGAAACTCTGCCTGAATTTTCTTCCAAAACATGGAAGCCTCAAACTTTGTCCTAAAATCACCTACGCGAATCTTAAAATTCGGTGCTTCCCACACCAAATATGAATCCACATCCTTATAGCCATTCATGAAACGAGCTTTGACGTCGTTGGCACGGGCCTGTGAGCCTTGTCCGCTTTCGGAAGTGAGCTGCACACGGAAACCGGCGGGCGTATATTCCGCCGTTTTCATGCCCGTCATAAAACCTTCCACCTGCGCCGGTGCATCCGTATTGGATGCGCCCTTGCCGGCTCTGAAATAACTCACGGAATCCGTCATGGAAGTAACTTGCGCTTGCACCAAAGAGGTAAACAAGAATAACAGAATGATATAAACCGACCGATGTAAACGCATAAAGTTCATGATTTGTGCAAAAGTACCAATTTACTTAAAACGAACGATTCGCCGGAATATTTCCGCCCATACTGCATAGATACCACTTTTCCGCAAAATCCGGCTGTCGTTTAACCAATTATTAATAAGCAAGAAAACCTAAATACTTCTCTACTCAAAGTAAAAAAATATCTTTGCGCTCATGTCGGAAGCGTTAGTCATTATACCCACTTACAACGAAAAGGAAAACATCGAACGCATGGTTCGTAAGGTTTTCTCACTTCCGGCTGACTTAGATTTACTCATCGTAGATGACGGCTCGCCCGACGGCACGGGAGAGATAGTGAGAAGACTGCAGCTCGAATTCGGGCCTAAACTCCACCTACTTGAACGTTCCGGAAAAAACGGCTTGGGAACGGCTTACATTGCCGGTTTCGGCTATGCGCTGGAGCGGGATTTCCAATATATTTTTGAGATGGATTGCGATTTCTCCCACAATCCGGACGATTTATTGAAACTATACAAAGCATGCAAGGAAGACGGGGCCCATTTGGCGATCGGCTCCCGGTATGTAACCGGCGTGAACGTGGTAAACTGGCCCATGAGCCGTGTATTGCTTTCGTATTATGCCTCGGCTTATGTCCGCTTTGTTACCAATATGCCTGTTCGCGATGCCACGGCCGGCTTTAAATGCTATCAAAGAAAAGTATTGGAAACGGTAGATTTGGATCGCATCAAATTTAAGGGATACGCATTCCAGATCGAGATGAAATTTGTGGCGTGGAAACTCGGCTTTACTTTAAAAGAAGTACCCATTATTTTTACCGAAAGATTGGAGGGTGTTTCCAAAATGTCGGGCGGAATTGTTCGCGAAGCCGCATTAGGCGTTATCGACATGCGTTTGAGGGCGATGTTCGGGAAGATTAAACCGAAATAAAAATAATTTTGGATTTAATTTTAGATCTACGATTCTACGACTTTCAGGATTGTGGATTAAGGAAGTAAATAAAATCTTAACGCACCAACATCAAGAATAACTGACGTAACACATCAAAAAGCTAAAGCTATTTTGGATTTTTGGTTTACGATTGACGATTTTCAGTCGTACACTTTTAAAAATCTATCTAATATTGTATCCTTAATAGAAAATTGGAAAGTCGATTTCGCTCAAGCATTCAGCGAATGTGGAATGAATCGTAAATCCAACATCGTAAATCGTAAATCAATGTCTCATCTTATAAAAAATGCAACCGTAATCAACGAAGGCCGAAGATTTACGGCTGATGTACGGATTGAAGGTAATTTCATCAAGACTATTTCCGAAACACCTTTGACGGCGGAAAGCGGTGAAAATATAACAGATGCCACGGGCAAATATTTAATTCCCGGCGCCATCGACGACCAAGTACATTTCCGCGAACCGGGACTTACACACAAAGCCGACGTACATTCCGAAAGCCGGGCTGCCATCGCGGGTGGAATCACTTCGTTTATGGAAATGCCCAATACCAATCCGCAGACGTTGACGCAGGATTTGTTGGCGCAGAAATACCAAATGGGTGCAGAAAAATCGATGGCCAATTTTTCATTCTTTATGGGTGCGTCCAACGATAATTTGGGTGAAGTGCTTAAAACCAATCCGAAGGATGTATGCGGGATCAAAGTTTTCATGGGCTCATCTACCGGCAACATGCTGGTTGACGACCAAAAAACATTGGACGGTATTTTTAAGGAGTGTGAAATGCTCATTGCCCTACATTGCGAAAAAGAAGCCGTCATCCGCGAAAATTTGGCCTTTTATAAAGCCCAATATCCGCAGGGTATTCCCGTAACCGCACATCCAAAAATCCGTAATGCGGAGGCTTGTTATGCATCCTCGTCTGAAGCGGTAGCACTGGCCGAAAAATACGGTACGCGCATCCATATTTTACACATTAGCACGGCCAAGGAAACATCCTTATTCCGCAACGATATTCCGCTATCACAAAAGAAAATAACGGCCGAGGCCTGTGTGCATCACTTATGGTTTAGCGATGCCGATTATGCAACGCGTGGCAACTTCATCAAATGGAATCCGGCGGTAAAATCGGCTGCGGACAGGGACGCCATCCGTGCAGCTGTAATTGACGGGCGAATAGATGTATTGGCCACAGACCACGCGCCACACACTTTGGAAGAAAAATCGTTGGATTACGAAAAGGCGCCGAGTGGCGGACCGTTGGTTCAGCATGCTTTGCCGGCTTTGTTCGAGCTTACGAAACAACATGTGTTCACGCCCGAACTCATCGTGCAGAAATTCTCGCACAACGTAGCCGATTTATTCCAGGTAGATCGTCGCGGTTATATCCGTGAAGGTTATTTTGCCGATTTGGTATTGGTGGATCCGGCCAAACCGGGCACCGTTTCCAAAACAAACGTGTTATATAAATGCGGGTGGAGTCCGTTTGAAGGCGATACATTTGCACATTCCGTAACGCATACTTGGGTAAATGGCAATTTGGTTTATGAAAACGGTATATTTGACGAGTCAAGCCGCGGAATGCGCTTATTGTTCAACAGATAAAATTATATGGAACCGATGAAATCTGCCGCACCAATCGCCAACTGGATGTTTCGCATATCATTCCTGTTATATGGCATTCTGGCCAATTGGGCCGTGTTCAACACGTTTGATGTTACATCCAAACCTTTTATTTTGGGCACCCTGTTTATGGTTTTATCCATCCTGCTTTTTATCGGTGGATTTTTTAAAACCAATACCATGACGGTGATGTCGGCACTCGGCTTGGTTGTGCTTTCCGTATCCACCATTATCATTTCCGATTTGGAATTGACGAAAGTATTGGCCGTACAATTACTCTTGGTAAGCGTAGCATTTTATTTTCTGGCTTCAGGAAATAACGGGTAAATAGATGTTAGACTCTAGATGGTAGACATTAATAACCAATGGTTTTGGTTGAAGATATATTATTGAATCTTACTTAACGCACCTTTCAAACCCAACATCCATGAAAAAAGCACTCTTGGGTCTGTTTTTTTTCGCTGCGGTCACTTCCTGTTGCTATGCACAAAAAGTGCCGTTTACAAGTCAGGAATTTGTATTGAAGGAATTGGTATTGCGCGAAAATGCAACTTCTTTCAACCAACGGTTGATATTTAATTTCAAAATATTCGGAAAATACGGCCAAGACCAAATTGAGCCCGAAGCCGGCAAATACAACGCAGCATACAAATTAAAATTTTGGCTGACGGATTCCAAGGGCGATACATTGATCCCGTCTTCGGCCAACGCATCCATGCTACAATCATTTTCATTTTTCGGCATAGATTCTGCTCGTTATAAATCCTATTCGTTTGGCCATGCCATTGAAATTCCTTACCAAACCTTCAAAACTTACGGAAGCCAAACGGTAAACTTATGGGCTCAACCGCAAAACACCAACGGAAGCATACAACTTAAACCATTTAAGGCGGGAACATTCAAAATAAATGTGCCCAAATTGGTTCCGTTAGAAATGCAGCAAATCAAAGTGACATCGCCATCTGTGCTGCACGACAATAAAAAACATAACGGCAAAGGATTGACGGTTACTTTTTCTCCGCAATTCCAATATGCTGCCGGTGAATTATATTCGGTAAATGAAACAGTGGACGAGGTAATTTTTTATTTGGAATTCACTACGGCGGACGGCTCTCCCGCCACCATGCCCAATAGTCTGAAAACAGGACAAACCACTAAATTTAAATCTAATCATTATATAACTGGACACAATAAAAATATAACAAAACCTGCCGAAATTTTTGTTCCGTATATACATTTTTTTGTTCCCGAAGGAGCGCACGAAATCAACTATACCATTCATGCCGCTTCCAAAGACCTCAGTAAGCGGTGGGATAATTTGGCACAAGGTAAACTCCAAATTCAAATGCCGCGTGTATATTTTGCGAAGGCTTCGGTAAAAAATATCCGCGTAGCCGATAAATCTTATGATGTGGCGGCCAAAGACATTCCGTTTGGCAGTTTATTTGTATCGTCTAAAAGTTCGAGCGGCAAAGGCTATCCCGATTTATTTTGGACATTGGGGAACGGCTACCAACAATTTATTTCCACACCTACGGTAAACAATACTTTTTGGGCACCGGACGACTCCTGCTCATTTCAGATGCTTGACGGAGACGTGATACACCTAGGCGTGTATGATTACGATACATTTACTTTCAATGACGAAATCGGTATATTTAATTTTTCGATGCAAAACGAACAAAACGAACTGAAGCTAACCGGACTCAGATCGGGCGATGTCTTGGGTGGAGAAATCACAATACGAAGAAGATTACGGCCCAATATCCCAAACATGGATTTACACGTTAAAAGTGCTTTTTTTAACGGTATCACAGGCTATCAAGTTTGGGGAAATATAACAAAAAATAACCCAGCCATTCAAACCAAAACATTCATTAAACTGGCAGATGGAAACAACCACAACCCGGCGTGGAAAAATATGGCAGACATTCCTGCGGGAGCTAATTTCTCCTACTTTATTCCCGCTTGGGATTTACCCGAAGGAGCCGGTTTTGGCTTAGCCGCCATCGATTCTTATTTCCATCTTCCGCTGGCACAAAAATCTACCTTTCCGGAGAAATATATAACAGAAACCCACGACGTAAAATTAGACATCAAACCGCTCCAAAAAACCATACAAAATGGCGTACACGGTATTATATTAGAAATAAACTTATTGTATCCGGAAGGCCTGCAAAATAAAAATGCATGCCGTTTTAAATACCAATTCAAGGAATTATCGGGCGTAGATTTAAAACACATCATAGAAAGCTTGAAAATACAGGGAAAACCAATTTGCGAGGCGAAAGATTGCAACATACAGGTTTTTGTTCCGTATTACTTGCTTCAACCATTTTCAGGCAAAGAAATCAACGCTCAGTTTCAGGGAGAAATAAGTATCAACGATGGATTTTTGATCGGTAAAAATTCGGCGACATTACAGGCCCAAATCCCGGCCATCTTACGGTTGCCTAAAGCAAAATTATCGATGAACCTGAAGTTTGCAAAAAATTGGAGTTACGTAAACATTTCGGCCGACTATAACGGTGAAAGAAAGATATTGGTGAAAGAAAATTCACAAGGCGGAAATATGGTTACCGATGTAATATTTCCGACGGAATATGCCAGCGAAAACGATATGGTTTCCATCGTGGTTACACCCTACGAATTTCGCACGGCAATGGAACCGATTACCTGGAATTTTACCGTGAAGGAATTAATCGACGGAACGGTAACACTCGCCAAAAATAAATACGCTAAAAAAGCCACGCTAAAAACCGATTGATCCTTTGGACGAAGCCTGTGTACGCTCAAAGGGCGCATCTATTTCCAGGGTTTTCTGCCGGCAGGCGGCCACGGCCAGTTCATCACAGCGGTTGTTATATACATTATCCGCATGGCCTTTTACCCAAACCAGCTTCGGTTTATATTTGCGGTACAACGGCAAAAAACGCATCCATAAATCAGGATTGGCTTTTTTGTCAAATTGTTTCTTCTCCCAATTAAATAACCAACCTTGGTTGATGGCTTCCGTCACATATTTTGAATCGGAATAAATATAAACGGGATATTCGGTGGTTTTTAATGCCTCCAAAGCCGTGATGACGGCCAGCAATTCCATGCGATTGTTGGTAGTCATCCTAAATCCGCGGGCCAGTTCTTTTTTCTTTTGTCCAAAGAGCAATACCACGCCCAATCCGCCCGGCCCGGGATTTCCGGAAGCGGCGCCGTCAGTATAAATTCGGATGGCATTTTCCATGAAACAAAGATACACGAATCATCGAGGAGGTTGTTACCGCAATGAATTAGTATGAACCCATTTTAAATGTCCCAAAAATAATGGAAGTAGGTCCAGTGGTATTAAAATCACCGTCAATGATATAATATCCGTTTTTCACCCGCCATTTTCCAGACAAAACCAATCCCGCGGAATTAGGAAATGCTTTGGTGAAGCCCATCTGCCCATTGACCGCTTTTCCCTTTTTATCCAATACCGAACCATTGATGGTCAAGGTACTTTCGGAAGGATCGCTGATGTTGATGGAATGATCGTAACGAACATATGGTGCGCCCGTACTGTCGTTGGCATAAAATTCGCCCCAATATAATCCCCTCCGCGGCCTGTCTTTATCGCAAGCCGAAAAAAGAAGCAGTAAGGTAATGAGAGCAAAAAAATATTTCATGAAAAATTAACCTTCAAATTAAGAATCACAATGCCATAAACTTAAATAAAATTAAGGAATGTGCAAAGCGCTTATTCCGTGCGAATATATGACAAAGCAACCGTAGCGATTGTACGGTAAAATATGATAGATAATTCAAACGTTCTGAATATATTTGTTGCGTATGAAAGAACTCGTAAACTCGTTTCCTCAACAATTGCGTGAGACATTGGAAATCAGCCGTTCCGCCACATTGGCACCTTTCCCTGGCAAATTGGGGCAAGTAATCATCTGTGGTTTGGGAGGCAGTGGTATCGGGGGAAGCATCATTGCGGAGCTCACCAAAAAAGAATCACCGGTTCCCATTTACGTCAACAAAGATTATTCATGTCCTGCATTTGCCAATGCGGAGACGTTATTTATAGCCTGTTCCTATTCCGGAAATACGGAAGAAACCTTGTCTGCCTTGGCAGAGGCTGAACAAAAAAACGTGAAAGTGGTAGCCGTAACTTCCGGCGGAAAATTGGCTGAAATTGCCCGCGAAAAAGGGTACGATTTAATCCTAATCCCATCCGGAATGCCACCACGTTCCTGCTTGGGTTACTCATTAGGCCAATTATTTTTCATTTTCAACCGCTATGGATTAATTTCGAACGAATACCAATTGGAATGGACACGCGCCGCAGATTTATTGGAACGTGAACAGAAATGGATATATCAGGCCGCCGAAAAATTGACCGAGCAAATTCATGGAACCTTTCCCATTATTTATGCCGAAAGCGGTTTTGAGGGTTTATCCGTAAGGATTTGCCAGCAATTGAACGAAAATGCCAAGATGCTTTGCAGTAACCGCGTTATCCCTGAAATGAACCACAACGAATTGGTAGCGTGGAGAGAGCAGCAACCGAATATTTCCGTTATTTTAATCAAATCCGGAATAGAATATTACCGTAACTCGGCCCGTATGGAATTTGTAAGGGAAGTGGTTTTGCAATACACCGACAAGGTTTTTGACTTGGAGGCAAAAGGACATTCAGCATTGGAGAAAACGTTGTACCTGATCCACCTCACGGACATTGCAAGTTGCCTATTGGCTGAAAAGCGTGGATTCGATGCCTCCGAAATCAATGTGATCAACCAGTTGAAAAACTCTTTAAGCGACCTCGCATAATAAAACACCCAAGGATGGATTTACGTGATTTTGTAAACGAAGTGCTTCGCGAAGATGTTGGCCCCGGCGATTATACCACGTTGGCCACCGTGCCTAATCATGTCATGGGAAAATCCGTGTTGCTGGTAAAGGAAAATGGCGTGTTGGCCGGCATGCGTGTGGCAAAAGAAATCATCAATACATTCGACAAAAATATTGTTTTTGAGGCCCACCTAAAAGATGGCGACGAAATAGAAATAGGACAAAAAGCATTTCACCTAGAGGGTTCCGCAGCCAGTATGCTGACGATTGAGCGCACCGTGCTGAACGTGATGCAGCGAATGAGTGGCATTGCTACCAAAACCAGAAAGATTGCTAAAATTATAGAAGCGACCGATACCAAATTGTTGGATACCCGCAAAACCACTCCATTGATGCGCTTTTTGGAAAAAGAGGCCGTTCGTATAGGCGGTGGGCTTAACCACCGTTTCGGGCTATATGATATGGTGATGATTAAGGATAACCACGTAGATTTTGCGGGCGGTATAAAACCGGCTATCGAAAAAACATTGGATTATTTAAAGGCAAACCGACTCGACCTAAAAATCGAGATCGAAGTAAGGAATGCCGACGAGCTGGAAGAAGTGTTGGAAGCAGGTGGCATAAACCGTATCATGCTAGACAACTTTACTCCGGACAACCTAAAAAAAGCCCTAGACCGCATTGACGGAAAATATGAAACCGAAGCATCGGGAGGCATTAACGAAGACAATATTTTGGTTTATGCGTTAACCGGCGTAAACTTTATTTCGAGTGGTGCGTTAACCCATAGTGTGAAAAGTTTAGATCTCAGTTTGAAAGCAGTATGAAAAGAGGCAAGGCGTGGATGCAAAGCGTAATGCGCAACAAAGCCGTACAAAATGCGGGACGCTGGAGTAAGAGAAACTCGTTACCGGGACTTCGTGGCCTATCCATCTACTATATAGCCAAATCGTTTATATACGGCCTTACGTCCGAAAACCCTATAGACCGTGCGGCCGCCATGACCTTCAAATTCTTCATGGCATTATTTCCGGGTATTTTGTTTTTGTGTACGCTTATTCCCATGGTGCCCATCGAGGGTTTCCAAAATAAACTGTTGCAAAGCTACGAAACCATTATACCGCCACAGGTAAATGAATTATTGTATGCCACGGTAGACCAGGTGGTCAACCAAGCCAACACGGGATTGATGTCCGTCAGTTTTTTGGTGGCGTTTTTCTTTTCCACCAATGGCATCGTGGGTATGATCAAGGCCATGAATTCATCTGCCAACATCTCTGAAAACGTAACCAAAATTCGATTGAAGGCCTTAGGAATATTGCTTTTCTTCATCACAATTACGGTTTCGTCCATCGTGCTGATCATCTACATCGGGAAATTGATTTCTAACATCATCAAAAGTTATTCCCTCAATACGAACCCCGAAACTTGGATTTACAGTCTTCGGTTGGCATTTCTGTATCTCATCATCCTGCTTCTCATCAGCATGATTTATTACTTGGCGCCTGCCAAAAAATTCCGCTTAGGGTTTGTTTCTCCCGGCGCATTTGTCGCCACCAACCTCACCATTGCGTCGTCGGTGGTATTGGCCTCCTTCTTTTCTAATTTCGACAGATACAATACACTATACGGAACCTTGGGTTCCATCCCTATTTTTCTGATCTGGATTTTTATCAACTGCCTGGTCGTGTTGGCCGGCTTTGAACTCAATGCCAGTATTGCCACCGGAAAACTGGCTGAATCTGCCGCCCAAGCAACAGCGGAAAAGCATAATAAAATTTAAGGCAATTGCGCTACCATAGCCTGATATTGGGTGGCATATACCTGTGTGCCGCTACAACCTAACTCTACCCTTTGGGCCTGAATTTTCTGTACGCGGTTCTCCGGGCATGGATGTGTGCTGAAAAATGCTCCGCTTTCGCACGAATTCCCTTCGTTCTGCAAGCGCAGAAAAAAATCGGCGGCACCATCCGCTTCATAATCTGTTGGACATAAATACTTTACTGAATACTCATCCGCTTCCTTTTCTTGATTACGGCTATATGCCAGCGTTCTTAACGAATTGGCTATTTGTACGATGGTACCTTGATTTTCGCCCAATAATACATCCAATAATACCTGTATGCCATAATCCTGTGTCAAACGGTCGGTGGAATGTCTTCTGTCTGCATGTGCCATTTCATGCCCCAATACGCCAGCCAACTGGTCCTCGGCCTGTAAATATTTAAGTATCCCGGTATAGATGAATATATAGCCGCCCGGCGCACAGAATGCGTTCATCTGCGAATCATCGGCGATAACGTGTAATTCCCATTCAAACTTATCTTTATAATACACCTGGCCGGAGTTCAAAATTTTAACTTTGATCTGCTCCAGATATGCATAAACACCCGGATATTGTGAAGGGCTTAGCACTGGATATTCCGACGGATTGGATAGTATTTCGTCGCGTAACTGTTTTCCCAAATCGATATCGTCCTGTACCGAAAAAATGTTGATCGTACTATCATCCTTACGGCAAGAACCGGAAAGTAAGATGGATGTAAAAACAATGGCGTATATGTATCTTCTCATGGTAATAAATTATTGCGAAAGTACGCATCAAAATTTATTCCAAGTAACATAAGCATATAACACCCTGCACAACAAGCCAAAGCGACCATCAATGTAGGGCAAAGTCTGCCTCAAAAATGCCCAAATTGAGTTTTATACGGCGTTTTCCACCTGTATTGTCTCCGGTAGTGGAAAGCACCGGTTGTTTATCATTTTTAAAAGGACTGGCAGCCAAATCAACCATATCTTTGGCAGTTATCGGCTGCTCTTTTCTTAGTCCATCAGAAAGACCACTTTCGCCAAAACTGCTTTCCATCACCTTTCCTACCACCTGCCTAAACGAAAGCGCGTCATCATCCATGCCATTTTCTTGGATGGAAAAACCCGGAAAATGGGACTCGGAAATATTGGCATTAAACCCGTGGGTAGGCAATGGAACCGCTACCTGTAAATCAATACCTGTTATGCGCATGGGCAAATTGACACTCCGTCCCATAGCTTCCGTTATCTCATGTTTTTTTGTCTGCGCAGCTGCCATAACATTTGATACGTTGGTAACTTCTACCTGCGGATATCCGGTTTTTGGAAAGCCCCATGTATAGGAAAGTGCCATTTCTGCCGGCTGGTGAGAAATTCCCAGATTATAACGCGCAATTCCCACACCCAACAATACGATAACCGAAGCAGCGGCCGCATAACGGAAAAGAGGAACAACCAACGGCGAACGTTTCAACCTATTTTTTTGGAGGAAACGCTCTCCGCGATGTGAAACCGTCAGTTTCTCATAATACGATTTTTCAAAAACCAAAAAAGGGTTGATGGTCAGGAATTCTTCCAGCCCAAGCTTTTCGCTTGATGATAGATCGCCTTCGCGGCTCGCGATAAATATCTGTTCGTAATTGGCTTCAGTGATGTTTCCAACCGGCTTGATTTCTTTTTTCAACGGTAAATCCGGTACATGCAATGTTTCAAAAAGTAAGGGCACATCCACAGACAGGTCATCCAATTCCGCCTTTAGATCGGGATGAAGTGATAGGAAAGTATATAGTTCGGCTTCTTGTCCGGAAGATAATTTCCCGTCCAAAAAGTCTATAAACCATATTTCGTAATTATCCATTCCTATCATAAGAGTACCTCCAAGCTTACCAAGTATTTCTTCATGGCCAACCGTGCGCGGTATATGTACACTTTCACCTGCGATTCGGAAAATCCAGTAATTTCACCTATTTCGTCATAAGAATAACCCTCCATATCACGCAGCGTAATAACCACACGTTGGTCTTCGGGCAATGTGCCCAGCGCACGGTCTATCATTTCCTTCACATCGTGCGCCACCACCGTTTCTGATTCCCACGAGATCAGTTTTTCATCGGAAACGTTTTGCCTTTTACGGCGTGTAAAATCAATCAGCGTACGGTAAGCGGCCGTAAACAGGTATGATTTTCCTTTGTTGGCATCAATGCCCTCGCGCAGGCGCCACATTTTCTCAAACGTGTCCTGTACGATGTCTTTGGCCGCCTCCGTATCCCGAATGTTTTTCAACACAAAACGATATACGCCATCGGCAAATTCATCCACGCAACGATTGTATTCTGATGCCGTCAAACGTTAGGATTTGTTATTAAGACGTCTTATCAGCCGTAAAGTTACAGCCACGGTCCTTATTTTTTAAAAATTTGTCCGCAAACAATTACGTAAGCTAAGCAAATCAAAATTATCTTCACCGCAATAAATGCATTGTCCATGACCAAACGTCTTCTATTTCTATTGTTGGTTATCCTCATGGGATTTCCTTCCGTGCTTTCCGCCCAAAGCGACAAAAAACCGCGCCTGCATGTTTTATCCTACAATATACAGATGTTGCCACGTTGGATCCTGCATATGGATCACGGCCCGGTGAAACGCGCCAAACTGATTCCATCGGCATTGATCGCAGATAGTATCGACATCATCGTGTTCCAGGAAGCCTTCGATAAAAGGTGCGTGCGCATCCTAAGCAAACTATTGAAACCCCATTTTCCTTATGTCGTGGGGCCAGCCAACGATAAAAAAGTAGGAATAAAGTTGAATAGCGGGGTGATGATGTTTAGCAAAGTTCCGATGAAATTTGTGGACCAGGTGGATTTCACCGAATGCGAGAGTGAAGATTGTTTTGCCCGTAAAGGTGCATTATTGGCAGAGGCCGATTGGCACGGGAAAGCCATACAGATTTTGGGTACGCACAAAGAAGCCGGTGGCAGCACCATACTGAAAACAGGGCAGTATCTGGAAATATTGGGCATGGTAAGAAAACATACGAAAACAGGCGTGCCACAGCTTTTGTGTGGCGACTTCAACATTCGTAAGGGGTCGGATATTTACACGGCGATGGTGGCTACTTTCGAAATGCAGGACGGCGACATTACCGGCGAACAGCAATATACGAGTGACCATTTAATCAACGATATGTCTGCTTACCGCCCGGACGACCGCAAAATCATAGACTTTATCTTCTACCGTCCGAATGGTGTGGCACCTATCTTTATCCAACGGGAAATACGTAGGTACCGCACCCGATGGTCAAAAAAGCACGAAGATTTATCAGACCACTTGTCTGTATTGATGACATTGGATTTTTAATAAAAAAGGAAAGGCTGCCCGATGGACAGCCTTTCTCTTTTTAAAAATATGGATTGGAGATTATTTTGCTACAACCAAACGGCCATTTACCGCTTTTCCGTTGCAATTAACTTCGTACAAGTAAGTACCGGCAGCCAATGTATTAACATCAATTACACGCGTGTAAGTACCGGCTTGTTTGGCACCTTCGTTCAGCAACATCACTGTTTGGCCTGCCAAGTTGGTAATTTTAATGGTTACGTTACCATTTTCTTTCGTGTTATAACCGATCATCGTAAAATCAACGGCTGGGTTTGGAGCAATGCCCGCAGATGGCATGTTAGCTTCGGAAATACTAGCACCGGCACGGTCAACGATTACGCCAAGAAAAATATCAAAGTTTGCACCATATTCAGCAAGAATCGTGTGCCAAGAGTTATCATCCCATTGCTCAACAGACTGGTTTCCACCACAATTTTGAGGGGTAGAGAATAGGCCGATAGTATCGCCAGCAGCACCATCAACATTCACCGTAACGGCAAAGTCTGTAGCCGGAATATTCACAGGAGTTGTAAATATGAATGGCAATAGACTAACACCTGGGGTTGGCAATGAAATAGCAGACGATGCAGGACTAGCTTGGCTTGAACCTAAAAGCGTAGTCGGTAAGTTGGCACTTACTTGATAAATACTAGCAGTATATGAACCATTCCCAACAACAACAACATATCCAAAAGCCGCTACAACTTTACCTATTGTACCATTCGTGAATATTTGTCCTTTTTTCAGATCTCCGAAAGAGTTAGTTCCAAACAAATATCCATCGTCTCCAGATGAAGCGGGAAAAGAATATAATAATAACGAATCGCTACAATCACCACGGCGTGGAGGTGTCAAAGTGTCGAACGGAGCTTTGTCCATAGATACCTTAAAAGGATTTTCTATTGACAAAAGGGGTGCTCCTACTTGTCTTTGTGCATTTACCCCAACAACCAATGCTGATAAAGAAAGGATAGTAAATAATTTTTTCATATTTTAATATTATGTTTTGATGAGGCAAATGTAAAATTTCCGGTCAAATAAAAAAACCTAAAACAATCCCATATGAAAAAGCGCATCCCCACGATGGACAAGAGATACATTATTATGCCCGATTAAAAAACCGGGTGAATTGGATTTAATCACAGCTTCGTAGGCATTAAACGGGTCATTGATGATTCCTAAGGTATCTCCCACCTCTACATGGTCGCCGGCAGATTTGAACGGCCTAAACATGCCCGACTTGGTGGCCCGTATCCATTTGGAAGAATTCAATGAAACGCCCGTTTGGCCGGAAGTGGCCACGTTTTTGATCATGCCCAAGCCCTGCAATAGTCTTAAACTACCATTTACACCTTCTTCAATCACAAATTCATCGTTCCGCATTGATTCTCCCCCTTCATAAACCAATACAGATTTTCCCAAGCTGCCGGCATACCATCTTAACGACTTGACGATGGTGGCCGAAGGCATCATGACAGGAGCAGAAAAAAGCTGTGCCAATTCCTTAGATTTTTCGTCGTCGGGCGTATATCTCACCTGCGGATAATTGACACGGCTGGCCCCGCCCGTGTGGAAATCCAAAATATAATCGATGGACGGTAAAATCTTGTTGGATATATTCCACGCCGTAAGCGATGCCAGAGAACCCGATTGCTTACCGGGAAAGCTTCGGTTTACGTCCTTTCCGTCGGGAACGGCACGGGAAAAATTCAGAAACCCAAAAATATTCATGATGGGTACGGCCACTACCGTCCCCGACAGCAAATCATCCAAATGGCGCGACTTCAATATCCGCCTCACGATTTCCACTCCGTTGGTCTCATCGCCATGCAATCCACCCGAAAGCAATATGCTCGGACCTGGATTTTTGGATCGGTATACATAAACCGGCATCTTAATCGACGTGCCGGAGGGCAACCGGGCAATTTTTAAATCAATCTTTACCGATTCGTTTAATCCAATAAGGTGTTCATCCAGCATTAACCCTTTTGCCATACATGCTTTGTTTACTACAATTTTAAATATTTTTTGATCGTAAACGCTGTCCTTTTGTATAATATCCTTTATTCTGCCTTACCAAAAACCGTTAAATTCATCCAGACGTCTTTCCGTATATGTAGCCTTGTTATTTTTGTCCTTTAATACTTTAGATTATGGCCTACAACGCAATAAAACAATATCTCCAAAACGAGCTTTCCAACATAGAAGGGGCTGGCTTATATAAACGAGAACGCATCATCACTTCTCCTCAGGGGGCTGAAATTACGGTAAACGGAAAAACCGTGCTGAATTTCTGCGCCAACAATTATTTGGGCCTATCATCCCATCCCCGAGTGATTGATGCGGCCAAACGAACCTTGGACACACATGGATTTGGCATGAGTAGCGTACGTTTTATCTGTGGTACGCAGGACATCCATAAAGAGTTGGAACAGAAAATTGCCGAATTTTACGGAACAGAGGACACGATTTTATATGCCGCGGCATTCGATGCCAACGGTGGTATTTTTGAGCCTTTGCTGAATGATCTGGACTGTATCATTTCGGACGAGCTAAACCATGCTTCCATCATTGACGGCGTACGTTTATGTAAAGCTGCGCGATATCGCTACAAGAACAACGATATGGCCGATCTGGAGAAGCAACTCCAAGATGCCGTGGCTGCCGGACATCGGTTTAAATTAATCGTTACCGATGGTGTTTTTTCTATGGACGGCTATGTGGCGCAAATGGATAAAATTTGTGATTTGGCCGATAAATATGATGCGATGGTGATGACGGACGAGTGCCACTCCGCCGGCTTCATCGGCAAAACGGGGCGCGGTGTTCCTGAGCTATGTGGCGTAATGGATCGCGTGGACATTATTACGGGCACATTGGGCAAAGCCTTGGGTGGCGCCATGGGCGGCTATACGACCGGTAAAAAGGAAATCATCGATCTGCTTCGCCAGCGTTCACGTCCTTATTTATTCAGCAATTCATTGGCACCTGCCATCGTGGGGGCCTCTATTGAAGTATTCAACCTACTTTCGTCCACAACTGAATTCCGTGATAAACTGGAGTCCAACATCCAATATTTCAAAAAGGGAATCATCGAGGCTGGCTTTGATATAAAGGACGGAGACTCTGCCATCGTACCCGTGATGCTGTATGATGCAAAGCTATCGCAAGTGATGGCTGATAAATTATTGGCCGAAGGTATTTATGTCATTGGCTTTTTCTTCCCGGTGGTACCGAAAGATAAAGCGAGGATTCGTGTTCAAATTTCGGCCGCACACGAAAAAGAACATTTAGACAAGGCATTGAAAGCTTTTACCAAAATTGGGAAAGAGCTAAACGTAATCTAAATAAAAAAGGGGCAGAAGCCCCTTTTTTATTTGACATATTCTTAAATCGTCGTTTACAACTTAAACGTTAAACCGCCGTTGATAAATGTTTTACCGTAACCTACCTCAAGACCTAATCCTAGATTAGGCGTTACATAATATTTGGCTCCTACCTGTGGACCTACGAAGAACAACGCATTTACCCTATTTGGGGTAGGAACAAAACCGATCCCTGAACCTACGTTCAGACCCGCATAAATATCCAACTTATCACCATGTATATCTTTACTGGTTTTATCTTCTATCAATTGATAAAAGTGAAAGTTGGCAATAATACCCACAGGAACGGAAAGGATTCCGTAACCGCCATATCCTGGACCTGGACCATACCCTGGGCCACCATAGTAACCGTAGCCATATCCCCAACCATAACGACCTCCCGTTAAACCGGCGGTGAATCCAAGACCTACATATTCGTGGATACCCCACTCCATTTGAACGCTTACACCCCCGTTGATGGAATTGGCCCACCCACCGCTGTTAATCTGATATAAATGACTACCACCAAGACCTAAGTTGAGATAAGTGGCACCTTTTTCAAACGCCTGTGCATTCGCAGTGTTGGAGACGCCTAATCCTAAGGCCGCCAAAAGAATTGTAAACGTGAATTTGTGTAACATAGACTTAGTTTTAGCAACAATTTAACAAATGATGTGCCAAACTTTTTATCTTCGTAGCGTTATTTGGTTCCGTACCACCAATACGGACTAAAAGGGAATCCCGTGAAAATCGGGAACAGTACCCGCTGCTGTAAGTCTCAGTTCGTAAGAGCAGGGAACGGAAATACGCCACTGGTTATACCCAAAGTATACCGGGAAGGCTTCCGCAACCGAGACAAGTCAGAAGACCTGCCAAATAACAATATATGGCCGGGCTTCGGGAAAAAAGCCTCAGGTACTTGCAGTTTGGCAAATCCCATTCCGCCCGCACCAGATTTTTCCGCATTCCGGCCTGTTACAAATTAAACAGGTTGAACCGAAAAAAAACATATCCATCCATCCGTGCCTTAGCATTGTCAATCCTATTCTGTGGGTTGATGCTTGCCGGCCACGCCCAGTCTGACAGTATAGCGAATGCGGAGCGGCAGCTCAACTCCGTAACGATCACCGGAACCAATAAGATACTGTTCGACCCGGCGCTCCGACCTAGGCTAGAGGTATCATCGAACAACGGTACCTTAGCCCAGGTTTTACAGTACCAAAACATACTTTTTTTAAAAACTTATGGCCCAGGCTTATTGTCCAGTACCTCATCCCGGGGAACCGACCCGGCCCATACCCCCATTTTATGGAACGGTTTTTCGCTCCAAAATACGGTAAATGCCAACCCGGATCCAGCCATTGAATCAATCCCCGGCAATTATACAGCAGCATATTATCCCGGCGGACAAAGCGGACTTTTCGGTTCGGGCGCCATGGGTGGAACCATTCATCTCTCCCCAACCTTCTCATCACAGGAAGGCATTTTAGCCAGGGCTGGTTTTGAAGTGGGCTCATTCGGCAGATATAGCGAAAATTTCAGCCTAGGCTACCAAGGCAAAAAAACCTACATAAGTGCCGGACTACGTTTATATAAAGCGGAAAACAATTTCCGCTTTGTGAACAGGGCCAAATTAAGTAAACCCATAGAACGATTAGAAGATGCGGCAGCCAATGGCACATCATTCAATACGGATTTTAAAAAGAAGCTAAAAAAGGGTGGGGCAATCACCGCATCGTTATGGTATCAATTCAACAATCGGAAAATACCTCCTACGATGAACACCATCTCATCCCATGCGGAACAAATTGACGAAAACATACGCTCGATGGTCGGTTGGTCCAAAGGATTTAAAAAAGGATATACACTATCGGCCAAAACTGCCTTTCTATATGATTACCTTTTTTATAACGACAATGTTTTATCGAAGCCGTCGCTCATGGTCCAATATGCATCGCTCAGCCGGGTAGAATACGACCATCGGTTTTTGAAAAGCCACCATGTGCTGGTAGGATTAAACCATTCCTATTATAAAGTGTTCATGGAGGAATTCAAAGGCCTTTCACCCATCCGCAACCAAACGGCGTTATTTATCGGTTATAAATATACACTCCCACGAAACTGGGGGGAAGCCGCCATACAGGGCGTAGAAGAATTTACGGATGGAAGGCTTACCCCATTTTGTCCCGCCATCAGCCTATTGTTAAAGCCAAAACCATATTTACCCATCCGTGTTCGTGTAAACAGGAATTATAGGCAACCCACCTTCAACGACATGTACTGGGTACCGGGAGGAAATCCTGATTTAAGGCCCGAAGTGGGATTTTCGCAGGAAGCTGGAATGGGGTTTGAAAAAAAATATAATAAGCCTTCAGGAGAATTTGACGTATCCCTATTCGGAACAGGCTTTCACCATACCATCAACAACCGTATTGCATGGATTCCGGGACCAGCCTATTGGGCTCCTGAGAACATTGATAGAACCCGTGGATACGGAGGGGAGGCTGACGTCCATGTTGCGTGGAAAAATAATCATTTAGGCATCGTATTTTCTGGCCATTATTCCTATACCAAGTCCATCCGCGCCAAAGAACGATTTGACAATGATCCCGCGTTCGGCAAACAGCTTATTTATATACCACAGCATTTGGCTGGCGTGGGCCTAGAGTTTACCTACAAAAACACATCCATCTTCTATCGTATACCGGCAAACGATATACATTGACCGATAATTCCAAATTTATGCCCGCTTTCCAAACCGGGAATATCGGCATTTCACAATCTGTTACCGTATTTGGCATTACCGCTAAAATTTGGTTGGCTTGCGAAAACTTAACCAACGTATCTTACGAAGTATTGGAATATAGGCCCATGCCGGGACGTAATTTCCGTGGCGGGCTGACCGTAAGTTTCAACAAAAAGGTTTCTAAATTTTAAATATAACAACAAATACAGTAATTAATACATCATGAAACACACAAAAATCTGGCAACCATTATTTGTTGCCCTTACATTAAGCGCAGCATTTACGGGTTGTAAAAAAGACGAGCCCGAGCCGGTAGATAATACATTTTCCGGCAACGGAACCTTTATCATCTGTGAAGGAAAATTCCAGTCAGGTAACGGCAGCCTCGATTTCTACAGCACATTGGGCGACTCATTAATATCAAACATCTTTGAGAAAGTAAACGGCGTTCCCATCGGCGATGTTTTCCAAAGCATGTTAATTGTGAATGACCGCGCATATTTGGCCGTAAACAATTCGGGCAAGGTTGAGGTAGCAAACCCAAGCGACTTAAAATCCATCGGAACCATTTCAGGTATCTCAAGCCCGCGTTATGTAGTATTCTTAAGCAGCAGCAAAGCATACGTTTCCGATTTATATGGAAACAAAGTGGCGATTGTCAATCCAAGTACATTGACTGTTACGGGCCAAGTACCGGTTAAAGGTAACGCCGATGAGATGTTATACAAAAACAATCGTCTTTGGATCACAAACCAGGCAGGCAACTACACTTACATAGCCCAAAATGACGTGGTAGTAGACAGTATCGATGTGGGTTATGGCAGTTCTTCCATCCGCGAAGATAATAGTGGCAATGTTTGGACATTGTCATACGGAAATTGGGATGGAACCGCCCAATCTAAATTATCCAGAATAAACCCTACCTCCTTACAAGTTGATTGGGATTATGAATTCAACAACTTTGGCGCAACCAAACTGCGTACCAATGGCGACAAAAGTTTGTTATATTTCTTATTTGACGGAAAGGTTTACCGTAAAAATGCCAACGATAATTCCAATCCGTCCGAATTTATTTCATTGCCCGGAAAATCATTTTATGGCATCAATGTAAACCCTACCAACGGAGACATCTGGTTAGGCGAACCCGCAGATTATGCTTCACCGGGTACGGTTTTCGTGTTCAATTCTTCCGGTACAAAAATCAATGAATTCGTTACAGGTATCGTACCTACCGATTTCGTATTCTAATCATATTTTATATGACAAAAACGCCGCTACTTTTGGGTAGCGGCGTTTTTACTTACATTTGGTTTATGAAAAAATTATTTTTCCTCATCGGATCTCTCCTGTTTGTTTTTTCTGGGTTTTCACAAGAATTAGAAACAGAAGTAAAAACCGATAAAATGGAAACGGCATTTGATACACGTCCGGAATTTCCTGGCGGAGCGGAAGCTTTGTATAAATTTATATCACAAAATGTAATTTACCCCGCCGATGCCATGGAAGCAGAAATACAAGGACGCGTGATGGTACAATTTCTGGTGGATGAGGAAGGCAATGTAAAAGATGCCGTCATCCAACAAAGCATAAGCCCATCCCTTGATCGGGAAGCCTTACGTGTAGTAAGATCTATGCCGAAATGGAAGCCCGGTATGTTGGACGGCAAACCCGTGAGCGCATATTTCCGTTTGCCCATTACATTTAAATTGCAAGAATAACTATGTCATAAGTTCCCTTCAGACACTATGCTTCGCACCACTATGAATAGCTTCTGCTATTGTGCACTTAAAAATTACTTTTTAATCTTCAACTTCTGGCCCACCCCCAAGTTATCCGAACGTAAACCGTTCCATTCCTTTATTTTGGTATAGGATACGCCGTATTTACGCCCTATGGAAGATAATGTTTCGCCGCTTCTGACCGTGTGGTAAGTCCAAGCCGATTTCGGTTTGGGAGCCGTCGGTTTGGGCACTACGGTTTCTGGCTTTGCGATTTCCTTTTGTGTAGATGTATTCAGCGTTTCTTCGGGAGTGGAATCTGGCCTAGAATCTTCAATCTGCACGTTTTCGCGCACAGTCTTGTCTTCCTTATCCGTCACCACGTTTTGGGTGCTCATCTGTACCACCAGCTTTTGCCCCACCTTGATGGATGATGAAGACATATGGTTCCATTTTTTGATGGCAGAAACGGACACATGATATTTTTGCGCCAATTGCGAAAGCGTTTCTCCCGATTTTACCTTATGGTATTTTTTTACCGTGGCATTTAATACCGAAGCACCGTTTAGTACATTAACCGTATTGGAAGTAATGGATTTAGATAATACTTCCGGTTGAAAATAGATGCTGTCTTTGTGTTTTGAAATCATGAAGGCCATGGAAAGAAACCGCGAGGCATAACCTTGTGGAAGGTGGACCGTTTCCTTGTCTTCCAATACCATTTTTTTTAGCGACGGGTTGAGTTCCTTTAACGAAGAAACGGGAATTTCCAACAGTTCGGAAATTTGGCCCAAGTGTGTCTTCCCAGCCGTTATGGCATTTTCCGAAGGAAGAAAAATGGCCGGCAGGAAAACCGGCAGATTATCCTTTTCAGAATAGCTCCATATAAACGACCAAGCCGAAAATACGGGAACGGCTTGCCTGACCGATAACGGCAGAAAATCGAGGGCTTTTTGCGGATCCGTAGACTCCGCCCGTGCAAATGCACGCCTAACCTCAGCCGGACTGCTTACATAAGCCCATAAAATGGCCTCGGGACTCTTAAACTGGCTTTGTAAATCTTTGATGTAGGCCGCCGCCGCCGCCGCCGACAATATAGGGTCGTCCCTATCATCACGCGCATCCGATACTTTCAAACCATACCTCGTGGCCGTTACGATATCCAATTGCCAGATGCCGCGTTTTCCGCCGGCGGATACATAATGTAAGTTCATGCCCGAAAGCATGGGTGCCAACATCTGGTAATGCTCGGAAACTTGTTTTTGCTTAAATTCTTGCGTTATTTTTTGTTGCAGTTCGGCATAAATACCCAATGCATCATACATCTTATCGCCATAAGGGCCGGTGAGTTTATTGAGATGCGAGGCCGTTTGCGGATCCCAAGAGAAGCCACCCAATTTGGCCATCCTTGTGGGATATTCGCCCACAGAAAACGGAAATCTGACATCGGTCGGCGTGGGCACCTCCTTATTCCGGGAAAGTAATACCGGGTTGGAAGCCAACTTATCCAGCGGATCGTAATAACGCTCCATACCCGTAATGCCGGTTGCGTGAAGCACAAAACCGAACCATGAAAACAAAACCACCAAAATAATGTGCTTCCCTATACCCATCCGTATGCAAGTATAAGCCATACCCATTAATTTTTCTCTACATTTTGAATTCTTTAACAACAAGATGATGCCATTTTCCCAATAAAACTACTTCAGATGCGGCTTAATGATTTTTGTCCAACGCGCATAACCGGCTGCATTCATATGCAAGCTGTCCGCCCTGTAAATCTCCCTCCGCGGCCTAGCACCAGCATCCAGCATCGACGGAATCACATCAATGTAAGACCAGGCGGGATCGTATTTGCAGATGGCCTCAAAACGATTGTTGGCTTCCAAAAACTTGTCCTGAAATCCCCAACGTGCCGGCGATGGCTTTACGCTGATAAAAATGGCTTTACAATGTGGTAAATAGGTATGCATGCTGTCGCGGAAAGCGTTAAAATCCTGCACCACGGAATCCACGGAAATATCGGGACTAAACAAATCGTTCTCTCCGGCATAGAAAACAACCAAACGCGGCTTATATTTATCTACGATGCGGTGAAAATAATAATTTACCTCACCAATGGTGGCACCGCCAAACCCTCGGTTAATGACGGGCAGGGGCGCCATATCTTCTGCCAGGGTTTTCCATAGACGGATGGTGGAACTTCCTACAAACAAAATACTTCCCTGCCTTGGTGCGGCAGCCTGATCGCTTTCCTCAAAACGGAGTATTTCTTTTTCAAAGCGGGTATAATTCCTTACTTTTTTAGGAAGTGTATCTGCCAACGGAGTCCTTATTCCCATGGACTGTGAAACCGTTGGCTGGGGAGTTCCTTGTCCGCAGGAAGAAATGGATGAAAAAAGAAATAAAAAAGGGACGAATAATTTACCGATCATGGTTAAAGATAACGAAGATCGTTGGAAAAGGTTGTTTTTTACGGCTATCCGTCAACTATAAAACTTTCCTAAACTGATAACATTGACCGATAGCGGGTAACTAAAATTTACCCACCTCAAAGGTGGGGTAACCTTTATAGCCCAAATCATTGGTAAAACTGGTAAAACGAAGTTTCCAGAAACTTGCGCTTCTATCGTGAATCAGATAGGTATTTCGCGTCATAACGGTATAGGTTCCCGTATTAATGTCGTTCAGGCGTTTCCAATCGTAACCGATAATATCTCTTTTGTCGGAGAAGGTAAAATCATTTAAATTCTGGTAGGTGATTCCGGAAAAATTATCAGAACTATCAACCGCTACGGATACACCGGTAGGATTTATCCATACGCCCGTAACCGCATACCATAAAAAGTCCGTTGTGGAGCCCGTGTGGTAAACCCTGGTGGTATAATAAGTAAAAAGCAGATCGTATGCATCTTTTGGTGGCTCCGGGGATACATGCTCACCACCGTTTTTGAAACTGTAATACACAAAATTATGATCTGTGTCTTTCGTCAACGTAACCGCTTTTATGTTACTTCCGTCAATATCTGCATATTCAATGTTGATGGACTGTTCCGTATTGGATACAAAACGTATTTTTTTAAAGCCTATTTTAGTTCCGCCGGTCGATAAACCCAAGTTCAATAAGTATATGCGTCCGTCCACCCTTCCATGCAGTGCAGTTTTTTCAGGTTCACCTGTACTTTCGTCAAATAACCATTCCGTGGTGTTCGTATTTACGGGAACGTTCCAGTCGGAACTTTGTGTATCAAAAATACACATCCGTTTGGCCGAATTTAAATAGATGGCCGAAACGCCGGCCTTACATGAATAGGAAAGATCCCAATCTTCGCGGTGGTTCGTTTTTACGAATTGGTTAGTCTCCAAATCGTAATATACCTGCATGCTATAATCGGGTTTCATCTCTGCGATCGCCGTTTCTACTCCCTCCGGCGATTTGTATGGCGTCACCGGTTCATCTTCCTTAAAACAGGAAGTAAGCGTAGACGAAACCAGCAAACCGAACAAAATGTATTTAAATGCTTTCATTTATTTCTTTTTTGACCAAGCGAAATTATAACTCACCCCAACAGCCACGGTTCTTCCCCACGCCGATGAGATGGCACCGCCGCCGCCCGAATGTGCGCCACCGTCGGACGATGCACCGTTTTGGATGAGGTTTCGCACATTCAACATATTTTTACCATACACGGAAACCCGTAATGATTTCTTGAAAAAAGTTTTTGTTATACTTAAATCCAGCGTGTTATAAGACTGTATACTACCTTGACGTGTTTCGCCGTTTTCGTCGCTATAGAGGAATGGCTGGCGTCCGTTATATTTGTAGAATACATTTCCCGTCAAACCGCCTTTGGCCCAAGTATAGGATACGTTTCCACGCGCTTCCGGATAATAGAGAAAAGGAACACCCGCATCCTGCGACAAAACGTTTTGGCTCACGCCCGTGTATGTGAAACCGCCCGCCACCGATAATCCTTTGTAGGCAAAAGTCAGGTTAATGCGGGCTCCGGCAGCCCGATAACGGCCAATGTTCATATTGGTATACACCTGCAATCCGTTGGGCGACATTTGGTCTGTATATACCAATGTGATGCGATTCAGGATATCATTATAAAACCCGGAAGGCTCCACACTGAAGGCATAGGCTTTCTTATTCATCTTAAAGGTGATGGAACCGTTCAGGTTGTGCGAACTTTCGGCTTTTAAGGCTTCATTGCCTATGATGTTATGGTTTACGTCAATAAACTCAAAGAACAATTCCTTCAAATCCGGCGCACGGAACCCGCGTGAATATCCGGCGCGGATTTGCACATATTTATGTGCCTGGATTTTGAAGGAGAATGCGGGGATAACCGGCATCCTATACCGAGAATTGTATCCGTACCGCAAACTGGGTTTCATGGTAAATCTTTTCCATGCGGTATATTCGGCAGATGCAAAACCGGCATAATCGCCGATGTTCTGTTTTCCGTCCTTTATACGCGGACCGCTTCCGGTTTCAAAATTGATATCGTAACCGGCCTGAACCAACAATTTCTCCGATGCACCCGAATAAGTATATATACCGCGAGACATCACGAGGTCAAACTTATCTTCCGTGCCCTTCAGTAAATTACGGTCCAAGGTTACCAAATCTTTGGAATAGGTATTCACATTACGAACGAAAATGGAGTAATTATTCGTGATGTCGATATGGTGCCTACGTTTTACATAACCGGTGATGGCTACCGTATTGTTTAAGCGGTTCGTAATATAGTATTCGTCCAATGCATTGATTCCGAATGGTGCGTTTGGACGTCCCTTGTTCTCAATTTTCTCGTTGAAATATGCGCCCGTGTACCGGAACGTCATGTCTTTTAATTTATAGGAATACTGCGCTTCGCCAAAAACCTGTCTTTTCGGCTTCCACTGCATGGCACGGTTTGTTGAATCCAGATAGCTGTAGCCGTCAAAGAAATAACGCCCCCCGCTCAACCGCACGGTATGTCCTTTTTGTGCGAACGATAAGTTACCGTCGGCATTGTACTGACCCACACTTTCGTAGTAAGCCGTGGCACCTACCTCTAGTGTTTTCAGGTTATCTTTCTTGGTAATGAGGTTGATTATTCCACCCAATGCGTTGGTTCCGTAGGCCGCCGAAGCCGGACCTTGTATAATCTCTACCCGTTCGATGTTGTTGAGGTTGATCTGGCTCAAATCAATGTTACCATCCAAACGGCCGATCACCGGAACACCATCAATCATAATTTTTACGTTGGCGCCGCCTACGCCCTGCATGGCTACAAACGAGCCCAATGCATTATCTTGTGTAATCCTTACGTTCAAATCATTGGAGAGCAAATCGCGCAAATTTTGGGCGCCTTGCTGTTCAATTCGTTGACGGTCTATTACCGTTACTTTCTGTACCATGGCATCTTCGCCGCGGGGAATAAAATCCGAAACCAATTGTACCGGCTTCAGCATGGTTTCCAACATCACCAAAGGTATGGTGTGGTTGCCGGGACCCAATAACGTATCTATCGTCCTATAACCGATGTACGAAATATTAACCTTATATTTTCCACTAAACGGAACCGATATTTTACCGTTGATGTCGGAAACATTGTATTTGTGGTTGTCCGCATTGTTGGCGTCCGTCATTTTTACGTGCGCACCGGCAATCACGGTCCCCATTTCCGAATCCTTCAATAAAAAGGAATTCTGGGCGTGTATATTACACACCCAGAATCCCAAGAACACTGCACTCGTTAAATATCTATACACTACTGAACAATCAGTTTTGTTGTTTTAAGAACATTACCCGCACGAAGCGTAGCTACGTAGATGCCGGCCGGCAAGTTTTTGCTGGCCAAGTCCACTGAAAATTGGTTGATGCCCGCGTTGGCAGCAAAATTTTGGGTCATTACGGTACGACCGTTCAAATCCAATAAATTGAATGTGGCATTGTCCGAAACATTTGAGTTAAACACTATCGATACGAAATCTGCAGCCGGGTTAGGGAATACATTCCAAGCGCCGATCGTTTCGTTGTTTTCCTCGATAGATACGGAAGCAATCCTACGTTTTTTGAACACATATTTGCCTATGTTCGCTCCCGTTCCCGTATAAAATTTAGTGAAAGCCAATTGCCAGATGTTGCCCGGAATATCTTTTATAAAATAGCTGTTATTGGCCACTATCTCATATTGGAACGTCTGCATATTTAAGCCTTTCCATTTATCGCCGATGGAATTAAAATCTTCAGACAAGGCATTTCCGTCAAATACAGCCACCTCAGGATCGGTGCTGGCTACCCTTTGGACTTCGACATAATTCACATTCAACGGTTGACCTGGAGATGATGGCAATACAACGAAGTTGTTATTCACACCACTCACCGCACTGGCTGTTGGTGGAACGCCCGGCTGTCCGCCATTTGATAAACCTTCGTATTTAGTAAAAACTATATCATACGTATCGCTATTCGGCTCTACATTGTATGTTTGGTTTTCGCCGATGCTGTAGTAGACGAAATTTTTATCCGTTACGGCCACTGGCATGGCTATAGTTGTTTCATTAGAACCATCCAAGTTTGCCAATTTAATGTTATATGTGCCAGATACTTTGTCTACAATCCATACTTTTTTCCATGTAGTACCTTTTCTGTAAACAAATAAGCGTGAACCCGAAATGATGTGGGTTACCTGATTATATGCACCCCAACCGTAATCTGGATCTGAACCTTTTTCGAAAGCTGAAAGACCCAATAAATCGGTGTCGTCATCCATTACTCTTTCCCAACCGTTGGAAGCTTTCAAACCAGTTGTGTCCAACGTTGCCCAAGCGGCCGTGTCTCCCGCGGCATAATGGTACAACTGCGCACTAAAACCGCCATTGATACGAAGGTTTGAGCTGAATGCGCTAGCATGGGCAATAAAATCTACCTTGTCGTAATCTGGAAAAGTAGTTCCCGTTTCGCCGTTTGCAAGGCTATAATAAACCCTATTTTTGTATTGGTTTCCCACTACCACTGAATCTTCAACCCAAGCACCTTGTGCATTGGCCGAAATGAAACCGCCTAGGATGGCAGCTGAAAGTAAAAATTTCTTCATTGACTTATTTATATTAATTCTAAATAACTTTTGTATGCCGCAAAGCTACTATCGAATAAATGGGTCTGCAATCGTAAATATTAGGTAAAAGCATACCTAATGTTAGGTAACTCAAATAGGTGATACAAAATCAAAAAAACGGCTGAAAGCCTTACATTTATTGGCATTCGAAAATATTATGCCTGCATACCATCTTACGGAAATCATTTTTTGTGGATCAATGATAATTTCTTCAAAGCCATCAAATCGGTGAGCCGATATTTGTTACAAAAGCCCCTAATGGCGTGCGTAACTTAAAATCAAATGCCGAAAAAGATGCCGAAACGATTTGTGGGTTTGTGAGAAAGGATGCGTCATGTCCTGTCAATGTAATTCGGCTTACTTCGTTTTGGTCAAATGTGGAAACAACCAAATCCACCCCATCGTTGTGGTTTATCTGCAAATTAGCGATGTGGCCGGAGTCGGAATCCATTGCCACCACATGTTGGAAAACATAAGCCTGCGAAGCATCGAAAAGCACTAATGTATCCAAAGACCCGGGTTCCGAAAAAGACAATCCGATATGTTCCGAACCGGCGGGGAATAAGGCATGGTAATTTATCCGTTCATCGGGAACAACCGTTGCCACTTCATATGTACCATATTGTAAGGTTACCTGCGTGTCGCCCGTGGAGAGCAAACCGTAATGGATGGAAGCACCGTTTTCCAAGGCAATTTCATTGTTTTCGCCACCAAACGGATAATCATCCCACGAGTTACTGTTGGAATGGTCCTGCAAGAAAGTACACATCAAAATAAAAACCCAGGCAAAGGCAGCGGAAACATACAGGAACACTTTTTTACGGCTCATGGTTATGCGGTTTATCTCACAAAGTTAAAAACGACCCGACATATAATCGTTAAACTTTCCCTAAAACAGTTCCCGATTTTTCGGCAAAAGCCTTTTGCATCACATAAAATACCAAACCGCCCATGGCATATAGAACCATATCTATCGGATCGGAAGTATGGATTGGATTTTTTTGCGGCAAGTATACCTCAAACACGAATGATAGAATTGCCCAAGTAGTGATGATATAGCTTATGGGAAACACAAAATGGCCTGATGGATATATCCATCGCCGGAAGACGAATAATATGGGGAAAAGAATGATCGGGATACAGATTATATCATCCATATAAGCATGCACCCAAGGAATGTGGATGCCGTGTCGCTCAGCCAGCCAATGGACAAAAAAGGCTAATACGAATACGATAAACAACCCATATGACAAGGACTTTCTCACCCTGCCACGAACGTAATCAGCCAAACCATAAAACTGACGAATGCCGTAAAGATGGCATAGCCTAAATTAGCCACATATTTTCCGTACTTAACAAAGGCTCCATCGGTTTTTTCAATGGTAAACAAACCCAGGGGCGTACTTTTGATGCGCTCTCCACGTTCCTCTTTTTCTTGTTTGTAAGTGGATAAAAGTTGCCCACAATGCTCGCACATATCATCAGCCTGCAAGGTATAATGCGTCCATTTTTTGCAGTTCGGACAAATTTTTTCGGAAGCATGGCCCGATTCAGATCTAGGATTATTATTTGATTCCATAGTAATGAAAGTCAAATTGTTATTTAATTTTAGCTCCATTGAGCAAGGCAAAGGTAAAATATTTTTACATACATTAGCGCATCAGAGCTAAATGAAAGAGAAGATATTACAGGCCGCGCTTAACCAGTTCAATGCCCACGGTGTTTCGGGAACCTCCCTACGCGCCATAGCTGCTGAGGCATACATCAGCGATGGCCACCTGAGATACTATTTCAAGACTAAAGAAATCCTGTTGTTGGAACTTTTTTCTCAGCTGGAAGATAAACTGGCCGGTATGTTGCCTACGCAACTTCCTTCCTTTTCCCCGGAAACGGTGGTACCGCTCATAGAAAATACCTACGATTTTTTGAATGAAACCCGCTTCTTTTTTATCGAGGCTCCGCTCCTATTCCTAAAATATCCTACCGTGTTGGAAGGTTTTAACCAGATGCACGAAAGGAGGAGACTTCAAATGTTAGAGGCTTTCAACCTGTTTAAAACGATCGGCTTCTTTAGGCCCAATATCCGCCAGAGCGAAATGAACCTGCTGTACGAACAGTTCTTTATACTCACGGATAATTACGTAAAGTATGCCAATTTTTCTACGCTTAAAACCATTGGCGGCGATGACAAAAGTCGCTTTTGCCGTTTGTGTCTCTACCTTTTCCTGCCTTATCTAAGCGAGAACATCAAGACGCGGTTTGAGACGTATGTCTTGGGAATCGTGTAAGATGACCTGTATGTGAAATGTAGGCTACTTAATAACCTGCACGGTCTTTTTACCGGACGGTGAAACTATTGAAACATAATAAGTACCTGACGACAATCCACTTGGCAGCATAATCGCCTGTTCAAACATTCCGTCTACCAAAACATCTTCCATTAAAACAGACAGTTTTGAGCCGCGCACATCGTATAATTCAATATTAATTTTTTCTTGCGTTTTTAGCGAAAATTGCAGATGCACAAAATCGCTTACCGGATTAGGATACGCGACAAGCGAAGATTGGTTATCGTTAAAATCCAATACGCCCATGGTTAAGCCAGAAAACAATCTAACTACCATCACACTGCTGTTAGTCTGGGTAAGTTCTGTTCCTGATGACAAGATTTTACCATCAACCTGTAATGCCAAACCAAAACCATAATTAACGGGGGTAGTATTTATAGTAACGATGCCGGCATTGCCAAAGTTAATATCCAAACTTCCATTAGGATTGTAACGGGAGATAATCATGCTGCTCTCTGAACTTCCCATCGAGAAACCAGAAACTACAATTTTTCCGTCAGGTTGTAAAATGAAAGAAGTAATCCAATCATGGTGTTCTGGATCAATATCGGCAATTACCCTTCCATTAACGCCAAAGCTTTGATCAATAGTTCCATTTGTATTATATTTTACAATGGCAAAATCCTCATACTCGGAGGCCAACGTAGTTCCTGCAACAATAATTTTGCCGTCAGGCAATATTTGGCAAACCCTAGCAAAATCTGTGTGTAGTGAGTCATGCACATTTGTCACCACCAAGCCATTCACTCCAAAAGTATTGTCTAACCCACCATTGTCGGTCAGTCTTATAACAGCAAAATCTCGTACATCTCCACTATTAACGTCGGCTGTAGACCCCACGCCAATAATTTTACCATCAGCCGATAACTTTAAGTTATCGATTTGGTCTACGTTGCTTCCGGTGTCAAACTGAAACTTACCGTTTACGCCGAAAGTATGATCAACTGTGCCATTGTTATTAAATCGGATGACCAAAAAATCGCCTCCAATTCCCGTTTCCATTGAACCACAAACCAAAATTTTACCGTCGGATTGTAGATTGGCGCCAATAATCTTATCATCCGCCCCATCAAAATCCAGAACCACTTTACCTCCATTGCCAAAGCTATTGTCTAAAGCACCGTTTGCATTTAACCTGCAAAGTGCTACGTCCTTCGTTGCATTTTCAGTTAATCCGGCCAAAACAATTTTACCATCAGCTTGTAACAGCACGGAAAAAAGATCATTAAATCCATTTCCTATAGCAACAATTACTTTACCATTCGTGCCAAAAGTATTATCTAAGGAACCATTGGAATTATACCTAACTGCAATAAAATCCGCGGCAATACCATACGAAACAATGCCGCCAACAACAATCTTACCATCAGGCTGTAATACTATGGCATTACCTACAGCATTACCTTCTGTAAAATGAGTGATTGCATATCCGTTATTTGCAAAACTTTGGTCAATAATTCCAGCTTGTTGGGCAAAAATAAATACGCTGAATTGAAATAAGAAATTGGTTAATAATAGCTTTTTCATGTAATTTGGTTATGCCGCAAAGATAGAATTATACTCAACTCACGGCCGACTCCCCCTTAAACCCAAAAATCTTTTTCTCTTTGATGATGTTGGCCACGTAAACCGGTACAAATTTCTCCCAATCCGGGTTTCCGTCGCGCATCATTTCCAATACATCGTCGGCAAATATGCCCAACACTTCCGGGTTATAGTGGCTGATGTCGGCCATTTTCCCGTTTTGGATCAAATAATCGAACAAGAGCTTTACCGATGGGGTACAGTTATAATCGTCCAATGTCAACGTTTCACCGTTTTCGCCCAGCATGGGGTATACATATAGTTTTACCTGCTTGGTAAACATACGCGACATCGCCTCTAAAATTCCGCCCGGCAAGACATCATAATGTGTTTCGTCAAACAAATCATCCAAATTCGGCATACCGATCACCAAACCTACTTTTTTGCGGGTATAAAAACGGGTGATGTATTTGGACAAGATATGGTATTCCTTAAACTGCGAAATCATGACGGTATGGCCCAGCGCGCAAAGCGTGTCGGCCCTGTCAAGAAAATCCTGTTCGTCGATTTCTTTGTCCGTCATACGCAGGTGGTTCAACGAAAGTTCGCTGATGACCACCGTTTCATTCTCGTCCACCTCTGGCTCCGACGTAAAATCGCGGATGGCGTTTTTCAGCATGTCGATTCCGGTAAGCGTAATCGGCTTGAAACGGCTACGGAGAACCAATACGTTCTTTTTATATAATAAATCGGCTGGTTGGATCATCTCTCCGTCCGGCAAGAAAATCGTCGCATCGGTGAGGCCGTGTTTCACCAGCTTCAAACTCATGAGGCGGTTATCCACATGACCGAAATCAGGACCTTCCAAACCAAAATAATCCACCTCTATTTTATCCCACGACAAATTGTCCATCAACGAAAGCATCATCGCGAGCGGATCGTCCTTCAAGAACCGGCAGGCATAAATTACATTGGTACCTATGACGGCCAATGTTTTGTGTTGAAGTAATTTTTCTGTCTCCTTCAACCGCACGTGGATCACCAAATCGTTCGGCTCACTGTTGGGCGTAATCTGGAAACGGCAACCCAACCAACCGTGGCCCGGTTTTGTCTTATGGAAATTGATGGTAGCCACCGTATTCGCGAAAGCAAAGAAACAGGTATTCTCCTTACGTTGCGGCAAACGCTCCTGAAGCAATTGGTACTCGTGGTCCAACATCTTGGCCACCCGGCTTTGGGATACGTAACGCCCGTCCGTTTCTACGCCGTAAATGCTGTCGCTAAAAGCCATATCATAGGCACTCATCGTCTTGGCTACCGTCTGCGATGCGCCACCGGCCTCAAAAAACATGTTGGCTACATCCTGACCGGCACCAATTTCGGCAAACGAACCGTAAAAAACCGGATCCAAGTTTACGCGCAAAGCCTTTCT
>Ga0247814_10000329_pt1 | contig 40138 bp, 47 predicted proteins | sample UWRJL179409R1_FD_179947 | JGI IMG/M metagenome (GOLD analysis project Ga0247814, IMG submission 179947) | Plant litter microbial communities from Arlington Agricultural Research Station in Wisconsin, United States - UWRJ-L179-409R-1 | ecosystem: Environmental > Terrestrial > Plant litter >... | reverse complement strand
CTTCTAAAAATATTGTTAGATTATTATGCCTTTCACCTTGACGGGTTTAGGCGGCCAAAATCGCTGGAGGTTTTAAGAGAGGTTTTTGGGTAATGCAAATAGTCTTATCTTGAAATTAAGTAACCTCCTGCAAGCCCTGCGCCCAGCCATAAATACCATTTTTTTTGCCACGGAACGGTTATCGTTGTTTGTACAGATTGTATAGTACTAACATTAATGTGTGGGTTGGTATTTGTAATATCTGTTATCAGTGTTTCTTTTCCCAAAAACCATGTTCGCTTAAAACCGGTTATAACAGTAGTTTGATTAGGTATTGTTAAACTATCTATTGTAAAGCCTTTATTATTGCTTTTGTAATTTAAAGAATACCAAGAGGTATTTAAAGTTCCTGTGCGGTTAAAATTACAGGGCACTGTATCTTTAAATACAACGTTAATTGTGTCTAACTTTACAATCTGTGTATACTTTACGATGGCTTTAATTTCGCTAAATTGTTTCGCTAACATTGCCAGGTATTTATCTTTAGCTAACATTGTTTTTTTAAGCTGTATCTCTTCCAACTGGATAGCTGCAATACTTGCCGATTGGGTTCCGAGATTATTAGTGAAATGAGTTACCGTGTCTGTTAAGGCATTTAGATTTATATCGGCTTTTTTGCTGTTAAAGCGGCAGCGCCCTACAGAAAACAGTAGGGCGATTATCAATATTGAAATTACAAAGACGTTACGTTTCATAAATTTACCCATTTGTAAGTTACTCCTTCAATTATTTCGGTAAATACATCATTGGCACTGTATTTTGCCTGTAACGTTTTCCAGTCATGCCCAAAAGTTTTCTCAAAATGAGGATAATCCGGAAATGATTTCCAATCCCCACCCCATTGCCACCCCAATGATTTAAAGTGCCTTACAACTTCCATCCAGTCGGCCACGCCATCATTATCAAGATCACTATTAATATCCCAGGAGGCGGTTTTAAAATTCCCGGAGCCATCTTCATCAATAAGTATAACAATGTCAAATGCGAGCCCATAGTTATGAATTGATTGTCCGGCATTAGCATTCGTAACTTTCGTGCCGGGCTTTGTTCTGCCAAGAGCATATAGGTTGGCCTGTTCTTTAAATGACCGTAAAGTGTGTGTAAAACGTAACCTTATGTTCTTTCCTAACAGCTTTTTATTTATATGTTTGTAAGATTCCAATACCTCATGTCTTAGTACCGGATGCAAAAAATTAATGCGTTTAAGGGTTATTAGATCCATCTTTGTTTTTAGTAAGGTCAAATATGTCATCTTTGAGGTCTTTTGTACGTTTTAAGGTATTGCGCATTAACTTAAGGATGTCTATGCCGTGAGCCTGTTCTATATTTTCTTTAATAGATATGATCTCGGTAAAAATGAGTACCATGGCACACGATTTAGTAAAAAAGTTATTTATAGAAAACCAAAATTTAAAGAACTCAGAAAGCAGGAAATGGTCTATAGTGTATATCATGAGGGTTACAAGCTCATACACCAGCATTTTGAGAATAACATCGGCAAAGCGGCGGCTAATAAGCGGACAGCCTATCTTAACCGACTTATAAACCCCTGTAAATGTATCTAATGCTATAGCAGCACCTACTGCGATAAGTATACCCTGTACAGGCAATAAAAAAGCAAATAAGGAGACTATTAAAGATTGAGTTAGTTTCATAACATTTTGATTAATAAATATTAGAGGGTTATTCCTCCATCCTGAATCGTCCAGCCCTTTAAGGATGTTAAAATATTACGGCCATTTTGCCCCGCGGCCGTATATTTTATAGTATTAAAATGAATCGTTCTGCCTGCTAAAACATCTTGTGATGACCACCCGTTAAGAAGTGCATTATAGTTGTCCGACGAATAATTCGAGAAAGTTTTTAAGGCCATGAAGTAGGCGAAACTGGTTACTTTTCTTATATCCCAGTTGCCGATATTCTGGTTGAATGAATAAGCACTATGAAACATATACTCTATGTTTGTTGCGTTGCGAGTATTCCAGCTATTAAGGGGTTGATTAAAAGCTATAGCTAGATTGAACATTACAGTAAAGTCCATAACATTTCCCGTATTCCAATTATTTAAAGGTTGGTTAAATAACGAACATTGCCGGAACATTGAGGTCATTTCTTTAACTTGAGAAACATCCCAGCTATTTAGTGGTTGATTAAAAACAGTGTTATAAGCGAACATATAGTTCATGTAAATAACCTTACCTGTATCCCACGATGATATATCTTGGTTAAATCCACCGGTTAAGCCCGTTGCAAGCCGGAACATGTTTCTCATATCTGTTACATTACTGGTATTCCAATTATCGAGAGGCTGGTTAAAAGCATTTGCCCTCCCAAATACCTGAACCATATTTGTTACATTAGCAGTATCCCAATTATTTAAAGGCTGGTTAAAAGCCGAAGCAGTATAAAAGGTAGACTCTAACGTTGTTACCTGACTTATGTTCCAGTTGTTTAAGGGCTGGTTAAAATTAGCAGCCTGATAAAATAAGTTACTCATATCAGTAATATTAGCGGTATCCCAGTTATTTAAGGGCTGGTTAAATAGCGAAGCTTGGTAAAAAAATCCTCTTATATTGGTAATTGTACTCATATCCCACTCATTAATGTGGTTAACCGTGCTTAATGATGTACAATAACAAAACATATATCTTAAATTTGTAATACCATCAAGATTTAATAGATCTGTAACATCGGGTAAATTTAAATTACTGCATCCCATAAAAATGTTGCCCAGATCGCCTACCTTTAAGCAGCCCCATTGCCCAACACTTACAAGTTTAAGCCTGTCTTTTAAATTATTAAATCTAAAGCCCAGCAATGTGCCCCTTATTGTTAGTGTATAGGTTCCTGCCAAAGCATAACTGTGTGTTGTTTCTGCCTGATTGTACGATGTAATATGAGATGCCGTTCCGTCGCCCCAGTCTACTTTAAAATTATAAACGCCACTTTCATAAAGCGGTAAATTTATTTGTGTTGCACTACTGCTTCCGGTGCTAATGTTACTGGTTTTCCATGTAGATATAAACGCTAAGCTACGCTTTCTACTCCTGCTTGCAGGTATTGCACATATCATAATAATGCCAGTTTTCCAAATAGCGATACATCGGCAGCGGTCCTGAATTTCAGGCCAAAAACACTATTCATCTCAGCGGTTTTAGGTAGTTCAGATGCTCCGAAATGTAATGTAATACCCCCATTGGCCACAAATGTTGCCTGGCCTTCATCAGCTGTTTCACCTTCAAGTAAGGTGTACGGAGAGAAGGTTGCATGTGGTATACTAATAATAAAATCGGAGGGTATTGTAAATACCAACCATTTATCCCTGTCTTCAGGTTGCAGGGTGTAGGTACCGCTTTCAAAACCAGTACTGTTCACAGTAACATTTTTTATAGGTTTATGGAGGTCGCTTACCATAGCAAAAACATCATCGGCTGTTTTTGCCGGGATTGTAAGTGTAATTGTGGTATTGCCTTCAAGGCCTCCTGCTTCAAAACGTATCCTGTTTAGCTTATTAGCTTTTGTATGTTCAATTCCCTGTGCAGAAACCGTAAGCCTTTCAGCAGGATCGCTAAACGTTACCGGAGTATCATAAATAGTATTGCCTGCCTGAGCCGCTTGGTTAAGCGTAGGCACGAATGGCGCAGGAGCAACATCATTCACTGATTGGAAATCGGAACCTATACTTTGTAATTCCCCAATGCCATAAGTGCCTCCCATGCCTGTCCAAAGCCATGCCTGAGGCTGCCCGCCTTCTTTAAAAACCGTATACCCATCTGCCTGGTGCTGTATTACTCTGGGTGGGCTTTGTGTATTAAGCCATTCGTTTATGGTTTCGCCGGCGCTAAGAGTAATGTTTATAATATTTGTGCCGGGCGCCTGCTCCATTTCGGGTAAAGTAGACTGATTTACATACACTAATTCTATATCATTAGCAGTAAGCTGTATTCCGTTCTGGCCATACCATCCCTTTCCTTTATTCAGCATTTTATACTTAAGCACTATCGGATTTAAACCATTTCCGGAATCTGTGCCCTCTTCACTTAGTTGCTGATGTGCTGCAAACCATACCGATTGCGTTTCTGTAATTTCATACGAGGTTAAGCTGTTTATCTGGTTTAGTATATTGGCTGCTGTATAATTATGGGGTACAGGAAACGATTTTTTAATGTCTGTATTGTCCTGGTTTACGGGTATAATGTTTTCGTTAAGCAGCTGGAAATCTTCCAGTGTTGCCTCATCAAACCCGTTACCGTATGCACCCGAAGCACCTATCCATAAATAAGACAGGCCGTCCTCTGCAGTGCTTTTAAAAATAGTGTAACCCTGTTCCTGCGGCTTTATTTCTATTGGCGATACCTGGCTGTTAAGCCACTGGCTTACCGATTGCCCTGCCGAAAGCGTAAACGGTACAATGGCCGTTCCTGCAGCAGTTTCCACATCGTTTAAAGAGGCGATGTTACTGTACACAAGCTCAATATCAGATGTGGATAATTGTGTATGGCCCAACCCATAAGTGCCCTTACCTTTATTGATCATTTTATATTTAACCAATATATGATTGGTAAGCTCATTTGGATTGTTTTCTCCTACATTATTTTCCCTAAAGGGGCGGCTTACAAACCATACCGACTGCTTTTCGCTTACCGTATAGGCAGGAAGGTTGTTCAGGATACTAAGAATGGCAGTTATGCTATTGCTAAGGCCAATATTAAAGGTCTTTTTTATATCAATATTATCCTGGTCTGCGGCAATTATAACTTCATCAAGCAATAAAAAGTCGGTCTGTATAGCATTAGTACCGCTTGTACTGCCCACCCATAAATAGGTGCTTTCTATGCCGTTAACGGTACCCTTAAAAAGTGTATATCCTTGTGCTACAGGCTGTATTTCGCGTGGGTTTTGCCTAAACCAGCTGCTCACGGTTGTAGTAATAGATCCAAAAGTAATTACCTGTGTACCGGCATAGTTGGCAATGTCATTTGCGGTAGCTTTTGCAGCATATGCCAGCTCAATATCAATAAGCCCTAACTGAAAAGCACCTGCCCCATACGTACCTTTACCATAATTAACCATTTTATATTTATACATAACAGGGTTGCTTAGCCTTCCGTTAAGGGAATCGCCTCCGGGTACTAAAACTAAAAACCACAGGCTTTGCTTGGCATCTATGCCATACATTTCCAGGCTGTTTATTGCGGCAAGTACATTTTCGGCTGATGCAGATTCGCAACGTATGCGCTGCACTACATCAATATTATCCTGGTCAATATCGGGTGTGGCACCGCCAAGGTTGGCCCTGGAATAAAGCACGGGTAGTAGTGTAGCCTGAAGGTCGGTGGCATTAGGGTACAGCACGCCGTTAACCATAAAATTGCTGTAATGGGTAAGGGGCACCAGTACATCGCCGCGTTCATAACAGTTAAAGATCTCTATTTTGTTGCCATAAACGGTGCTCACATAGTTCTTTAAATATTGTACATTGTTTATAGAAAATCGCTTGTCGGTTACAGAATTTATAATGTTCATGCTTATCCTATTTTTTTAAATCTAAACGTGCCCGCTTTAGTACTGCGGCCTTTCTTATAATCAGGGTGGGCTGTGCGCACAAGGTAGTTATGCACATTGTGCCATACCTGCTGTGCCGCCTCACGGTTAAGGGTATACAGTGTTTTTTTTGCCGAAGCCTCTACGGGGCGGCTGGTATCATTAAGCTTTTCTACAACAGAGAAAGGCGTGTCTGTAACCGATGAAAACATTATATACCTTGCATAAGCAAAATAAGTAAGTACCATGCTAAGGCCATAATTATTGTAGCTTATGCCATCGTGCTCATACACACCGCCGGTAAGCAAATCGGTATAATCTTCCGGCGATGATAGTATCTTATTAAAAAAGCTTTCGCCAAGAAGTGGCTGTAGGTCCAGCAGCTGGGCATCCAGTATTTGCTCATTTAATTTTGCATCGTGCGGCGTTTTAGATATTTGTTTGTAATGGGCAATATCATCCCGCGTTATCAGGGGCTGCATCATCTGTAAGTTTTAGGGGTTGTACATTAAGGCTTGCAAAATCCTGAGAGCGTAGCAGTAACTGGTTAATGACCGCTGTTAAAAGGTTACGTTCTTTGCTTGTGTTTTCCCAATAAGTGCGCTTCATTTCGCGTATGGCCTCGCCCGAATTTCCAAACAAAGACGACTCGTTAGTTTTTACCAGCCCTGCCGGTAGGTTGTTAAACGCCACCAGTATGTTTTCGCGCACGCTGGTCTCGGTATAGTTAAAGAGCTTATCATCTATCTTGCTTTCTATTTGTTTAATAAGTATGGCATCGTCCAGTTTTTCACCTGCAAAATCCATTTCCAGGCACAGCACACCGCCTGTATTTTGGGCGCCAAGGCTGTCTTTTATGGCCTGCTGAAAAAGCTCCCTTTCACTTTCGGCATCCTGCAATGCCCTGCTGCCGGGTTCCAGGCCATCGCCCACAAGCGGACGTGTAACCACCAGCGTATTGCCAAAAAAGCCTTTGCGCAACAGCTTGTTTTTGTAAACCGATGCCTGCGCCTCGCTGTCGCAATCTTCGGCAACGGGGTCTATGCGCGATAGCGGATAAATAAGCTTGGTATCCATATTTATAAATAATACCTGGCCTTTGTAGTTTTCCCAGCCTCCGGCCTTTTCTACCTGTGCATCTATTACCGCACGGCGTGGGTTGTATACATCTATAAGCTGTATCTCGCTTCGTTTTGGCTTAAGCCATTCTTTGCTTATGGCTATTTTACCGGCATAATCGGTACTGTCTTTTTTACCAATGCGGCACCACTCATACGGCACCACACTAAAATCAACAATTTGGTACAGGGCGTTCCAGTTAATATGAATAAATACACCGCGCTGTTTTACAAGATCGTCTGCCACGTCATCGGCAAAATCTATAAGTTTCAGATTCTTATCTTTGTTAATAACCGTGCTGTCGGCAGCTGCACCATAGCCTTTTCCTATTAGGTATTGCACCATAATGGCAGCGGCACTCTTTGCGGTAACGCTGTTGTTTATAAGGCGGTCCATACGTTCAGGATACCCATTATCGGTATCATTGGCATATACATCGGCACTTTTGCTCCAGGGCGTCAGCCTTTTCCAAACATCTATAAGCAGCGTTCTCATGGTTAACTATCGGTGTCTAAAATCTCGTCATGCCCTTCTACCGTATTTTCCGGTTCAAAAGACTCCGGCTCTGCAGCTAATGCTAAATTTATATCGGTATCAGTAACTGTTACCTCTGCACCGGCAGTGGGCATTTGTGCAAAAAAGTGTTCGGCTCCGGGGCGTTGCAGCAGTATTTGGGCGTACTCGTTTGTAATATTGCTGTTGTTTATAAGTATGGGCGAGCCAAATTCCAGCGGAATGTTTTCGTATTTGGCATGCAGCCTGTATTGCGATGTGTTTGCCATGGCTTTTATATGGTTTTTGTATTTGGTTAAATAACCGTTTAAACATCTGGGGCAGGAGGGGTTAACCTTTACCTTAAAAACAGAGGTGTATTCTTTAAGAAACAACTCCAGGTACCGCACACCCTCACCCGTAACAGAACGGGTAAGGGTTGCAATATCCATGGTGGTAAAATCAGGCATTTTAAGATCCTGCCGCTTCTTCAAAAGCATCATCAAATAATTCTTTCCTTAGTTCATAACCCGGTTTTACAGGATTGGCACCATCTGTAAAATAGAAAGTTTTAGGCATGGTTATTTCCTCAAAACCATCGGCAGATGCCAGTTCGAACATGATCATGTTGTCATTTTCCTTACTGCTGTTTGTCATGGTAGTAAGTTCCAGCCCGCTGTGGTAACCCAGCACTTCAAAAGCATCGGCATTGCCGGCCCCTTTCCACACCTGTTCTACCACAATTACATATTTGCCGCCTTTACTTAGGTTATCGGCCTGCTCTTTATTCTCCAGGCCCGGCGTAAATATTACCCCGCTAAAGGTGTGCTTAAACTTATCGGGCGCATTTTCTTTTTTAACAAGCTCCCATGCTTTGCCGTTGCTTTGTTTTACACCCGTAAGCTTATAGCCTTTGGTACCGGGTTTTAACTGTATCTGGGTAACCTGCAGGCGGTTGTTAGCATCTAAAGTTGTGGCAGATATATCTATATCGCTCTTGTTAATAAGCACCACATTTTGCTCTATACCACCCACTGGTGCATTGGCACAGTCAAAAAGTATATCGTTGGTTAAAAGTCCGGTACAGTCGTTTACATTCACTGACATGTTGTTTGATTTTTTTTGATTTTGAATTCTTGGGGAAGTCGTTAAGTCTTAAGGTCGGAAGTCTAAGGTCTAAGGTCGGAGGTCTGAAGTTGAAAGTCCTCACCCCGGCCCTTCTCCGAAGGAGAGGGGAGAGCTGCACTCCTGCTGCATGTTTATGTTAAACGTAAACGGTTAAGGGCACCTACACGATAGACATTAAGAGCCTTTGTACGGGTAGTATACTACTAGATGTTTAGCCGCTCCACCGGAGGGGAGGATTTACACTCGAATGTTTTTGATTGCGAATTACACATAAATTATTGCCGAACTGTACCCGTCTGTTGGCTCCCCTCTCCTTCGGAGAGGGGCTGGGGGGTGAGGACTTGTTAGCAAATTTAATTGTAGTTTCACACAATAGGCCTTTGGAGAGGGGTTAGGGGTGAGGTCTTATAAGCAGCGCATAACGTTGCCGTTTCGCCTACCCGCAACTTTAAAACAAACCTGAAACTTTAAACCTGAAACAGCAAAGCCTAATACGCCACAATAGTCATGTACTCTTCAAGCAGTTTAGCATCTAAGGTATACGCCGCATCTATAAAATTAGCTTTTTGGGTCTTGTCATAAAACACATCCAGTTTGGCAAGGTCCTGTTCGCTAAGGGTACCTACGGGTATGTTGCTTTTTGTAGTAAACACCGCCCTGTGTGGCTGGTTGTACCTGGTGCCGTTGTTTTGGTAGGTTTTAATGTAGCGGTCCCAGTCGTAGCGCACTTTAACCTCTATACCGTCAAAATATAATTTGGGGCGGCCCTGTTCTACCACTTCCACAAAGCCCGACCCTAAGTTCTTGTTGCGCAGTGTAGCACGGTAATTATCGGCCAGGGAGCGGGTAACCAGTATAAAAGCATCATCGGCAGCTACCAGCCTTTCATCGGCGGTGGTCACTAATTTTTCAAAAATGCTCAGGGCAGCATCTTCGGCAAGAACCTGTGTGGCATACGTAGCACTGCCGTTACCATTAGCAGTAACAGGTATGCGGGTAATTTTATTAGCATTTACTGCCAAAGAAATTTGTTTAAAAAGCCCGTCGAAAGAGTTAAAGTAATCCAGGTCGGTATTTGCCGAGAAAACGCCGGCAGGTGTATCTGTAACCCTTTTAGCATCAAGTTCGTTAAACCATACCTTGCGGTGAATGTTTTCTTTAAGGGCTGTTTCTACAGCGGCAATGATAACGCCAAACTCCTGAGAGCCCACGGCATCAAAAAAGTCGGGGTTAACGCGTTGCGCTTTCCTGAACATTTTAAGCAGGGCATCAATATCCTTCTGGCAATGGCGCAGCCTGAACTCTTCTAATGCCGGTGTCCAGAATTTTTCTGAAAGCGTAAACCCGTCCGATTCTTCCGGTGCGCAGCCTCCCGTAGTACTGTCAGCCACTTTACCTAAAAGCCCCAGCCTTCCGGCAAAGGCTATTTGGGTCTTTACATCAATACCCGTTTCAATTTCATGATATTCGGCAAGGTCGCTTTCGGTAAAAACCCTTTCAAAGATCACTGCACTAACCGTTTCGGCCTCGCGGGCACCCAGCTCTAAATTACTTGTTATAAGTTTACCCATTATTTCCTGGCGTTGTTTCGCAAATATTCTTTCATCCCGGCAAGTTTATCAGCTTCGCCCGGCCTGCGCTGGGCAGCCTTTTTACCATCTACGCTAAACTTGCTGGTTACCTGCCTTTTTAGTGCAAGCACTTCGCTTTTAATGGTGTTAAGCTGGCGTTTAAGGTTTTTGTTCTCGGCACGCAGCGAGGCAGCTTCGGTATCCTCTTCGGGTTCAATGACCTCGGTAAGTTCTCCGGCTTCAAAAATATAAGTGTAGCCATCAGGCATCAGGTATTCGCCTTCGGCAGGAGCGCCGTCTACCGTGGCAATGGCGCCAACTTCAATAACGGCATCATCGGGCAAATCGGTAAAATCAATTTCGGCACCTGTGGCATCCTGTACCACTTTGTTAAAAACGTGGGCGTTCTTAAATTTGCCCAGCACTTTGGTAAACAGGCCTTCCATCCAGTGCCTGTCTTTTTCGGTAAATGTTCCTCTCATAGAGTTTGTGTTAAGGAAAGCTTTTGCTGCGGCCTTAACCTGCCGCGAGGTAGTAAAGCCCAGGGCGGCAAGCTGCCTGCCCGTAAGCCACGTTTCGTTTTTAAGGAGCGGCATAATGGCCTGTTCCTGCACGTTGAGCGTTTTTTTGTAAAAGCCTACCATCTTTTTCTCTATGGCTCTCAGTTGGTCGGCAAACTGTTCCAGCTCATCTGCCGTACCCATAGAGCCGCCCCAGGGCAGGTGAATCATAAACGGGGTGTTTTCGCGCACCTGCCTTTTATCGCCCGCCATAAAAATCACGGTTGCTATGCTGGCTACAATACCACTGCCTATGGTGGTAACGGGCTTTTTGAGCGATTTAAGGTACTGGTAAATATCAAAACCCACATCTACCAGTCCGCCCTCGCTGTTTATGTGCACGTTAAAGGCGGTGGCTTTGGGCTGCTTTTTTACCTGGCTTACCACATCTATAAGTTCTACGCCCGTGGTACCGTCAAACGTGCCTATCTGGCCGGAGATGTAAATGTTTCCTGTCATTCATAGTATTTAAAGATTGAAATATTGAATGATTGATGAAGTTATTTTAAATGCTGAATTATAAATTTTAAATGCCCGGGCGGTTGTTATAATTTCTATGCAAAGGTACGGCGGGTTTTGGGGTGTTTACTGAAGCGGTTGTTGCAGCGAATGGATTTAAGAATTATGATTGAAAATTTTAGCTTCACTCTTATAGGCCCTCCCCAACCCTCTCCGAAGGAGAGGTAGTAGCTATACTCAAATGTTTTTGATTGTAATTAAACATATATTATGGCCGAACTGTACCCGTCCGTTGTCTCCCCTCTCCTTCGGAGAGGGGTTGGGGGTGAGGTCTTATGTTAGACGTAGCATTGCTACGTCTCTACCCGCTCACAACTTTAAAAAGAACCATAAACCTGAAACTTTAAACAGCGAAGCCTGAGTGCATGGGCAGGAGTTACCTTTTCGGACATGGGTTAGGGGACAAAACATAAAAGTTAAGCCTTTTCGCTATAAATAATTATATTTGAATAAACCGATATTATGAAGACAGTATTTTTATTAATTACGCTATTGGTTACAGGTGTTGCGCTTGCGCAGAAAACAAATACTTACATTAAAAAAGGGACAAAACTTGACGCTGTTTTTGCAGTAGATGACATCGCGAAAATTACGTTTGCCAATAGTGATAACAATAAAAAGTATATACTAACCCAAAAGGAACTTGCTCTTATTAAGAGTCAGCTTAAAAGTGCTGTTTGTAACGGAAGGCTTGGTTATAAGCCCGGCCGTATTTTGTTGATTATTGAATTGAAGAATGGCACCATCACTAATAATTTTATTTACGGGAGCAAAGGCAATATAATTTTTGATGAGATTAAAGGTAGAAACGCTAAGCGTTTTACAGGAGAATTCAATTTGCCAGATAATAAGTTCGATGTCCAAAAGTATGCTCCATAAATTTGATACTGCAAAGGACGGCGGGTTTTAGGGTGTTTACTGAACCGGCTATTGCAGTAAATGTTATCTTTGATTAAACAATAAGCTATGAAAATCATTGGGTTAACATTAATGCCTAAAATAAAACCTAAAACGGGTAGTGCTATTATTGATGTGTTTTTAAATATTCTCATAATTATTATGTACCCACTTATATTAATTGGGGGGTTACTCGTTATGGCCGTAGCCTGGCTGCTATCGCTATTTCAAAAGCCCATTAATAAGCCCGATATACAAACTATAGCCAATGCAGATGAATGGAGGATATTCTTAACTGACCCTAAAGTAACATTGTATCAGAAATTTGAAGGGTCCCTACCGTGGGATAGTGGAGATTACTTACAGATTAAGAGTGATCCCGAAATTGAAATTTTAAAGGATAAGTTGTTTGGCGATTGGTGTTTTAAAGCTTTTAACGGCATATTTTTACAGCAATGGCATGATAAAAAGGCATTAAATTGTTCGCTTATATTTATAGACGCAAATTTAAAGGTAACAGAAGTAAAAGATAATATACAAGGCAAAAACTGGACTGCCAGGATAATTAATGATGCTGAAGCAGAATTTACATTTATTGATAAAGCAACAACGGTGTATTGCGCTAAATTAAACGATATCTAAGCCATTGTAAAATCCCTTCAAAGGTACGGCGGGTTTTGCGGTGTTTACTGAAGCGGTTATTGCAGCGAAATGCCATTTTAGATTTATGATTTTAGATTTAGCTACACTCAAATGTTCTTACTCAGTTCCTAAAGAATGCTTGAGTGCATCGGCAGGAGTTCCCCTCTCCTTTGGAGAGGGGGTTAGGGGAGAGGACTATTGTGTAATAAGGTTAGACTATCGCTATCGGCCGCACAATTTTTCTCCTCACCCCCAGCCCCTCTCCGAAGGAGAGGGGGCGCAGCTTCACTCATGCTTTGCTTACTCAATCTTAAAAGCACATTCGAGTGTATCGTTCCCCTCTCCTTTGGAGCCCCGATAGCTATCGGGGGTTAAGGGAAAGGTTTGTTATAAAGCCACAATAACTTTAAACCTTAAACTTTTAAACCGTGAAGTTATGTACCCTAATTTTTTTATATTTGAAAAAAAATACTATTAATGACAAAATTGTTCCTACTGCTGTTACCCGCTTTAGAGGCTGCCGAATATGGTTCGGAAGCCGTTAAATATATGGGTGGAGGCCTTGTTGTAGCTATTGTTGTGCCGCTGCTGGCACACATACCCCACAGCAGGCTTGAGAAGAAACTTAAAAATGTTACTTACGACAGGAATCCGCCTATGGTGCAAAACGAGCTGGACTATGCCGATTACCTGCAATGGGCTGTGCAAAACGGGCATACCCCTTATTTTAATAAAATGAGTATAGATCCTAATGCTGTTAACGAAGACGACGAATAGTTATGAAATACTTTTTTAATTACGGTACCCTTATACTGGCCTTTTTAGAACTGAGTTTTATTGGCCTTGCCCTTTTATGGCGTTATAAAGAGGCAAAGCGCAAACCCAAGCCTAAAAAAAATGCCGACCCTTACAGGAAAAATGAATACGTGCAGGCACATCTTAGCATGATTAAAAAGCAGAAAAGATATGAACGCGAACTGGCAGAATGTGAAGCCGACGAAATTGAAGCACACAAGGCTGAAAAACCGGTATTCAACAAGAATTTAGATAGCTATCTTTACAGCAAATAATTACAGCACTTTTTATATGCACGTTACGGCTTTACAAATACCCGGTTTAGATGTTTTTTTGCCTGCCCTGGCCATTGCCGCTGTTCTGGCTTTTGTAGTGCATAAAAAGGTGTATAAGCCCCTTATGGCAAAAATTGATGCCACAGCCCAAAGGCGTAATCCCGAACAAACATTTGATCCTGTTTTACAAAACGAACTGGATTATGCCGGTTATATAGAATGGGCTACCCAAAATAATTATACCGCCCACATTAAAAAGCAAACCTTAACCACCGGCAGCGGTTTTAATGCATTTAAACTTTAAAGGTATGTTTACAACTTTTGCAGCTATACTGTTCTTTTTAGTTTACATAGCGTTTATAGCTGTACGCCTTGTTGTAAGGTACATTGGCGCCGTTATGGGCACTAAGCCTGTAGCCACTCAAATGCAGGACAACAATCCTTATATTATACAACACAAGCGCACCGCGATTGTGCCATAGTGTAGTGTAATGCTGTAAATTTGCACTATAAACCAACCCTTATGTTTTTCTCTAAACTCTTTAAAAAGAAAAATACACCCGCTGCCACACCTAAAGTAAACGTGAGCCACCTGCCGGCACTTAACGAGTGGGCCATCTTTTTTCAGGGAAACGGTATAGTATTGTACAGCCGCTTTGCAGGCACTATACAAAATACAGATAAAAGCCTTATCTACCTTAAAAGCTACCCCGAAGTGTTTGAACTGGAACGCAAACAGTTTGCCGAATGGTTAACCACATCATCAACCGGGGTGTATTTGCAACAGTGGGATAAAGATGCGTGGTCTTTAGTTTTTATAAGCTTTACAGATCCGAAACTTACCGTTATTAAAACCGGGATTAAAATTGCCCTTTGGGAAACCGGCTACGAGAACGGCAAGCCCGCTATATTCTTTAAAGATAGTGGTACTGTAGAGGTTTTGGTTATAAACTGATTAAGTCTTAAAGGTCTTATAAATGACAGTAAGTTTTAAAGTAATTTTTTAAATTTATTTTTAACAACACATGAATTTTTAAAGCAATTAACAACGGCATTTAATTCATTGCTGTCTAATACCCCTTTTACTTCATAGTGTATATTTTCAATTGAATACTTTTGAAAAAAACTTGTTTTATCAATTCCGTGAAGCCAACAGCCATGTAAAAATGTATCTTTAGCAAATGAAAAACCTGTATTTAAATCAAGTACATTATTTGCTTTAAAACAATAAGTGGTTTGAATTGCATGAGGTAATTCAATGCAGCCATGTAGAACCTCTGTCCCGGTAGGGAAATACTCCTGACTGGATGGAAGTGAGACAATCAACTGTAAAGCTGGTGTTTGTTTAAGGATTAGGAAAAATTTATTTTTCCTTTCGCCGTTCTCAAATTCATAGTTGGGAATATGCAGAAGAGTTCCGTCTGTCATAATCCTGATTAATTAAATTTAAATTGTTTTAGGCTATTACCTAAATTAATATGGTGTTGATATTTAGAAAGTTTTTGGGGATCGTCCTGTAAAAGATCTTTAAAGTCAATTTGAATATTTGAACTGTTGGTATAGCCTTGATTAAATGCCTCAATAAGATTATTTCTACTCGCAGTACTATACCATAGAGAATCTGTTTTATGAGTGAAATCAACTAAAACATAAGCCGGATGTTTTTTTAAAGATGCCGTTACTTTTTCTAAAAAATCAAGCTCTGCTGAAGAAAATTCATCATCATTAAAATCTTTCCCAGCCCGTACGTATGTTTTATTATCTAAACGGACTGTGTGTATAAACTCCTTTAGCATTACAGGTTCGTCAGATAAATCAATGAAAATATCTTGCGCAACAGGCCCAAACTGCCAAACTTCATATTTTAAGTTTAAAAATGGAATGCCAGTCTCTCTTATTGAAAATTCATCTAAAAGATATAATATTTTAAGAAGCTTAGTTTTAGACAAATCATGAATTCTTTCGGCAAGAAAGATTATAGTATTTCCTAATTTCTCTATGTCTTCTTTTAAATACATGTATGTTTCTTCAGGCTGGTTTAAATTGTTGATGTTTAAATATTTTTGCAAATATACACTAAAGGTAGTGTAAATAATTATATAATCATGTTTTTTAACAATCATGTTGTCAAAGAATTAAGCAGTTATGGTGCTGTAAACCAAACCAACCATTATCCCTCCATAAAAGCAATAACGCTAAACATGGTGCGCTCGCTTATTTTGTATGTATCGGCAACGGTGGCTGCTACAGCGGTTTTGCGCACTTTGGTAAAATATTTTTTGTGGTACTCCAGCTCTTTTAAGTAAGCTTCATAATACACCTTGTAGTCCAGTATATGTATTGGTATAAGGCTCTTTCCCATAAGCTTTACAAAGTTATCGCCCAGGGTAAGTATTGTTTCATAACGCGTCATGCGGCCATTTATTTTTAGGGCAAATATCGGTACTGCGCACTTTGGCGCTAAGCGGGCATTTGCAAATGTTGCAGTAGGTGCCCTGTATCTCGATTAAGGTATCTTTTATAAAAGCCAGTAATTTTCCCTGTTTTGCATGTAGGCATGTGGCACAAATGGCAGCACGCCGGTGGGCAATACTTTCGGTTACTTCGCTTTTATCAAGATAATTTTTCCAGCCGGTTAAAATTTCTTTGATCATAATTTTCAAAATAAGGTTTTCCTCAATTTTAGATGAAATAATCAACTTAATATTGCAGCAGATAACAAATAATACATCAAATAAGTAGGAACATGAAACACATTTTTACAGCTATTTTGCTCTTTGTAAGCATGTATATTTTTGCACAGCAATTTCCTGAAAAACAACCCGAACTGCTAAAAGGGCACACCGTTGCAATAAAGCCGCTTAATGAAAGCCAGCTTAAATATGATGAAGGTTATAGAAATTTTTACAGCGATGAACTGGCTAAAAAAACCTATGCCGACAACGGAAGGCAAATAACAAAACCTGCAGCACTGGAAGGAAGGGTATTTATAGTGAAAGATGTAATAACAGAAAAAGTATATACGGGAAGTTTTGTAAAATTAGTTCTTGCAGATAGTAAAGGCGAAACGTTATACTTTAAAATTGAAGCCGGAAGCGGGGTATATTGCTTTACCTACCCTGATTTTAAACTCCCGGCTGATTATTATTGCAGCTATATTAAACAGGAGCCAAACCCCCTTCTTGACAATAGTAAAGAGTATTTTGCCGATCAGCGGTTTAGTTATAAAATACTAAAAGTTATAACCGAAAAGGCTGCTATTTACAGGCTTACAATTGAAAATAACATAGATGTACCTATAACAGGTTTAGGGGTAACCCTTACACTTGAAAACGACCAAAAACTTGTTTTCCCTAAAACCCTTATAGAGAATACTAAAAGATCGCATTACGTAGCCTCTTTTTATTTGTCTGATGAACAGATGAAACTGATAGCGCAATATAAGATCAAAACGTACAAATTTGCTGCGCATGAATCTAAAATGCTCTATGGGGAAGAAATTAAGGGTATTGCAGGCTGCCTTATAACCAGGAAATAATCTTTCTGATATTTTTAAAATTTTACCACAAAGCCATATAAAACTGTATTAGTTATTTGTTTTCCTCATATAAAATTCCTGATTAATAAATGCTTTAATTTAAAATGCACACCAACAATTGCAACCTAAAAATTCGCGGCATCGCGTACCTGCACATAGCTGTTGCCCTGGGTAACAATGTCCTGTACGGCCACCACCGGTGCCGGGATTTTACTATTAGCCAAAGCAATTTTTGCTGCCAGCTCATCGGTATTTAAAGATGGCGACGCTATTTCCCGCGATACTATGCCACCATTGGCAAAATAATTTGGCGCACTGCCGCCCCCTGCCGGGAACGCATTGTTAAACGCCATAAAGTGTGCTGCTGCATTGCGGTTCATAACCCCTATAAGTTCGCCCTGCTCTGCTTCAAAGCGGGTACCATCGGCCCCGGTAAACAGGGTACCGCCGTTGCTGTGGCGGTTACCGCCTATGTTAAACAAGGCCCCTTTCTCTGCCTTGGGCGTTTTAGTACCGGTTATCTTTTTTACATTAGCAATACCGGCTGCCACGGCTGCTGCTGCGGCAACAGCTCCCAGTGCCGGGCCCACAACGGGTATGCCACTCATAGACGAATAGGCAGATACTGCCGCCTTGTAAGTATCTATAGTAGCCTGCGCCACAGCAACAGCTTTGCCCGCAGCACTTTCTTTACCCAGTATGCCGGCCATGGTAGCCAGCCCGTTTTGGGCCATGGTAATCTTGTTTTCTATAACATCATCATTAAAACCCTTTAAAATGCCGGTGTGCTTTTTAGTTTCGGCCTGCTCAAGGTCATGGTACTGCTGCTCATTTATAAGCCCCTGGTCTTTACGTTCTTTAAGCTTTGCAATTTCGCCTTCATACCTTATTTGTTCGTTAGCAATATCCTGGTCATACTTTGTAGTGGCATTGGCAGCCTCTACCTCTAATGCTACCTGCCTGTCGGCAAGCTTTTTATCTGCTGCCGCCTTTTCTAAATCCTCATGTTTTTTTCCTAATTCCTCTTTATTGTTTTGGTATTCCTCTTCAATACGCAGCTTTTCCTGTAAATAGGCAGTATCGTTTACAGATAATTGCTCGTTAGCATCGCGTTTTCGCTTAATCTCCGCATCACTTGTGTCTTGATTAAGGGCAAGGTTTTCCAGTTGTTTGGCCTTAACATCATCCAGCCTTCTTTGCTCCTCGGCAATAAGCCCGTCGGTAAGTATTTTTTTGCCATCCAGCAGGGTTTTATGCTCTTCCATATAAAGAGCATATTCGGCATTGGCATAGTTTACGGTGGCACTGGCATTGCTCTTTAAAAGCTCTTTCTTAGCTTCGGCCTCGGCAATATGAAGGGCTATAAGGTCGTTACTTTTTTTATCAGATGCATCATACTCTGCCTTTGCTATCTTCATTTTAAAGTCATACACGCTTTGTGCCTGTGCCTGTTCTTCCTTTAGCGAATTTGCCTTATCGCCCTGTTCCAGCAGGAACTGGTCCAGCAGCAGTTTTTGCTTTTGTGCCGCCTCTGTAAGCAGGTCTTTTTGTTTCTGCAAAAAATCCCTGCGGCGTTGCAGGGCTTCGTTATTTTGCTTTTCTTCCCCGTCTTTTCTGTCCTGGTCAAATTGTTTATGCATATTGGCCAGTCCTTCGTTATGTCTTTTTACAAGTCCGGCTTCTTCGGCATATACATCTTCGCGGCTATTTTGTACCTCCTTAAGTTTGGTAAGCAGTTCTTCGTCAAATTGTTTAGTTTTCTGTAGCTTTTGGGCATAGGCAAAGCCACCCCTTTGTAAATTAGCTATTTCCTTATCGGTAAGGTTCGTTCCCAGGGCTATGGCTGTCAGTGCACTGTTATAGCTTTCATTAGCAATGCTTTTGCGCTGGTCGTAGTTTTTACTTTCTAACTGCGCAGCCCTTTTAAAGGCGGCAATGCGTGCTTCTTCGCTCAGGGTTTGGTTTTCGCTCAGGGCAATTTGCTCCTGTATAAGTACGGCCGATCTTTTGTTGCGCACCTCCTGCAACTCCATTTCGGCGTTTAGTTCCTGTTGGGCTTTTTTAAGCTTAATAGCGCCATCGGCAGCCTTTACAGCCGAACTGCCCATACCCGAAAATATTTCGCCAATAGATTTTGCCGGGTCAAACAATGCCAGGAACGAATTTTTAAGCGAACTTACTATGGCATCTACAGCGGCCATGCCCTGTTCTACCTTATCCATAAGGGGTTTAAAATCTTTAAAAGCATCATATAGTGCCTGTACCACTACCACAATGGCCGTAATTACAGCCCCAACGGGATTTGCCGCTACTGCTGCACCCATGCCTTTAATGCCCCCTGTAATACCGCCAAAGGCATTTTTAAGCAAAGGGCCTGTGCCGCCGGCCTCCTGTGCGCGGCTTACAAAACCGGTAAGGCCGCCGTTAAAAATATTAATACTGTCAAAACTCTCGGCTATTTGCTGCTTGTAATCGCTCATGGTGGTAACAAGCTTAGCATGTGCCGACCCGTTTTCCTGCAGCCAGTTGTTGTTTTCCTGTAGCTTTGCGTTTATTTTTGCCAGCCGCTTTTCGTAATCACTATCGGTACTGTTAAGGTTTTTCTTTAAGGCAAGAAGCTGGTTATTATTGTTTATATAATCGTTCTCTGATTTATTAACCTCCTTAACGGCCTCTTTAACCGCTTCTTTAACCGATACAAGCTTGCCTTCTTCATTAATTTGTGCCGACAGCGCACTGGTTTGCTCCCTGTATGCGGCTTGCAAACCTTTTAAGGCGGCAGAATTTGCTATATACTGCTCTGACGATTCTTTGCCTTTTGCCGAAAGTTTGCCTTGCTTTTCTATAAGTTCGTCTATTTGTTTTTTTGTTTTTTCGGCAGCCTCAAAAAGATTTTTAGTATCCAGGTCGAGTTTGCCTATTACAATGTTCTTTGCCATACGTTAGGTTACAATTACATTTAAAATATTACTTGCAAGGCTTATTTTTTTATCGGGCGTGCTTACGGTCAGGGTAATTTCATAAGTGCCCGGTGCGGCATAGGTTACCTCATATTCGTAATCCGATATTATGGTTATGCTGCCCTGCGGCGCCATGAGCATAAAGCCGTAGCTGCTAACATTGTACAGCGTGTTTAGCCACACGGTAACGGGTGCAGCAGCGGCAACCTGTTTTTGGGTTATGCCAAAGCCAAGGTCTATAACCGGGGGTATGTTTTTAAGTTGCTCTATCATGGTATTATAAGCGATTGATGGTTAGAGATTATGTTATTATCTAAATCCCTTATCCTGAAATAATAAGTGTTGGGCGGATAGGAAGACGAGTAAATACCCGCCGGGCTTTCGGTATCTATAACATCGTCAGGGTCTACTTCTATCCATACAGAAAGGTTTGTACTGCGCTCTATAATAAGGTTTTGTACACTGTAGTTAATGCTGTACGGAATTGTTATAGCATAAGACGGCCATACATACTGGCGCAAAATGTTGTTAGATACATAAATAGCCTTAGGTTCGGCCTCTGCATACACCACCCTTATAAGTTCGCATTTGGTAACCTTGCCGGGTATGTAATTGTTGATTTTATTCACAATAAAATACGACGACAGCTGCTCTATATAGTATAGTTTTTTAAAGTCGAAATTAACAATATCGGCATCGGTAAGCCACAGTTCTGCCGTAACTGTCATGGCCTTTTTTATAATGCTTTGCAGGGGGCTGTAGTAGGTATTTATAATCTCGGGAAATTTTAGCCCCATATAGCTTTCCCGAAAATAGCTGCCCACGGTGGCCTGCGTGCCCAGTTCGGGCGATGTTACGGTTATGTTATAACCATTATCGGGCAGGGCTTTCATAAAATAATACCGCTTGTCTAACGGTTTGTAAGTAACGGCAGGCGCACCGGGTTCGGGGTTTTCTACCGCTTCTTTATCCCAAAGCTTGTACACGTGCGTGTTTTGCCCCAGGTAAAAAGACGGCACGCGCTCCGGACTGTATATTTTAGATTTTATAACATCGCGGCTGTCGCCAATATTTACATTGCTTACGGGTATGCAGCCATCGTTATGCGTGCTTTCTTTATCGTTATACGAATAGCGGAACCAGTTGTTCTGGGCATAGTTGCCATGAATATAATTTTCGGATATTTTACGGCTAAATTTAGTACTCCAGTTTACTGTATGGGGCGTTTGCAACTGCTCCTGAAGGGTTAAAAAAGTGTAGCCGCTGCCGTATTTTTCTTTAAACAGGGTAAGGCCAAAACGGTGCACCACTTCGTTAAGAAAATCTTTAACGGAAAAATCGGTAAACACGGTGCTAAAGTCTATGTTGTTAGGGTCTATGCGTTGCAGGGTAACTTCCAGCTCATTGGCAGGGTTGGCTTCGTCTAGCGCATAGCTTCGTCCCGGCATGGTGGTTTCAGAACGCGATACGGTAACGCAAATGCTATCGTATGCTGACAGCTGGAAGGGTATCGACACAAGGTCTATATCGGCCCCAAAGGGGAAACTTTCTGCCGCTTCGCCAAATATTTTTTGCCCGTTTACCAGCAGCTGCCCACCCTGAAAGCCCGCATAAAGAGAATCGCGGTTTTCGCAGTTTTTACCTATGCGTATGCAGCTGTCGCGTGCTTCGGTACCGTTTCGTTTATGGCCGTGCAGCTTTCCTTTTATAGATAGCCGGTAGGAGGCACTTTGCGCTACCTTTAAATGTATGTTGTTGTATGCAGCCGCTATGGTGTTTACCGTTGCTGTGGTAAACTTTGCATAATAATGATTGGTTTCCTGGTTTAGCCTGTTGTAAGGAAAGATGTAGTTTTCGCTGCTAAAAACCAACTGTGTATTTTGCGCCTCGCGCACCTGCCCCTTTGGGAAAGTCATATAGAGGGCCTTAAAATCCTGCGTGTTAAATATAGATCCTGTGGGCTGTACCCCGTTATTATAATGCTCAAAGATCTTTTCCCACAGCCACGATACCTTAACCGACGGCACGAGGTAATCTATATTTACCTGCGGTATTACATTGCCCGGGGTAATGTTTGTAAGGCCGGTATCGCCGTTATAATCGGCCAGTATGTAGCGGTAGGGCAAATTGCCCGTCCAGCTGCTTACCACGTTTGCCACCGTTTTAGTATGCTGAATATCCTGCAGGTTAAGGTTTGCCAGGGTTTCGTTCTCTATATTTTTATAGAGGTCTATAATACCGTCATACACCACGGCATCATAACTGTCGCCGCCATCGGTAACCACCGCCCAGCCTTTATAAACAAAGCATTCGCCGGTATGGCTGTATAGTGAGCATTCGTTTTTTTGGTACGGCACGCCCGATGTGTTTCCCGGCAGCGTTAAAAACTGCATAAGGCGCATGTTGTGGGCGGTTTTAGGCAGGCGAAATTTATTGGTATAATTGGCCTGCCGGTTATCAAGGCTGTTAAGGTCGTTTACCTGTTTGGTCTGGGCTATAACCGTACCGGCATCAAGGTCGGCCAGCTGCCCGTTTATGTATAAGAGTAATGCCATTAAGTTTATAAAGTTTGAAAGTCTTAGCTGCAAAGTTGCAGAGTAGCAGAGTTGCAGAGTAGCAGAGTTGCAGAGTAGCAAAGTTGCAGAGTAGCAAAGTAGCAAAGTAGCAGAGTTGCAGAGTTTTTAAGGTTATGAGTGTAGCTGCTCCCCCTCTCCTTCGGAGAGGGGGCTGGGGGGTGAGGGCTATTTGAGAAATCACCGCGGCTTTTAGCCACCCCTCCAAAGGAGGGGAATCCACGATTGCTAACCGTTAGAGTGCAGCTTAATCTTAAATCTACCCTCTTAAATTTGAAATCACAAGGTTTGCGCATACCTCACCGGCAGCTCAATATCAAAAGTAAAATTAGTGAGTGGCTGGCGCGGGTTTTTAAGTCGGGACGATGTGGTTTTAAGCGATACCTCTACCCAGTTACGGTAATCGTTTTGGGCAAAAGGCTTCCCGGTAAAGAGGTAAATTTTAGGCGAATCTAACAGGCCTTCTACAATGCTCCGCTCGTCTTCTGTAAGCAGCTCGGCTACTATTTTAAGGGTATCCTGGCTCTCCTTACCTACCTGCGTGGTTCTTGCAAATGTATGTTCGGGGTTAGCGTTATCGCGGTCAAGTTCGCCCAGTTGTTTGGTGCTGCGGTCTATGCTGTAGGTATCTTCAAACAGCCAGTAGCTGTAGCCGCCCATGGCGTTGAGCCATTTAAGGTACACGCCGCATTTGTAAGGTACTTTTTCGAGGGAGATAAATTTATCGTCTTCCGTTGCGGTAGTTTGAGCCATAAGGCGCAGTGTGTTGTAGCCTTCTACAAGGGGCAGTACATCTTCCAGCGTTTCATCATCATCGCCATTAGAAAACACCATCCTGAAAACCAATCCCAAGGGGTTAAATACCTGACTTAAAAGGTTGGTTTCGTTTAATACGCTAAAAGGTTTTATAAACGAATATATGGAGGCATCAAACGGGTAGCCCTGCCAGTACTTTAAGTAATAACGGTTTGCCGTACCTTTTTTAAAGGGTGCAAGCACATAGGTGTTGGTAGTAGATAATGGCACATGATTAGTAAGCTGCTGCACCCCGGCAAGCCAGGTTAGGGTATGGGTGGCAGCATCGGCAGAATCATCTGTAAAGGTAATGGTTATGGTAACGTTCATTTGCAGCAGCATACCTTCAGATGCGTTGTACACAAAACTGTCAGGGTTGGCAGGGTCTAATTCGGTTTGCAGTGCATCTTCAAAATTGCGGGTGTTTATGAGTGCCGAAACGTAGGGCCTGAAGTTAAAGAAAAACCGGTTTTCAGGGTCGGGGTATAGCGTAACGGCAAAGGGCATGGCGTTGTTGCCGTTGCTTATGGTGCACGACTTAGGCACCAGCGCACTTGTAGAATAAAACCGGATAACATCGTTATTAAACGCCATGCGCAGCCTGTCTTGCTGTATGGGGTGGGTAAAAATTATGCTCATAGGGCGGCTTGGTTTAGGTAATTAATAATCTGCGTCGAAATATCGGTAAGGTAGCTTTCGCCCACTTTATCCAGTATCTGCTGAATCCTTTCGGGCGTGGCAACACGATCTATAATGCCCTCGTTACCGGTTTTGGGCTGCCAGCCTTCGCGGGCAATTTTTCGGGCAATTAAAAAGGCAAGGCTGCTCACGGTCATGTTCTTTTCCAGCCGTGCGGCAATGCCTTTTTTAATTATCCAGGCTTCTATAGCTTCGCTGGGCGGGGGCTTACCGGGGCCGCGGCCGTTTATGTAATCGGCGGCGGTAATGCTGTAGCCATTGGGGGTTTGCTCCACCTTTACGGTATTGGCCCAGTTTCCCGAAGCCTCCATACCGCTTGCCTCATAGGCCGCAATGATTTCTGCCCTGAGCAGCTTAAATTCGGCAGCTAAAAGTTGGGTAGCATTACTCATACGTACCCGGTATGCGTATTTTGTAACTGCACAACAACCCGTCCATATTGGCATCAAGCGCATCGGTAACATCTATGTTGTCCCACTGGGTAACTTCGGCGCCAAGGCAGGCGAGGGCGTTGCCTGTCTCTTCAAAAACCGACAGTAGCGGTGCAATGTTTGTGCTGTATTTAGAGGTTTCCTCATTGCCACGTTCGGCAAAATACTGCTGGTCGAAGTCGGCATGTTTTACAAGGAAAAATTTACCCTCGTAATTAGCAGCGGTGATTTTTGTGCCCGATGTGTTGTATTCGCTCTTGCGGTTGGTAAACTCGTGCAGCAGGAATATTTTATTGGGATCGAGGCTGCCGTCGAGCAAATTGAGCGCGGCTTTTTTGCCGTAGTGATAGTCCAGGTTTTTGCTTAGCGCAATGTCTTGGAGGATGCGTACAATGTCTTTCATTTTTATGTGGATTTGTGGATTTGGTTATTGAGGCCTCACCCCCTCCCGATAGCCATCGGGACTCCCGAAGGAGAGGGGAGCAGCTTCACCTGGGATGGATGTTTGTTGAGAAAGGGGTTTGAGTGTGGTTAAATCTTAATTCTGAAATCTAAAAATATGCAATAGGGTTGAGTGTAGCTGGTTCCCCTCTTGAGAGGCTACATGCTTGCTTCGTGATTCTTCATGCAATCAGCATAACTAATTGCGACGAGACAAATAATCAAATACTTACAGGGTATAAAAATGAAGCCCTCAATTAACTTGAGGGCTTGTTTAATGTTTCAACTATTTCGTAAAATCCGGTTTCTAAAGAACTCCGGAAAGGGTTTTCAGTATGATATATAAGACTTGTATAATGAATTGCATCTTCAGTTTTTATAACTTCGTCTAATTTGATAAATTCTATTTTTTGTTTACTGTCTTGATACCATTTGCCAAATTTACGTTGCCTGGCTTCATGTTTCAAGTCAGATGTATCGCAAACATAAATTAGAGAATTTTCCTTATCTCTAAAAAAATGAGTGATTATAGAATCTACTGTGTTTTTAACATTTAAATCTAAAGGTGCTTTCGCATATGAAGTTTTGTCAATATTTATGTTATAAACTTTACTAATTTCAAATGCAGTAGAACTGCCACTAAAAAAAGAGGTGCAATCAATAAATATTATTTTATATTCAATATGATTATCAGTAGTAAATGAATAAGTAGATGTTACGGTATCGAGAATTACATTATAGAGGCATGGCAAATCTAATTCCTCTTTCATCTAATTCTTTTTTTGTAACTTCCCCTTTGATGTAAGAACTCACCAATTTTTTATCCTCTAAAAATTTTTTAGCGGATGAAATTATCTGTTCTTTATTTATCGTAGTTTTCATGATAATACAAATGTATTTATATCCCTTAAATGATTTCTAAATCCTTGATTCTTTTAATCTATTGAAACGGAAGGTTAAATAGTAATCTTCTATATAGCGGGAGTCTTTTGATTTATTTCACTGCCTCGATAATTTCCCATACTCCGCCTCCACCTCATTTTGTGTTTTGGTTTGTGCCAAGAGGTTAAATATCTCGCTGTAGGGTTTCCTGCCCAGGTCGAAGGGGTATTGCCCAAAGAGTTTTCCCAGTTGCAGCAGGGGCAGGGTGTCGCTGTAGGGTTTCAGTTTATCGGCACCGGCCATTTCCCATAGGTGGCTGTTGGTGTTTTGGGTGGTGAGAAGTTTATTTTCGGTAGCAATAATGCGCTCAAATTCGGCTATCATGAACTTTCGGGCAGCAAAATAATCAAGAACAGTGGCTTTCCAAAAGTCTTTTTCGGTTATGCCAAAGCAAATTATAAAGAGCTGTTTTACGCCGTCCCAACTGTTTACCTTTTGCAGTAGCCGTATGCAGTATTTTACGTTAGCGTAGGGCATCTGGCTAACATTCATTTGCCTGTTGGCAAAGCTGTTCTTTGGGTTGAGGTGGGTGAGGATGTCGTATTCGGAAGGGTTCTTTAGGGCGGTGTATTGTTTTAGGGTGATGTTTTTCATAATAAGCCCCCTAACCCCCAAAGGGGGAATTATGGTGGGATGGATATTAGCAAATACTATAAGGTCGTGGTTCCCCCTTTGGGGGTTAGGGGGCTCCTACCCTTATCTTGGCATTATAGTTTTTTCGCAATGCAAACCAGTACCGCATCATAATACTATCCCACTCATCGGGGCTGCGGCCTATAAGTTCCTTAATACGGTCTTTAGCAATGATGCCCTGCCTGCCATCCTTATCTATATCCTTTAGTTTTACCTGTTCCATTTCTTCGGCGGTGGTTTGCTTCACGGTATCATTATCGCAGATTTCGCCTGCCAAACGGTTCGTGATCATTTCTGCCATTTTTATGGAACATTGACTCTTTAAATTATCATAGTTAGGCTTTACATACGCGCTGCCTTCCAGCATTTCCAGCGGTGCCGAATTGTTTACAAAACCCTTACATTTAAGGAAGTCGACTACGCCGCCGCCCACGCCATCTTCGTCGGCCACAATGTTAGAGAGGGCAATGCCGTAGCGCGTTTGCAATATTTTTGCACGGCCAACAACTTCATCCAAACCGCTTTTTGCAATACTCTCACGGGCAATGCATACCCACCCATGCCAAATGCGGAATACGGTTTTGTCGCGGCCTTTACGGGCAACATCTATGGTCATGAATTTGAGTCCGTTTGGAGTAAGGTGCGCCGGGTTAAAATAGTCGGCAATACTGTCGTTGTCCATTAGCGTTGCGGGGTCGTCGTCATACTCCCAGTTGCCGTAGTACAGACGTTCCCGACTGTTTTTGTCGAGCCGTAAAAGCGACTGTAAGTAACTGGGGTGCAGGTAGGGGTTGTCTGTAGGCAGACTCTGAATAAACCGCCGGTACAGCGGAAGTTTGCCATCGCGCTGCGGTTTGTAAAACTCTTTGTATGCCCAGTTCTTGGCGGGATTGCAGGAGCCCAGCATCTTGGGAATAAGCCCGAATTGCGTGAGCTTGTACCGTATGCGGCTCTTTACAATTTGCCAGGCATGGTAGGCCACCTGATTGCATTCGTCTATAAAAGCACCGCTAATCTCGAGGGAGCCAAGACTGTCGAAATTGGGATCGGATGGGTAGGAGAACAGGTCTTTTAGCAATATCTGGCTGCCGTTCCTAAACTGTATTACATGCTCTACCGACCTGTACGTAAACTGCTTGCCGATACCCAGCAGCGTGGCCTGCTCAAAAAAGGTGTTTAGGGTGGTTTCCTTAAGCGTTTTAAGTTTAGACCGCCCCATAAGCCAGCGCGAACCGGGATAATTTTGGCACATTTCTATAAGCCACAGGCAGCCCAGGGCACTCTTGCCGCCGCCGGCAGCACCACCGTAAAGCACCTCTTCGGTTATACGGTCTTTAAGGTAAAACACCGCGTGCTCCTGTTTAACCAGCAGTTTCATCGCCCAGCGGATTTTGGCCGGAGCCCAAATTCAGGGTAATGTTGCCTGGGGTGGCATCGTCGTGGTCGTCATACTTTTCGTTCCACTGGGCAGGGTTGCGGTTGCGCAGCCAAAACTGCTGGCTACGGAAGTCGGCCGGAATGTGCTTTTCGACCTCTACAATTTCTATGCGTTCTTTTTCAACGCGTTTTCCGTTCTCGTCATAATAAATTTCCTTGCACTTTATGGCCTGCTTTACGGTTATAAACCGGTCTATGGTAGCACTGTATAACGATACTGCCACCTCTATATCGGCTGCTTTTTTACCGCGCTTAAGGGCATCGGCAAAGTCGGGGTGGTCTTTTTTCCACCTGTTAAGCATCCTGACGCTTACATTGAAGTAAGCAGCAAGATCATGATCGGTAGCGCCAAGCAGGCACAGCTTTGTAGCCTGTGCCGGATACGTATCGCTATAGGTTTTTCGTGCGGTTTTATGTATGACGGAAGCGGGTAGTGCTTCGTTCATTTTTGTGGATTGAGGAAATATTGGGGGGTTGATAATTATATACTTCTGATAATGTCTTTAATCTCTTCTTCCACATCAGGACTTATTAATAAACCATTTTTTATTTTATCATAATCCTCTGAATCTACTTTACCCTTAAACTTTATTTCGTTTTTTCTGTATTTTGCAAGAAATTCTTGTTTAGTAAAAGGGAATGCATTATTGCAATTTACAAAGGTGTGTTTCTTTAGATAAGTATTGATTGCTGGATCTAAATATACTAACGTATCCTCAGATATTCCCTGTCTTTTAATATATTTTAATGAAGTCTCATACTTTGACGAGCAACAAGCCATCACTAATATATCATTATTGCCTTTTTTAACGCAGATAAAATTATGTGGTTCATTTGACTGTATTTTTGTTGAACTAAAATAGTATACATCACCATCGGATATGCTTTTTATTAGTATATCATCTGGAATATCCATTATATACTTTCACTTAATGATTTAATTTCATTATGATATTCAAGCATGTCTGCTAGGTCATTTTCATTATCCATAAAAAGATTAAAACCGTCATCTGAATTCAAAAAAAATAAATCAAGATCAATTTCAAACCTTGAAGAAAATTGACCAGTAAGTGATGACTCATATTTTTTCCATTCAGGAAAAATATGTGATAAATTAGATATTTCAAATTCTGTAAGATGTCCATATGTATGAAACATCAAATCTAAAACCTGAACTTCAGCAATTGAGAAAACTTTTGGGTTAAATTCTGAAATACTTTCATACAGATATTTACCAAAGGGTTTTATATATGTTTTCTTGTATTCTAATTCCTCTTCTGAAAGAGAATTGTTTTCTAATATGTCACGTGTGCATGAAGCGACTGGCCCAAATTTCAGGGCAAAGTAAATATCTCCAGTGATAGTTCTCCCTTTATGGCGTAAATGGTATCTGTCTGAAAGCCATATCAATTTTATAGCTTTCATTTTATTGAGGCTTCCTCCACTATTTATAGCAAAGTAATTAAGAGCTTGTACAGCTTTTTTGTAATTAAATCCTCTCATAGTTAGTTTTGGTTGGGCAAATGTATGTAAATATAATTACTTTTATTATCAATTTCAATTTAAGAAATAATAATTTAAGAAATATTCTGCGTTTATGTTTCTGTCTTATAGTTGAATATAGTCAACTGTAATATTAATAGTTACAAAAACTGTACCTATTTTAATGAAATATTAATTTTGGTGTGAATACTAAAATTAATTAGCAGTAATAGGAAGCTTGTTATTTTTTTTATGAAAGTACTTGTCCCAGTTATCCCGCATTTCTTTTTTAGTTGCTTCTTTATCGGCTGCAAGTTTGCGGACAAACTGCAAAAGCTTGTCGGAAGGATTTTTTATATGTAACGTAGTGGTTTTCATATAGTGCAAAGATAATTATTTTTTTTATTGTTTAAACATCCTAACAATTATTATGATGCTGTTTCAAATATACAAGGCTCAGCAACCCCTGCTGTACCTTCATTTTACACTATGTCAAAGAACGTATGAGTCATCATGTCTTAATGCCTGAAAGTCTTAAAGAAAAGCTACCAGAATTCAAGATTTCTCCACTTCGCTGCGCTACGGTCGAAATGGAACACCACTCCTGCGGATATTCCAACTGTGACTGCAAACTGCGACTAAAAACTACTTACTCTTAAAACTCCCGCCATTCCAAATTCGTCGTAAGTTCCTGCTGTAATTAAACGTATCTATACTCGCAAAATCGGCATGGCGGCGCTGACTTTCGTGTTCAGCGAGGTCGCAGCGGTCGTTAAAGTACTGGCGGAAAAATGTGAGCACCTTTTGTACCGTAAGACTTTCGTAAAACTCGCCAAACTGCCCGTTGATGATCTTGCGGAACAGGTAGGTGAGGTCGCTCATTTTTAGGGAGCCGTAGGTGTCAATAACCTCAATGGCGCAAAGCTCAATCTGGTCTTCGGTCATGGGCTTGTTAAGGTTTAGTATATCGTTTAAATATACCAGCCAGCCCATGGTGAGCCCTATGGCAAATTCTTTTCCCTTTTCGCGGTGTATGGCCGCCAGCGTGGGCGCTGTAGTGTTCATGGCAACGCTAAGGCTCGTGAGCTTGCGGGCGTGGCGCATACAGTTATTTGGACTGTAAACGCTGAGCAATTTTTCGCCTGAAATCGTCGCTATAGCGCACTTTGCCTTTTCCGGCAGCGGGTTTTGTTGCATCGTTCTTTAGTTCAAAAAATCCTTTCCAGCCCTTGCCCATGCTTTGGTGCAGTATGGCTATGGCCGTTGTTTCGCTGGTGTTTGCCAGGGTTCCCAGCTCTGCAAGGGCAGCCTGTTCGCTCTCGGCACTGCGGTAGGTAAAGTTATGCTCGGTTAATCGGTACCGCTTCCAGGCATGCCACTGGGTTGCAAATTCGGCGGAAGCGAAGGGAGGGATAGCCTCACCCCCAGCCCCTCTCTGAAGGAGAGGGGAGCCAACTGCACTCGACCGGACAGTTAATCCCGCTGCATTTGGTTTTTCTCCCGAACCCTCTTTTCCTGTTTCAATTTCAATTGTATTTATACTTTCATTTGCATCTTCAATTTCATTTTCCATATGTGGTTCATATGATGAAGGTGTGTTGTTGATGTTTAATGTATCTTTTTTAGGTTTAGCACTTCGGTTTTTACGACGTGATTCGCTGTAGGCCTTACGTTTAGTAAAACTATCGGCTACCCACGCAATCTGGTAACCGTCGGGAGTTTCTGTTAAGACCGATTTTAACTGGGCAATTTCATCGTCCGATAAATTTTTGGTGAAGAATTTTAGCTGTGCCTTTGCAATGCAGATGTTGCGCATATGTTCGCACATAATACGGTCATACGCCACCTGCACCGCTTCGCTCAGGCACTGCGTGTCGCGAAGATAATCGCCCGGGTAGAAAAGGAACGCAGGATCTTTCATTACACCCTCGCTATACTGTCTATGATCACGTTGTTGTACGTGCCCTTAGACCCCGAAATATGGAATTCCAGTTCGGCTACATCGCCGGGCAGCATGTCGCTTAGCAGTTCTATTTTAGTTCCCAGTGCCGATGGATAAAACATCCTGCCGGTTTCCTGTTCAAAATGCAGCTGCTGCACCGCAGTGCCCAGCTTAGTGGTTTTTATATCGCCTATGGCAGTGATTATGCCTTTTATTTTGTAGTTCATTTTGTTTAAGTTGAAAGTTTATAAAGTTGTCAAGTCTTAAAGTTGTTTGGAAAGTCCTCACCCCCAACCCCTCTCCGAAGGAGAGGGGAGCAGCTACACTCGTGTCGGTTTGGTAATGAATAATTTGTTTATTTGTCCTCTCCCCAACCCTCTCCGAAGGAGAGGGAGCAGCTACACTCAGTCGTTTTTGATTGCGAATTAAATATAAATTATGTCCGAACTGTACCCGTCCGTTGGCTCCCCTCTCCTTCGGAGAGGGGTTGGGGGTGAGGACTATACGTAAAACTATTTTGCCTGGTACTTGTAGGTACACAGTTGTTCAAGAGTGGAGTAGCTACACTCATGCCGGTTTGGTAATGAATAATTTTTCGGGATAATATTGGTGCTTAATGGTTGTGAGGTTTGAGTGAAGCTCCCAACAATTAACAACCATCAACCATCAGCTATACTAACATCCCGTTACTGATTGCGCCACTAAATTATTATACTGTATGCCGCTGTTTTTGCTCACTTTACCTTCCAGGGTTACGGCTACCTGTATTTCGTCGTGTTCTTTGTAGGCATCAAGGTCGTCCATGCGGCGGCCGCGAAATTCTACAAATGCCCTTTGCCTGCCATCGGGCGCAAGCGTTACTACTTTCTTTTCGTGTCCGGCTGTGTTGCGGTACTCAATGTGCTCAATTGTTCCTGTGATTGTCATCTTAAATAAGTTTAAAAGTTTATAAAGTTGTCAAGTCTTAAAGTTTTTGGTTAGGGCCTCACCTCCTCCCGATAGCTATCGGGACTCCCAAAGGAGAGGGGAGCAGCTACACTCAGGCTTTAGATATCTGAGTAAGCGGGTTTGAGTTCCCCTCTCCTTCGGAGAGAGGTTAGGGGTGAGGCCATTTTGGATATTGATATGTATATTTGATGATATAGCTTCCGAATAACCAAATTTTCAAATCGACAAATCCACTTCATTCCGTAATCGTAAACCGTCTGTCGCTGTTAAACTGCATAATGGCGCGGGTTTCGAGTTCTTTAAATTGTTTAGATAAAAGGTAGTTAGTTGATGGTTGTTGGTTGTCTGTTTTTGGGTTATGGGTTTGAGTGAAGCTTCTCCCCTCTCCTTCGGAGAGGGGTTGGGGGTGAGGCTCCTTCAACTCCGCAAATAATTCCCTAAGCGATTTGTTTATTACACACAGGTTATAATGCAGCTGTGTGGTATTTTCCACTTCAAATATCGATCGCCCGGAGGCCAGGTAGTGGTTAAAAGCCGCTTTTATAGCGCTTAGTTCCACTATTTCTTTAGTTACGTGTTGTTTATTACGCATATTTAAGTATCTTTGTGAAGTATAATGCAAAATTAAGTGCAATATTCCACTTTGCAAAATTAATCATGGTTAAATTTTGCGCTTGGTGGTAAATTTTATTTTATAATTAGATAAAGGTTTGATTATGGATGGTTTACAGATAAAACAAAAGCGTGAGGAGTTGGGGCTGACCCAAAAAGAGTTGGCCGACCTTATTGGTGCAAGCCGGGAAACTATTATTAATTATGAGAAGGGCAGGCCCATACCTAAGAGTAAAAGTGAAATATTGCACAAAGTGTTAGAGCCTGCCGCTATTTATAATAAGATTGTTAACAGCGAAGAAATAGTTAGCGCTACCGATGATTTTGAAAATAAAAATGGCAACCGTTTTATTCCTTTGCCCAACGGACAATTTTATATGCTTATGCCGCTGGCCGAATTTAATGTACAGGCAGGATTTTTAGGCACGTACCAGGATGCTGATTTTTTAATGGACCTTAGCCAGCACGGCATACTTGTAGATAAAACGGTTAAAGGGCGCTATGTGGCATTTCGCGTAAACGGCGACAGTATGGACGATGGCAGCAACAACGCCATTACCCGCAACAGCGTAGTGAGCACCCGCGAGCTGCAGCGCCACCACTGGGAGGGCAAGCTGCGCTACCGCGATTTCCCGTACTGGGTTATTTACACTACCCAAAGCAAAATGCCGCTGCTTAAAGAAATTATAGAGCACAATACCGAAGAAGGTTATATTACCTGCCACTCCCTAAACGACAGCCCCGAGTTTACTGATTTTCGCCTGCACCTTAACGACATTCAGGCTCTTTTTTATGTTATAGATGTAAACAAAACGGTGAGCAGGAAGAGTTTTTATTAGGGAATTTGAACTTCTGCAAAAAATGCACGAGTTCAGTTTTGGGCAACCTGGCGGGAATCCCGCCAGGTTCAATACTAAAATAAAAACTCCCTATATTTACATTAAGCATTACCATTATGGAAATAGGAAAGCAGTTTAATACCCTTACCACAAAAGAGTATGTTTTTTATATAGACAATCACGCTAAGTATACCGATTTTAATACACTTGGGTTATACCGATCTATTACCGAAAACGAACAACTAAGCCTACCTCAAAAGTTGGAGGTCCGGGATTATGCGCATACTATTTTTAAAAAGGCGTTCGAATTTTTGCAGCTTAAAGATCCCGTTACTTATGTTGCTGTAGCAATCTTAGGACAGGAACTTACTAAGGCCGACATCGACCAAGTTTGGGAAGACCTTCGCGCTAACCAGCAAAAAATACTTAACGACAAAAAAATTAAGCACCGCAATTTTGGCACCTATTCTAAACATTTATGCGGATTTGAAGACTGCCGGTTTAATGGAGTAATGCGAAAAAGAGGCGTGGCTGATAGTAATATGCACTTTAACGGTGACAGAGGTGGTTATTACCAGGCTCAGCTAAAATCTGAAAGGTTTAGGGCTGAGCGTAAAGCGCAATACAAAATAATCAATAACAGCCTTGATAACTAATAATACAAATAGTGTTATTACTATCGTAAGACTAAAATCTTTCGCATTATACCGTTCCGTTCACTGCCAGGCACAATTTTAGTCCATATATAGGCCTAATGCTATGTTTCATATGCACAGCTAACCTCAGCACGCAACCCAACAGGGTCTTTTTGTTAAAAAACCTGTAAAATTTGTAGACAATCTCTACACAACTGTAGAATTCTACAATTTAAACCACAAATGCATAAATACCTAAAATACTGATTATCATAGATATGATGGTTATTATGTCGTTTTGGTATGGTTATTTCATTATACCTAAACAGATAACTTAAATAAACATATCATGAAAAATTTATTCTTAGGCGCATTCATGCTGGCGTTTACAGCAGTTGCCACAGCACAAACAGACAACAATACACAAACAACAACTCCTGCTACAACGCAGCCTGCCACCACAGTTACACCGGCAGCGGCACAAACAGAGGCCTCAATGCAGCAGCCAACAGCTACTACAGCACAACCGGCTACCGCAGCACAGCCTGCCACAGCCACAGCAGCTGTACAGGACGATTATAACAAAATTCAGCAATCGCAAATAGCCCCTGCAGTACTTAAAGAGGCGGTATCTAAATATAAAGATTACTCGCTTGTAGAGGCCCTTATTGCCGAAGATGGCAGCAATTACAAACTGGTACTTACTAAAGACGGTAAAGATGTTGCTGCATACTATAAAAAAACCGGCGAATTTATACGTGAAGAAACCGTATAACAACCGGCAAATGCCATAATAAAAGTGAAAAAGAGAGATTTTGTGGTCTCTCTTTTTTTTGTGCTTATTCTAAAGGTACAGAAGCGGTTGTTTCCCTTATAAAAACCAGTGCATTAAAATCTGCACCGGGCCTTATGGGTAGCGAACGATTAGTACTCCAGTTTGCAAATATATTTGTTATGCTGCCCGAAACATTATACAGAGGGTCGCTCTTTACATCATTAAACGGTATAAAGAAAGCGGTAGGTGCTGCTTTTGCAAATAATGCCGATATTGATGTGGCAGGGGTTTCAAAACTGTGTTTTTCAAGCTCATCGTCTGCTAAAGTATTCACGGTACCTTTATAAGTATCAAATGCTACGGCATAATACTGCTTACCATATTTTTCTTTTAGATAGTACCCCATGCCTCTGCACTGCGCCATGGTAGTATCTTTCGCTATGTGTACATTATGCCCCCAAATAATGGTTTTTGCTTTGGTCTCTTTTTGAACGTCAAAAATATTTTCTGCCATAAACTCATCTCTCGCCAGCGGGTTGCCCAACAGCGTACCCTGGTACAGTAGCGAAACATGCTTTTTAAACCTCTTAAGGTCTTTAGCCTTTAAATTTTCCTTATCCTTTAACCACCCGTGCAAATCTGTGATAATTGCAGTTTCTTCGTCTGATAACTCATACAGGTAACTAAAACCCGGCGCGGCTATTTTTTTAAAAACAGGTAGTGCGGCCTGTGTTTTTGGATACAGTTGGTTATTTTTTGCCAAATAATCCAGGCAATAGAGGGCAGAAAGGTCTATATCTGATTTTATGTAATTAGTGTCAAACCCAAAAAGTGTAACCTTGGTTTTATCAGGCTGAGAATCATTATAGGTTTTAATGGCTTGGAACAGGTCGTAAATTTCTTTTGTTTTAAATAAATGCAGCGGCTTCATTAATTTCTTTAAATCTCCGGCACCGGTTAACAGGTAATTGTTAATGGGCTCTATTGCCGAATATCCAAACTCAAAACCTACCAGTTTATATCCCTCATGGGTTATAAGGTGTTTTATAATACGGCTCTTTTCGGTAAAAAACTCGTGCGTACCGTGAGAGGCTTCGCCTAATCCACAAATACTGTTTGCCGTTAATTCTTTGGCCAGTGCTGTAAGATAAATTTCATTGTCTTTTTCTGTGCTCCCAATAGGTACAGAATAAGAATTTACCCGGTTTAAAGCCGTGGGCTGTTGCTGCGCAAGGCAATACGAGACACAAAAGCAAGTGATGAGAATGCTTAATAAACGTTTTTTGATCATGATGATTGATTTGAAGGCGAAATATACCAATTATTTATAAGGCAGCATTATTTACTTAACCATATAACTTTCACAACAATGTTACTAATAAGTTATAAAACACAAAAAAAGCACTACGGTTTGGGCTGCAGGCTTTATCTTGCGGCTATAATTGCAATACCCTTTTTTATTATGACTTTTAATCCCCACAAAAAGTACAGCCAACCCATTTTAAAGCTTCACCAGCCAGACGATACCTATAAAAAACTCCCATTGCCCGCACCGGGCGGCAGCTACCCCTACCATTTAGATGTAGAGAAAGTTACCACAGTACCGCACGAAAAGTTTAGCTTTCACATGGTGGGCGATACCGGCGGGGTGCGCTACCCGGAGGGACAGCAAAAAGTAGCCCGCGAAATGTACCTGCAAACGCTTGACAGTAAAGGCGAGTCGCCCGCATTTTTGTACCACCTGGGCGATGTGGTATACCATTTTGGGGAAGCCGACCAGTATGAGCGCCAGTTTTTTAAGCCCTACAGGGAATATCCGGGGCCCATTTTTGCCATTGCCGGCAACCACGACAGCGATATTAACCCTGCTAACCCCGTGCCTTACAAAAGCCTTGATGCCTTTACCGCCGTGTTTTGCGATACACAAAGCCGCGACATTAGCTTTATTGCAAACAAGCAGCGCAAAAGCATGGTGCAGCCCAATGTGTACTGGACCCTGCAAACACCCCTGGCAAACATTATAGGCCTGCACAGCAACGTGCCTAAATATGGGTATATAGACGAAAACCAGCGCAAATGGTTTGTAGAAGAATTAAAAACCGCTGCTGCCCAACGGCCCGGTAAAGCCATTATTTTGTGCGTGCACCATGCCCCTTATACGGCCGATGTAAACCACGGCTCCAGCCTGTACATGATAGAATTTTTAGAAGCGGCCTTTAACGAAAGCGGCGTGCGCCCCGATATTGTTTTTAGCGGGCACGTGCACAACTACCAGCGTTTTCATAAAACGTATAATGATGGTAAGGTGCTGCCATTTATAGTGTGCGGTGCCGGCGGTTTTGATGAGCTGCACGACCTTGTAAATGAAGGCGACAGCAACTACAGCCCCAAACACCCGCTGTTAGATAACGTGCACCTGGAAAATTACTGCGTTATGAAACACGGCTTCCTTAAGCTTACCCTGGAGCGCAAACCTACAGGCATTGCCCTTTCGGGAGAATATTATGTGCTGGGTGCCGCTACCGAAAGCAATCCCGAAGCAGAGCTTAAAGATACTTTTGAGTATTTAGTGTAGGCTGTAATATGGCTTATTCCGTTCAGACAGAAGGGAAATTTTGTAATAAATAGCTGTTGGTTTTATGTCTCAACATTTTATTTTACCACAAAGGCACACCAGGCAGTATGCATAAAGGTTTGTTCCAAACTACAAAGCGCACAAAGCTGTTACGCAAAGCCTTGTGTACTTCAATCCCAAACAGGGATTGCTGCCTTTGTGCAAACTTTAAGGTTTAGCCCTGTGCCCTCCGTGAAACCTTTGTGGCCTTCGTGGTAATAATTCGAAACGCTTTACTAAAAACAAAAAATCCCCTGCATCGTGGTGTGGCAGGGGATAAGAAATATTAATTGTTGGTTGGTTTCTTTACAAAGGAAAAAGCCTTGCCGTGCTGCCTTAATGGTGGCACAGGCATTATTTATTTTGTGGCAAGGTAGGGCAAAATGCAAGCCCTGTCAATACCCATTTATGGGTATTTTTCATGCAAAAAACCACCAATTTAAAAGCTAAACTGCAAAGTGGTGTAAAACGTACGCGGGTCTGACGGGATAATGCCCGGCCCCGGGTAGCCCGTAGCCCTGCGCGTAAAGTAATAATTACTGGTAAAATTGTTTATTCCTGCCTCCAGCTTAAACATTCGCCACTTGTAGGATGCCGAAACATCGGCAACGTAGTAAGAGGGTATCTCTCCAAATATGCCCGTGTCATTATCATCGGCGGCTATGGTGCTGTTATTACTATCGGTAAACTGCGACGACAAATACGTAAACTGGGCACTTGCCATAAAGTTTTTATAACCTATTCCTGTACCTGCCTTTACATTAAAAAGGGGCACAAATTCTACCTCGTTGCCTTTTATATTAGGCTGGCTGCTCTTAAAATAATCCGATGTGGTTATGGCATTGTTTACAAACACATTCCATGTAAACGACTCACTTTGTTTAAAATACGTCCGGGCAATATTCCAGTCGGCAAGCAGCTCCCATCCGTAGGTTATGGCGTTGCCTACATTGCTGCGTATGCGCACCAGTTCTGATTCGCTTTGCGTTTCGCCTATCTTGTCACGGTACACCAATGCATAAATGCTGGTATCAAAAGAAAATTGGTCGGCTATTTTGCCGCGCAGGCCAAGATCGGCAGTAAAGCCTTTTTCATCGGTAATATTGGGGTCTATAACCAGCCCCGGGCTTGCGGTGCGGATATCGTTAAACGTAACCGACCTGTAATTTTGCGATACATTAGCGTAAGCCTCTATCCCTTTAGGGTGCTTGTAGCTAAAGCCAATACCTAACAGGATAAATTTACGGTCGTTTACAATGTCTTCGTTCTCTAACTGGTCAAGTAATATATTGCCGGCATTATCCCGGTTAATCCTCCTCCAGTACCCTTCGGCCTGTGTTTTAATAGTCTCAAACCTAAAGCCGGGGGTAACCGTAAATTTTGGCGATAGCTTAAACATATTCTCCCCAAAAAAAGACACATTAAGGTTAGGGTACGTATAATCCGACTGCGATGCATATAGCGGAAAGGCATCATTGGCAAAATTAAAATCGGCACCGCTGCCTGTACTGCCTGCGCCCTGCGTAGCCCTGTTGCGCGCCTGGTAGTATTTAGCGCCAACTAACAAAGCACTGGTATTGCCCTTAAGGGTGTATTTTTGCAGGTAACGCGCCTCGGCTCCCCAGTTAACAAACTTGCCCACAATAAGGTCGCGGCCTGTGGTACCATCGTCCGGAATACTGGCGCGGTTAGAGAGCATGCCCACGGTGCTGCGGCTGGCATCGAGGCCAAAGAGCTGCAATGAAAAATCGGCATTCTCTGTAAACTTATGCTTAAGGCGGAGGGCAAATAAATTCCAGTTCACGTCGAACCAGTTGCGCGGACGGTTGCTCTGGAAAATATCTTTATTAAACATAGCATCGGTAAGGCCACCGGGCTGCTTTGCCAGGTAATCGAATAAGGTGTAATCAAAATGTAGCGATGTCTTATTGGTAAACTGGTAGTTTAGGTTTATAAAAAAATTCCGGCTGCTAAACGCTGCATTCGGGCGGAAGCCATTACCCTCTTTATAATTAAAATACGTATAGTAGCTAAACTTGCCATTGGTACCACTTAGGGATGTAAAGTTGGTAAGCAATCCATACGACCCTGCCGTTGCCCGTGTTAACAACTCTATAGGCTTTGCTGATGGCGAGTGTAGCTTGAAATTAATAAGCCCGCCAAACTGCGTACCGTATTGCAGTGATGCCGCCCCGCGTATTACCTGTATTTCTTCTAATGCTTCGGTTGGGGTTGTGTAATAACTTTCGGGATAACCCAAA
>Ga0247814_10000327_pt1 | contig 40363 bp, 26 predicted proteins | sample UWRJL179409R1_FD_179947 | JGI IMG/M metagenome (GOLD analysis project Ga0247814, IMG submission 179947) | Plant litter microbial communities from Arlington Agricultural Research Station in Wisconsin, United States - UWRJ-L179-409R-1 | ecosystem: Environmental > Terrestrial > Plant litter >... | reverse complement strand
TTCCGTATAAAATTTAATGATCGGATCAAAGTTATCCGTATGTCTTGCTATTCTGAATTTCATTTTAATATATAATTTTAATACCCGATGCAAATTGCCGCAGCTATACTCGTCTCTTTTATAAGCAATAAGCTGTTACAGATGACATCATCTAAATGCTCAATCGAATTAAGCGCAGAGCACATCTTCAATTTGTCTCGCTGAAAAATTTCACGAAAAAGCAATATCGTTATTTTTTCTGTTCAAATAGCCAGTTTCCCCAAAGTTTTGGTGTTAATTCTGCTTCGGATGGTACATCAGATACAATAGAAGTAGATTTATTTGACCAGTAAATACGGGATAAAGTTTGTGCACCATCTCCTTTCAGGATACCTATATCGCCTTTAATCATCATCCCTTCAGTGGGTTTCAGATTTAATACAGCCAGGGGAACCGAGATTTCATAATCGCCATTTTTTCCTGCAGCAAACTGGAGCTGAGAACTGATGTCTACCACACGATCAAATTTAACTGTTCGTGAAGGAGAAGAGAATGGAACTTTTTCACCCTCACTGGCTCCCTTCAACAGGTTTTTATAAATCAGTGCGTTCGGTTTACCGTTAATGATCGTCACCAGCAGCCTCACATTAACCGCTTCAGTTGCAATCATCAAATCTAATGCGCCGCCTGTTTTAAATGGTGCCAAAGGCATTTCCCCAGAATTTTTGAGCAATGTCATATCTCCTGTTCGATATGCCGCATATAAGCGATTACCAGCAATTGCTATTGCACCTGTTACAGCTGAAGTCTTACCGGATGAGATATCTACCCATGTCAAGCCCGGCCAATCGCTCAATTTTCCATCCACCACCATTGGTGAAGAATTAAGATAAACATGCAATACATCACCTGATCTTATTTCATTTTTATCCTGCACTGTTGCGGCTGACTGTTTATACTGATCAGCCTTTAGCTGACTCCTTGTATGATCGCTAATGGTTACAGAGGTGGTTGGCAGTCTTTCGACCGACCCTAAACCGGTCACATGTACCAAACTACTCCGGTTGCCATCTACCAGATAAACTTCACCATCCGCTGTCTGCGTAATGGTCGGCCAAAAGTTTTCTTCCGACAGGCTATAATCATTGAGATTCATACCACGTTTTGCAACGGGCATATTCCATCGTTTTCCATCACGCATAGGTTTAAATAATGTGGAGACAAACAAACCGTCCGCAGTGAATAAATATACCATACCATGATTGCTGTTAATGGCAAACAGTGGACCACTATCCTTCCCTCCATTGATTAAACCACCTAATAAACGTGTTGGACCAATCAGTTCTCCGGCAAATTCTGGTAAAGGAGCCTGATGAGCAGCATGTAATCCGGGCCATAAATTGGGATAACTCCAGGATGGCAGACCATTTTTTGTACCACTTAACGATAAGCGGTCAAATGGCTCAATTCCCTGCGTAACTACTGCAATACCTTCAGGAGCAGTCAGCATTTGGTTGCCTCCGCTGGATGCGGGTGCCTTAACACCCTTCGCCATTACCTTACCCTTTTCCAGCGCATAAACCGGTATTCCTGTCGCGGTAAAACTGGTTGGCGAAAACTGTATTGCTTTCCCGTTCAGGTTGGAAACAGCAAATGAAAGATCAGGCATCACGGTGATACCACCAGTAACAGGTCCGTTCTGATACGTTACTTCATTGTCCTGCACCTTTGCATCTGCATTGAGATCAATCCAGATAAAAAATGGAGGTGTTTTCAATGCCTTAGTTTTTAGTTCACTCCATGCACCGGCGTTACCCATTGCAACTGCAGGATAGGCAGCACCATTCCGTTCCACAAATAAAAATGCTGTAGTAGCCCCACCCGTAGGATTAGAATTATAAGCATTGGTAAAATATCTCTTCCCTTTATAATATAAAGGGGTTTCTGGTCCCCCACTTCTTGTAGCGAGAGAAAGGTCATTTGCCTGCTTTCTATATAATATGCGTTCTAGTGTGGATTCACCTGTCTTCCAGTCGAGCTTAAATTCCATGGTTCCCCTCCCTTCCTCTGCATAATAAAACCGGGTTTTATCCTGAGGATCCAGCGTACCGCCACCACCATATTTTGCAGGACCATAAAAAGCTTTAATGAAGGTGCCGCTGAGCGACCATACACTGATTCTCTTTGGCAGATAATCACATTCGGTAATCCATAATTGTTGCTTTGAATCTATCGTGACACCTGCAGGATTATTCATATGTAAAGGATCATAAGGGCCGGCAGCCGGAATACCTGGTTTACCTATCGCTTGTACAAATTTTCCACTGGCGGTGAATACCTTTACCTGGTGACTATTACCGCCATCACTAATATAGATTTTACCATCAGTTGCAACTGTTAAGCCTACCGGAGCTTCCAACTGGCTAGCAATAACTTTTACGGGAGCAGTTAGATTTGCTAGATCTTTAAGAGATTTGAAACTGACTAAGGCCTGACCAGACAGTGCAAATAATTGTCCTTTAGCATCAAATGACAGTCCCATCGGTGCGTCAAGACTAAAGGAATTAACCATCTTACCAGTCTGTATATCAATAAATAAAAGCTTGTTCTTTTGCGGGAGGCTGACTACTGCTATTCCATTATAAACTGCCAGTCCACCAATTTCAGCACTCATACTCTCCTCAGTACTACCTGGCAATGAGCCTATCGGGTAAACAATCACTGACTTATCTGCATTAGCACTGATAGCTGTGATCCGCAACTCTGCCTTCCCCGATTTTTTACCCGTTTCCCATACAGATGCTACATAAGCATAAATCCCTGGTGCAGCCTTTTCACCAGCATCCCGGGCTAAATAGGGTGCAGCTGTCCAGTTGCCGCCAACCCATTTTTTACCACCCATTTTTTTACCCTCAAGGTCTACCCATGCCAGACCATCCGGCCCTTCAGTCACGTAACTACCCAGAAAAACAGCAGGCTGATGTGTGGGCGAAGCTGCCGCGGGGACAAATAGTGCCGCTTGCGGCGGCGTATGATTCGCCAGCCACCCTCCGGTATGATCATCCGTACTCCAGGGTGGATTACCTGTCGCATACACAGAAAACTCATAGGAAGTATTCAGTTGCGCGTGTACCAGACCACGTATGGTGTAAGTTCCGACCGGAACAGCTTTAGCAGGTAACTTGTAAATACCTTTGTTCGCACTCGCTGCATCACGCCCCAAATCATCCATTCCATCCCAATAGGCAATATTCTTACCTGCTTTAAACCATGTATCAGAGACAAGATTACGCACACGCTGACCATCTTTATTTTCTACGATCAAAGTAACAAAACCTGCCTCTTTTAAAGTGAAAGGTATGGGAATAGTTTTAGCGGTCGACTGTGCCTGGGCGCAGGAAGAGAGACCAAGCATCATGCAAAAAAGCAGCGAATTTAGGTTCATATATTGTGCTTAAAGAAAAATCTATATAATTAACTCCTTAAGAAGGTTTTAAGTATACAAAATCTGATTTTAGAACTAAAATCTTTCTATTTCTTGAACTGAATTTCTTTGCGGAATAACTCCGTACCCTTTTCATCGAAAATCTGTAAAGGTATATTTTGCATGCCATTGAGCTCTTCAGGCAATAGATAGGAAAATGAAATCCCATTTGGCCTGATCGTGAAATCCGGAATATCCACATGATTAATTTTGAGTTTCAGTAACTGCTGCCCCGTATCTCCACCCGAAATCAGCAATTGATTGTCCTGATTTACAACCAGCTCCCTAGGTGCAATTCCAGTCATATCCACATTCACTTTATCCTTCTCCAGCTTATCCGGTCGCGCATCTTTAGGCTTGAATATCACCGTAAAAACTTCCTCCAGCTTAATCGTAGCTTTATCTGTAAATAATCCGGCCAGTGCGGATAAAGTAACCAGTCCGTATAAGTTCACCTGATTGCTGTCGCCTAGATTCAATAGCCCTGCACGCAAAACAAAGTATAGAATCAAGGCCACGCCTGTGGCTGTGAATGGTTTCACAAAATACCAGGGAATCCAGCTTTTTTTAAACTGCTCTGCCCCTATAAAATTGGTAAAAGAAGTTGCAATATGGATCATACTCCCCAGAAAACCAGCTAATGCAACCAGCAGGAAGATAATCGAATTCAGGCTCATATAAGGCCCTGTAGTAGGTAAATGGTCGGCCAGCTGCACATTAAACCAGCGCCACTGATAAATCAGCCCACTATGTTCACCAACAGCAGGCAGCCGGTCGGGCCAGATCGCAACAATGAATACCACAGGCAACAGCGTGAATATAATAATCAATATCGCACCCCAGATTTTGCCTTCTCTGGTTAATTCGTTTCCTGTTTTAATATTTATCATCGTCTGTCTTTTATAATCAATATATAACATTGAGTTCAATCAAAACAACCAGCTGATTAACAAAGTTTTGAAAGATCATAAACTAAGTGAAGAAGGCTTCAGTATGACTACCCTCAGCCCCTTCAATCCGGAAATACCCTGCAGATCTTCCACTTCAAATTTTTCAATGTGCTCACCTAAAACCTGGTTCTGCTGTAAAATATGAATATAATTTCTATACTCCTGCTCTTCCGTATCACTGGAATAAACGATAGTTAGCTTTCCGACTCCCGTAATTCTTTCCAGCGAATGTTTGATATGCGCTTTATCAATACGCTTCTTCACTATTTCAAACCTGGCATTATAGGTACCATCAACGTCAAAACGTTTCTCATCCATTCTGAACCTGATATCTATAGGCGTATGATACACTAACACAAGGGTAGTCACCTCTAACTGGTAAGGAAGCTGAGGTTTCAAATGATAATGCGCCAGTTCCATTTCACAAAGGACACGCAGCTGCCATAGACGCAAATCATATAACTTACTGAGTTCAAATTGCTGGCTGGGCAATATGGAAGAACCGATGTAAAGATTATGCTCAACGCCGTCCGACTTAAACCGCTCATAATAATGAGGAAACAGTGCCTGAGCTTCCGCCTGCCTTTTATCAATAATATTGGCCATCTTCTCATTGATCAGGGATACAGTGGTTTCATATTTTCTGCGGTAAGTATAGAAATCACCTTTTTCCTGATTTGACTCAGCGAAATAGGAGGAAATTAAAGGAAGCCATTCCTGATCAGTTATTTTTTTGAGCTGAAGCAGCAAACCACCATTTAAATACGCAGTAATCTGTTGTTCTGTATTCGCCTGCACACTGATTTCTAGCTGATGAAGAAAGATCTTTACCTGCTTCAGTTCCTCATTAAATGAAGCCACAGGCTGAAGTGATTCCAATAAATGCAGCAACGCATTCATCTGTTTCCTCAAATCTTTTTGCACACTCATGTTCCGGGCATCTGAGGAACCCTTAATGTCAGCCTGACCATATAATGGAAATACATTTTTAAATATGACCTCTGGCAAAGTATAGTCCCTGCCCGACTGTCTGGCATCGAGATACTGTTGTGCAGCCGACTTAAATTTCCAGTAAACACTGGAATGAATGGTCGTATAATTGTCTTGTATGACTGCCTGTACCTGCACCTGATATTCATTGACCAGCCTTTCAATACTTTCTGTCAGAAAGGGCATTACCACCTCCAGCTTATTTGCATTCACACTATTCAGGTCATTCGCTTTCGGTGAAACGACTTCAAAGACGCCGAGTAAAACCCCATTTTTAATAATCGGCGCCAGAATAAAACTGTGAATATTTTTAGACAGGAAGTTTTGAGCCAGGTCACTGGAAGGATCAATAGTTTGAAATTTCAGCACATCAGATATCGCAAAATAAACCTTATCCTCAATCAGGCGCTGATAAGAATACGTACACAACATCTCTTTATCTGCTTCTGCGTACTGATCAGGAATAATAAAACTCTTCATAGGTTGCCCAAATGAGGCTACCTTGAATTTATTCTCTTCACTGATAAACAACGTAAACCCTATTTCCAGGTGTGCAATCTGGTAGATAGACCTGAATATAGCCTCTACACTTTGCTGAAACCTGACCGTGTTGAGGCCAATCAATTTCTCCTTCAACAGCGATACCGCGTTTTCTACCGTTGCATCATATAAAGACATAATTGCAAATCCTTTGAGGATATAACTATCTTTTGGAAACTTTGATTTCCAGAGCGCTAAATCATCATAATTATTAGTCAGCAGATCAATATCTTCAGCCGTAATCGGAACCACCCTATCGGTAGGCACAATATCCAGATGTTCCGCATTATATAAAATCCTGTAATGTTTGGTAATGCCGTCTGCCGTAGGAATATCATAGAATAACGGCTTACTAAAGTCCAGCCGGGTTCCGTAAAATTCATTCAGAATTAAACAGCAGCTCAATACATAAAACTGGTGTTCATCGAATCCGCGAATGTTAAACTTAAAATCCGGGCCTGCCGCACGCAGGATATTTTTGAACCGCTGTGTACGGTTAAACATGAAATCCCGGTAAGGCATACTTACCGCCTTAATCTCATTTAAAGTTAATGCTTCCGGAATCAAATCAGACAGTAACCTCCGTATTAAATCCCTGTTATCTTCTATTTGTGCAACGTTGGTAATCCCGGTTCTTAATTCAGGACACAGTGCTGCTTCTTCCAGCAATACTTTTGCACGGAAATACTGATCATTTTCAGGATCCGCAGCTACCTTTTCCAGTCTTTCCAGAAGCTGATCAAAAGAAACCTGAATTTGAAAAGGCGTATCTGTATTTAAGGGCAGCTGCATAAAATATTTTATTTTATACAAATATAGCTAACCGGAATGATTATCAAACAAGAGGTTCACCGATTGCCAATGGAACCAAAAGAGCTAAGTTTAAAATACAGGCAGTGAATCTGCCGGACAAGGATAAACCAGCAAAGGTAAATTAATACGTTCAGCCATTTTCTGTGTATTACTGTGGTTAAGCAATTGATCCCAGAAACTTTTGTTGCGGTGCACCATCACCAGTATATCTGATGCCACATTTTCTATCAGCCACTTGAAACCATCTTTCAAATGTTCTTCCGTGACTTTTCTAAAGAAGATATTCGGGTAATTGATTTTATTACCTACTTCCTGCAGAAAATTATCAATTTTTTGATCACTGATCTTTGCTGGCACATTGCCGGTACAAATGTGGGTCAGCATGATCTGCGCATATGAAGGTCTGGCAAATCCACTTAGTGAGCTGAGCACATTCAGGTCACTACCCTGCAGATCAGTCGCAAATGCAATTTTCCCTATTTTGGTGAATTGTTGCTGTTCAGGTATAATCAGTATCGGCAATTGAACGCCATCTATCATTTCCCGCATGTGGTTGCTTAGCATAAAACCGGAAGCTCTTTTTCTATGGCTTCCTATTACCAGCAAAAGAATTTCCCTGTCGCTCAATAGCGCGTTGAGGTTGGCAGACAAAGTACCATTATCGCATTTACAATAAATTACGGGCTTAAAACTACCTTCAGGAAGTGCCGAAAGATCCCGCCTTAAATCATCAGCTAACAGGTGCAGTTCCTTCTCGCTATCGGCTTGCAATTCATTGAAACTTTCCAGCGACCAGGCAACTTGTAAACCTAAAGGTTCAGCAGAAGGCACCACAAAAGAATTATACAATAAAACATTAGCATGAAGATGCTGAGCTAAGCCCAGTGCATATTTCGCAGCATTATTAGCCCTGTCAGAAAAATCGGTCATTACAGCTATCGTTTTCATATCCTTTGTTTTAAGTGTAAGCTCTTACCTATAAAATTGCAGTTAAAGCGACAGTATAACTATGATCAAGGTCATGCACAGTTGTGACCTCGATCATGGTTATACAATTAATGAGATCTTAACTTTTATACATCACCTCATAATATTCTTTAGCTAACCTGGCAGATTCAAAAGCAGGCACCACATCAGCCGCAGCCTGTTTAATCATGTTCAACCACTTCGCTTCATTGTTATAGTAAATAGGAATTACGGCGGATGATAAAACATTCATCAGATTTGCATTTTCTTCCGCATCAATTTCCTCCGCCGGCCGATCCTGATCTTCAGCCATCGGAATTATAAAACAGTTTTCTTTATCTGATGCAAATTCAGGCACCCAACCATCTGATAAAGATAAGTTAACAGCACCATTCATGGCCGCAGACATTCCGCTTGTTCCGGAAGCTTCACGGTACATTCTAGGATTATTTAACCATACATCAGCCCCTTTTTTTAATAAGGCAGACAGCCCCAGTTCATAGCCCGTTAACACCGCACAATTCGCTACAGGTTTCGCTCTTTCTATAATCTTGTTAAACAAATCAACAGAACCTTTATCTTCCGGATAAGGTTTACCCGCCCAGATCACCTGCACCGGAAACTCCTTATTGGTCATTAGCTTCAAAAAACGTTCCCAGTCGCGCATCATTAAATCTGCCCTTTTATAACCAGCAAAACGTCTTGCCCATACAATCGTAAGTACATTCTCATCAAATAACTTCCCGCATTGGTCGGCCACCGTTCTAAACAACGCTGTTTTCATTTCTTTTTTACGGGCGATAATAGCTGCATCATCCCCATTAGCAATCGCCGCAGAGATTTTAACATCCGCCCAGTAGGCCTTATTCTGTGCATTTGTAATTGCGGTGATCTCACAAATTCCGCGGTTACTGCCCCACATTTCACGGGCCACTTCGCCATGCAGTCTGGACACAGCATTGGCTTTACGCGCAAACTTTAATGACGCGAGGGTGTAGTTGAAATAATCGCCTTCCATACCCAGAATATACTTCACTTCATGTTCCTGTAAATGATAGAAAAAAGACATTTTTTTCAGTAAACTGAACAGGTGTTCTTCATTCCCCGCCATCTCGGGAGTATGTGTAGTAAATACTACTCTTTTCCTGATTTCGTCCAGACTCTTGTGTTTTGCATACAGGTAAAAATTGAGTGGCACTGCATGACCTTCATTCATATGGTATACATCTGGAGCCAAATCAAGCAAATCCAGCAACATAGCTCCACCAATTCCCAAAATCATACTCTGGGCAATCCGCGCAGCTTCATTGGAATCATACAGATGATGAGTGATACTTTGCGACAATACATCATTCTCAGGAAGATCAGTACTCAACAGAAATAAAGGGGCCGACTGAAAAGTTTCAGGTTTCAGCAGGTACACCTTTACTTGTACGGGACTATCATGAACAGGCACCGAAAACACAATACCTGTATCATGTAAAAAACTATATTCTTTAGCCACATATTCCGGCTTCATCAACCCGGCACCATCTCTTTCCTGATCATAGTAACCATATTTCCAAAGGATGCCGATGCCTAATAAGTTTTGCTTTAGTTCATACGCGCTCCGCAAATGTGATCCCGCAAGGAAACCGAGACCACCGCTGTAAATTTTGAGCGACTGGTCGATGGCAAATTCCATTGAAAAATAAGCAGCGGACTGTGTATAACCTGGAGCCGGTTCATAACCAAATATCTCTTTTCTAGTGATCATCTTCATTTAAATTATATGCTGTTAACAACAGCAAAACCACCCCTTTTGTTCAGTCCTTGCCAGTAAAAGAATCAAGATTTTTTATCGTCTGATCGGCAATCTCCTGCAATGCTTCATGCGTTAAATAAGCCTGATGGGGAGTGACAAGTACATTCTTTTGTGACATTAGTCTCAACAGCAAATCATCTTTTACAGCATCCTGCCGATGGTCCTCGAAAAACAAGCCCTTCTCATGTTCATAAACGTCCAGTCCAAGATACCCAATCTTACCACTCTCCACCCCTTTCAGTACATCCACAGTATTGATCAGCCCTCCCCTGGAAGTGTTAATCAGCATCACCCCCTTTTTCATCTGGCCAATGCTTTCTTTATTGATCATGTACTTAGTAGTTGGTGTTAGTGGTAAGTGCAGGGAAATAATATCGGCCGTTGCCAATAATGTTTCGAGATTTACAGCAGTAACATGTGCCGCTTCTTCCGGAAAATACAGATCATAACCAATTACATGACATCCCAATCCGTTGAATATACGCGCTACGGCCAACCCCGTATTCCCTAAACCGATAAGACCAACCGTCTTACCGGAAAAATTGAAACCAATCAGCTCATCGTTCCTGAAATCAAAACGATGACTCTGGTGATCCGAAGTGATTAATTGTCTGTTCAATGCAAAAGCAAGCGCTACCGCATGTTCTGCAATGGCCTGTGGCGAATAAGCAGGGACGTTAGACAATTGGATCTGGTATTTTTCAGCTGCCCGCTTATCGAAATGATCAGTACCCACGGAGCGCGTGGTAATATATTTTACACCCATACCGGCCAATTTTTCAATCACTGGTGCAGATACATCATCATTTGTAAAAACAATTACGGCCTCCATACCCTGTGCGTCGATTACTGTTTCCGGACCGAGTGCTTCGGAGATATACGTAATATCATGTTTATCTTTATTTGCCTTTCTTAAACTGATTTCTTCAAAAGATCTGACACTGTAAGCTACTGCTCTCATAAGCAAATTATTTTTGTCCTAATTTAGCTTTAATATCCCTGAATAATATGTTAAACATTTTTAAAATTACTGATCTGTATCACGTGATTTTAGTTCATGGTTCCAGCGAAATGCAAAGCTTTATTTCCCTGATATATTAGCCTGAACAACTGTATAATCATATAAATAATTTTCCAATATAAAATAAGCGGTACAAACATCTTCATTGGTAATTAAATTTTAAGGAATAAATTCTTATAAAGGCGACAAACAAAACAGAATCGCATTTGTTTATATCTTAATTCATGCTCAATTGAATTAACCTTAAAAACAACTAAAAATGAAAACAAACGTTCTACCTCTCGCCATTCTCGGACTCGTGTTTACGCTGGGAATCAATCCTGCTTCGGCACAAATTAAATTAAACAGTAAAAGTATCGGTGCAGCACAAAAAGGATTAAAAGCTGCTACATTTTCTGATGCAGATGCAGCAAAACTGGCTAAAGAAGCAGTTACATGGATGGATGCCAACAATCCTGTAGCCGCAGCGAATGACCCTTATACTGTGAGGCTGAATAAAATATTCTCCAAACATAAAAATGAAGGCGGTTTAACGCTGAACTATAAAGTTTACAAAGTGAAAGATGTAAATGCCTTTGCCTGTGCTGATGGCAGTGTGCGTGTTTTCTCTTCGTTGATGGACATTATGTCTGATGATGAGTTGTTAGGAATTATAGGTCATGAAATTGGCCATGTAGCGAATAAAGATACAAGGGATGCGATTAGAAGTGCTTATAAAAGGGCGGCAATTGCTGATGCAGCCTCTTCTCAGTCAGGTGTAGTCAATAGCTTGTCAGAAAGCGAATTAGGAACATTTGCGAATGCGCTCCTTGATAGCAAGTATAACCGGAAGCAAGAAAGTGAAGCAGATGATTACTCGTATGCGTTTATGAAGTCTCACAACTATAAAGTAACGGCGCTGGCAAGTGCATTTCAGAAGTGCGCAGATATGGAGAAAGCCTCCGGAGCAGAAAGGACCAAAACAGAAAAAATGATGAGTTCACATCCTGATAGCGGTTCCCGTGCAGCGAAGATTTTAGAAAAGGCCAAAAAAGACGGTTTATCAAAATAGATAATATACATATTATACTGGAGCCCCTGGATGAAAATCGCAGGGGCTTTTATTTTGCTATTTTTTTTAAAAAATATTTACAAGGCACAGATTAAACTAATTCAATTTAGCAAAAAAAGGTGTAAAATTATTTTAAAAACGTATAAATCATATTGTTATAAATCCTTATAATTGGTGAAGAAATCATTTTTATTTAAATCATTTTAGAAAAAATGTCAGCACACCTAAACCAACACACCACTCTTTCTGACGAGTCTTTACTGGCTCTGATGAAATCCGGAGAGCTCTCCGCCTTTAATGAAATATATAAAAGGCATTGGATGTCTCTTTTCAACGACACTATGAGTAAACTTAAAAAAGCCGAACAGACTGAGCAGATCATCGAAGAACTGTTTGCAGAACTCTGGCTCCAAAGAGAGACAAGGGAAATTTCACAACTTTACCCTTATCTCCTTATTCGTGCGCGTTACAAAGTTTTTGAGTGTTACAGAAAAATGAAAGGTACTTATGCACCCATAGCAGGATCACTGTAACCAGGTTTCCCATTTTCTACCCTGCCGGCAAAGCGCTGTTCGAAAGAACTGTTGCCGGCAATCTGTACACTGAAGTCGTACCAGCCATAGCTTTTTTTCAAATCTATGATGGTCGACTTCAGTTGGATCAGTTGAATACGCTTAACAGCTGCGCCATAAGCATGGTCAGTAATCACAACTTCATGCGGACTATCTTTTTGCTGGTTGACCATAATAAATTCTATATTTCCAGTCAGTTGAGTCTTATTCGCCGGATCGTGCTGATATTCGCATACAAAACGGAGATCAGGATCCTGTGCATTTCCTTTGAATTCCCTGAAAAATCCATTAGGGCCGTTTACCTGAATATGGTAAAGTCCATCTGCAAAACTGCTCAGCAGCAAACTGTCGCTCACCTTATCCCCTGCTTTAACTGCATAAGACATACTCCTGCAACTATCCCATTTTCCTGTGGAATTAACCTTGGTTTTGCCTGGTAAATAAACTGTGAAAGGAGATCCTGCAGTTTTATCTCCAAAAATAGTTGCTCTGGATTCCAATGTCAATCCCACGCTTTTACGATCAGCATGATATTTCCCCGTGACATACAACTGGTAAGGAAGAGCATTCGAACGTTTTACACCTTTCTCCTGCTGAGGTAGTTTTTCATTAAAGCCAGACGGTAAGGGTTTAAATTTTGCATTGTTGATCAGCTGAATAAATCTGTCTTTATTCAATGGTGCAGGAGCATTAGCTGCCTGATCATCTGCCACCCGGAATACTGAAGTTAAGTCACCGCAAACCGTCCGCCGCCAATCACTTATTTGAGGTTGTGCAACCACTTTACCCGTTTTTTTACTGAGAAACTCCTCTAAAAATTGGAGGCAGGAAGTATGGTCAAACACCTGTGAATTTACCCATCCACCTTTGGTCCATGGAGAAACAACAAGCATAGGCACACGGAAACCAAGTCCGATGGCATTTTCGCGCCGGTATTTTTCTTCCATTCCTCTCGTTATCTCCTCCTCCATCGATACATGTTCCGCGCGGGTATCCAATCCTGCTGATGTTTTACCCGTTTCCGGTTTATCGGGATGAGGTGGCAAAAATGGGGGTACATGATCAAAATAACCGTCATTCTCATCATAAGTAATGATAAAAATGGTCTTTTTCCACTGTTCAGGATCCTTAGTTAATATATCCATCACTTCAGAAACATACCATGCACCGTACCAGGGAGAGCCCGGGTGATCAGAAAAATTGGAAGGCGGCACCAGCCATGAAACCGCCGGCAGTTCGCCATGCTGAACGTCTTTCCTGAACTGATGTAAAACATCTCCCTTGGGCACTTTCATTTCACGTTGCTGGCCTTCATCATCATATGTCATGCTCGCCAGCTGGTGATAATCAGGATCACCAGTATTGGTTACAAATGCTTTTTCATGGATATTTTTCTCTTTTTCAGAAAGTTGAGCAAACCTCGCCTTGTTCCATACCTCCTGGTCTTTTCTCAGTTTCTTTAACAGCTCTTCCTTTTTAACCAGCTCCTGAGCGTTTGTAGCTGGAGGATTGCTGTTATCTTTCAAAAGCGTGATTTCCCGCTCAAGTTGAGTAACATACCGCTCCATAAAAGCCAGATGCTCCGGATGCAAACGTACATTGTATTGTGAAAAGAATTCGAGATCATTATCCGTGAAATTAGACAGCCAGTCTTCCGCCTCCCATTCAAGTCCAACGGGAATACTCAATTCATTTTGATAAACTTTCCAGGAAACACCCACATCCTCCAGTCGTTCAGGAAAAGTGGGCCAGTGAATGTCCTTATGATCAATCTCCCCATTATACACATGCGCTTTTGATTTTACATCCTGCTCAGCACGTATTGTTCCCGTCCAGAAAAATAAGCGGTTCGGACTCGTTCCCGTCAGCGCAGAGCAGAAGTGCTGGTCGCAGACGGTAAATGCATCTGCCAGCGCATAATAAAAAGGAATATCCTGCCGGTTATAATAACCCATGGTCAGCGGCATATCGGCGAACTCTTTATGACCTGATTTTTTACTTTCCAGCCAGTTATCATTCTTACCACCATTCAGGGCATCTACCTGGTTCTCCCAGGAATGCGGAAGGGAACTCATCCAGGTAGATTTGGTATCCTTCAGGTTGAGGCGAAAAGGCGCATAGGTTTTCCCTGCAGCATTACGCTGCAACCATACCGGTCTGTCGTCAGCCAGCCGTATCGCCCTCGGATCGTTAAATCCCCGCACGCCCTTTAAGCTACCAAAACAATGGTCAAAAGAGCGGTTTTCCTGCATCAGGAAAACCACATGTTCAGCATCCATGAAGGTACTGCCGGGTGCAGCATCGATGGCCAGTGCCTGCTGTATGGACATCGGCAATACATTGAACAAACCCGCGGCACTGCTTAACAGAGCTGCTTTCTTTACAAAATCTCTTCTTGAATTATCTATATCGCCCATTTCAATTTCTTATTTAGCCCACCACACTTTTGTATTGATATCGTCAGCTCCCTGTCTGGCCACCGCAGCACGCAGGTTATCCGCATTCTGAGACTGCTCATTTAAAGGATAGCGGTAACGAACCGGAATTTTCCCGCCATTCTGACTATCAGCTCCCGCCTGTAATACCGGAAAACCAGTACGGCGCCATTCAAACCAGCTCTCCATGCCAGTGTAGAACAAGGAGATCCATTTTTGCGTGCCAATCTGCTGTAAACCTGTAGCCTGGCTAAACTGTACACCTGTCCGCTGCAGGTAACCTGCCGGCATCTGCGTATTCAAATATATAAAAGCAGTTTCAATTCCTTTCTCATAATATCCCTGGGCAGTAGTAGAAGTAGTAATCAGATTTTTAAACCGGGCTTCCGCGAGCAGAAACTGTAATTCAGGAAATGCCATGATATATCCTTTTGCTACTAATAACCCAGCAGGAGTAATTGAGTTTTCGTAATAAAAACTTCCCACACGACTGATGTTATTGGATCCTCCATTATAATTAAGTGCGCTGGTAGGGTTTAAACTATTTGGCATACCCACATATTGCGGATTACCAGCAGTAACAGAACTCGATGTTGGTCTGGCAAAAATTCCCAGTCTCGGATCCTGGTATTGCAGGAGGATATCGCCCAGGGTTTTACTAAGCCTCACCTCATCAAATCCTCCGATACGGTTGGTGAAATTAGGAAATTGATTCGGCGCTTCTGCATAATAATTGAAATCCCCATCATCCGCGTTATTTTCAAAAACGGGATAAACTGTTGGATTGGAGACAATTTCCTGAAGTTTTGCACTGACATCCGTCCTGGCAGAGATGCGCATCAGATATCTGATGCGGAGACTATTCGCCATCTTTCTCCATTTAGTCAGGTCTCCCTGGTAGATCAGATCACCAGAAACGGAAGCAGTTACTCCCGTCAGGATAGTATTGGCCGTTGTAAGGTCAGCCAAAATCCCATTATAAATAGATTCCTGTGGATCATATTTTGGTTTCAGCACATTATCCGTTAACCCTAAAGTAGCTTCGCTATAAGGGACATCTCCATAAGTATCCGTGACAATGGAGAACATCCACGATTTTAAAATCAGTGCTATCGCATTGTAGGCAGGCTGATTAGAAGAGGCTGCTAAGTCAGACAGTTTTTTAACATCTCTCATCGTATTATAGTAATTATTCCAGATTCCGTCCTTATTTCCCCAGATATACCTGTCTTCATCCACAAACTGATACTTGGCGGTCTGCTGAACCAATAAAGAACCTGTACCCCATGATTCATTTAATACTGCTGTAACTGAAGAACGAATAATGTGAGGTAATAACAAGTTTGGTGTAATCGTTGTGATGGCATTAGGATCATCATTTTTTTCTGCAAAATCTTTGGTGCAGCCAGCCAGAAGAACCTGGCTGAAGATAAATAACATCAGTATTTTAATATGTTTCATATCGATAATTTTAAACAAGATTAGAAATTGAAATTAAGGTTAAGTCCCCATGAGCGTGTAGTTGGTATTGAAGAAGATTCAACACCAGGAACATACGTTCCACCGTCGAGCGCAATCTGTTCAGGATCAATATGAGGCGCTTTTGCATGCATCCATAAATTACGCCCCACTACTGAAATAGCCATATTCGTGATCTTATATTTTTGCAGGAAAGCAGACGGAATACTGTATCCTAATCTCAGCTCTCTAAGTTTAATAAAAGAAGCGTCGAAAGTCGCCGGTTCAGCAATTGATCTTCCCCCACTGAATGCAGAACCCCATTCTCTTGCAGAAAGCTCCTTATCATTAGGGCGGTAAGAACCATCCGCATTTTGAATTACGCCAGGACTGAACACACCATTTCCGGGCAGGGATTTATCATAACCATCTGCACGGCCTTCCAATGTTTCTATCAGCTGTCCTGCTTCCCTGCCTACTACCTGTGTTAGTGAATAAACTTTACCACCATGACGGATATCAAATAATACGCTTAGGTTAACCCCTTTATAAGAAAAACTATTGCGTACACCAGCCAGCCAATCCGGATTGTAATTCCCTAAACGTTCCCGCGTACCGCTCGATAATGGCCTGCCGCTTTCATTATTGATCACCTGACCAAAGTAAGGGCTTGAAGGATCAGCAACTCTGGCATAAACCAGGCCGTACATATCGCCCATCCGCTCGCCTACTCTTGCTTCGATAGATATCGCCTCTTTGCTGGCCATTACATAATTCGTTACCTGATCATCCAGTTTAATCACCTTACTTCTGTTTGCGGAAAAGTTCAGGTCAATATCCCATCGGAAGTCAGTTTTAACCGGCACAATGTTCAGTGACAGCTCCAAACCTGAATTCTGGATCTCTCCGGCATTCAGAATCATCGTCTCATATCCGCTGGTCACAGAAACCGGCACATTGTTTAAAATTTGGTTTTTTGTGATGACATGGTAATAACTCAGGTCGAAACCCAATCGGTTGTTCAGGAATTTCCATTCCAAGCCACCCTCCAGGGATGTACTTTTCTCAGGCTTCACATTGTAATTACGCAATACCGAAGGCGTGCTGAATACCGGATTACCACCTACCGGGTCCTGTCTCAGGAAAGCCTGAGAAAAGGTATAAGGACTTGTATCATTCCCCCCTGCTGCTGCACTTAACCTGAGTTTACCGTAACTGATCCATTCAGGCAGCTTATACATTTCGCTGATCAGCATACTTAATGACGCTGAAGGATAGAAATAGGAATTATCTGTAATACCCAGCATCGCATAAGGAGTCGGAATAGTGAGTGCGCTCGACCAGTCATTTCTGGCTGTTATATCCAAAAACAGATAATCCTTATAAGCAAGCTGACCAAATCCATAAAGACTATTTACTCTTTTTCTTGGACTAAATACATCTGTAATCAAGGGTATAGCGGTGTTATTTAAACTATAAATACCTGGTGTTAATAATTGTCTCGTAGAATTGCTGACCTGATCCGTATTATTTATCCTGGCATTTCCTCCTGCGTTTAATGAAACTTTAAAGTCTTGATTTAAACTACGATTAGCACTGATCAGGAAATCAAAGTTGGTCTCCGTGTTTTCGATCCGTTCCTCTCTATAAGAACCCTGGGGAAAACGCTGCGTACTAAAAGCTCTTTTACGTTGTCTCAATTCATTCCCATAATCCGTAGCTCCCCTTAACATAATATTCAACCAATCCGTAACTTCATACTTCAAAGCCACATTACCAATCAGCCTGTGGGCATTCTGCGCATTGGTATTTTCATATAAATTGAAGTATGGGTTATCATGATAATTGTAATTGAAATTGTATTGCTGAATATTTTCCTTACCCGGCATCCAATAGTCCTTCAATGAATTCAGATCTACCTGCTGCCCCATCCAGTTGTTCAGAAGGTAGATGATATTCTCAGTACCATAACTGATACTCGGTCTGTTACCGCTGTTACTTAAAGTATAATTTATACCAGCCTTCACATTTAGTTTTGACGTCAGGTTATAACCAGAGTTAAAAGCCAGCGTATTTCTTTTCAGGTCCGTATTGGGTACAATCCCTTTCTGATACAAGTTGGTATAAGAAAAACGGAAGTCGCCCTTATCATTTGCAGCCGATACCGCGATATTATTATTCGTGGTAACACCGGTTTCATAGAAGTCATTCAAATTAAAACGGTTTAGCCAAGGAGTAGCATTAATCGTTCCTCTGGCGGCCAGATTAGCAGCCGAACCCGGCGACCCATCATTCAGCAGATAAATGTCACCACCACGGTAGCCATTTGAAGTCGGCGAATCAAATTGCGGAATCAGCTGTCCGTTAAATGCTGGTCCCCAGCTCTCATCCACACCATCGTTAAGGCCGTTATTTAATCCGTCAGTAAAAGAGAATAGCCCCTCATTACCCTGACCATATTGCTTTTGGAATTTTGGTAAAACAAGTGGACTTTCAAAAGTTACTCCTGAATTTACACTAATCCCCACACCCTTTCCACGCTTGCCTGTCTTCGTAGTAATCAATATTACTCCATTTGCAGCCCTGGAACCGTACAATGCCGCAGCATTTGCACCTTTCAACACATTGATCGTAGCGATGTCGTCAGGATTGATTAATGAGGCACCATTGCCATAATCCACCTCCTGAAAACTTTCACCGGATGAACCATAACTCTCATTACTAATAGGTACTCCATCAATGATATACAAGGGTTGATTATTATTGATATTTAACGATTTGTCACCCCTGATCGTAACCCGAGCCGATCCACCAACACCAGAGGGACTGCTCATGACCGTTAATCCGGCAACTTTCCCGGCAAGACCTGCTGAAAAGTTAGTTTCCCTAGCTTTATCCAGCTCATCGCCTTTTATCTCCTGGGCAGCATATCCCAAGGATTTCTTTTCTCTGGAAATACCTAATGCCGTGACCACCACTTCAGTCAGTTCATTACTGTCTTCACCAAGTGTAACTCTAATGTTTTCTCTCCCGTTCACTGCAACTTCCTCTGTCTTAAATCCAACATAAGAGATCAGCAGTATAGCTTTCCCATCTGGAACCTGTATCATAAATTTACCATTGGCATCCGTAGTAGCTGTTGCTGTTCCACCCTTAATCTTGATGGATACGCCCGGTAATGCTAAACCCTGTTTATCGGTTACCGTTCCGGTTATCTTTAGGGATTGTTTCAATTCATGAATTTCTGTCGATGCAGGAATGGCAGCCTGTACAACACTGATAGTTGATCCCGTGAGTAAAAAGAGAGGGACGATCCTTCTGCAGAACAAGGAGGCATAACTTTGTAAAGTAAAAATTTTCATATGAGAATTGGTTAAGATTCCCACAATTATAGCGCTCCTGTATGACTACTAAAGACAGGGTATATTAACTTATTATGAAGATTTTATGCGTAACGCCACAAGCAGGCAGTCCTCAGCTCAGGAAAGAGATTAATAAAAACTGAAACTTCATATAAAACACACAATTACTTGATTTACAAACAGTATCATTATCATAAAAATTCATTAAAAACAAAACGAAACCCAAAATAATTCTTTTAAAGTGGGGCGGACAGATGATATATAGCAAAAAAAGGGAGGCTATGACCTGCATAACCTCCCCTTCTATTCTAAATTATTTCCTGAATTAAGGCATCCAGAAGATCTTGTTTGTACGGGTATCTTTAGCCTGTACAGCCTGATAATTTACACTGTTGTTTGTTTTCTCTATTGAAGGATAAAGTAAACGCGTTGGCGGAGTGGCAAATCCAGCTTTTCCTCCTGTAGGAAAAGTCAAAGCTGGAATCTTAGTTCTGCGATACTCTGCCCATGCTTGCTGAGCCTGTAAAAAACCAAAGTGCAACCATTTTTGTGTACCGATCTGGTTTAACTTATTTCCGGTAGTTCCAGTATAAGCAATTGTTGAAGTAGTGACAAAAGTATTAATTGCTGCCGGCGTAGGTTTAACTTCTTTATTACCTTTTAGTGATAAATTGTTTAAGTAGTAATAAAAAGTTACAGACTGAGAAACGGCAGTTTCATAGTGTGCTTTAGCTAACTCGGTGCTACCCCATCTTTCCTGAGCTTCAGCTTTCAGGAAGTTAACTTCAGAAGCTGTAATCACCGGACCAGGTAAATACTGGTTCATCCATATTGTTGCCGAATCTATTACAGCATACTTAGTATTCTCCGTTTCTACCTGACTTGCTGTAAAAGTAATAGGCATTGCGCGGTAAGTCGGGTTTTGCACAAACCCGGTAGATGCAGTAGTTGTACCATACTTATCAAAATATACTGGTATTCTTGGATCATTTGACGGATTCATTACCGTGTTTAACATGTAATCAGGTGCATAAAAACTTGGCAATTCATTCAATGCTTTGGTAAGATCATCCGCAAAATTAGTTAATGGGCGAAGTAAGATATCTGTAAGTAAAGGATTATAATCTAAAACATTTTCTCCGTCAACTAATGGATATGTTGTAGAGTTATTCAACATTTCTAAAACAGCTGGTCTGGCAACAGCTTCGTTTACGTTTGAAATACGCATCAGTAGTCTAAAACGAATAGAATTCGCATATCTTTGCCATTTGGTTAAGCTTCCACTATTCAGAATATCCGCTTTGGTAAAATCTGCATTTGCTTTAGCAGTAGCAAAAAAAGTACCCGAACTTTTCAGTCCATCCAACACTAAATTATATAACTGTACCTGATCATCAAATTTTGGGAGTGTAATAATATTACTGCTAGGTAAGCTTCCTGCTTCACTAAAAGGGATATCACCAAAATTGTCTATCATCTGTGCCGTCTGATCATATAAGACAATTTTAGCTGCCTCCATATAAATCTGTTTGCTTGCTTTTTCAGCTTCCGGTAAGGCTGCATAAGTTTTTTCCATTGCGCGATAGATACCCAACACACCTGGAGAATAGTAATCTCTCCAATAGTCATTTGTATAACCGTCCTGTTGCTCGTACATGGCATTATCCGGGGTGAAAAATGTAGTTTGAGAATAAACAGCAGAATGCATTAGCAAAAATGTTCGCAAATTCCAATAAGATGGCCTAACTCTATCATTATTAATTAAATCTGTTAAAAAGCCAGGTAGACTCGCTGTTGTAGATACCTCGGGATTGTAAAACTTCTCTTCAAGGCTTTTCTTACATCCACTGAATGTCATTACAAACAGTGAGAAGAATAAGGTTGTTTTTATAATTGAATGTTTCATTTCTTTAATATTATGCGTTAGAATTTGGCATTAAGTGAAAATCCGAAACTGCGTGTTGCAGCAGTGGATCCCGCATCTACCCCTTGAGAATACCATTGGTTACCAACCGGGGCCTCAGGATCAAGATTTTTAATAGTTTTCCAGAAATAGAATAAGTTACGACCTATCAAAGAAACTCGTAAATTTGTCATACCTAGCTTTTTCGAAAAGTTATCGCTAACGGTGTAACCAATAATAGCCTCACGGAGCTTAATAAAGCTATTATCATAGATAGTAGCTTTTTCATTCCAGGCGTTATTTCCCCAATCGAACTCATTCATATAATATTCAGCACCACTGATATGTTTAGTATTTACAGCACCTGTAGTTTCATTCACACCTTCAAGTGTGATACCTGATTCGCGTAAATCAAGAGAATTAGTATACATACCTGCACCCGTTGCATATTTAAGCGGAGGTGAAACCATCTGACCGCCAAAACGGTAGTCAGCAGTAAAATCAAGTGTAAAGTTTTTATACCTGAAAGTATTTGTTAAACCACCAATAGCTTTCGGCAAAATATTTCCAGCATTAACATACCTTGATTTGTCTATGACATAAAATCCATCATCATTAATCAGATACTGACCCGCTGCATTAGTTGCTCGAGGATATACATAAATATTTCCTAAACTCTCACCTGGCTTTGCACTGATCCTAACCGCACTGGCTTCAGCTTCATAAAATATCAGTTCAGGAACTGTTCCATTTAATGAAACCAACTTCGATCTGTTAAATGAATAATTTAAACGCGTATTCCAGGAGAAATCTTTACCTGAAACAGGAGTACCATTTAAGGCAATTTCTAAACCTTTGTTGGCAATCTCACCAACATTCACCAACTGACTAGTTGCACCAGTAGATGGAGAAGTTGTTAAACTCAATATTTGATCTTCTATATGATTTGTATAATAACTAACATCTAAACCCACTCTGCTTTTAAAGAATCTCAATTCGGTTCCTATTTCAGTTTCATATTTACGCTCCGGCTTTAAATTAAGGTTACCATATTTGCTGGGTAAAGTTAATGAGGGAACAGAACCGTTAACACTCTGGATTGGCGATTGACTATATGCAATATTAGACTCATAAATCGGCGCGTCATTACCAACAACGCCATACGATGCTCTTAATTTACCATAACTAAAAGGTTCCGCTAATTTTAAAGCTTCGCTAAAAACAAATCCAGAATTAAATGAATAATACTGATAATTGTTATTTTGCGGAGGCAAGGTAGAAGAATACTCAGAACGTGCAGTGGCTTCCAGGAACAAATAGTTTTTGTAAGAGAAGTTTCCAATACCAACGTAAGCGTATTTTAATAGTTCTTGTCTTTTAGTCTTAAGATTGTTCGGATCAATTCCGTTATCAATAGTTCCCAGTGAATTACTTAGTGTAAACCAGTTTTCTGAAATGAAACCATTTGTTGTCGCTGCAAACTGATCCTTATAGTTTTCAGATCTTGATTGAAAACCGCCTGTTAGTGAAAAGTCAAAGTCGGACGCTATTTTATCAGTATAAGTCAATAATGCATCACCGTAGAGAATACTGTAATTACCTTTTATTGCTGCATAAGAACCCGTACTGCTGGTTCCGTTGTAAGCTAATGGGTATTCACTATATCTTTTATCTTCTGTCGTAGTAGCTGTTACATCAGATCCTATTCTACCTCTTAATTTTAATTTATTGATGATGTTGTAGTTTAATGTAGCACTTGATAACAATCTGTTTTCAGTTTCATCATAGCTGTTTTTATATTGGTTCCAGAAGAAGTCCAGAATGCCCGTAGCCCTGATATTATAGATAAATGCTTCCGGTCTGTTTGAACCATTTAATGAATACTTATAACCTGCTGAATTTTGGTAAGCAGATTTAAGCAAATCCATATCTTCTGCGCGGCTAAAAAATCCGTCAAATGAATTTAAGACATTCCCCATCAGACCAGATCTGTTATGAGTTTTGGTATTCATGTAATTTACAACAATATCTGCTGATAGTTTATCAGACATTTTAATAGTACTATTTAAACCAAAAGTATTTCTTTGCTGTTTACTGCCTGGAGTAATACCTTTGTAATCCATACGCGTTGCAGAGAAACGGTAGTTCAGCTTATCAGTCTGATTTGAAATACTAACATTTGCATTCGAATTGAATCCAGTATCAAAAATATCTTTGTAGTTATTTGGCTGTGCAACATATGGTCTGATTGACCCATCCCACCATTTCACATCACGTCCATCGAATTTTGGACCATACTGACCATAAGCTCTAAAGTAAGGTCTTAGACCTCCGGGAGATGTTGCATCCGTTACCCATCCTTCAGCATTTCCGTTGGCACCTAAGTTGGTAGCAGCATCGTAACCAGGACCATATTCATTTTGAAACTCGGGTAAAAAAGCAGCATTTTCTATAGATGCTGTATAATTAAAATCAATTCCTAAACCACGGTTTTTTGAACCTTTTTTAGTAGTAATGACAATCACGCCACTTGCCGCATCCGAACCATATAATGCACTTGCACTTGCGCCTTTGAGAATGGTTAAACTTTCAATATCAGCAGGATTAATATCCAGCATACCATTTCCTTTGATACGGTCATTAGCACCGAAACCACTTCCGTTTGGATTTCCCAAACCACCGTTGTTATTTGCTCCGCCAGGTCCGTTTTGCTGATCATTACGGATCATCACTCCATCTACTACGTACAATGGTTGACGGTTATACGCCAGCGAGTTGATTCCCCTGATCTGCACGTTAACCGCACTACTTGATCCACCGGGTGCTGTAGTAATCTTCACACCGGCTGCTTTACCATATAAGGCTGAGCCAAAGTTTGTACTCCCAGCTTGAGTGATCTCTTTAGCAGTTACCGTACTTACGGCATAACCCAAAGCTTTAGTTTCTTTTTTAATACCTAATGAAGTTACCACAACCTCATTCAGCGCATTTGCATTTTCAGCAATCGACACATTTAAAGTAGATGCAGCACCTACAGTTAGCTCTTTTGGCGTATAGCCAATCATTGAAAAGACAAGAACAGCACCTTCACTTACAGTGATGGTATACTTTCCGTCGCCATTGGTAACGGTCCCTGTCGCGGTACCTTTTACCTTTACGTTTACACCCGGCACAGGATTGCGGGTTCCATCAGTCACTGTTCCTGTGACTGGTTTTTGTGCATATGCCGCTACTGTCAGGAGAGATAACAGTAAAACAGCGAAACACCTTTGATAGAATTGTTTCATAGCTTTTGATTAGTTTGTTTAGGGAAATTTGATTTGTTGTTTATGATATATGTAATAATGGGTATACTAAGGATGTTCGAATTCACAATGTTCTATCACCAGTGCTGCGGCACCTAGTAATTCGGAATCATGTGCTAGTTTGGACACTTTAATTTCTGTCTGGTCTGCCAGTCTTGCAATACAGAATTCATTAATTGCCTGTTGTATGGGTGCTGTAATTATTTTTCCGGCTATAGCTCCTCTCCCGCTCAGCACAATCAGGTTTGGATTCATAATATGAATTAAGGTAGAAAGACCTTTTCCGATCAAAAATGCGGCATCAGATAAAATTGATACAGCTAATGGATCTCCTGCTTTTGCAGCATCCAGAAAATGATCGCCTTTCAACTTTGTTTGGTCTTCAAATAAGCGCTTTAAACTGGATTCTGCGCCGCCAGCCATTTCAGCTTCCGCACGCTCTACCAATGCCCACAAAGAGGTATCTACTTCAAGACACCCCCTCTTGCCGCAAGAGCACAGTTTGTTACTCTGTGAAACGGGAATATGGCTAAACTCCCCCGCATAACCACTATGGCCTCTAAACTGAATACCATTGATGATCATGCCGAGACCTATACCCCAGCCGATATTGACAACCATCACATCCTTATAACCTTTAGCCATACCGAACTTCAATTCAGCCATGGCAATTAAACTCGAGTCATTGTCTATATATACTGGTAAACCTATCGCTGCAGTAAGGTGATCTCTCACATTTCCACCGTCGGCGTTTTTGAAGAAACTATGGTTAATACCTTGTTCCGCATTCATAAAACCCGGCATTCCGATACCTATCCCCAGAAACTGCCCCTCAGGAATGCCTGACAACGCAATATTTTCCTCGATAAATAATATCAGTTTATGTAAAGCATCTGCATCATTTGCCAGATTGAGTGGCATCACTTTCACCAGATCCTGTTTGTCATTTAATAAATCATAGATCACAAATTTTGTAACCAGCTGATCCATTGCAACAGCAACAATGTATTTAGGTTTCTCCTTATTTAATAAATACGTCAGTGCCCTGCGACCACCTGTTGAAGGAGCTAAACCATATTCCACAACATAACCATCATTAATCAAGTCATTTACTATCGTAGTAACCAGCGGAATACTCTTATGACTCAACGCACTCAACTCAGTTAAGGTCAACATTTCATTATAATACAGCTGTCTGATAATCTCAGTCCGTATTTTACTATAATTCTTAATTGTGGTGTTAAGGGAGACGTGCTTCATTATTAATCAAACTTAAATTATAATTTTTACAAAAAAGCGAACTTTCTAAATTATTTTTTATGTTATGCCAATTATTATATTAAATTTGGTTAAGTATTGAAAGAAATAGCATTATTATTTCGTGAACACAAGGAAAATTAACTATTTTTAATTCAACTAAAACGTTTTATTAATTAAATAAGGCTAAACAAATATTTTCAGACACGAATTCCTGAGGCTTGTCGCCCTCCCATCCAATAAAGAATCACAAACCAAATTTAAAACTTATGAAAATGAAACATTTTGTCTCAGCTGGGCTTCCCTTGCTCTTTTTATGGAGTGTTCAAACCCATGCTGCAGGAAAGAATAATTTAATGATCATCGATAAATCGACTGGCATCATTATTCAACAGCAACAACAATTAACAATCACTGGTATAGTGGTGGATGAAAAATCACAACCCATACCAGGTGCCGGAGTAAAATCCATGAAAACCGGAAAATCGGCAGTGACCGACGCCAGTGGCCGATTCACTATCGAAGTCGACAATGCCACAGAACAACTCACCTTTACTTATATTGGCTACACTACGCTCACCCGAGCAGCAGGATCTGGCAATGCACCTTTAACAATAAGGTTAGCCTTAGCATCAGGCGTGGATTTGGATGATGTAGTTGTCATCGGTTATGGCACGCGGAGAAAATCTGACCTGACAGGGTCAGTTGGTTCAGTAAAACAGGAACAATTACAGGAAAGACCAGCTGCTTCATTAAATCAGGCACTCTCTGGCCGAATAGCGGGAGTTCAAGTAAATACCAATTCCGGGCGACCAGGCGGACAAACGAATATCCGTATCCGTGGTTTCAGCTCCATCAATAGTTCAAACAATCCACTTTATGTAGTAGATGGAGTAATCCTCCCTGTAGGATCACAGGTACAAAACAGTAATCCTATTGATTACCTGAATCCTGGTGACATAGCCTCAGTAGAAGTATTGAAAGATGCTTCATCTATAGCAATTTACGGTGCCAGAGGTGCAAATGGAGTGATCCTGATTACCACCAAAAAAGGAACATCCCAAGGTGGAAGAATTACCTATGATGCAGATTTCAGTGTGCCAACTATAGGGCCTAACAGGGTTAAGATGCTGAATGCACAGGAATACATCAATACGGAAAACCTGGCCTATGCAAATGCACAGACCTATGATCCTGCAGGCTGGGCCGAAGGAAAATATGTAGATCCAAGAATTAAAAGACTGACTTTACCCAACTTGTTCGACTCCAGTGGAAATCCGCTGTATGATACTGACTGGTTCAAAGAATCTACACAAAACAAACTGTCTCAAAATCATCAGCTTGGTCTTACTGGCGGGAATTCAGAAAGTACCTACGGCATATTTCTGAATTACAGGGATGATAATGGATTGTTAAAAAATTCATATCTGAAACGTTATTCAGGCAGGTTTGTAATGGATACACAGATTAAAAAATGGATTAAAGTAGGCGGAAGTCTGAGTTATACCAATCAGGAGGAAAATCTGGTGGATATAGGTACAGGCGGATTAAATGCTGTCCGTATGATTACGGAGAGTTTTCCTTTCCTGCCTGTAAAATATGCCGATGGCACATGGGCAGATAATCAGAACTACCCTGGTGCAGAAGGTGGTTCAAACCCTGTTCATATTCTTACTGATCGTAAATATATCTTACAAACACAAAATGTATTAGGAAACGTATACTCAAATATTAAATTGGCACCGGGGCTGGACATGCGCAGTGTATTGGGTGCAAATATCGTTACACGCGGACGTAATGAGTACAATGGCCGAAGCTTGTATGGAATTGCATTCGATCAGAAAGGTACGGCAACGATAGATAATAACAGGGAAACCTACTGGCTGTTCGAGAATTATTTTACGTATGATAAAAAAGTGGCCGAAGACCATACAATCAACGCTGTTTTAGGACTCTCCTGGCAAAAAACAAACATATTTGGATTTACTGCCAGCGGAGAGAACTTTTCAACAGACTATTTCCAGAACGCCAACCTGGGTGCAGCCGGAAAACCGCTTCCCGGAACATCAAGAGGATCTGATTTCTCTTTAAATTCCTATTTTGGAAGGATTAATTATACTTTCAAAGAAAAATACCTGTTCACCGCTACTGCCCGTGCGGATGGTTCTTCAAAATTTGGAGATAACCATAAGTTCTCTCTCTTCCCTTCAGGAGCTGTGGCCTGGAAAGCTTCAGAAGAAGATTTTCTGAAAGAGAGTAAAACTGTTTCAAATTTAAAGGTCAGAGCAAGCTATGGTGTTACCGGCGTTTCGGAAATTGATCCATATAAATCACTTCCATTAGTGGGTACACAATTTGGCACTACACCTTATAACGCAATCATCGGTGATGTCAGATATATTGGTGTGGGAATAAACCGTTTGGGCAATCCTAATCTTAAATGGGAAAGAACTGCACAATCAGATATAGGTGTTGAACTAGGGCTGTTCCAGAACAGGATTAACATTGAAGCTGACTTGTATTATCGGAAAACTACTGATTTATTGCTGGATGCAGCAGTACCAAGATCAAGTGGTTACGAGGTGATTACTAAAAACATTGGTAGTCTGGAAAACAAGGGGCTTGAATTTGCCATCACCACCAACAACTTTGCGGGTAAAGATTTCAGCTGGACTACTACTTTCAATATTTCCATGAATAAAAACAAGATCCTTTCCTTAAATGAAGGAAATGCAGATATTTTTGGTGTAGGTAATCCGGGCTTCACGAATGAAACAGGAATTATTCGGGTAGGTGAACCAGTAGGATCATTCTGGGGTTTAACCAGATTAGGTACCTGGAGTGAAAGCGAACGTGCAGAAGCTGCAAAGTATACTTACCGTGGCGGTAAACCACTACTGCCGGGTGATATTAAATATCTTGATGCCAACGGTGATTATCAGATCAACGATGCTGACAGGTCAATTATTGGCAACGGCAGTCCGAAAGGATGGGGAGCATTTACCAATAACTTCAAATACAAAAACTTCGAGTTATTGCTCGAATTGCAGTATTCTTACGGAAATGATGTATTGGATATGAGTACGCACTCTGGTGAAGACCGTCAGGGAATAGCCAACAGTTATGCTACAGTATTAAATGCATGGACGCCACAAAATCAAAACACTGATATTGCTGCAATTCGAGATACAAGAGCTGGATATGTAACGAATGTAGATACCAGGTGGATTCAGGACGGTTCATTTATCCGTGGTAAAAACTTACTATTAGGCTACACCTTCCCTACTGCTGTTGCAGAAAAAATGAAATTGAGCAGGCTTAGAATTTATACCAGTGTGCAAAATTTCTTTTTAGCGACCAAATACAGAGGAAATGATCCTGAAGTAAGCACCTATTCAAATGCTTTTGCGCAAGGTCAGACATTTTTTGATTATCCAAAGCCTACAACTTATATGCTGGGCCTGAACATCAGTCTCTAATGTATCATTAACTTATAACATCATGAATAAATATATAAAACATAGCAGCTGGATCGTGTTTGCAGCACTGATTATCCTGGCAGGAGGATGTAAAAAATTCCTGGATGAACAGGATCCTTCAAATTTAACTCCTGATACTTATTATACACTACCCGAACATGCCGAGGCGGCAATTGCTGCAGCCTACAGCGATACCCGTTTTATTGGTGGCGGTGCGGGTATTTTCGCCATCAACTATTCCATGCTGGAAATGGTTACCGGAACGGCTAAAACCGAAACGGGTCAGAATTCAGACCTGAATAACCTACTTGGATTATCATACAACGGAGACAATCTGCTGGTGAGAAACTGGTGGAATGGTTTGTATAAGGAGATCGCAAATACCAATCTTGCGCTGGAAAAAGTACCTGGAATTAATCCTATGGACGAAACCAGGAAAAAGCAGATTCTTGGTGAAGCAAAATTTCTGCGGGCCTGGGCTTATTTTTACCTGGTAAGATTGTTCGGAGATGTACCGCTGATTACGAAACCGCAGAGTGCTACTTCGGAAGATTTCAGACCCAAAAGATCTTCTACCGAAGAGGTCTATAATCTGATCGTCGCCGACCTGACTGCTGCCGAAGAAGCAGGATTACCCTGGAGTGATGCCAGCGGACGTGCGAGTAAAGGTGCGGCCAAAGCATTACTGGCAAAGGTATACCTGACTATGGCAGGACAGCCATTAAACAAAGGTGCTGCATATTATAAACTGGCGAGCGACAAAGCACTGGAAGTAATCAGGGATGGTGGTTTTTCCTTATTCCAGACCTATGGAGAGTTGCATAGTCCGGGTTCAGAAAACAAGGGTGAGCATATTTTTCAAATTCAATATTTAGCCACTATTGCCGGAAACCCGATGCAGCAGATTCTCTTACCTAACTTCAAAGATGTTTCTGCTTACAGTGACGAAATTGGAAGTACAGTACCAACAAACCAGTTTTATCAGTCGTACGAGCCTGGAGATTTAAGGGCGAAAGACAGGGAAGGATTTTTTTATACTTCCTATTATACTGGTGGCAATGGAGCCCTGAAACAATTAAATGCGCCATACATCTTCAAATTTTTTGATGTTGCTGCAAACGGCACCCTGGGGGTGAAGGGCAATACCCAACCAGACATCAATTATCCGCAGATACGCTATGCAGATGTTTTGCTTACTTACGCAGAGGCGCAGAATCGAGCAGATGGTACAGCAAATACCCAAGCATATGATGCATTAAATGCTATCAGACGTCGTGCGCAAATCGCACCGTTAGCCGGATTGAGTCAGACTGCATTTGAAGAAGCAGTATGGAGAGAACGCTGGCATGAGCTATGTTATGAAGGAATAACCTGGTTTGATATGGTGCGCCTCAGAAAAGCATACAACGAAACAACAAATACTTTCGAGAATTTCACGGGCCACAAATTCCCTGATAATCCGTCTATAGTATTAGCAGATAAAAATCTGCTCTTCCCTTTGCCAACTGCAGAAATGAGGAATAATCCAAACCTCACACCACAGAATCCGGGTTACTAAAAAACGGTTTATATGTATAAAGTCCTGCTCCGTTATAAAACGGGCAGGACTTTATTCTTTTATATGATATTGTAAATAAATCTTTTAGCCTACACGAAGTTCAACCATGAACTGTTTTCTGTATATTCTTCTATTGCTCTGACACTGTTATCTGCATTGAATGAAGCAAGCAGCGCAGCCACCTCTTGTTTAACAGTAACCACACAGTTTTCAGCTAAATCACTTCTAAATCCTTTATTTTGAAGATCAAGCACATAACCTACACAGGTAATTCTGCCGATAATTTTCCCCAGATCAATCATTTTACGCTGAGACAAAGCACCATTGATAGTGAAACTAAGTTCACTTTTGAAGAGTTCGCTCACTCCTGCTGTTAGCGGGAATTCCTTGAGGAAGGTAAACAGGTGTCCCTCCTTTTGCTTCTTCATCATTCTGGTAATGATATCAGCTATTTGGGCATATAACATTTCATTCGACCCTTCAAAGATCTGGAAAGGCCTGCTATCTACTATACCGCGACCACCAATATGACTAATCCGGTATCCGTTAGCTCCGGATAATTGAACAAGTAATTGTGCAGATTCCTGCATTAAATCTGTTACCACTGCCTTGATCACATTCGCTTCAAGACCTTCTACAGCAAGATTATGCTCAATGCCACTTATTTTAGAACTCCTGGCACACATTGCGGAACAAATAGTGTAGGCAGACTGTATACGTGAAATTTGATACTGTACCTGATCGATCTCCAGTAAATTCCCCGTTCCTACTGTACGGTTTTTACAGTGCGTAAGCGCCTCGTCAAGCATCCTTTTGATAAAGCCCATGCCCATTCCGGGAAACTGCATCCTGCTACGGTGCAGAATATCGAGCATCATTTTAATACCCGTAGTTTCGGGCTGTAACTTATTTTCTGCGGGAACGACCAGATCAAGTTTATTCAAACCATAAGGAATCATATACAATCCAAGGTTATCAAATAACTCTTCTACGATCACTTCCTGCTGTGGAATACTATTATCGGCCACAAAGAAATCAATATCTCTGCCTAATTCGCCATTATCATTTTCCTTCCTTGAAGCAATAATCCAGTAATCGGCCAAACCCGTGAGTCCCTGCCAATGCTTGGTACCTTTTAGCTGATAATCATTTTCCAGCGCTTTGTTGATGGTGCGCATATTCAATGCATCACTGCCATAATCCGGTTCAGTGATCATCAATCCGCCCATATTCTGGTGTTCCAGAAAGCGGTCAAATATTCCTTTCTTGATTGAATTATCTGCATACTTTGCGATAGGTTCAAGGAAAAGAGCGATGTTAATTCCGAAGGTTAATGAAAGCGAAAGTGATTCGTAAGATGCTGCAGCAAGTATAGCCAGACATTCTTTTACTATACTTCCTCTTCCTCCATACTCCTCCGGGATGGCTACGGATAAAGGTTTTTTCGATAAAATTTCTTTCATCATTGCAGGCGGCAATCCCCGTTCTAAACTCAGTTGATCAATGTCTGCCGTTTCGTGAAATAGTTGTTTTAAAGTTTTCTCAAAGTCTTTAATAAACTCTGAAAAACATATACTAGTTGCTGTCATATTAATAGTTTGGCGAATATTCTTCGAAATTCCGATTGTAATTTGCGAAATCAAATGATACAAATCATATTTTTAAAACATATTAAATGTTAAATAGTTTATGAACGTCCATTTAATTAGCAAAAATCGTTTTTTATCTGATATAAGCGCAAACAAATTTATGTTATAAAATCTGCTTATTTATAACAATTATAAACTAATTTATATAAAAAGCCTGTTACGTAAATTATCTTCACCTGAAATCCCTGATAAGAATTGAAATTAAAATCAGATATTTCCCACGATTCGCAAAGATAAATTGGTTTCAGCGTATCACTAACCTCTTGGTATGCAGATACATCATGTAATTATGATAGTTAATACATTTTAATTCACTGATCACCATGCCATGTAAAAGAAAAGTATCCATAGCAAGAGGATGCAGTTTACCACATAACGTAAGGTTATTTGATAAGTATTTTTTTATTGCCGGTTTCATAGAACGTGTTAATGATGAACAATCAGCTATTTTTTTCATAAATATCAAATTATATTTTGTGGATGAAAGCATTCATTTCATTCAATAAAATTGATCAGTCAGGCACATTTCAGGTATTATAAAATAAATTGAATAAAGCTTTTTTTAACGGTAAATATCTTGTTAATTTTAACCTATGCAGAAGATCGTAATATTAACAGGCGCAGGCATTAGTGCAGAAAGCGGACTTAAGACATTCAGGGACGAAGATGGCCTGTGGGAAAATTACAGCATCGAAGATGTAGCCACCATTGATGGCTGGATCAGAAATCCTGATTTAGTACAGACATTTTATAATGAACGCCGGAAATCAGTTATTGCTGCTGAGCCCAATGCCGCACATTATGCACTGGCACAGCTGCAGGAAAAATATGACGTGCAAATCATCACCCAGAATATTGATGACCTCCATGAAAGAGCTGGCAGTAAGTCTGTCATGCATTTACATGGCATAATTACCCGTTCACAATCGAGTTTAGATGCAAGCCTTACCTATCCTGTAAATGGCTGGGAAATAAAAATGGATGAAGTTTGTGCGTATGGTAGTCCTTTGAGACCACATGTGGTCTGGTTTGGAGAAGCTGTACCAATGCTGGAAGCAGCTGCTGCACTCTGCACACAAGCAGATATCTTTGCAGTTATTGGTACTAAATTAGTGGTTTATCCTGCGGCGGGTTTAACCGAATTTGTTCCTGAAGATGTGAAGAGATATATTATTGACCTGGATATACCTTATATCAGAGGTGGCAATCACGTCATAAAAATCCAGGAGCGAGCAACTATAGGAGTACCAAAAATGGTGGAGCAACTGATGCAATTGTAATGATTAAATCCCCGGTAGATCAAACCAATGTATGGATCTTCTAAATCACCCGGGGATTTGTTAAAATTGATAAATATCTATTTGATACTAAGATCTACAGCGCCTCTAACTTCTGTAGAAATTTCACCTAGTAAGGTATTTCCTTTTTCATTTTGTGCAGTATACACTTTAATAAAATCTACGGTAGCGAGAACTACTTTAGTACCATCAGCTTTTACAGCCCAGTCCAGATCAAATGAATTGTAGCGGTTGGTGGCAAAATCATCTCCGGTAGACCAACTATCAGTATACCCCCAAAGAAAAGCAGCATTACCAAACAGACTTCCGTTTTTTACCCAGGTAGATTTAAGCAATGTTCCTTTGAATGTTAATTGATTTTGATCTTGTGCAAATTCAGGATAAAAGTTATGCCTATGGAAATTATTCACATCTAAGGTACCTGAATTGCCTTGATTATCTTTCCAGGGTACATTGGCAAAAGATTTAGGATTGGTATAGGTAATTTCATAATTCTTAATCGTTGCCGGATCATTGTATTCACTACCAGCAAGTTCATACCAAATATCATCAGGCTTGCCATTTCCATTCGTATCCTGACTAACCATGACAATTCCTGCTTCTGACCAGGGCGAAGCCGGAGCTAAAGGATTTCCGTAAATTGCCAGATCATAACCTGTTTGATTGGTTATAGAATGATCAAATCCAAAGATAATATATCCTCCAAAGCCTCCAAGGCTTACCATACTATTTGTATTCCCGATAAGTTTTTGCGCACCTTCCGGTTTACCCAGACTTTCGTTGATAAATTGTCCTGGTGCAGGGAGATAATCAAATACGGTACTGATAAATTTACTACTCTCCGGGTGGCCCCTTTAACAGGAACCGGTACTGTGATTGTATATTTGTGCGTAAAACTGCCAGCATCATTCCAGGCGTTATAGGCTAACACATAAGAGCCCGCAAGAAGGGGGGTAAAATTATATCCATATGAATTACTGACAACTTTATCATCCAGCTTCCACTCATGGCTGAAACCTTTTCCATTTTTAGTTGACGCGCTGAATGCCATCACTTCATTTACTTTGCCAGTCACTAATTCTCCTTCAATTGCCAGTTTCACCTCTGGCGACGATAATTCTGCATCTTTTTTACAAGCGTAAAAACTAGAAGCAAATAAGAGCACGATAATCAAATATATATTTTTCATCTGCTGATTAGTTATAATTGTAGGTAAAAACAGCATGATTAGGCGACCCTGCAGTAGGAAAACTATATTTTTTCTTGCCATCAGCACTAAATACATGCGCCTGACCAGTTGAAGGATTGCTGAAATCTGCATCAGTAATCAATACTGTACCATCATAATTATTAATATTCACTCCATACATTGCATTGAAAGAAGTATTATCAGTAATGAAATCATTACTTAAAGCTGCCGTGACCATATCAAATGTTTTTAGCGTAGCATTCCAGTCCAGAACCATGTATGCTTTATTTTTGACAATAGCTAAAGGACCAGCATTATAAGGATATGTACCATTTACAGCATCTGTATTGCTATTGATTCTGGTCAGCTGCGGATCGATATCATCGTAATTTCCCCAGGAAACCACCAGCAAATCACCATTTTCTGCTGCTGCAATCTTAACAGGGTTAAATACTACAGCAATATCCGTCTTCTTGGTAAATGTCTCCAGGTCAATTACCGTTACCTTATCTTTTAATCCATCAGGATAGAAGGAATGGTTGGAATTGGTTACGTAAAGTTTTCCATTCGCAACGGCTAAACCTTCCAGTCCACCTGCCTTGTTTGTGCCATTCATTAATTGCAATTCCTTATCTACACTTAAAGTTGCGGTATCAATACGGCTGATTACACCATCATATCTGGAAACGTAAGCCTTGTTTTTATAAAAGGTAATATACCGTGGGATATAACCATCATTGGCAGTATTAAAGGGTATAGATTTTAAAGACTTTCCGGTAGCAAGATCCATTACAATCACATAAGACTGCGCCTTATTTTGTGTGCCGGAAACAACACAGTACATTTTACTGCCATAAACTTGCAGATCATTGGCAGTTTCACCAAGAGGCCTGCCGTTGACTTGCTGGAAGTAATCTTTAATAGTCGTATTTGAAGCTACATCATAATAAGTGATTGCACTATTATTAGCACCCCAACTACCTTCACAAAGCACATAAATACCTTTTGTTCCGGTAATCTCAGGCGTACCTCTCAATGAATTGTCTTTTTTACAGGAAGCTAGTAGTAAAGATAGACCTGCGAAGGACAGTACCAGCGATTTACTACATTTTGAGTAGATTTTTCTCATCTTTTATTAATTTTTAGATTGTGATTAAAAAACCACAGCCCACAGATAAGGACAGGAAATGAAAATACAGCGCGCAAGAAAGTACCTCACTCCTAGCTTCAGTCCGCGAAAGCTATGAAATAATGCTAAGGGCAGGTCTTCTGACTTACTCCCGGATTTTCGGCCTTCCCATACTGATCAAACAGCACAGTGGCAAATGAATAAAAAACCGTTATAGAGCTTACAGCTGCGGGACAGTTACAGATTTACACTGTATTCCCTTTTAATTCCGGGTGTAAAACCGGAAACCAAAAGCTTGGCAAAGGTAAAAAAATAAAGAAATTAATAGCTTATAATTTAATAGCTCTATATTGATATTATTCAAGCATGAAACATGATTAAATTAGTATTGATACGTCACGGACAAAGTGTATGGAACCAGGAAGATCGTTTTACGGGATGGACAGATGTAGATCTTTCTGAAACGGGTTACTTACAAGCAAAACAAGCAGGGGAAATTTTAAAGAAAAATGGCTACAATTTTGATATCGCATTTACGTCAGTATTGCAAAGGGCTATCAAAACATTACATATCGTTTTAGAGGAGCTGGATCATTTGTGGATTCCTGAATATAAATCCTGGCATTTGAATGAGCGTTTTTATGGTGCGCTTCAGGGATTAAAGAAAAGCGAAACCACTGTCAAATTTGGTGCGGAACAGGTGCATAAATGGAGAAGAAATCCGGATGAACATCCACCTGCGATCACTGTAGCAGATGAAAGATACCCTGGACACGATCCGAGGTACAAAGAGCTTACGGATACTGAATTACCCCTGACTGAAAACCTTGCAGAAACCATATTGAGAGTACTGCCTTACTGGAATAAAGTTATTGTTCCTGCTTTGCTGTCCAATCAGAGAGTAATCATCGCTGCACATGGCAATAGTCTCAGGGCACTGATCAAATATCTTGATAAGCTATCAGATGAAGAAGTGACCGACCTTGAGTTACCGACAGGCATCCCAATTATATATGAGCTGGATGACCAGTTAAGCAAGATCAGACATTATTATCTTCATTAGGATCAGGAAATATCAAGCATCCTGCGCTGTTCTATCACACCGATAATCAGTTCAAGCAGGTATTCGTCTACCTCTTCGTCTGACACCCATCCTTTTTCACTGTTCAGTTTATCTTTGTATAAACGGCCATATCTATGGTCTCCGGAGAACAATACAAAACTGCCGTCTTCCATTGGAGTAATCGTAAACTCCTTATTTCTAATTGTAACGTTAAATGGTGCCATAAATAGTATATATATAAATCAATATATTAACATATTTCAAAGGTCAATGTTTTTTCAGATGAACAACTATTTAACAATCCAGCTGCTGCTGGCTCCAAAAATCAGCGCCCGATCACCCATAGAAGAAACATGAATAGGGATATCTATACCTTCCAACTGAAGATTTTTCTTTAAATCAGGTAAAAATTTTGATGATGCGATGGTAATATCACCACCCAGAATAATTACTTCAGGTTGCTCCTTCTCTACAAACTGCCTGATGAGGATCCCCAGGTTAATGGTAAAATCTTTAAATATTGATTTTACTGTTGCTGATTCTGAAAAAAGGTTGTTTAAGGCTTTGATATTAACCACATTCATACCGGTAGACTCAAAATAGCGCCCCATAAACCACTTTGTGGAAATATAGTTTTCTGCTTTACTGTCCAGAAAGGGAGAATCCCAAAGCTCTGCATCCCTCACTATTCCACCACTATAAACTGCTGTGCCAAGACCAGTACCAAGAGTCAGCGCAATAGCCTTACCCGAATTTTTTATGACACCCGCGCGTAATTCCCCTTGTAAAAAAGCAGCTGCATCATTTAACATGCGAATATGATCCGGAGAGGAATTTAATTGCTGAGCGAGCAATTCTTTAATATTTACGCCATATAAAGCATCATATTTTTTATTTCCACGGATATAACATATCCCGTTATCATAATCAAATTGTCCGGGCATAGCGATACCCATTTTGATCTTAGTCAAATCCGCCGCTCCTGCTGTTTTTTTTATAGCATCGCACCAGGAAGAAATAATATGGTCACGACTGCCCCAGGAATTAATCTTGGTGCGGTAATAAGTCTTTTCTAAGATCTCATTGCTGACTGTATCAACCAAAGCGGTTGTAATATGTGAACCGCTTATATATATTCCTAAAACTAAATCTCGTTGTAAATCCATTGATATATCCGGTTCGTCCTTTCCGAGTTTATCTGCTATAGACGTTAAATATTTTAAGCAGCTAATGAGCAAATTTACTAATTTTTGATCTGAACACAGATTTAACTATTAAAAATAAAGCAGAAATAAAACAAATGCAGAACAAGCTACCGTAGCAGATTTGTAGACGATAGGACTTTAAGGCAAGATAGGCACGAATTTGAAACAAATTTAAAACAGTCCATCTTGAGGGTCTCGTAGGGTTTAACTGAGGGTTGCTAGAGGGTTGTAGAGGTTAAATGTTTATTAATGCTTAAACAAGCACTACACATATATGTGAAAAGATTGTTTTTATTATGTTTAATATATTGCTTATGTATGTTTTTATTACTACCTTGTTAAGAGGTTAGATCAGGCAACACCTTGATACATATCATTTAACAGAATAAGAAAATGGCAAAAGTTCCGTACGGCATCACTGGACCATTTATTGGAAGGCTCGGAAATACGATCGGCTACATGCTGAACGGGGTGAATATAATACGCTCTATTGGCGATGTGCATGGAGAAAAAACGCCTCTGCAATTGGCCAATCACCAACGGATGAGCCTTATTTCCAGTCTCTCAACGGCAATACAGGAGTTTCTGAAGTTTGGTTTCCAATCAGTCGCAGCCCCTGGTAAACAGGGGCCAACCAACCATTCTATATCTATAAATAAAGAAGTGGCTGTAAAAGGTGTCTATCCGAATCAGGAAACTGATTTCACTAAACTGATTGTAGCCCAGGGACCAATTCCTGGTCCTAAAGACCCAATGGTAAAGGTAGTAGACAACCAGTTGGAATTCCAGTGGAAAGCTGACTTGAAGGCCGGAGGAGCAGATAAATATGATCAGGTGATGCTTCTGGCCTACTTCCCGCAAAGTAAAAAATCAATTATCCTCCCAAGTGGCGCACGCAGGACAGCAGAAAAGGAAATCCTCGAAATTCCAGCATTTGATCAGGATACAGTGATAGAAACGTATATAGCCTTTGTTGCTGATGACCGTATGAACGCGTCAAACAGTGTTTATTTGGGTCAGGTGATTATCAAATCTGCCATTGACATAAAGGAAAAGGAACTTACATTATCTTTGAAGGAGACAGAAAATCACCTCACCCGCCTGGAACTATTGGAGGCAGGGGAAATTCCATTATTAAAACCTGAAAAGTTTGATCAGGGATACAGCGATCTGTTTCATTTCGGCAGCGGTTATCAGCCGCAGACAGAAAGAATGAGAATCCTGTCCCCTCTTCTGGCGAAGTTCAGTGATATGATCGATGTAGGATTTGCAGGCGGGGACAGACGTACCACACCGCGAAATAAGGCCATCAGTCGCAATATTAATTCAGCAATTGGCGGTAATGACGTATATAATCTCTATTACCCGGCATTGATATTCAGTAAAGGAAAAAGGGAACCGGCCTGGGCAACAAAATTGTCGCTCTCTGCGGAGAAAGAACTCAACGTAAAGTGGGATGTACCTAAAACAGTAAAAATGACACTGATTGGTGATGATGAAGTTCATTTTGTGATTTACAATAGTACACAAAACTTGCGCACCGGAAATTATAGCGATGTAAGAAGGGAAGATTTATCAGCTCAGATATCAGTAAGTGCCGATCCAGGCGATATACTCTATTGTTGGATGTTCTTTCTTTCTCCTGATAGAAAAAGTGCATCGAATTCAGATTATTTAGGCTGTATAGAAATGCTGTAAGCAGACTGGCAAAGGCAATTCGATAAACAAGATAATGTCATATTTAAGGCCTTTTATTTGTATTGCTTGGATTAAAAGAAATTAACTGTACATTCGTGCTTTATTAAAATATAATATAATGCAACAAGGAACAGTAAAATTTTTCAATGAGACAAAAGGTTTTGGATTTATCGTACCAGCTAATGGTGACGCCGAAATTTTTGTT
>Ga0247814_10000326_pt1 | contig 40422 bp, 38 predicted proteins | sample UWRJL179409R1_FD_179947 | JGI IMG/M metagenome (GOLD analysis project Ga0247814, IMG submission 179947) | Plant litter microbial communities from Arlington Agricultural Research Station in Wisconsin, United States - UWRJ-L179-409R-1 | ecosystem: Environmental > Terrestrial > Plant litter >... | reverse complement strand
ACGATGAGCCAGCATGGAATATCCGAGTCGTTGATCTGGGTAGAGTTTTCGATCGCTCCGGGAGATTGCAGGAACTGGTAGGTAATCTCATAAGAACCGTCAGGCAGGTTAATCAATGAATCCCTGTTATTTTGCTCGGCTTGTGAATTCTGGGTATACGCTATAAAATTTGTTTCTTTTAAAATGGCATTGTTGGCCATATTTCGTATGGTGACTTTTCCTCCGCTAACCATGCCGTAATGGATGATGTTCCTGTTTGGGCAACCTTTTTTTAACAAATTTGTCCTTTTCAGGCTCGTAACCTGATTTTGTGTGATGGTAATCGATCCGAGGAGTTCGTTTCCACAGTCATCGATGATTTTGTATTGATATGTCCCAATCGCCAGGTTATTCATCATAAACGACTCGCCGTTGAACATCGGCACCGTATCCGGATAGGTGTAGGTATCCGAATAGGCAAATTCGGGCTTGGTACTCCCGAGTTCGCTAGGCCCCGAAAGCATGATGAGCCGTGCATTATTCTGGAACCCGACGGTGAGTACCCGGTATGCACCGACCACGGAATCTATACACGCAGCGGAAAATATGTCTTCGTGGATGATGACGGGTGGAGCAAGTGCAGGAACAGTTATATTGGTAGAAAATGTTTCCCCGCATCCGTCGGTAATCGTAAAACGGTAGGTGCTACCGGTAGTGAGGGTATCACTGATGCCAAAAAGCCCGTTGTTTTGGTTAGCTGTTACGGTACCTGTTTCCAGCACGTTATTGGAGGCATCGGTAAAGGTGTATGTTGCCGGTGCATTAACCGAGGTATGGAACTCATTGTATGGCGTATTGGCAAATGTCACCAACGCCGTATTGCCGCATTCATTAAACACATATCTGGGATAGAATACGAAAGTATGCACAGTCATGGGCATGCTCACGGCACTGTCACCGCAGGCATTATAAATGGTGGCTTTTATAAGATGGCCGTAATCCGTTCCCGGAATAATCTGGGAAACCATGACTTGAGACATGGATGTGCTCGACATGAAGGTGGTATCGACAATAGTGCCTGAAGTAGGAATATAAACCCCATTGGTGGTGTTATATTTAAATGATAGCGGGAATCTTGGGTTGGGGACGGATAGCCAATAGGTAACCAGCATGGAATCACATCCAACCTTCATGAAGGTAAGGGAACCCTGCTCACCAACACTTTGGCCCAAAAAGCTGAAACCTGTACTCGGATGCTGAAGTCCGATGGCATTGGAACTGAATGTTCCACAGGCATCCGTCACGCGCATGGCATAGTTTCCGGCAGGCAAGCCAGGAAATATACTGCTATTTTGTGGCAGGGTAGTAACGGGCGATGGAGTAAGTAGCTGCCAAAGGAATGGTGGCGTACCCGTACCTGGGTTTATGTTGCCCACCAATTGGCCGTTGTTTTGTCCCATACAGTATGGGCTCGTGGTGGAAATGGTAAAAGTTGGGGATAAATAGGTTCCGGATACCGTGGCGTTTACGTTCGTCTGGTTTCCGGCTCCGTCGGATAGGCGAACGACATAATTGCCCGACGGCAATGAACTAAAGACCGGATTAGTTTGGAGGGGCTGTGTAACGGGCCCCGTAATGATGCTGTACAGCAATGGTGGATTAGCGGTAGTGGCCGAAATGGTAATCGTTCCGTTGTTGGGGCAGGTAATGGGTGTAGTGTTCACCGAATTAACGACAATTTGGGAATGGGCAGCAAACGTTGAAAACACCAATGCAAACGTTATGACGCCATTCACCAGTTTGTTTTTAAAAAATGTAATGGGTTTTTCTGTTAAGTGGGTCACAATGTTGTAGTTTACACTCATAAATATGTTAACAAAAGTTATATGTCGAGTAAAGAGCGTATTGCAAATAAATGTAAATAATTTATTAATCAGTAATTTATGGCTATATTTAATATGTTAAAATTTCAAAGTATACGTATTGACTTAGGTTGCGATTGATAAAAATAAAAATGATAGTTTTTTCTAACTTTCCTCCACCATACAAGAATTCATTTTAATATTCCGTTTGTATGGGTAACTTTGCATACATTTTACCGATGAAAGCTAAATTCCTGATCGTAAATTTTTTGTTGATGTGTTCCGTGGTTTGTGTGGTGGCACAGCCAAGCGCTGTAAATCAATTGGATGCGGCGAAGAAAAAACAGGGCACCTGGAATGCCTATTTTGATAATGGAAAACTGAAATACCAGGGGCAATACAAAAACGATTTGCCGGTGGGCACGTTCTTGCATTATTACGACAATGGCATACTCCGTGCAGAAATGAAATATAGGACTGACGGGAAGACCTGTGATGCAATCGTGTATTCCGAAATAGGGAAAAAAGCCGGCGAAGGTGCCTATATAGACAAAAAGAAAACGGGTGAGTGGAAATTTTACAACGATTCCGTACAATTACGTTCGGTCGAGCAGTATCTGAACGGTAGCAGACACGGGTTTTGGAAGATTTTTTATCCCAACGGTAAATTGCTGGAGGAGATCGAATATAAAAACAACAAAAAGGAAGGTATCTGGAAACAATATTTCCCTAATGGCTCCGTGCAGACACAGGCCATGTTCAAGAACGATACAATCAGCGGACCGGCCAAGTACTATCATCCCAATGGTAAGCTCGAGGCTGCCGGCGTGTATGGTAAAGGCGGGGTAAAAGTGGGATACTGGTTCAGATATGACAGTAATGGTATCCAAGTTGAAAAGTTAGAGTACAAAAACGGACTTCCCGTGGGAAAGAATTTGTACAAGCAAGATGATAAACCGATTAAAGTAGAAACGCCTGATGGCATCAAAGAATAGAGTATTGGTAGCGATGAGCGGCGGAATTGACAGTTCCGTTACCGCCCTTATGCTACACGAACAAGGTTACGAAGTCATTGGCATTACCATGAAGACATGGGATTACGCCACTTCCGGAGGCGACCGAAAAACGACCGGCTGCTGCAGTTTGGACGATATCAACGATGCACGTGCTTTGGCGGTGGATAAAGGATTTCCCCATTATATTTTGGATATCCGCGAAGAATTCGGTGAATACATTATCGATAACTTTACGCAAGAATATTTGGCCGGTAGAACGCCGAACCCATGTGTATTATGTAATACCCATATCAAATGGGATGCCTTGCTGAAACGCGCCGATAAACTGGACTGTGACTTTATCGCCACGGGGCATTACGCCAACGTGCGCCAAGAAAACGGGCGCTATGTGGTCTCTAAAGGCTTAGATGAGGGAAAAGATCAATCCTATGTACTTTGGGGATTGAAGCAGGAAGCCTTGGCCAGAACCATTTTTCCGATGGGGCAGTTCCGTAAAACCGAAATCCGCCAAATGGCATTGGATTACGGTTACCAATCCTTGGCCAAAAAAGCGGAGAGCTATGAAATCTGTTTCATTCCGGATAATGATTACCGAGGATTTTTAAAACGCCGTGTTCCGGGCTTGGAAGAAGAAGTGGCCGGGGGCAGTTTTTTAGATGTAAAAGGCAATATCATCGGTAAACATGATGGGTATCCATTCTATACCATCGGCCAAAGAAAAGGTTTAGGCCAAGCTTTTGGGAGGCCTGTTTTTGTGACGGATATAAATCCGGAATTGAACACCGTTACTTTGGGAGATGAGGATGATTTGGACAACAGCGAACTGTATGTACGCGATGCCAACTTCGGCAAATGGCCCGATTTGGGCGAGGAAGTGGAAGTGACTGCAAAAATTAGGTATAAGGACCACGGTGCCACCGCATTCTTAAGCCGCGAAGGAAATATGCTGCGGGCACGCTTTCCGGTAAAGGTGAAAGCCGTAACACCAGGCCAGTCAGCCGTGTTTTACGATGGTAATGACGTGGTAGCTGGGGGATTCATCATCTAATTAGACGTTGATATTAGATGAAGGACTTCATCCATTAACATATAGGTGTTAACGAATTAGGGGCAGGATATTAACGTAAGTTAAAAAAAATCGTATTTTCGCAAGCGAACAACATTCCTAATGAAAAAAATTACTCGAATCATTGCCTTTTCTCTGCCCATATTAATCGCAATGCAAGGATGTAAGAAGGATACCGGCCCGGATCCTTCCAGCCATGAATATTACCAACCCGTGAAGGTGGGCGAATGGTATCGTTATGCCGTCGATTCGTCCTATTGGGAAATCGATACGTCCGGCAATACCGTGGTAAATACCGTAGCCTACACAATCATTGAAAGTTTTGATACCGATGTGCCGGACAACTCCGGAAAATTGGTTACGCGTATCAAGTTGGAAAGAATCGATGCACAACCCAGAAGGGTTATCGGTTTTTCGTCCATCCAACGTTTTTATAACGCCTCCAAACAAGAATATAGTGTTGAACGTGTGGATAATGATGTACGGTATGTCATTTTTAAGGCGCCGGTAAACGTACCCGATACCTTTAACAGAAACAGCAAAAACCTGTTGCCTGAAGACATTTGGACCAACAATAACGTGGGCGCTTCCGGCGGTGGTCCAGGGGGAAATTATGACCATACTTTACGCTTGGTGAAAAATGAATATGCCGACAGCGTCACTTTGATTACCGATTATGAGCTATATGGTTTTAACGTAGGGCTATTCTATAAGGAACGTACTTATATTGATGGATATGATACCACGGCATGGAAAACAGTTCCTATCATGAACCGTATCAGGTCTGGATTTTCATATAAGAAAGTCTTGATTGAACAAGGCCAAATTAAATGATAGGAAAGAAAATAATATTTTATACATCGCTGGCAATCATATTGTCAGCGATTTTTTCTTGTAGGAAAGAATCTATCTCGGGAATTGATAGAGGCGTTTCATATTATCCCTTTTCGCCGGGTATTTGGTGGGAGTATGATGTGGACAGTACTTTCTACAATGATTTTTCCGGAGATACAGTCCATTCGATTTTTATTCTCCGCGAAGAATTCGACACGTTTTTCGTGGCCGACAACGGGGAAACAGCCATCCGCATAGAAAGATACCGCAGAGCAAACGAAACCGCCGCCTGGCAAGGCCCAAGAATCTGGTGGACGTATATAACGGCCGATGCTGCCATAAAAGTGGAAGAAAACGTTCCCTACGTAAAATTGAATTTTCCGGTGAAGGAAAGCGAATCGTGGAATGGAAACCGGTTAAATTTTATGGACTCGTGGGCATATACCTACGAAAATATCGATATTCCATTGGTTGTTAATTTAAATGCCTTTGACAGCACCACATCCATCTTACAAATCAATAAGGAAACCCTGTTGGAAAAACAGGTGTATCGGGAGAAATATGCGCGCAACGTGGGCCTGATAGAAAAATCGGTGACCGACATTAAAGGCTATACAGATTCCGACAATATTCCCGACACCATCGTAAAACCGTTGATGAACAGAATCAAATCCGGTGTGATTATCCAGCAGAAGATTCGGAGTTGGGGTGTGGAATAATGGCAGGTATTGTGCCGATTTAATGCGTCAATTGTTAATTTATTGGCAATTACCAATGAAAAATAAACGAATAATACGGAAGATCGATAAATACTGAATTATGATTATCATTTCACCGATTTTGAATTTGGAGGTGGCTTTGATAAGACAGGAGAAAATGCCCACGCCAGACAAAATCACATGGTTGGTTGAATTATTTAAAATCAAAATGAACCGCCTAAAAGACTTTCTTGCGAACAACTGATACTAAGGACTTGCCACTAACACGGGTTTTGCGCTTTCCATTTACCGATTTTTAAATGTTTTTTTTTTAATCAACATCCACTCAACAAGCACCAAACTCAATATTACAACGACTTCTCCAATAAAGTATGCCGTACCTAACATGCTGATGTCAAAACGGTAAATGCAAATCAATGAAATCGTTAGGCCGCAATATAACATATTGGCTATCGCGATGATTTTGAGTAATAACTGGGCAACATTTCTTTTGGTTGTTTTCGCAAAAAAACAACCAAAAGAATATACCGAGAAAAGTAAGGCAATAGTTCCTAAAGTGCCCAAAATTTGCTCGGGTAAACCAATAAAAATTTGGTGGGGTTTTAAAACATATAGAATGATTATTCCTGTAATCGCGGCACCCAAGGCATCAAGCAAAAATATTTTTTGAATTGATAGATTGATTTTCATGACGAATGACTTAATTCGCTTTATGCCTAGCTTGCTTGAAGCAATTGTTGTCTATAATAATTACCTTTCGATTCTTTGTTCGATGGCACACCATCAAAAAACATCAAATGTTGTAAAACTGCCTACTGCCGCTGCCAACTAAAGACTTTTACACCTCTTCTTCGGGTTCACTCTGCAATTTGGCAATCCGGGCATAATAACCGCCGGAATGAAGCAGTTGCTGATGCGTTCCCCTGTCCACCAGGCTGCCGTTTTCCAATACCAATATTTGGTCACATTTCTTTAAGGTGGATACTTTATGGCTGATCAAAAAGGTGGTTTTGCCCTTGGAAACATCCATGATGTGCAACAGGATGTTTTCTTCCGTTTCCGCATCCACGGCACTCAGGCAGTCGTCAAACAATAGGATAGGTGGGTCGTTGATGAGTGCCCGTGCAATGGAAATCCGTTGTTTTTGTCCGCCCGATAGTTTGACGCCACGTTCTCCGATTTTGGTTTCAAACTTCTCGCGGAATTCTATGATGTTTTGGTAAACACCCGCCTGTCTGGCCGCATTTTCCCAATCCTCGGCCGTGGTTTGTTTATGCGTACCGAAAGATATGTTTTCGGCAATGGTGTCGCTAAACAAGATAATCTCCTGGGGAACATACCCGATGCTTCTGCGCAAATGCCATAAATCCATCTTTTGGATGTCGATGCCATCGATGGTGATGTTTCCGGAATCTGTATCGTACAAACGACCCAGAATGGCCGCAATGGTAGACTTACCCGAACCCGTACGGCCCGTAATTCCCACAATCTGTCCCGGGAATGTCTCAAAACTGATGTCCTTAAGTGCCTTGATGCCCGTATCCGGATAAGTAAACGAAACATTGTTGAATACGATATGTCCTTTGATGTCAGATTTTATGGGATGTATGTCATTCTTGATTTCCGGTTTGGTATGTAAAAACTCGTTGATGCGTTCCTGCGAAGCCGCGGCCTGCTGCACCATGCTGGAAACCCAACCCACACTGGCCACCGGCCAGGTAAGTAAATTGACGTAGATGATAAATTCGCCGATTACTCCCGGATTTAACCGTCCGGCCATTACTTCGATACCGCCGGCATATACGGTAATCAATGTGCTTAGTCCGATCAAAAATAAAATCACGGGAAAAAACAGGGCATCGTATTTAATCAAGGATAAACTTGAATCCTTGTATTCGTCACTTTTCTTTGAAAACAACCCCGAAAAATACGCACTGCGGTTATAACTTTTGATGACCCTAACCCCCGAGAAAACTTCCTGCGAAAGTGAGGAGAGCGAAGACAGTTGTTTTTGCACGGCACTGCTTTGTTTCAATACCTGGCTGTTGATGAAGTAGATCATTACCGCCATCACCGGCATCGGAAGCAGTACATATAAAGTGAGCATGGGACTTACCGTCACCATACCGTTGATCACCAAAATAAACATGACCAATAGGTTGACGGCGTACATCAAAGCCGGGCCAACGTACATCCGCACCTTGCTTACATCTTCGCTGATGCGCGTCATTAGATCGCCCGTATTGTTTCGTTTGAAAAAAGCTTGATCCAGTTTTTGGTAGTGTGCGTAGATATCGTTTTTTAGGTCGTATTCAATGTGGCGGCTCATCACCACCAAGGTTTGACGCATAAAAAACATAAAAATGCCTTTTACCAGCGCCAACACCAGATAAAGTCCGGCCAAAATGGCCACCACCTGAATGGTGAACATATAATAATCCTGCTGGAAAGAGAACCCGGAGACGGAACGGTAAACCGTCAGCGTCTCCACGATGAGATCAAGCGCATAGCCGACAATCTTGGCCGGGTATACCGCAAAAAAGTTGGAAATGACCGTCAGGATAATTCCGGGAATCAAGTATCTTTTATACTTTAAAAAATACCGGTTCAGGTACTTGAGTCGTCTCATTTCGGTTAGCCGTCCTTCCTTTTAAATTTCCTATATTTGCGCCGCTTTTTACATAAAAGCACATGCAAAAGTAACATTAAAATATTCGAGTATGTTAGCAAAAGAGAGTGTACCAGAAGTAACCGACCCTAACCCGGTGATAGGCCATATGGCCGAAATGGATCACGAGGAAATTCTCTTCTGCCATGATAAAGCCACCGGGCTAAAAGCCATCATCGCCGTCCACAATACCGTATTGGGCCCGGCATTGGGCGGAACCCGTATGTGGACTTACGCCACGGAAACGGAAGCCATTAAGGATGTGATGCGTCTTTCCCGCGGTATGACATATAAAGCAGCCGCCGCAGGCCTGAATTTGGGCGGCGGAAAAGCAGTGATCATCGGTGATTCCAGAACGGAAAAAACAGAAGCCAAACTTCGCCGTTTTGGTCAGTTTGTGAATGATTTGGGAGGTAAATATTATACAGCCGAGGATGTGGGCATGAATTCCCGCGACATGGAACTGATTGGTATGCATACCAAATATGTCACCGGTTTGCCGGAATATATGGGCGGATCCGGAAACCCTTCGCCGGTAACAGCCTATGGCGTGTATTCCGGAATGAAAGCTGCCGCAAAATTTGCATTCGGCACCGATAACCTTTTCGGGAAGAAAATAGCCGTACAAGGCTGCGGAAGCGTTGGCCAAGCATTGGTGGGTTATTTGGTGAAAGAAAATGCCATCGTATTCGTGAACGACCTGTTTGATGATAAAGTGGCCGAGACGGTGGCCAAATATGGTGTGAAAGCCATTTCCACCGAAGAATTATATAACGGAGAATTTGACATATATGCGCCTTGTGCGTTGGGGGCTACAGTAAACGACGAGATGCTTTCATCCATGAAAGTAGCCGTGATTGCCGGTGCCGCCAACAACCAATTGCAGGAAGAAGAAAGACACGGCCTGTTGGTGAAAGAAAAAGGAATCGTATATGCGCCCGATTTCGTCATCAACGCGGGTGGATTGATCAACGTGTATGCCGAATATCAAGGCAATTACAACATGAAAAATGCCATGGATAAGGCTGAAAATATCTACAACGTCATTTTGCAGGTTTTACAAAACTCGGCCAGCGAGGGAACCACTTCGTTACAGGCCGCCAAAAACTTGGCAGAACAGCGTATCAAAGAAATGTCTGCCTTAAAACTCCCATTTAACAGATGCTAAACAGAAGAATGCTCCGCATCAAGGTGATGCAGGCGCTATATGGTTTTTTTCAATCGGGAAGCTCAGATTTGGGTGTGGCCGAAAACGGTTTGTTCCGTTCCCTGGATCGTATTTACGATTTGTACCTCCTGCAATTTTTATTGTTCGACGGGATGCATCGCGAAGCGGTAAGGGATAGGGAAGAGGCTCGTAAGAAGTTTTTCCCGGACGAGGAAGATCTGATGGAGACGACGGCGTTTATGGAAAACCCGTTTTTGTTGGCCATCAACAATTCCGACACGTTCCTGCGGACAATCAATGCCAAAAAGTTGAGCTGGCATAAATACCCGGACATTTCCGAAAAGCTTTTCCGCCGCGTAAAGCAGATGCCGGAGTACAAGATTTACATCCATAAACCGGATACCACGTTGCAGGCGCACAAGGATTTTTTGCGCGACATCATCAAAGGCGTGTTGTGGGATGAGGAATATCTTCAATCCATCTATGAGGACGAAAATATCCACTGGGGCGATGACATCGACCTGGTGAACATCACGGTGCTTAAGGCCATCGAAAACTTCAACCCGGACAAAGGGATACAGTTGATCGGTTTGTATAAGGATGAGAGGGACGACAAAGATTTCGTACGTACCTTATTCCGCAAATCGATATTGAACAACGAAGAATTGGAAAAGGTGATTATGCCCAATACCAAGAACTGGGAATTGGAGCGTATCGCATACATGGACATGCTGTTGATGAAGATGGCGGTATGCGAATTGTTGGAATTTCCATCCATTCCGGTAAAAGTGAGCCTGAACGAATACATCGAAGTATCCAAAATGTTCAGCACACCCAAAAGTAATTCTTTTATTAACGGCATTTTAGATAAAATTGCACTGCAGTTAAAGGATGAAAACAAAATCAAAAAGACAGGTAGGGGATTAATTGAAAATTAAAAATAACATGAAAAAACTAGCATTATTGCTCATTTCGGCCGCGTTATTTTCTTGCGGACAACAAGGTGAGGTAAACTCAGACTTGATAAACAATCCGGCTACGGCTTCGGGCGAAGTGGTGGATGGTAAACAGCCCAAGTTCAATTTCGAGATGAACGAATACAATTTCGGAACCATCAAACAAGGCCAGAAAGTAAAGCAGGTATTCAAATTTACCAACTCCGGTGATTCAGATTTATTGATCAGCGATGCCAAAGGCTCTTGTGGATGTACGGTTCCTACCTATCCGGAAAAACCGATTTCCCCGGGTGGTTCCGGCGAAATAGAGGTGGTTTTTGACAGTGCCGGTAAATCGGGCGACCAAACCAAAACGGTTACCTTGTATGCCAACACATCACCCACCGAGCATGTACTTACGTTGAAAGGCGTAGTAAACGTAGAATAATTAGTTTATATAAAATCAAGCACATAAAATGATCACTCAAATCTTAATGTTAGGCGGCATGGGCGGCGGCGGTGCCGAAGGCCAAGGAAACCCAATCACTTCCATCGGTATGATGGTATTGTTGGTTGTGGTATTTTACTTCTTCATGATCCGTCCGCAGATGAAAAAGGCGAAAGACCAGAAGAAATTCCGCGAAAGCCTGAAAGAGGGTGATAACGTGATCACCATCGGTGGAATCCACGGTAAAATCGTTCGTTTGGAAGATACGACCGTCATTTTGGAGATGCACGACAAATCCAAAGTGAAATTCGAGCGTTCCGCATTGGTTCCGAACTCGGCCGATACATTGGCTAACCAGCCACAGAAATAGTACATTTCGCCATCAGAAATAGGAGAAGCCGGTTCATTCGAACCGGCTTTCTTTTTGGGCCGGATTTCTCATGTCCATCATTGTATCCGGAGGCATCATCCTTTGTCCTGCGACCAAATGGATTGACGGAAACTTTTTTTCGTTAGGTTTGGGTCAACTAACATATCCTTATGTCCAAACCTTCGGAAAGCAAAAAACTCAACCTGTTGGATTCGTCCATGCTCATCATGGGCTCCATGATCGGGTCTGGAATATTTATCGTGAGCTCGGGCATCGCGCGCGATGTGCAGCATCCCGGTTTATTGTTGCTCATTTGGGTGGTAACGGCCATCATGACGATTTTTGGTGCCTTGAGCTACGGCGAGTTGGCCGCCGCCATGCCCGAAGCGGGCGGACAATACATTTTCCTCAAACGGATTTACCATGAACTGTTCGGTTTCCTTTACGGCTGGACGGTATTCACCATCATACAGACGGGAACCATAGCCGCCGTGGCCGTGGCATTTGCCAAGTTTACGGGTGTGTTTCTGCCCCGTTATATTTCACCGGACATCATCCTTTTGGATCTGGGATTCATACAGGTTTCATCCCAACAGGTATTGGCCGTCACCAGCATTGTCTTTCTCACAGGTATCAACTTCAACGCCGTGAAATCGGGCGCCCGCGTGCAGAACTTCTTTACGTTCGCCAAGATTGCCGCCTTGGTGGTGATCGTGATTTTTGGGGTTTGGGCCGGATTCAACGGTAAAGGTTCGGTGGACAATTTCAGTCCCGCCTGGCCGGATACCTGGACTTTGCTCACGGTGGCCGTATTTGCTTCGGCCATGGTGGGTTCGTTGTTTTCCGCGGATGCGTGGAACAACATTACCTACGTAGCCGCCGAGGTGGAAAACCCGAAACGGAATTTGCCGCTTTCGATGTTGATCGGTACGGGTTCGGTGGTGCTGATTTACTTTTTCATCAACGTGGTTTACGTATACATTTTGCCTATCGAACAAATCCAAACTGCCGACCAGGACCGGGTAGGCACGCTGTTGATGGAAACCATTGCCGGGCACTGGGGTCTGTATTTCATGGCGGGGTTGATCATGGTGGCCACGTTCGGTTGCCTCAACGGAATTATTTTGGCCGGGGCCCGTGTATATTACGCCATGGCGAAAGACGGCCTCTTCTTTAAATCGGCCGCCAAACTGAACAGGAACCATGTACCCGCCAACTCGTTGCTGATGCAGTGTGTGTGGGCCTGTATATTGGTGTTCTCGGGTTCGTACAACCAATTACTGGATTACGTGATTTTTGCGGTGTTGCTATTTTACATCCTCACGGTAAGCGGCGTCATCGTATTGCGGATTACCCAACCGGATTTACCGCGGCCTTATAAAACGTTTGGTTATCCGATCCTGCCGGTTATTTATGTGTTGCTGGCCATTGCGGTTTGTGGCAGTTTGCTTTGGCTGAAGTTTGACAATACCTGGCCGGGTTTGGTGTTGGTATTGGTAGGCGTGCCGGTGTATTTTGTATTTAAGGCGGTGTATAAAAAATAGATTTTTAAGCTGTGCCGGATTTTTTAATCCTGCACGAGATGGGTACGGATTTTTAATCCGTCTAATATCAAACGTGGATTATAAATCCACAACCATTTGGTGCGCGATTGCAAATCAAATCACGCACAGCTGTGGGCAAAAATTTTCCCGCAGAACGCGCAGACTGGCGCAGAAGATTACTTTTATAGGCATTCTGTACGTTCCGCAATTTTTGCATACGCTTCCGCAACTTTTGGATACGCTCCCGCAATATTTGGATACGCGTCTGCAACATTTACATACGCGTCAGCAACATTTGGATACGCTCCTGCAACATTTGCACACGCTCCCGCAACTTTTGGATACGCGTCTGCAACATTTACATACGCTTCTGCAACTTTTGGATACGTGTCTGCAACATTTGGATACGCGCCTGCAACTTTTGCACACGCTTCCGCAACTTTTGGATACGCGTCTGCAACATTTGGATACGCGCCTGCAACTTTTGGATATGCTCCCGCAACATTTACATATGCGTCAGCAACATTTGTATGTGCTTCTGCAACATTTACAGGTTTGGCTCCAACCTTTGAGGCTACGTCTGCAGTAATTGAAGGGGTTGATTGAAATATTTAAGGTGTGGGTTTGTGGGTGGGATTGTAAATCCCAAGACTCGGCTGCGCGGGATTGTAAATCCCTTGCAGCGGTGGTGATTAACGTTTCTTGACAGTAAAAAATTATTGAAAAATAAAAATTAATAACAAATACTGTCAAAGTGTCAATTGTAAGATTGTTTTAAACTATATATAATATTATATTTCAGTATTTTGACAAGAAGTCCGAAGAATAAAATATAAAGTGTTTTATTGTCATTAATTATTGCAATGGTTCAGTTTTGGCTTAATTCAACTTTAATAAAAGTTAAATCATGTCAATAAACAAACAGGAACATTTACAAAATGTATTAGAAACGCACAGAATGGCTCATATTGATGGGCTACTAACAAAGTACAAAACCAAAAGGGGCGAAGTAAAAGAGGCCATGGAGGAAAAGTACACTACTGATATTTATAGTCCGTTAAACTCAGGTTCATATGCTAAGCATACGGCGATAAATACAAAATTCGACCTTGACGTTATCACGCCCTTTAAAAGAAATTCATTCGATACATTGGAAGCAATGTTTAATGATGTTTATGATTTCTTGTATGAGAAGTATAAAGATGTTGCAACCGTCAGAAAACAGAAGGTTTCCATTGGCATTGAATTTTTTGCTGATGAGGATGGGGACACGATTAATCTAGATATTGTTCCGGGAAGGGAATTGAATCAAGACCAGTACACAGATGATAAGTACATAAATCTTTATGTAAATTCAAAATATGGAATGATAGCAGAGAAAACGTATATCCAAACGAATATACAAGCCCAAATCGACCATATTAAAGCCAAAGAAAGCGAACGTAAAATAATCCGCTTGCTTAAGATATGGAAGAACAGCAACAAAGAAACTTATAAATCATTTTTGCTGGAGCTGATTACCATTAAGGCTTTTGATAAAGAAAGTATTTCGGGGAATTTGTGGGAAATGTTGAAAGCTGTAATGGAGTACATCAAGGATAATGTAACCAAAGATGACTTCAAGCTAACTGACCCAGGCAATAGCAACAATAATGTAATGGAAACATTAGAATCTTCACAGAGAACCAATTTGTCAAATAGGATGGATATAATCCTAAAGCGTATTGAGGAAAACGATGAAAACATCAAAACGTATTTCCCTGTCAATGAAAAATTTGAACAAACAGATTCTTCTGATAATTCATACGGAATAAAAGGGCCGCTGATAAAGCAATCAATTCCCAAAGACAATCAACGATACGGTTCAAATGACTAGCCGCTTAGAGCAAATTAGAAACCACATCGCGAAGATTCCCTTTGTAAGGCAAATTTATCATTTTGAGCAAAGGGAATCTTATATTTTTGGAAAAGTACAGATTACCTTTGATGGACTGGATGTACCACTTGATTTTGATGTGGAAATAGGCCCTCAATACCCATTAAAGAGTTATGATGCTGAATCAATAAATTTCGTAAATAAGGAATTAGTCCAGTATAACCATGTGATGGAAAGGGGTAATATATGCATCCATACATCTCATGCTACCGATATTGAGGCGAAACTATCCATAGATTTTAACTCACTTAAATATTGGATAGAAAAATACTATATAAATAAAGATTCAGATACGAACTATGAACATATTATAGTAAATGAAAAGCCAATTAATGGAGTCTTCTATTCATATACATTTACTGATTGCGATGAAGAATTTAATAAAGGAGAATATGGTGTCGTAAACCTGTCCAAATTAAATATTGGATTATATAAAGAAAAAGAGCAACGAATTGACAATTTTTTTGTTCAAGAGTTTGTTAAAATTGGAGGCACTAAAAAGGGTCAGCAATGGGGCAATGTATATACTGCTAAAAAGCACATACATGCCGGATTCTATTATTTTATTGAAACTTCACCAGTAAACCATAATCGTTTTATCTTTAAGAATTGGAATGAACTTGCAGATTATTTGCCCATTTCATTTTTAAATTATTTGCACAAATTTGAAGATGCGCATAAAACTAAAAATAAAGGAAATGTTGTACCATTATTTTTAGGCTATAAAACTGTTGGTGATGAGATTCATTGGCAGGTGGCCCATATGATCCTCGGCGAATTTCCATTGGAAGGCGTACCTGAAAAAATAGATGGTGTAAAAACGGGCAGGTGGTATAGTGAACTGGCTGATGAAGAGATAACTTGGGGGTTATCTCGAAATGCTTCATATAAATATTTTTTTGGCAGGGGTAGATTTAGCGACCAATTAACGCAAAAGAAAATACTAATCATTGGTGTAGGTGCCATTGGTAGCATGTTAGCGACAACCTTAGCAAGATGCGGTTGCCAGTTCATTGATTTTGCTGATTATGACATTAAGGAACCAGAAAATGTATGCCGTTCAGAATATATGTTTTCAAATGGAATTACGAATAAAACTAGTGAATTAAAAAACATACTTAGTGATATATCTCCATTCGTGAACATCCGACCAATGAATAATAATTATTTTGAAAGGGTTATTAAATCATTTCATGAAGATGATGAAGCCAAGAAAATGGTGGCCGACAGGTTAGCAAATTATGATTTAATATTTGATTGTTCCACAGATAACGACCTGATGTTTGTTTTAAATTCTTTAGAATTAACTTCAGAAGTTATAAATCTATCAATTACTAATCATGCACAGGAATTCGTTTGCGCCTTTTATCCTAATATATATCGTTTCGTTAATAATCAGTTTTCAAACGTCCTGAAGAATAACACTACAGACCTACACAACCCAACAGGGTGTTGGAGCCCAACTTTTAAGGCTTCGTATAATGATATAAATGTATTGATTCAGCTAGCGCTGAAACGCATTAACAATTTATTCCACAATGGAAAAGCAAAAAACAATTTTGTTATTCGGGAAGATGATATTAATGAAGGAAATTTTAAAATTATAGAATTTTGAATCGAACTTATAAACATAAAAACTTAGCACTAGTTATCGAGGATAATTTACTTACTAAATTAGGGCAAATTGGCATAATGCATTTTCCTAATGAATTTGGCGGATTCCTCGTTGGAAATTATTCAGCAGATTTTAAAACGTTACACATATTGGATTATGTTTTGCCAAAAAAATACAAAGGTTTTCCAATGTATTTTGAACGTGCTATAGATGGCTTAACTCAAATTTTTGACAAACTTTTTAAAAAGAAAAACCAATACTTTATTGGAGAGTGGCACACTCATCCTAATGGTTCGACTATGTATAGCCAAACAGATTTAAATTCCATGATTCAAACAGCAGAATGTGAAACCGTACACATTAACAATCCAATTCTATTGATTATAAGCCTAAACAAAACAAGGGTTTTAAACCACACATTCTATATATATCAAAACAAAAACCTAATTCCCTATGAGTAAAAAGATAGATTTGAAAATGCTTTTTGGCGGCTTACAAAGCCAAATGGAAGCTCAATTAAATACTAATAGAAAATACATTACACATCCTGGCTCTAAAGGCGACTCATTAGAGAACGCTTGGATTGAATGGCTACGAAATTATTTACCCAACAGATACAGTGTAGACAAAGCAATTGTCATTGATCACAAAGGCAATACGAGTCATCAGATTGATATTGTTATTTATGACAACTGGTATACGCCATTTATTTTTTCTCAAAATGGTTTCCACTATATTCCAGCTGAAGGAGTTTATGCAGTTTTCGAGGTTAAACCTGATTTAAAAGGCAATGTTGATAAAAAAAACTTTATCACATATGCTGCTGAAAAAATTGAAAGTGTACGAAAACTTGAAAGAACATCAACGTCTATGATTAATTCTGGCGTAGAAATGAAGGCACGGGCATTAACAAAAATAGTTGGAGGAATATTAGCCAGTACAAATACAATTAAGAAAGTTGATACACTTGAAAAATACTTAAAGAATCAGACAGGATTTAAAAGTATTGATTTTGGATGTGTAGCTGACGGGGGAAGCTTTTTTGTTGATTACGAAGGCAAGGAAGATGACAAGTTGATAGATCCAAAAGATTATCAAAAACGTTATGAAGAATATTATCTAAATAGAAACGTCAAAGAAATAAAATTTAGTAAAAGCGAAAATTCATTAGTTACATTTTTCATGCAATTAACTCGATACCTTCAACAAGCTATTGGAACAGTGCCTGCCATAAACCTCCAATCTTATCTTGATAGAATTGGAGAAGAAATTGATGAAGAGATATAGTATAGCAATAATCCCATTAACATTCTTTAACCACCCGCTAACAAACCGTTAAACGTATTCCGCCTTTCGGCAACCTATTTTTGTCCGTCTCGTAAGAATATGACATATTTGCGAGAGCTACACAAAACGAATAACCGCATGACCGGAGCAACGGACCTGAGAGAATTGAACGAACGCATAGCAGAAAAGAGCAAGTTTCTCGATCTGCTGAATTTTGAAATGGACAAGGTAATCATCGGGCAACACTATATGGTGGACCGTCTCCTGATTGCCTTATTGTCGGACGGACACATCCTGTTGGAGGGCGTACCGGGATTGGCGAAGACCTTGGCCGTGAAATCCCTGGCGGCCTGTATCCGCGCCGATTTTAGCCGCATCCAGTTTACGCCCGACTTATTGCCGGCCGACGTATTGGGAACGGTGATCTACAACCAAAAGAGTGAATCATTCAGCACCAAAAAAGGGCCCGTGTTTGCCAACTTCGTATTGGCGGATGAGATCAACCGGGCACCGGCCAAAGTGCAGGCGGCCTTATTGGAAGCCATGCAGGAGCGTCAGGTAACCATCGGCGATACGACGTTCAAATTGCCAGCCCCGTTCTTGGTACTGGCCACCATGAACCCGATAGAGCAGGAGGGAACCTATCCGCTGCCCGAGGCTCAGGTAGACCGTTTTATGCTAAAGGTGGTGTTGGATTATCCGACACCGGCCGAGGAACAAAAAATTATCCGATTGAACATGTTGCAGGAATTCCCGAAGGTGAATCCTGTGCTGACACCGGAAGATATCATCCAAGCCCGCCACGTGGTGAAGGACGTGTACATGGACGAGAAGATCGAGAAATATATCGTGGACATTACGTTTGCCACACGTCGTCCGGAAGATTATAAACTGAATAAATTCAAAGGGCTGATCAGCTTCGGGGCTTCTCCGCGTGCGGGTATCAGCATGGCATTGGCCGCGAAGGCGCATGCCTTCATCAAACGTCGCGGGTATGTGATTCCGGACGATATACAGGCGGTGGCCCCGGATGTATTGCGTCACCGGATCGGCCTCACCTATGAGGCGGAAGCGGAGAACATCAGCAGTACGGACGTGGTGAAAGAAATCTTGAACAAGGTAGAAGTTCCGTAAACGTGATTTTATGGAAACGGCAGAGCTCCTGAAGAAAGTAAGAAAACTGGAAATAAAGGCGCGCGGATTAAGTACCCAGCAGTTTGCGGGTAATTATCACAGTGCGTTTAAGGGCCGCGGTATGTCGTTTAGCGAGGTGCGCGAATACCAATTTGGCGACGACATCCGCTCCATCGACTGGAACGTGACGGCACGCATGAATCATCCGTACATCAAGGTGTTTTCTGAAGAACGCGAGTTGAACGTGATGCTGCTGATTGACGTGAGCGGTTCCGGAGATTTCGGCACGACCATCAACATGAAGCGTACGCTGATGACGGAGATTGCCGCCGTGATCGGTTTTTCGGCGTTGAACAACAACGATAAGATCGGCGTGATCATGTTCTCGGACAAGATAGAAAAATTCATCCCGCCAAGGAAGGGTAAATCGCATATCCTGCGCATCATCCGCGATTTATTGGAATTTGAGCCCGAAAGCAAAAAGACCGATGTTTCCGTAGCCCTGAAGTTTTTCCGGAACGTGATCAAAAAACGTTGTACGGCCTTTGTGATGTCGGATTTTATGTCGCCCGATTTTTCGGAAGCGTTGAAGATCACCGCCAGAAAACACGATTTGGTGGCTTTGCGGATTACCGACCCGGCCGAGGAAGAATTGCCGAGCGTTGGTTTGGTGCCATTTGCCGATCCTGAGACGGGGAATATCCGTTGGGTGGATACGTCCAATAAATCCACCGCCATCAAATACAAGGCTGAAGCACTGCGCAGACGCGACCAATTGAAAACAACATTCCTGAAAAGCCGTACCGATTTCGCGGAAATTCCCACGAATGGCTCTTATATGCGAGAATTGATGAACCTATTTAAAAAACGCGAGGGCAAATAAGTGAAGACAGCGCGTATAACCATATTTGTTTTAGGGAGCCTGTTGGGCGTTTCCTCCTTTGCACAAAAAGTAAAGGTGGACATGACGTTGGACAAAAAGGCCATCATGATCGGTGAGCAATTCCACATGAAGGTAAAGGTGGACCAGCCAGCCAACGTAACCGTAGCCTGGCCTCTGTGGCTGGATACACTGACCAAGGGCGTAGAAATTGTGGAAGCCGGCAAAACCGACACGGTATTTTCGGCCGACAAGGAAAACATTACATTCAACAAAGATTATATCCTGACGTCGTTCGATAGCGGCGCTTACCAGATTCCGGCTTTTACGTTTACTTCCACCAATGGCAACGTGAGCGAAAATATTGTGACCAATCCGCTGTTCATTACGGTGGATAAACCCGCGGTAGATACCACTAAAGGCATTAAAGACATCAAAGGCCCGCTGGAAATCCCGTTTGACTGGAGGGAGTTTATTCCGCATGTGTTGATCGGGTTCGGTATTGTTATATTAATTGTATTGGCGGCCTATTTTATCCGCCGCGAATTAAGGAAAAGAAGATTGGCACGTGAAAACATGCCGGCCTATGTTCCACCGCCCATTCCCGCGGACGAAAAAGCATTGACCGCCTTGGCGGAGTTACAGGAAAAACAATTGTGGCAACGCGGCCAAAACAAGGAATACTATACCGAATTGACGGACATCCTGCGTGTATACATCAAAGATGTGTACCAAATAGATGCCCCCGAAATGCTGACGGACGAAATTTTGCAGCACCTGAAATTTAAGGACATCGAGAGTAACCACAAACAAGCCTTAAAAGCCGTACTGGAATTGGCGGATATGGTGAAATTTGCCAAAGTGATGCCGACTGAAACGGAGAATACGGAATCCATCGGCGCGGCTTCGAGGTTTGTGCAGGATACGGCCGCGGCCATAGCGATGGAAAAAGCCAGACAGGCCGAGTTAGCCAAAGCTAAACGCATCCGCGAAGAGAAAAAGAAAAACGACCAAGAAGGAGGCAAAAATGAACTTTGATATATCGTTTGCCAATCCATGGTTCCTTTTGCTGGAAATCATCATCCCGTTGATGATCGTGCATTATTTTGTACGCAGGAAAAAACGTAAGGCACAGATTGCGCTCTCTACTTTACCCGTTTTTGAGGGCATCAAAAAAACATTCAAGGAAAAAACGGTGGGTTTGCCGTTCATTTTCCGTTTAATCGGTTTGAGCCTATTGATCGTAGCCTTGGCGCGTCCGCGTGGTTCCGTGGGCTCCCGCGACGTAAAAACCGAAGGGATCGACGTGATGTTGGCGCTGGATATTTCGGCGTCGATGCTGGCGAAGGACTTTAAGCCCGACAGATTACAGGCAAGCAAAGATATCGCGATAGAATTCGTGCAAAGCCGCCCGAACGACCGCATGGGGCTCGTGATTTTTGCGGGTGAAAGCTTTACCCAATGTCCACTCACGACGGACCATTCCGTATTGGTGAACCTATTCGGTGAGGTAAAAACGGGCATGGTGCAGGACGGGACTGCCATCGGCGATGGATTGGCCACGGCCGTCAGTCGTCTGAAAAACTCCACGGCGAAAAGTAAGGTCATCATTCTATTGACGGATGGCGTGAATAACCGCGGAAATATCGCACCCATCACTGCCGGGGAGATTGCCAAGACATTCGGCATCCGCGTATACAGCATCGGTGTAGGTACGATGGGTAGGGCACTGTCGCCAGTTGCGCTGTATGGCGATACGTATGAATTTGCCATGCTGGACGTGAAGATTGACGAAGCTACGCTCAAACAGATTTCGGAAACTACGGGTGGAAAATATTTTCGGGCGACAGACAATGAATCCTTGAAAAACATCTATTCGGAAATTGACCAGATGGAAAAAACCTTGTTCCAGGTAAAAGAATTTGAGCATAAACCAGATCGTTATTATTGGGTATTGCTTCCGGCCTTGGCCTTTTTGTTGATTGAGTTTTTATTGAAAATATTCGTGTATAAAGGGATTCCATAATGAAGTTCAGCTACGGTTACATATTATGGTTTTTGTTTCTGGTGATTCCGATGTCGTTGGCGGTATTCTTTGTATTAAGGCAACGCAGGCGTAGGATTGAAGGTTTTGCCACGTCATACCTGTTTAAGAAGATTGCTCCGGCGGTAGTACAACGCCGTGCGGTGTTGAAGCCCGTGGTTTGGATCATCGCCTTTGCCGTTTTGGTATTTGCGTTGGCCGGGCCACGTTTTGGTGCCGTGCAGGAAATTACGAACAAACAGGCATCCGATATCGTGATCGCCCTTGATGTATCGCGTTCCATGTTGGCCGAAGATGTATTGCCGAACCGTTTGGAAAAAGCCAAGGTGGCCATTTCTACCTTATTCAAAAAATTAAAGGGCGACCGGGTAGCCATGGTGGTATTTGCGGGTAACGCATATATCCAATTGCCGCTGACGACCGATTATGCCGCGGGCGAAATGTTTCTGGATGCCGTAAATACCGACATGATACCCGTGCAGGGAACGGCTTTGGGCGCCGCCATCGAAAAGTCGAGGTCTTGTTTTCCGCAGGATGAAGAAAACCCGACGAGCAAGGCCATCATATTGATTACCGACGGCGAAAACCACGAAGACAACCCGATGGAACAGGCCGAACTGGCCAAAGCCGAAGGCATCATTATCTATACCGTGGGAATGGGAAGTCCGAAGGGCGTGCCATTACCGCAGTACAACAACGGGATGATGGTAGGTTATAAGACCGATAAATCGGGTGCCACGGTGGTATCAAAACTGGACGAAAAAGTATTGACGGGAATTTCCAGCGCCACGGGCGGCATTTATGTACAGGGAAACAACACCATCACGGCCTTGGATCGTGTGATGAAAGAAATCAACTCGCTGGAGAAGAAGGAAAAGGAAGGAAAGCGGTATACCGAAAACGAAAACCGGTACCAGTTTTTCGTGCTGTTTGCCATCATCCTATTGGTAGCGGAATATTTAATTTCGGAAAGACGTTCGCTGAAAACCCGTGTAAAACGATTATTTGAATAATGAAAAAGACACTGTTATATACCATTGCCTTGTTGTTCATTTCCGTTTCGGTATCGGCACAAAATTCCTCCAAATTGATGCGGGATGGCATGTTGGAGTATAAGAAGGGGAATTTCTCCAATTCCATTTCGAAATATAACGAGGCAATTAAAAGGGGGGCCGATAAAAATTTGGCTAACTATAACATAGGCGCGGCCTATTATAAAGCGGATAAGGCCGATAGTGCGTTGATGCACTGGCAGTCGGTAGCCACTACGGACGACAATAAGGATCTGCTGGCGCGTTCATGGCATAATATCGGTAATTCATTGGTGAAACAAGGTAGTTTGGATAAAGCGGTGGATGCGTATAAAAATGCGTTGAAACTTAATCCGAACGATGAGGACACGCGTTATAATTTGGCTTATAGCCAACGCAAGTTGCAGCAACAACAGCAGCAACAGAAAAAACAGGACGAGCAAAAGAAAGACGAAAAGGAAAAAGAACAGCCCAAGCCGGAAGAGAAGCCCGACCCGAAAGAGGATTTGAATAAGGACGAGGCGGAGAAAATCCTGAAGGCGATGGATAACAAGGAAAAAGATTTACATAAAGGAAAAAAGGGTGAAGGCGACCCTAGATCACCCGCAAAAGATTGGTAGAATATAACAATGAAACCAGGTATAAGACTCATATACTTTATTTTATTTGCTATGTTTTGCGTAAATATGGATGCGCAAGATTTTACGGCAACTTTATCGCGGAACAAGGTGGGCGCGGGTGAGCGTTTCCGCTTAACGTATATCATACGCAACAAAAACATGGAAAGCCTGACATTGCCTAAATTGTCAGATTTCTCATTGGTTGGCGGACCTTACCAAAGTACATCTACGCAGATTATCAACGGCAATTATAGTATGTCGTCCACGGTGGCTTATGATTTGTCTTGCATGAAACCGGGTAGTTATATCATCGGGGGCGCCACGCTTAAAAGTGGAGGCCAAAATTTTGTATCCAATTCGGTAGAAATAGAGATTACGAAAGAAGCGCAAGGTGGCGGACAACCAAAGCAACAAGCGCCACGTCAGGATCCTTTCAATCCCTTCGGTGGACAACAGCAGCAGCAACCCGCACAGGAAGTTAAGATAACGAAGGATGATTTGTTTATCATCACGACTTTGAGTAAATCGTCGGTATATCCGGGCGAAGCCGTGACCGTGACGTTTAAGTTATATACAAAATTCAACCAGATAAACATCGAGGACATTAAATTTCCGGAATACCGTGATGCCTGGATGAACGAGTTGAAGGAAAGCGGCGATAAGGCATTCAGCAGGCAAAGTTATAATGGGCAAACGTATAATGCGGCCACATTGCAAAAATCGTTGTTTATTCCACAGAAAGCCGGAAACATTGATATTAAGGCGGTAACGGCTCGTGTATTGGTACAGTTTACGCAACGTTCCGGCAATTTTTGGGAAGATTTCTTTAGCGGTGGGCGTACCCAACAAAAGCGTTTGGATGTTACCGGCAATAAAACCGTGTTGAAAGTCAAGGAGTATCCGGAAACGGATAAACCTGCGAACTTTAACGGTGCCACGGGCAACTTTACGATGGAAGTATCTGCGGATAAGGATTCCGTGGCGGTAAACGATGCCGTGACGATTAAGGTAACCGTTTCCGGTTCCGGAAACTTAAGTTTGCTATCCGCGCCCATATTGAAATTGCCAAATGTATTTGAAAGCTATGAGCCCAAATCTTCGGAAAAGACATCCGTAAAACCAACGGGTGTCAGCGGTAGTAAAACTTTTGAATATTTGGCGATCCCGCGGGCTCCGGGGAAATTTAAATTGGAACCGATACAGTTTTCGTATTTCAATCCGGAAACCGGAAGATATAACACCTTGACGTCCGACACCATCAAATTAAAAGTGACGGGCGATGTATCGGGTGGTGCGGTGGTAGATGCTTCAGGAAGGATTTCCGAGAATTTGGCGGATGATATCCGTTACATAAAAAACAATTTTGACCAATCGGATGCGTTGACTGGTTTTTTTCCAAGTTTCACCTTTTTTGCGCTGATCGGCTTACTATTTTCCTCTACGGTAGGGCTTTGGTTTTTCCGTACAAAAATTTGGGATTTACGGAATGATACCGACCGCAAAAAAGGACGCATTGCGGATTCCGTAGCCGTAAAACGCTTGAAAAAGGCAGAGGAATTCCTGAAAAAGGGAGACAAAAAACACTTTTACGAAGAATGTTACCGGGCCGTCATCCAATATTTACAGGATAGGATGGGATTGCAGTTAAGTGAAATTTCCGGTGCGAAGGTGAAAGTGTTTTTAATGGAAAAAGGCATTGCGGAATCATTGGCCAACGAAGCCGAAGACATTGCCAACGTATGTGAGATGGCCCGTTTTGCGCCTCCGGGAAGTGCCACGGAATTGAGTGATTTCCACACACGTTGTATTCGTTTCATTTCAAATATGGAGAAGAAATAAAATGAAAAAAATACTGTTTCTGATCTGTTTTTTATGGATTTCAATATATTCATTACTGGCATCCCAGACACCTTTATCTGTGGATGTATATTATAATGAGGCCGAATATGAAAAAGCCGCCGGAGCATACCGCGAATTATTGATCCGGCATCCGGACGCTGCCGAACTTTGGTATAATTTAGGTAACTCATACTATAAATCCGGCAAAATCGGTTTTGCGATAGCCTCATATCGTAAGGCGCATAAATTAAAACCTACGGATGAGGATATACTGTTCAACCTCAATTTTGTATTCAATAAAACGGCAGATAAGATTGAACCCAAACCCAAAAGTTTTATCGTGCGCCAAACGGATATCGTAGCCGACCGGTTTACCTCCGGGGGCTGGGCTATGGGCAGCATTCTTTTTGCCATATCGGGTTTAGGGACTTTTTTGTTATATATATTCATGAAAAAATATAACATCAAAAGATTGGGCTTGGTTTCTTCTGTCTTGTGTTGGGGAATTTCATTCTTTTGCGTGGCATTGGCGGCACACCGATATTACTATTCCTTGGATTCTTGCGCCGTCATTATTTCATCGTCCGCAAACGTCGTGGCAGAACCGAACGAAAATGGCACGTTGTTACTCATGCTCAACGAAGGCGCAACATTGCCATTGGAAAACCAGGAAGGGGAATGGGTAAAGGTTGAATTACCGAATGGAACAAAAGGATATGTGCGCGCCAAATCGGTGGAAGTGATATAAATAGTGATCAGTTTTTAGTGTTAATTATGAGTTTGAAAATTATAACTAAACAACACTAAAAGTAACCACTCAAATTCAAAACTAATCATGAAAATAGGGCTTCTTTCTGATACGCACAGTCATTTGGATGACCGCTTTTTCAATTTCTTCAAGGATTGCGACGAGATTTGGCATGCAGGTGACATTGGCAACGAAGAAATAATAGATCGACTCAAGGCTTTTAAACCTACGGTGATGATTTACGGCAATATCGACGGAGGAAAACTTCGCCAGATATGTAAAGCCGATGAATATTTTGAACGTGAAGGATGTAAAATATTCATGACACACATCGGTGGTTATCCGGGTAGATACAACCAGGAAACGTTGCAAAAAATTAAAAATTACCGTCCCGATATTTTTGTTTGCGGCCATTCACATATCCTCAAAGTGATGTATGATAAAACATATAATCTACTGCACATCAACCCGGGTGCGGCGGGAATCCATGGTTGGCATAAGGTGAGGACGGCGGTACGTTTTGAAATCGTGGATGGTAAACCACAGAAGATGGAACTGTTCGAATTGCCACGTACTGATGCGGGAAGATTTTCGTCGGCCCCGTTGGATGGAGAGCATTAATATCTTTACCAAAACAAAGGATGTCCATTTATAATAGAACAGTAGATTTATGAAACCAGAAACGCTTGCCATACACGCCGGAAATTTCCCGGACGATACCAATCATCCCGCCATTCAATCGCTTACTTTAGCTACCACGTTTGAAAGAAATAAACCCGGGCCACACCAGTATGCGCGTGCATCCAATCCTAACCGGACATCGTTGGAATCTGTGTTGGCAAAATTAGAGAATGGGGCAGATGCAGCGGCTTTCAGTTCGGGGAATGCGGCCGGGATGACGATTTTTCAGGCTTTGCCGGCCGGCAGTCATGTCATTGTTCCCGATAATATGTATAACGGGCTGAAAATGCAGATACTTTCTTTATACAACGGCATATTGGATTTTACGTTTGCCGATTTAACAGATCTTTCCGGTTTTGAAAAAAATATCCGTCCCGAAACAAAATTACTTTGGATTGAAACGCCATCAAACCCGATGTTAGAAATCAGCAATATTGTGGGTTTATGTACAATCGCGAAAGCAAAAAATATAACAGTGGTTTGCGATAATACATTTGCCACTCCGGTATTTCAACAACCATTGGCCTTAGGTGCGGATATCGTGATGCATTCATCCACCAAATTTTTGGGTGGACATAGCGATGTACTGGGCGGGGCACTCATCACAAAAAATAAGGATGCCTTTTGGGAAAGGATCCGTGATATCCAAATGGTGGGTGGTGCCGTTCCTTCGCCGTTTGATTGTTATTTATTGACGCGAAGCATCAAAACATTGTATTATAGGATGCGTGGGCATGTAGAGAATGCACAACAGCTAGCCGAATTTCTGGAGACTCATCCCAACGTAGAAAAAGTCTTATATCCAGGTATGACATCGAACGGGGGCCATCTGATGGCCAGACAACAAATGAGTGGATTTGGATCCATCTTATCATTCTTGGTGAAAGGCAATGCAGAACAGGCAGATGGGGTAGTGTCAAGGCTCAAATATTTTACCCATGCCACCAGCTTGGGCGGAGTGGAAAGTTTGATTGAAAGGCGTGCTTCAGTGGAAAGCGCCGATACAAAAACACCGCAGAATTTATTACGGGTTTCTGTAGGCTTGGAACACATCGATGATTTGATGGATGATATGAAGCAGGCGTTGGAATATATAAAATAGAAATTTCGCAGCACTCGCAGAATTTTTATCATATCTACCAGTGCTGCGAAAGATAATTATCTTTCGTATGCATTTACCCAATCAATCATTTGGCTTAGCTTGTGTTGGTTTTCGCCGATCCATTGTAAGGTTTCTTCCGAACGTTGGGATTGAGCGATGAAATGACTCAATGCGTCTATGTGTTTATCGTAGTTCATGTCATTATAAAAATGTACATAAAATTCCCACCAGAAAGTGGACTCTTTTTTCATGGAAGATAATGTGCTGAACAACGATCCCGTGTTCTTCACCATTTGTTCGTGGCTCAGCTCTGTTGTTCTTCCTTCGTATAGGGAATTCATCATATCGGCAGAGGCAAATTCATCCATGTTGGCATCCGCAGCCATTGATATACTGATGATATTGGCATCTTTGGCATCCAACCCTTTCGCCAATTGTTGTTGCAGGCTTTGGAATACGGCCAAACTTTTTTCTCCACGTGGTTCCAGTAACAGATAATTCACCAAGGCCAAGGCAGATTTTAACCGCTCTCCTTTTTTTGCCATCATGTTTCCCAATACCAAATGACTTTCCGCATAGTTTGGATTCATGTTGAGGGCGGTAAATAAGGCTGCTTCGGCATTGTTATAATCTTCCATTTTATAATAGGCGTAGCCTAACCAATGGTAAGCCAAATAATTTTCCGGGTATTCCACCGCCATTTTATAATATACATGGGTAGCTTCTTTGGCTTTGCCGCTATTGATCAATGCTTTTCCTTTCAGTAGGTAGGATTCCTCGTCATACGCTGAATTTAATCGAATGGCTTTGTTGCAATGGACGATACACTCGTTATATTTAGCCATGTCATAATACGTGGCGGCCATCAGGTAATTGGCTTCGTCGTGTTTGTCATTTAATAACAGCGCCTCATTATACTGCGTAATGGCTTGGTTCAATTGCCCCTTTTCCCTAAAATCGGAACCGGCAGAAATATATTGTTTGATTTTATGCTCCTGTCCGATTGATGGAAAAAAGATAAATAGGCCCAGAAAAATGAGCAAAGAGTGAATTTGATAATTGGCGCGTGACATGATGCATGGTTTTATAGGATATTACGAACAAAAAATGTACATATAGTCTAACGCGAAGTTACGTCCATTGTTTCATGGGCAAAGCAAATAAATTGATTATTTCGTATTATATTAAAAATCATTTTCTTATAAATGAAGCTATGGTTGTAAAATAATTTTGTTCCAAAGTTTATATCGGGTAAGAATGGGTAAATACACGTCCTTCCGGAAACAAATTGGGAATGTCTTTTCCACATTCCGGGATAGAAGAACTAACTTTGTCCCGCTTATGTTCAAACAGGAAATACATATAACCACAAACCTGGAGATAGCCTTCTTCGTTTCCATTTTACTGTTTTGGACCATATTGGCCTATCTGCTTCACCGTATCCGTAAAGTAAAGGCGGCCAAGGTAACGGTAGAAGATCAATATAGGCAGTTGGAGAAAAAGATGAACGCGCTGGAGTTGGAAAACATCAAGTACAAACTGAATCCACATTTATTCAAAAACGCGTTAAACTCCATCCAATCCCACGCTTACCAAACCTATTATTCGTTGGATAAATTGGCCAACGTATTGGATTTCATCTTATACGAGAGTGATAAGAAATTCGTAACATTAAAGGAAGAAATGGAGTTTTCGCTGAGTTTGATTGAAATAAACCGGTTGAAACTGAGCCCCTTGTTTGACTTACGGATCAAAAATAAAATAGGAGAGGGTCAGGCACAATATGAAATGATGCCCGTGGCGCCACTCATTACGGTGGATTTGATTGAAAATGCCTTTAAACATGCCGATTTTAAGGCGCAGGATGCTTTTATATCCATCGTGTACGAAGTAAGGGATAACCAGTTTTTGTTGACGGTTTCGAATAAAATTAGTCCCAAGCCCATGTTAAAAAAATCAAACAGTGGCTTTGGGAATGATAATTTTACGAAAAGGTTAGACATTATTTACGGAGATAAGTACTCACTGGACCGTTTTGTGCAGGATGAAATTTATACAGCCCACTTAAAAATTGATTTGTTTGAACAACAAGGTGAGATGCATATTGCTGGATGATGAGCTTCCTGGATTGACCTACCTGCGTATGTTGTGTGAACAGATTGGGACGGTGGAAGTAGTCCGTGTTTTCGATAATTCCTTAAAACTTTTACAGGAGGCGGATGATCTTGACTTTGATATCTGCATTCTCGACATCGATATGCCAGATTTAAGTGGATTGGAAGTGGCACGTTTACTAAAAAATAAGCCTGTTATATTTACCACGGCCCATACCAATTACGCCGCAGAGGCATTTGATTTGGACGCCATTGATTATATCCGCAAGCCCATCACGAAGGAACGATTGGAAAAAGCGATACAAAAGGCTTCTGCGCAGATAGAAAAATCGAGGCCTGAAAAACAATTTGTACAAATCAATACCAATAAAGGAAAGACTTTATTGTTTTTTGACCATATCGTACATATTACCTCATCCGAAATCGATAGCCGGGATAAATTAGTATTTTTGGAAAATGGGGAAGAACTCGTACTGAAAAACATATCCTATCAAGAATTGTTGGTAACCCTGCCCAACAGTTTATTCTGCAGAATTAATAAAAAGGATGTAGTGGCAATCAAAGCCGTCAAATTTTTTAGCCACGACGAAATTATTATACACGTGAAAAACGTTGAAAAGAAATTACCGTTCAGTAATAACTTTAAAAAAGAATTTCTCGGAAAAACGGCAAAATAATTTCGTTACATTTTATCGGCCGCTTATTACATTTTTAAGGAGGGTTCCTACATGCCTAGCTGATGGTTTCGCCATGCAGATACTTTTGTTGGACAATTTAATAGATGCGAGTCCTATATTTTTTTACCATCGTATTTTTTTCATCCATTACTGCAATAGCGCAGACGGGGCTTGGTATTGGCGTATATCCCACAGGTACGGAAATAGGCATCGGGTTCCGTTCTTCCAAGGATACACGCTTTGCTCTTGATGCGCGGGCGGCACGTGCATTATTTAACTCAGAAAAAAACAAGACTTCTTCGTTTGTCAGCGAAGTTTCCGTCATTTGTCGTGTGGTAAAATTAGAGAGAGTACGGTTTAACCTAGGAGTCGGCTACCGGACGGATTGGAATTTTGTAGATAGACACCGTCATGGAATCGCGCTTCCCGTAGGTGTTGAAGCGTATCCGTTTCCGTTCCAGAATGCCGGCCTTTTTTTCGAGGTGGCACCCTATTTTGTATCAGACCTGAGAACCAGTAACAATATCTGGGGATTTCGTGCGGCCTCAGGCTTCATGTTCTATTTCCCTGCAAAAAACAAATCATCTAAATCATGAAAACAATAAAGAATTCACTGTTTTATGTGTTAACCATTGGCATTTTTTCGGTGTTGATGTACTTCATCGTATTACGGGGAGAATTTTTACAAACGCCGGAGGTAACCAATGCCTCACGTTCCGCTTTATCTACTTTTGACCAATTTAAAGATACTTATCATCACAATATTACGCATCCACTAGCCATTTTATTGATGCAGATCATCACCATCATTATTGCGGCACGTGTTTTTGGTTTTTTCTGTAAAAAAATTGGACAGCCCACCGTTATCGGAGAAATCGCGGCGGGTATATTTTTGGGCCCATCTTTCATCGGTATGTATTTTCCGGAGTTTTCCGAGTTTATTTTTCCGGCCAAATCGCTGAGTAACCTACAATTTTTGAGTCAGATCGGTTTGATTCTCTTCATGTTTGTGGTAGGGATGGAACTCGATTTAAAAGTATTGAAAAATAAGGCCCACGAATCTTTGGTGGTGAGCCATGCGAGTATCATCATTCCATTTTCATTGGGCATGGGTCTAGCTTATTTTATTTACCAAGGATTTGCCCCGGCCGGTGTTGACTTTCTTTCGTTCTCCTTATTTATCGGCATATCGTTGAGTATTACCGCATTTCCGGTTTTGGCAAGGATTGTTCAGGAGAGGGGACTCTCGAAGACCAAAATAGGGAACATCGTGATTACCTGTGCCGCCGCGGACGACATTACGGCATGGTGTATTTTGGCCGCCGTTATTGCCATCGTGAAGGCGGGTTCTTTCGTTTCGGCTTTGTATACGATGGGTTTTGCGATAGCCTACGTATTGACCATGATTTTCTTGGTCAGGCCTTTCCTTACAAAATTCGGCGAAAAATATTCGAGCAAAGAAAGCTTAAGCAAACCCATCGTAGCCATCTTCTTCATTACGTTATTGGTTTCGGCATATACGGCAGAAATCATCGGAATCCACGCCTTGTTCGGCGCCTTCTTGGCCGGTTTGATTATGCCACCGAATATGAACTTCCGCAATATCTTCATCGATAAAATTGAGGATGTGGCCTTGGTGTTATTACTCCCTTTGTTCTTTGTGTTTACTGGGCTTCGTACACAAATCGGATTATTGAATGATCCATACTTATGGAAAGTTTGTGCCGTCATCATTTTGCTGGCCACGGCTGGGAAATTTGCGGGAAGCGCCTTGTCTGCCAAATTCGTGGGCCAAACCTGGCGCGAAAGTATCATGATCGGTGCGTTGATGAACACACGCGGTTTAATGGAACTGGTGGTACTGAATATCGGCTATGATTTGGGTGTACTCACCCCGGAAATATTTGCCATGATGGTGATTATGGCTTTGGTAACCACCTTTATGACAGGCCCGGCGTTGGACTTGGTAAACCGGTTCATGAAAGAACCGAAAGAAGTAGTGGTGCCCAAGGAAATTCAGGAAGAACGCAAATATCGTTTGCTTATTCCGTTCGGAAACAGCAAGAAAGGAGCCAAGATGGTACGGTTGGCACACAGCCTGATTAAAAATTCGCCAAAGAATGCCGCCATCACTGCATTACATCTTTCGCCTGGAAACGAAATCAACCAATTTAACACCGCGGAATATGAAAACGCCAGTTTGTCCGCCGTAAAACGCGAGGCTAAACGGTTGGATGTATCCATTACGACATTATTTAAACCCACCCAGGATGTGGAACGCGAACTGATTAACATGGCCAACAACGGCAACTATGATTTGACGATCATCGGCACCGGACAATCTGTATTCCAAGGCAGTATATTGGGTAAAGTGTTGGATGTGACACATAAAATCATCAACCCCGAGAAATTATACGAAACCATCACCGGCAAAGAAAAGTTATTCCAGACTGATTTATTTGATGAGATGACGAAACAGGTCCTCAAGGGAATTAAGGTGCCTTTGGGCGTATTTGTGGACCGTGATTTCCAACATGCCGAAAATGTATTCATTCCCATTTTATCGGTAAAAGATAGCTTCTTGTTTGTATACGCACAAAAGTTAATCGCCAACAACGAATCACGGATTGTTATATTGGATGTAATGGGTACCATCAAACAAAATCCGGAAATGCGTGAAGCCATTCGTTTAATAGAGCAAACGGCACCTAACCACATCGCATTGTACGCACAAAATAAGTTGGACGATGCCATTATGATGGAACAGGACTTGATGTTGACGAGTTTGGAAAGTTGGTACAAAGCATTGGAAATGCGTGCGGATTGGCTGGCAGAGGCCCCTTCGGTATTAATTATAAAAGCTTAATTGTGAGGTGGATTTAGAATTAAGATACCAGGTCGTGGATGAATTTTTAACGGCCTTTTTTTAACTGGTTTGATAGTCAACAAATCCTTGGGTCAATTCGCCGGTCCTGAACCGGTTTACCAATGCATGGGCCAACCGCGTCGGTTCCGGAATCCTATATTTTCCCAAACATTCCTGCATGATGTTGAGGCTATCGCGCATGCTCATATTATTTCCGGGAGAAACGAATACAGGACTCACATTATTTTTTGACCTCAACGCCCATCCTACCTGTTCATCCTTATGGAGGATAGGGGAGAAACTTCCGTGTGCAGAATTGGGTTCTTCAAATTTTCCGCATAGGATGGTTTTGGCGCAACCTAATGTGGTTTGGCCGGTAAGTGCACCAAAATGTGCCGCGATTCCCATACGACGCGGATGGGCTATGCCGTGGCCATCCACTACCAGTACGTCGGGTTTTACGGGTAATTGTTCCCATGCTTTCATTAAGGCCGGTACCTCTCGAAAAGCCAAATATCCAGACACATAAGGAAAACTTACATCCACCTTAACCAATGAATAGGCAATCGGAATCATTTGAGGAAACCGTAAAACAACAATTCCGGCATACACGGCCGTTTCATGTTTATTGAAGGAAATATCAGCCCCGGCAATCGTCACTATTTTTGAACCCATGGGCTGCAAGTTGATTTTGCTGCGTAATTGGTTCTGGATTAAGGTAGCTTCGGAAATGGTGATATTATCGTAATTCATAATGTTGGATGTTGAATGGTTATTCAAAATAGACTCATTTGTCCATTGGGTGGTTTCGCATCCCCAAACACCGTTTTTCCACCATATTTCCATGAATCGCGACGTTCCTTTTCTATCCACTCGTTTAAATCGCCATCAGCAATAAAATCCTTTTCTGCGTTTTGGGCTATTTGTGTGAGACTTTTCACGGCTTGGCGTTTATCGTCGTTCCCAAGTTTTGATCGGTCGATGGCCGTACGAAGTACATGGATGGCTTCGTCATATACCTTGGTGGGAACAGGAAATGGATGTCCGTCTTTTCCTCCGTGGGCCATCGAAAACCGTGCGGGATCATTAAAACGGCTTGGCGTCCCGTAAATCACTTCACTCACCAATGCCAACGATTGCAATGTCCTTGGGCCAACTCCTTGCAATAAAATCAAATCCTCAAAATCCTTCGGTTGCGTATCATGTGCCAGCCATAAAACTGTGCCCAAACGTTTGATGTCTACATCTTTTTGCCGTACCTCGTGGTGATTTGGCATTACCAGATGCCTGATTTCACGGAGCATTCTTTCAGGCTCTTCCTTGGCCATTTCCATGATGGAATTTCTGGCCGGGGCGGCACCTTTGGCCGTCATGTTCAAAATCTCGCCTTGGTTGCGACCATAGATAAACGTGTGTGGTTCTTCCACAAACGATTTGATGTCGGATGAATGCCAATGGTAACGGCGTGCGGAGGAACTTTGGTCACTCATGCCTTGTTGTACCACGGCCCAATTGCCCTCATCGTTCACGATGAAGCTGTGCAGGTACAATTGAAAACCATCCTGGATGGCCGTATTATCCACCTTGGCGGTGAGTTTGCTACAACGCACCAAGTATTCGGCGTCCAATCCGGTGAGATGGCCTATTTTCATCAGTTCGTCCGGGGTTTGTCGCGAGAATTTCCCTTTACCACCACAAATGTAGATACCCAATTCTTTGGATCTTGGATTGATGGCTTTTTTCAGGGCACCCATCACGGAAGTGGTTATACCCGAGGAGTGCCAATCCATACCCATTACAGCGCCTAAGCTTTGGAACCAAAACGGATCACTGAGTCTTCTGATGACTTCGTTTTTTCCGTATTCTATGATCAGTGTTTCCACGATTGCCGATCCGAGCAAAGCCATACGATTGGCCAGCCAAGGCGGAACATGTCCATAATGGAGCGGCATATCGGCGGAACCGGATCGTTTCATGGACGTGCACCTCCTGGATCACCCAGTTTTTTCTCGGGTTCGTCTGCCGTTGAAACAGCATGGTCGGAAGGTTGGACGGGTGCCCCATATTTATCGGCATAGACTTTCGTAAACTCGGCACCATATAACAATATCAAACCGGCATACGAAACCCAAAGCATAATCAATATGACGGTTCCGGCTGCGCCATAGGTAGAACCGGGGTTACTTTTTCCGAAATAAAAACCTAAGGCAAATTTAGCGGCCACGAAAAGCACGGACGTAAGAAATGCACCGCCCCAAACATATTTCCATTTAACTTCTGCATCTGGCAGGAATTTGTAGATAGCGGCAAACAATACAGTAATGATTCCAGCTGACAATAAAACATCTACGATCTTAAACATGAAATTCAATGAATCGGAAAGGTGGCTGGTAACCCAAGTACTGAACGCACTTAATACGGTAGACAGAACCAAAGACACGAGCAATAAAAATCCGACAGCCAAAATTAAACCGAAAGAGAATAAACGGTCTTTAATGAGTTTAAGCCATTTCCGTTTGGGTTCAGGTTTTACTTCCCACATTTTATCCAATATGGCCTGGATTTGTGTAAAAATCCCGGTGGCTCCATAAATCAATGTAATAACCGCTATGATGGAAGCAATCCGTGTTCCCTTGCTTAGGGAAGCATTGGCGATGATACCTTCCACATCTTGGGCGGTATTTCCACCACCGGTCAAGCCGGCAATTTGGCCCGTCAATTCACCGGTAACGGCTTCCTTTCCAAAAAATACACCCGCTATATTGATGATGATAACCAACAAACCGGGCATGGAAAAGATGGTATAATAGGCGATTACCGCACTGTTCGTGAATGGGTCCCGATCATTCCATTTAATTCCGGTTTCTTTCAGTAACCACCAAAATGCCTTAAGTTTTTCCCAGATCCTTTTGAAAAAATTCTTCATACCCGATATCTTTAAGTTTAACGGTCGATGTAAAGACAAAAATAAGACCAATAGTAAGCAGTAGGCAAGAGGCAGGCGGCAGAAGTTTTCATATTTCAATCAGGGTTTGGTTTACTACAGCCACTACGCGGTCATTTTCTTCGGGTTTGATCTGAAAACCGCCCGTGAAATAACCGAAACTGGGCAATAAAGCCTGTTGTTCACCAAAATAAAAACAGGGGAAGCGCAACCGTTGGTTAGCGATACCGTTCAACCTAATGACCGGATGCACGTGCCCACTGATCACATATTCATCGGGTTGAAACTCTTTTCGGGGATGGTGTGCCAACGTGAAAGGGCCAATAACAATTTCTTTTTCATGCACTTGCATACAGATTTCCGTGTAGATATGTGGCGGAAATAGGTCATGGTTACCCATCACGATATGCATGTCCACTTCTTTATATTTTTCGCGCCAGTTACAGAATTCCCGCCACTCCGCATTCAGCGTACTATGGAATAGGTCACCGATGAATACCACTTTCTCGATCAATCTGGATTCCATGATGGCATCCAGTGTCTTAAAGTTTTCCTGTAATCCCTTCAGCGGTACCGGAATTCCTTCTTTTCGGAAGTGAGATATTTTTCCGATGTGTAAATCACTCAATAACAAGGTTTTTTGTTCTTCCCAAAATATAGCTTTCTGGAAAAGTAAGTGGAATGTGTTATTTTTTATCTGTATTTCCATTAAAATGTGGCTCCTGTTTTAAGAGTTTATTTACGCGGTCTTCCAGTTTTTCGGATGTCATTTCATCCCGAAGCCGGTCTACCAAGATGGGGAAAGCAAAGGGGGATGGCCTTTCCATGTGTCTGAATATGAACTCCTGCCCGTCTATCCTTTCCAGGGCCTCGCGTAAGCGTTGCTCTTCCAATTGTTGGTCCAAGGATTCCTGAAACGCTTGGCGTACCAACAAATTGTCGGGTTCATGGTCGGAAAATGTTTCAAACAGTAGGGAAGAGGATGCCTGAACATGGCTGGTACGGACAGTTTGGCCTGGATACCCCTGAAAAATCATACCCGCGATGGATGCAATTTCACGGAATTTACGCTTGGCCATTTCGTTGGAATTTACGCTATGCTGGATGTCGTCCAACAAATTTTTGGTGGAAAACAGGGCGTGTTCTTCCAGCAGTTCTTCCAGATTTACTTCCCTATCGGAAAGTAATTCAAATCCATAATCGCTCATGGCCAACGAAAACGTGATGGGCAAGACCCGGCTGATGCGGTAGGCAATTAACGAGGCCATGCCTTCGTGCACCAAACGGCCCTCAAACGGAAAAATGAAAATGTGGAAACCGTCGCGTGTCTTGCATTGCTCCACCAACAATTGGCTTTGGTCCGGAATGGCAGAACGGTCGGCCTGCAATGCCAATAATGGCTGCATGCGCTTGATTTCAGGTTCTTTATGGTCTTTATCCAGCACGTTTTCCAATTGTTTCCGGATGAAAACAGATAATTGGGACGACAAAGGAACCCGTCCGCCTGCCCAACGGGGTACAATGCCTTTCATGGCCGAAGATTTACGGACGTAGGCCATCATGTCGCGTACACGAACCAATTCAAGCGTCAGGCCGGCAAATACAAACACATCGCCGATTTTTAACCGCGAAATGAAGTATTCTTCGATGACACCCAAGTCTTTCCCGGTTACGTATTTTACGCGCATGTGAGATTCCGAGACGATGGTTCCCATACTCAAGCGGTGGCGCATGGCTACCTTCCGGCTGTTTACTTTAAAGATTCCTTTTTCTATCTCCACCTTTTTAAACTCATCATAGGCGACCATCGATGGGCCACCCGTGGTGATAAAGCGGAGCATCCATTCCCATTCTTGTCGATTGAGGTATTGGTAAGCATTCGTTTGGCGCACTTCTTCAAATAATTCCTTTTCGTTGAATCCATCGCCCACGGCCATGGTGACCATGTATTGGATCAATACGTCAAATGCTTGCACGATGGGGATACGGTTTTCCATTTCGTTGTTTTCGACACCTTTGCGTAGCGAAACGCCTTCCAATAACTCCAAAGCATGTGTGGGAACGAAGTAGATCTTACTTACCGCACCTGGTCTATGGCCGCTTCGCCCCGCCCTTTGTAAAAATCTAGCGATACTTTTGGGACTTCCTACTTGAATCACTGTTTCGACGGGACGAAAATCCACACCCAAATCTAAACTGGAAGTACAAATCACCAATTTCAGTTTTTCGGCATGCAGATTTTCTTCTACCCAATTACGGATTTCACGATCCAAAGAACCATGATGCAACGCAACCAAACCCGCCAATTCTGGATATTTTTCCGCGATAAATCGATACCATATTTCAGTATGGGAGCGTGTATTGGTAAATAATAAGGTGGTAGTGCTCTGCATGATAATCGGCATTACCTTATCTAACAAATTAATGCCTAGATATCCCGCCCAAGGCATCCGTTCAATTTGGTCCGGAAGAATGGATTCAACCTGGACCTGTTTCTTTTTCTTGGAGCGGATGATGGTCATTTTGCCTGCCGGATGATTCATCCCAACAAGGACTTGTAATGCTTCCTTCATATTTCCCATCGTGGCAGACATGCCCCAAGTCAACAAATCGGGCTTGATCGTGCGAAGCCTGGAAAGTGCCAGTTCCGTGTGTACGCCACGTTTTGTGCCCAATAACTCATGCCATTCATCCACCACGATGGATTGTAGGTGATTAAATATCTCGGCATGATTTTTCTGCGTAAACAATAGGTGTAGACTTTCTGGCGTAATCAGCAGCACCTCGGGCATGCTTTTTTTTTGGAGTGTTTTTTCCTTCGTCGTCATGTCGCCTGTGCGAATGCCTATTCTCCAAGGAATCAATAATTCATCACAAGCTATTTGAAGGTTTCGTTGAATATCTTTAGTCAGGGCGCGCAACGGTGTAATCCAAAGAATTTGTAGTTTTCCGTTAGTTTTGGTTTTGTAATCTTTGTTTTTGTTGATGTAATCAATCAGGATGGGGATAAAGAGCGAATAGGTTTTGCCTGAGCCGGTGGGCGCATTCACCAAACCGCTCATGCCAGACAAATAGGCATCTGCCGATTCTTTTTGGAAATCAGCCATTTGCCAACCTTTGGTCTTAAACCAATCCCGTATGACTTTTTCGCCTTTGGTCATTTATATTGCTCTAATATGATCCTCAAGTTTTCAATGGTATCTGCTTCAGCGGCAGTTTTATCATGTCGCCAGTTCAGGATCCGGGGAAACCGAACGGCAATACCCGATTTATGTCTGGTGGAAGCATTGATTCCCTCAAATCCGATCTCAAAAACCAGTTCGGGCTTTACGGTTCTCACGGGACCGAATTTATCAATTGTGTTTTGTTTGATGAATTTATCTACTTCACGTATTTCTTTATCAGTAAGGCCTGAATATGCTTTGGCAAAGGGAACTAAACGATCCCCATCCCACACGGCGAATGTATAATCCGTATATAATTCAGCACGGCGGCCGCTGCCTTTCATGGCGTAGATCATCACCGCATCCACGCTAAGCGGATCCACTTTCCATTTCCACCAATCGCCTTTTTTACGACCGGTGAGATAAGCGGCATCTTTTCGTTTGATCATAAATCCTTCCGCGGCATATTCCCTAGATTCTTTATGTAGGTTTTCTAAATCTTCCCAAGTGTTGAATTGGATAAGTGGAGAGAGTCGGAGCGGGGCTTCCAATCCAACACCGCCATATAAATCTTCCAGTATCTGGCGTCTTTTCAATTGTGGTGTCGAGCGGATATCATTCCCGTTTATCTCTAGAATATCGTATGCAATGAATGAAACCGGGGCTTCCGTTAATATTTTTTTACTTAAATTTTTTCTTCCGATACGTGTCTGCAAGATATTAAAAGGCATAGGCTTATCTTCACCAAAACAGATAATTTCTCCATCCAATACCGTTCCGTCGGGAAGTGATTTGGCGGCATTGTGTAGTTCCGGAAATTTATCGGTCACCAGTTCTTCGCCGCGCGACCAAATGTAGAGTTCACCATTTCTAACGATGATTTGTGAACGGATTCCGTCCCATTTCCATTCCACGAACCAATCTTCGGGTACACCTAAACCAGAAATCACCCCTTCTAATGAGTAAGCCAGATAAAATGGGTAAGGCTTTGAATCTAAGTCCTGTAAATTTTCAGAATGGATCAGTTCTTTAAAAGTGATTTGGAATGGATCCCAGTTGCCCATCACCCGATGGGTAACCACGGCCGGTTCCATTTTGGATATTTCAGCGATGGCACGTACTACCAATGTC
>Ga0247814_10000325_pt1 | contig 40631 bp, 44 predicted proteins | sample UWRJL179409R1_FD_179947 | JGI IMG/M metagenome (GOLD analysis project Ga0247814, IMG submission 179947) | Plant litter microbial communities from Arlington Agricultural Research Station in Wisconsin, United States - UWRJ-L179-409R-1 | ecosystem: Environmental > Terrestrial > Plant litter >... | reverse complement strand
CTTCAACCACATTCCCTTTCCGCCCTACGGCATCTACTCGCAGCTGCCGTGGCGCACCCAGATCATCGAGGGACTGCTCGGCGCCGACGTCATCGGCTTTCAGCGCGTGGCGGATGCGAGCAACTTCTTGCGCGCCGTGCGCCGCCTCACCGGCTTCGTCACCCGTGCACCGTTGGTCGAGGTCGGCGGACGCGCGGTCATCGCGAAGCACTTTCCGATCTCGATCGACTCCCAGAGCTTCGAGGCGATCGCGCGTCGGCCCGAGGTGCAGCAGCGCGCTCAAGAAATTCGCGACGGCCTCGGCAACCCGAAGACGGTCATGCTCGGCGTCGACCGCCTCGACTACACGAAGGGCATCGGCCACCGCCTCAAGGCCTTCGGCGAGCTGCTGCGCGACGGCTCGATCAGCGTCGAGGATGTCACCCTCGTGCAGGTCGCGAACCCCAGTCGTGAGCGCGTCGCCGCCTACATGCAGCTGCGCGACGAAATCGAGCTGACGGTCGGACGCATCAACGGCGACTACGGCACCATCAGCCACCAGGCGATTAGCTACCACCACCACGGCTACCCCCGCGAAGAAATGGTGGCGCTCTACCTCGCCGCCGACGTCATGCTCGTGACCGCGCTGCGCGACGGCATGAACCTCGTCGCCAAGGAGTACGTCGCCGCCCGCTTCGACAACGACGGCGTGCTGATTCTCAGCGAGTTCACCGGCGCGTGGGACGAACTGAAGCGTTCGCTTCGCGTCAACCCGCACGACATCGACGGCATGAAGGATGCAATCATGCGGGCCATCGCTATGCCGAAAGCAGAGCGCAGCTCGCGCATGAAGACCTTGCGCAAGCGCGTGCTCGAGAATGATGTGCAGAAGTGGTCGACCGAGTTCCTCTCCGTTCTCGTCGCACAGGGCAAAAAGGGCAGGCACTAAGCGCCATGGTCGACGTCGACACACCCCCTAATTTCTCGCGCCTTCCGGAGCCCCTCGTCGGCGCTCTTCGGGAGCTCGCCCGCACGCGCCACCTGCTTGTCGCCCTCGACTTCGACGGCACGCTGGCTCCAGAGGTCGACGACCCGGCGCGCGCCCGCGCGCTGCCGGAGGCACGGGAGGCGGTGCTTCGACTGCTGCGGATGCCGCGAACGCGGGTTGCCGTCGTCAGCGGCCGGTCGCTCGAGAGTCTCGAGTCGGTGTCCGAACTGCCCGATGAGACGCTGCTCGTCGGATCACACGGAATCGAGCTGCGGCTCGACGACCCGTCCATCGAGATCGGGCTGAGCGAGGCCGAGCGCGTGCAGGTTGGCCTGCTGGGGGATGTGCTCAGCGAGGTCGCAGACGGCATTGACCAGGTCTGGCTCGAGCCCAAGCCCGCTGGCTTTGCCCTGCACACGCGGCTCGCCACGGAGCACAACAGCCGGGTCGCCCACCTCGAGGCGCTCGAGGAGCTCGGCGACGACATCGACGCCTACACCGTGCGCACCGGCAAAGACGTTCTCGAGTTCTCGGTGCGCGGCACGACCAAGGGCGACGCGATCGAGCACCTGCGTTCGTACACCTCGTCGACCGCCGTCTTCTTCGCGGGCGACGACGTCACCGACGAAGATGCCTTCGCGGCCCTCGACGCCGACGATGTCGGGGTCAAAGCGGGGGATGGTGCGACGCTCGCGAACTTTCGAGTCAAAGGGCCGACGGAGATTGCGCGTACGCTCACGCTCTTGGCTGACCTGCGTGAAGGCGACGTGCACGAACAGTAGAGGCCATTTCTGGCCTCTACAGTTCACGTCGCCGGTGGCCGTCTCGGCCGCCGGGAGAACCTGAGCCGTGATCATGCGGCCAAGCGACTAGCGCCCCCGGTTCGCCATTCGAATAGCCTTCGGCGCGCGACCGCCGAGAAACGACGCCGCCGGGTCGATGATGAAGCCCTGCCGCAGCGCCTCGCGGCCGATGAGCATGCGAAAGCCCATGGAATCCCGGTTGGTCAGCGTGGTCTCGATTGTGGCGGAACGCCCGGCCAGCTGCACGTCGAGCAGCACGACGATGCGCTCCTCCTCGTGGCCCGACGAGCTGCGGATGACGCGGCGGTCGTGCACGGGCAGTTCGGCGTCGCGGGCGTCGTCCTCCGACTCCTGCCACGGGTAGAGCCGAAACGCCACCCGGTCGCCAAGGTCAACGAGGTCGAAGGCGTGCACGGAGGAGGTGCGGGCTCCGGTGTCGATCTTGGCCTTCATCCAGTCGACTCCGAGATCGGGGATGGCAACCCATTCACGCCACCCAAGGATGGTGTTTGAATGAGAGGGATCAGCCATCCATCTATTTTCGCAGGGAACCACGTGAAACTTGCCATCCTGTCGCGTGCCCCGCAGTCGTACTCGACCTCGCGCCTTCGAGCCGCCGCCGCTGAGCGCGGCCATGACGTCAAGGTGCTCAACACCTTGCGCTTCGCGATCGACCTGTCGGCCGACCAGCCCGACCTGCATTTTCGGGGTCGTCAGCTGTCGACCTATGACGCGATCCTGCCGCGCATCGGCAACTCGATCACCTATTTCGGCACCGCCGTCGTGCGCCAGTTCGAGCAGATGGATGTCTACACACCCAACACCGCCAACGGCATCAGCAACGCCCGTGACAAGCTGCGGGCGACCCAGATTCTCTCGCGCCACAACATCGCCATGCCCGCCACGGCATTCGTTCGCAATCGCGCGGATGTGCGCCCCGCCATCGAGCGCGTCGGCGGCGCTCCGGTCGTCATCAAGCTGCTCGAGGGCACGCAGGGCATTGGCGTGATCCTCGCCCCGCAGGCGAAGGTGGCCGAGGCGATCATAGAGACGCTGCACTCGACGAACCAGAACGTGCTGATTCAGGCCTTTATCTCTGAGAGCCGGGGCCGCGACATCCGTGCCCTCGTCGTCGGCGACCGCGTCGTGGCGGCCATGCGGCGGGTGGCGGTGGGCGACGAGTTCCGCTCGAACGTGCACCGCGGCGGCACCGTCGAGCCGGTCGAGCTCAGCCCGGAGTACGAGCGCGTCGCCGTGCGCTCCGCCCAGATCATGGGCCTGCGGGTCGCTGGCGTCGACATGCTCGAGGGCAACGACGGCCCGCTCGTCATGGAGGTCAACTCGTCGCCCGGCCTTCAGGGCATCGAGACGGCAACCAAGCTGGATGTCGCCGGCGCCATCATCGACTACATCAGCAACGAGGTGGCGTTTCCCGATATCGACGTGCGCCAGCGTCTTGCGGTCAGCACGGGATACGGCGTCGCCGAGATCGTCATGAACGCGGGCGCGGAGCACGTCGGCCAGCCCCTCGGCAACGCGGGGCTGTGGCAGCGCGATATTCAGGTGCTGACGCTCTACCGCGGCACGACGGTGATTCCCAACCCGCGCAAGACCGAGATTCTCGAGGCGGGCGACCGCCTGCTCTGCTTCGGCAAGCTCGAGGAGATGCGCTCAATGATCCCGACGCGTCGCCGTCGGCCGCGCGTGCGCAAGCTGCCGAAGGATATCGGCTAACCCCCTGCATGTGGCAGGTGCGTCACCGAATGAAGGAGGTGGCGCAGGCAGTCGGCTGGTTCTCGGGAGCCTTGGCGGCATCCAATCGCTCGGTTCCTTCATTTGGTGAAGGCGCGGGCGCAAACTCGGGCGCCGCCAAAGTTCTACACTCGTAACATGCCGGAAACGCCCGATATCAAGCCACGTTCACGCACCGTCACCGACGGTATCGAGGCCATGACCAGCCGCGGCATGCTGCGCGCCGTTGGCATGGGCGACGCCGACTGGGAGAAGCCGCAGATCGGCATCGCGAGCTCGTGGAACGAGATCACCCCGTGCAACCTCTCGCTCGACCGCCTCGCGCAGGCGGCGAAGGAGGGCGTGCACGGCGGCGGCGGATACCCGCTGCAGTTCGGCACCGTCAGCGTCAGCGACGGCATCAGCATGGGCCACGAGGGCATGCACTTCTCGCTCGTGTCGCGCGAGGTCATCGCCGACTCCGTCGAGACGGTGATGATGGCCGAGCGCCTTGACGGTTCGGTGCTGCTCGCCGGCTGCGACAAGTCGATCCCCGGCATGCTCATGGCCGCGGCGCGACTCAACCTGTCATCCGTCTTCCTGTATGCCGGTTCGATCGCGCCGGGCTGGGTCAAGCTCAGCGATGGCACGGAGAAGGACATCACGATCATCGACTCCTTCGAGGCGGTCGGCGCGGTCAAGGCCGGCAAGATGAGCCTCGAAGACGCCAAGCGCATCGAGTGCGCCTTCGCCCCGGGCGAGGGTGCCTGCGGCGGCATGTACACCGCGAACACGATGTCGAGCGTCGCCGAAGCTCTCGGCATGGCACTGCCCGGCTCCGCGAGCCCCGCTGCTGCCGACCGCCGCCGCGACTACTACGCGCACCGCTCGGGCGAGGCCGTCGTCAACCTGCTGCGCTTGGGTATCACCAGCCGCGACATCCTCACCAAGAAGGCCTTCGAGAACGCGATCGCCGTCGGTATGGCTCTCGGCGGATCGACCAACATCATCCTGCACCTGCTCGCCATCGCCCACGAGGCCGAGGTAGAGCTGACCATCGACGACTTCAACCGCATCGGCGACAAGGTTCCCCACATCGGCGACCTCAAGCCCTTCGGCAAGTACGTCATGAACGACGTGGACCGCCACGGCGGCATCCCCGTGCTGATGAAGGCCCTTCTCGACGCGGGCCTCATGCACGGCGACGCTCTCACCGTCACTGGCAAGACCCTCGCTGAGAACCTTGCCGACCTCAACCCCGACGAGCTGGACGGCACCGTGCTGCGCAAGCTCGACAACCCGATCCACAAGACCGGCGGCCTGACCGTGCTCAAGGGCACCTTCGCCCCCGAGGGCGCGGTCGTCAAGACGGCCGGATTCGACGCCGAGACCTTCGAGGGCCCGGCCCGCGTTTTCGAGCGCGAGCGCGCCGCCCTCGACGCCCTCACCGAGGGAACGATCAAGGCCGGCGAGGTTGTCGTCATCCGCTACGAAGGCCCCAAGGGTGGTCCAGGCATGCGCGAGATGCTCGCTATCACCGCCGCCATCAAGGGTGCAGGCCTCGGCAAGGATGTACTACTCTTGACGGACGGCAGATTCTCAGGCGGCACAACCGGACTGTGTATCGGCCATATAGCTCCCGAAGCGGTGGACGCAGGTCCAATCGCATTCGTGCGCGATGGTGATCTAATAAGGGTCGATATCGCAGCTCGCTCGCTCGACCTACTTGTCGACCCCGCTGAGCTCGAAGCCCGCCGAAACGGCTGGGCTCCCCTTCCTCCGCGCTATACCCGCGGTGTTCTCGCCAAGTACTCGAAGCTCGTGCAGTCTGCGAGCACGGGTGCTGTCACGGGTTAGTCCCACTTTTTAAGGAATCACCAATGCCCACGGAATCCATTCCCGTGCCGACAGCGAAGGCGCGCGCCTCCAAGGAGCCCGAGATGCTCACTGGCTCCGGCGCGATCCTGCGCTCGCTCGAGCACCTCGGAATCAAGGATGTGTTCGGCCTTCCCGGCGGAGCCATCATCCCCTTCTACGACGAGCTCATGGCGTCGACCGCTATTCGCCACATCCTCGTACGCCACGAGCAGGGAGCCGGCCACGCGGCTGAAGGCTACTCTGCGACCGGCGGCCAGGTTGGCGTTTGCATCGCGACATCCGGCCCCGGTGCCACCAACCTTGTGACGGCGATCGCGGACGCATACATGGACTCCGTGCCGCTGCTCGCCATCACCGGCCAGGTCTTCAGCACCCTCATGGGAACGGATGCCTTCCAGGAGGTCGACATCGTGGGAATCACGATGCCGATCACCAAGCACTCCTTCCTCGTGACGGACCCGGCGGATGTGCCCGCGACCCTCGCTGCTGCGTACCAGATCGCGACGACCGGTCGCCCGGGCCCCGTGCTCGTCGACATCACCAAGGACGCCCAGCAGAAGTCGGCCCCGTTCATCTGGCCGCCCAAGGTCGACCTGCCCGGTTACCGCCCCGTCGTGAAGGCCCACGGCAAGCAGATTCTGGCCGCGGCCGAGCTGCTCGCGAAGGCAGAGCGCCCGGTGCTCTATGTGGGTGGCGGCGTGAACCGCGCCCACGCATCCGCCGAGCTTCTCGAGTTGGCGAACCTGACCGGCGCACCCGTGGTGACCACGCTGATGGCGCGTGGCGTCTTTCCCGACTCGCACACGCAGAACCTCGGCATGCCCGGCATGCACGGCACGGTTCCCGCCGTGCTCGCCCTGCAGGAGTCCGACCTCATCGTCAGCCTCGGCGCGCGCTTCGACGACCGGGTGACCGGAAAGCCGAGCGAGTTCGCCCCGTTGGCGAAGATCGTGCACGTCGACATCGACCCGGCGGAGATCGGCAAGATCCGCACCCCCGATGTCCCGATCGTCGGCGATGCCAAGGACGTCATCGTCGACTTGACTTCTGCCTTCGCAGACGCGGCGAAGGAGCACACGCCCGACATCGAGAACTGGTGGGTGCGTCTCAACACGCTGCGCGAGCAGTACCCCCTCGGCTACACGAAGCCCGATGACGGTCTGCTCTCACCGCAGTACGTGATTCAGCGCATCGGCGAGCTGACCGGTCCCGAGGGCATCTACGCTGCTGGCGTCGGACAGCACCAGATGTGGGCTGCCCAGTTCATCAAGTACGAGCGCCCCAACTCGTGGCTGAACTCGGGCGGTGCGGGCACCATGGGCTACGCGGTTCCCGCGGCCATGGGCGCCAAGGTCGCCGAGCCCGACCGGCCGGTGTGGGCGATCGACGGCGACGGCTGCTTCCAGATGACCAACCAGGAGCTCGCCACCTGCACGATCAACAACATCCCGATCAAGGTGGCGATCATCAACAACTCGTCGCTCGGCATGGTGCGCCAGTGGCAGACCCTGTTCTATGAGGGGCGCCACTCGTTCACCGATCTCAACACCGGGCACGACACGGTGATGATCCCCGACTTCGTCAAGCTGGCGGATGCCTACGGCTGCCTCGCAATCCGGGTCACCAAGGAAGAGGAGATCGACGCGGCTATTCAGCTCGCGCTCGACACGAACGACCGCCCCGTCGTCATCGATTTCGTGGTCAGCCGTGACGCCATGGTGTGGCCGATGGTGCCGCAGGGCGTCGGCAACTCGCAGGTGCAGTACGCCAAGGATCACGCCCCCGAGTGGGAAGAGGAGTAGACAATGAGCCACGTCCTTTCCCTGCTGGTCGAAGACCGCCCCGGCCTGCTCACGCGCGTTGCCGGTCTGTTCGCGCGGCGCGGCTTCAACATCGAGTCTCTTGCCGTTGGCAAGAGCGAGATCGAGGGCCTCAGCCGCATCACCGTTGTCGTCGATGTCGAAGAACTGCCCCTAGAGCAGGTGACCAAGCAGCTCAACAAGCTCGTCAACGTCATCAAGATCGTCGAGCTTGACAGCGCGCAGGCGGTCACCCGTGAGCACATGCTCATCAAGGTGCGCGTCGATAACACCACTCGCAGCCAGGTGCTCGAAGCGGCCTCGCTGTTCCGCGCCCAGATCGTTGACGTCGCAACGGATGCCCTCGTCATCGAGGCCACCGGCAACAGCGGCAAGATCCAGGCCCTGTTGCGCATTCTCGAGCCCTACGGCATCAAGGAGATCGCGCAGAGCGGCCTTCTCGCCATCGGCCGCGGATCCAAGAGCATCACCGAACGCGTTTACAAAAGCTAGTTTTCACACCTCAACAAGAAAGAAAGTCATGACCGAACTCTTCTACGACAACGACGCTGACCTCAGCATCATCCAGGCCAAGAAGGTAGCCATCGTCGGCTACGGCTCGCAGGGCCACGCCCACGCGCAGAACCTCCGCGACTCCGGTGTCGAGGTCGTCATCGCGCTCAAGGACGGCTCGCCGTCGACCGCCAAGGCACAGGAGGCGGGATTCCAGGTCAAGTCGGTCGCCGACGCCGCCGAGTGGGCCGACCTCATCATGATCCTCGCTCCCGACCAGCACCAGCGCGGCATCTTCGCCGACAGTATCAAGGACAAGCTGACCGCGGGCAAGACCCTCGCCTTCGCGCACGGCTTCAACATTCGCTTCGGCTACATCGCTGTTCCCGAGGGCGTCGACGTCATCCTCATCGCTCCGAAGGCCCCGGGCCACACCGTGCGCCGCGAGTTCGTTGCCGGCCGCGGAATCCCGGACATCATCGCCGTCGAGCAGGACGCCTCTGGCCAGGCCTGGGACGTCGCCCTCTCGTACGCGAAGGCCATCGGCGGAACCCGCGCCGGCGTCATCAAGACCACCTTCACCGAAGAGACCGAGACCGACCTGTTCGGCGAGCAGGCCGTGCTTTGCGGTGGCACCTCGCAGCTCGTTCAGTACGGCTTCGAGACCCTCGTCGAGGCGGGCTACCAGCCGCAGATCGCCTACTTCGAGGTGCTGCACGAGCTCAAGCTCATCGTCGACCTCATGTGGGAGGGCGGCATCGCCAAGCAGCGTTGGTCGGTCTCTGACACCGCTGAGTACGGCGACTACGTCTCGGGCCCCCGCGTCATCGACGCGTCGGTCAAGGAGAACATGAAGGCTGTTCTCGCCGACATCCAGTCCGGTGCATTCGCCAAGCGCTTCATCGACGACCAGGATGCTGGAGCGCCCGAGTTCCTCGAGCTGCGCGCCAAGGGTGCTGCCCACCCGATCGAGGCGACCGGCAAGGAGCTGCGTGCTCTCTTCGCCTGGAAGCAGACCGACGCGGACTACGTTGAGGGCAGCGCAGCGCGCTAACCCTGTTTCGTTGAACGGCCGTCCCTCGCGGGGCGGCCGTTTCGCGTTCCGGCTCTCTTTGAGTCGGGTCATATGACCAGTTCGGCACTATCGCGCTTGCAATTTGACCCGACTCAACGAGGCGCGGAGTAGGTTGGCAGCATGACGCAGATCACCTCGGCGGCCGAGCTCGAGAGCATCCTGGGGGAGCCGCTGGCGTCCACCCGCGAGAAGACGCGGCACGCCCTGCACGAACTCGACCGGCAGTGGCTCGCGGGGTCGCCGCTCGTGATGATTGCGACATCCGATGCCGAAGGCAACCACGATGTGTCGCCGAAGGGTGATCCAGCAGGGTTCACGAAGGTGATCGACGACACGACGATCGCGATTCCGGAGCGGCCGGGCAACCGGCGGGCAGACGGATTTCACAACATCCTGCAGAACCCCCACGTCGGCCTGATATTTCTCATTCCCGGTCGCGGCGACACCCTGCGCATCAACGGCCGTGCGCGCCTGCTGACGGATGCCCCTTATTTCGACGACATGATCGTGCGCGATCACCGGCCAGCCCTCGCCCTCGAGGTCGCGATCGACGAGGTCTTTTACCACTGCTCAAAGGCGTTTCTGCGCTCGAAGGCGTGGGATCCAGAGAGCTGGTCGGCCGAGGCCGCGCCGCGGCGCGCGGTGATCGCGCAGACCATCGAGCGGCCCGGCGAAGACCTCGCCGTGCTCGAGGAGTACTACGGCCCGTCGTATGCAGCCAAGATCTATGGGTAGGTGGCTCGTCGCGGCACTCGTCGCGGTCGCCCTCGCGGGCTGCTCACTTGTTGCTGCTCCCGAGCCGGGGCTGAGCGATTCGGAGCGCGAACTCTGGCAGCAGCAGCTGCGGCACAGCTACTGGTCGATCACCGGTTTGCCTGAGGATCAACGGCCACCCGATGTGCCGATGATCGAAGTGGCCGGGGAGGAGTGGTCCGCACGCTTCGTGGAGTGCATGAATGAGGCGGGCTACGACAACTACCAGGAGGAGAGCGGCGGGTACATGAGCTTCACGGTCGAGGGTCAAGACCCCGAGGCCGAATCGCTGTCGGTATACCTGTGCAGCACGAAGTACTGGACCGACAACGGCATCTACAACGTCTCGCAGATGAACTACCTCTACGACTACTACCAACAGCAACTCGTGCCCTGCCTAGAAGTGAATGATGCGCCCATCTGGGGCACACCGGATCGCGTGAAATTTATTCAGGACGGTGGATGGTGGCATCCGTACTTCAACTTCAAGAAGGCCGAGCAGGAGCGCATCTACGCCGACAGCTCGCTGCCGATCAAATGCCCGCCGATGCCACCCGGAATGGATGACCCTGGCTACTGGGCCTGGTGGACGCCGCCTGCGCCGCAATAGGCACACGCGGGATCATTGACACCTGCACTATCGATAGTTACAGTATCGATTATGAGGATGTCGGAGCTGAGCGAGCGCAGCGGCCTGCCGGTCGCGTCGATCAAGTACTACCAGCGGGAGGGCCTCGTGCCCTTCGGCGAGCACACGAGCGCTAACCAGTCGCAGTACGACGAGACGCACGTCGAGCGCCTGCGCCTTGTTCGGGCCCTCATCGAGGTGGGTGGGCTCAGCGTCGCGTCGGCCAAGGCCGTGCTCGGCGCGATGGATCGCACGGAGCTACCCCTCGACACCGTCTTCGGAATCGCGCAGCGGGCCGCATCCAAGTCCCTGCCCGCGGTCGAGGACGAGCCCAGCGCCCGTGCGACTCAGCGGATCACCGACCTGGTCAGTGAGCGCGGCTGGCGCGTCGGCGAGTACAACCCGGGTCGCACGATCGCCGCCCGCGTGCTCGAGACTTATGAGGCGCTCGGGCTCACCCACATTCTCGACACTCTGCCCGCCTACGCCGATGCGGCGGTGATCGTCGCCTCCGCCGACCTTGCCGCCGTTGGCGACGCGGCCCAGCGCGAGGCGATGACCGAGACCGTCGTCGTCGGCACCGTGCTCGGCGACGCCCTCTTCGCCGGCCTCCGCCGCATTGCGCAAGAACACATCAGTCACGCCCTCTACCCCGTGCCGAATGCGGCACCCGACACCGACTGCGAGAACACCGAATCATGAGAACCTGGCACCGCCCCCTGCTCGTTTCCGCCGCGATCATGCTCGGCCTCGCCGTCGTCGTGACCGTGCTGCTCTTCGTTGACCCGCGCGAGGTCACCGGCATGCCCCTGTGGGCGAAGCCGCTGAAGTTCGCGGTCTCGATTGCTATCTACTGCTTCACACTCGCCTGGCTGATCAGCCTGCTCACCGTCGCCAAGCGCCTCAGCTGGATCGCCGGCACCGTCGCCGCAGCCGGGGTCGTCGTCGAGATGGCGGTCATTCTCGGGTACGCCGCCGTCGGTGACACGAGCCACTTCAACGTGAGCACCCCGCTGCACACCGTGCTGTGGGGCGTGATGGCCGTGGGCATCTCTATCGTGTGGGTCATGACCCTGCTCGTGGGTGTTGCGCTCTTTCGCAGCACGCTGGGCGATCAGGCTCGGTCGGTTGCCATCCGCGCCGGTGTGATCCTTGCCCTTGTCGGCATGGCGCTCGCCTTCCTCATGAGCAGCCCGACAGCCCAGCAGTTGGATGACTTCCAGGGCATCGCGGGCGCCCACACCGTCGGCCTGCCCGACGGCGGTGCCGGCATTCCGATTCTCGGGTGGAGCACCGAGTCGGGCGACCTGCGCATTCCGCACTTCATTGGCATGCACGGCCTGCAGGCGCTGCCCATCGTCGTCATCGTGCTCGAGGCGCTCGCCCGCCGCTGGCCGCGCCTGCTCGACTCCGTGCGCCGCCTGCGGCTCGTGTGGATCGCCGCCGCCGTCTACGCGGCCGTCGTCGCCCTCGTCACCGTGCAGGCGCTCGCCGGCGAGTCGATCGCGCACCCGTCGGGCCTGACGCTGCTCGCAGGGTCGGCGATCGCTGTGCTCGCGGCAGGGGTCAGCGCGGCGGCGCTGCTCGCGCCGACGAAGGTCACCGCGGAATCTGCAGCCCTGCAACCCCGCTGAGGTCGAGCCAGGTGCGCTCCGGCCCGGTCACCACGGTGAGCAGCACCCCATCGCATGAGCAGCAGCGCACCACGTAGCCGTTCGGGTCGAGATAGACCATGGCGCGAGCGAGCACGCTGACATCGCCACAGTGCCTGCACTGCCCGGATGTCGTGGTCAGGTCGAAACGGAACAGCTCGCTGAGCGGCCCGGCCAGGGCATTGCCGTCGACGTGATCCATGGCTACTTGCCTCCGAACCGCTCGGTTTTGACGCTGACGGGATCGTGGCCGAGGGCGACGAGGTGCGTCGCAACCGTCTCAACGAAGCCGGTGGGACCGCAGACGAACACGGCCGGGGTGGCGCTCGCCGCGAATGTGACCCTAGCTAGCAGGTCTTGACTGACCCTGCCGGGGGGAGTGGGCCATCCGTCGGGAGTCTGTCGGGTGTAGGCCCAGGTGATCTCGACCAGCGGGCCCTCGAGCGCGCGCAGCTCGTCGGCGAAGAACGCGTCATCGGGGGAGCGCACCGAGTAGAGCAGCTTGACCGGCACGGATGACCCGCTCGCCGCGTGCGCGCGGATCATCGAGACGAGAGGCACCACCCCGCTGCCGCCGCCGATGAGCTGCAGGGGCTGCTCTTGCGTCGGCTTCCAGACGAACCAGCCGCCGAGGGGACCGCGAAACTCGACTTGGTCGCCCACCTGCAGATCGTCGACGAGGTAGGGCGACACCTCGCCATCCGGCAGCTTGTCGACGGCGAGCTCGACCCGCTCAGAGTCGTTGGCCGACGCGATGGAGTAGGAGCGCACGGCCTGGTAGCCGTCGGGGGCGCTGAGGCGCACATCCACGTGCTGGCCGGCGAGGTTGCCCGTCCAGCCGGGCACGTCGAACACGATGCTGCGGCCGGTGGGGGTCTCGGTATTCGTCGACACGACCGTGCCGACGTGCCACGCGCTTACCAATACCGCTGCTCAGCCCAGGGCTCGCCGTACATGTGGTAGCCGTTCTGTTCCCAGAAGCCGGGCTCGTCGTTGTCGTTCATGATGAGGCCGCGGATCCACTTCGCCGACTTCCAGAAGTAGAGGTGCGGCACCAGCAGCCGGGCAGGGCCGCCGTGCTCTGGATCGAGCGGCTCGCCCTCGAACTCGCTGACGATCCACGCCTTGCCGTCGAGCAGATCCTCGAGGGGCACGTTGGTGGTGTAGCCGCCATAGCTGTACTCCATGACGAACTCGCGCTCCGTCTCGACGTGCTCGAAGATCGCGTCGAGCGGCACGCCGCGCCAGCTGGTGCCGAGCTTCGACCAGCGGGTCACGCAGTGGATGTCGGTGTGCACGTCTTCGACCCCGAGGTCGTGCAGCTCGTCCCAGTTCCACTTCGTCGGGCCGTTCTCGGTCTGCACCGTGAAGGTCCAGTCGGCGATGTCGAGCTCTGGAGTGGGGCCGGCACTGAGCACCGGGAAGTCTTCGGTGAGGTACTGACCCGGAGGCAGCTCTGGGTTGTGCTCACGACTGCGTCCTGCGAATCCGCGCGAGATGATGGCCATGATTCAGCGTACCGGTGGGGTGGGCCCCGTCAACCGGCAGATGCGACGGAACCGGCAAGCTGCACGGTACCTGCGGCGAAGCGGTCGAGCACGACGTCGACCAGTTCGCGCGGTGCAGACTCGTGCGCAGCGAGCAGAGGAGCCGTGGTGACGTCGCCCCCTGCGGCGACGGCGAGGTCGTGGAAGTAGCCGGGGGCAAGCAGGTAGCTGCTGACGACCACGCGGCGCCCCGAGCTGCCAGCCGTGCGCACGGCCTCATCGAGGCGGGGTTCAGCGGCCGAGAGGTAGCCGAGAGTGACGGGTCGAGACAGCACCGCGGCGAGCTGCGCGGCGACCACCTCGCAGTCGACCACGGCGCGGCGATCGCTCGAGCCCGCGACGGCGAGCACGAGCTCGTCATCGGGCAGCAGCCCCGCCTCGGTGAGGCGGCGCACGAGCAGTGTGGTGAGTCGCTCGTCAGGCCCGAGTGCTCCGGTCAGTGTCGAGACACGATCGCTCTGCGCGGCGACCGCACGCCGCAGGTCGACGTGCACGTGGTAGCCGGCGGAAAGCAGCAGGGGAACCGCGACGACCGGATGCGCGGCAGCCACCGACGCGAAGGTCGCCTCGATGTCGGGCTGCTGCACATCAACGAAGCCGAGCCGCGTCTCACGCGCGGGCAGCGCTGCGGCGACCTCCGCCATGAGCGCGGCGACCAACTGCTGACCGAGTGGTGACGACGTGCCGTGGGCGAAGCCGGCGAGAACCGGGTCAGACATCGATGCGGTATCCGCGCTTGATCACCGTCGTCACGAGCCCCGCGACCGGCAGCGACTGGCGCAGTCGGCTGATGGCGACGTCGACAGCGTGATCGTCTTGCATCTCGGGAAGGGAGGCCGTGAGCTCAGCCCGCGACAGCACGGAGCCCCGGGCGGCCAGCAGAATACGAAACAGCGTGAGGGATGTCGGGGCAAGACTCGCACGCCGGTCACCGAGCACGACCACGCGGCCCCGCAGCTCGACCTCGCCGTGCCTCGTGGCAAGCCGCACGATGCGGTGGTCTTCGAGGTGCTCGCACACCATGCGGATCAAGGCGCCCATGCGGTAGCGGTCAGGCTGAATGGGCTCGATGCCGGCGAGCCGCAGGGGTGCAGCGGTGACCGGGCCGACCGCCGCCGCGACGACCGTTTCGGTGAAGGCGTCGAGCAGGGCATCCAGTTTTCCGGCTCCGTCGGCCGCGTTGAACAGCGCGTCGACGGCCGGGGCGCTCGTGAAGGTGACCGCGTCAACCGACCCGGTGCAGATCGCGTCGACGAGGCGCAACACGCGGCTGGAGTCCTCTGGCATGAGCCAGCGGTAGGGCTCAACCGTCAGCACCGTGGCTCCCGCAGCCCGAAGGCGGTCGAGCTGCGTTCCATCGGTGAAGCCGTGCAGCTGCACGGCGATCGTCGCACCGCGTGCCCCCTCAGAGAGCACCCGGTCGACGAGGGACTTCGTGGTCTCCTCGTCGCTCATACCCGAGTCGTCGAGGCCTCCGGCGCGCACCGCGCCACGGGCCTTGGGGCCGCGCACGAGAATGCGGGTCTGCTCCAGGGTCTCGGTGATGGCGTGGCCGAGGCCGGCGGCATCCGCTGCTTCAAACCACCGACGGATGCCGTACGAGGTCGTCGCCAGCAGCACGTCGGGTTTCGCAGCGATGATCGCCGCAGTATCGGCCGTCAGCTTCGCGTCGCTCTCGGTTGCCGCGATGCGGATCGCGGGCGCGTGCAGCACCTCGGCGCCGCGGCGCTCGAAGGCCGCGATGAGGTCTTCGGAGCGCCGATCGGAGGTCACACCGATGCGAAAGCCGTCAAGCTGGTCAGCACGGAACCCGGGGAGGTTGGTCTCGGATCCGGTGTCAGCCACAGTCAACGATCCCACGAGTCATCCCGCAGCGTGCGCAGAGGTTTCGGCGAGCTCGGCCAGATCGATGGCCGCGTGCCCCGATAGGGCGACGACCTCGCCAATCACGAGCACCGCGGGGGACTGCGCACCAACGGCGGTGGCCACCGGCACGATGGTGTCGATGTCGGCGATGGTGGTGCGCTGGTTAGTTGAGAAGCCGCGCTCGATGATGGCGATCGGCATTCCCGGTGCCATGCCGTGGCGGGCGAGACCCGCGGCGAGGTGCGGAAGGTTCGACACCCCCATGAGCACGACGATGGTGCCGCCGAGTCCGGCGAGGTGGGCGAGTTCGCGCTCCTCGAGGGGGGCGTGCCCAGAGACGATCGTCACGAGGTGGCTGACGTTGCGATGTGTCACAGGAATGCCCACGGCACCCGGAACCGCGATCGCGCTGGTAACCCCGGGGATGACAACGACCGGCACCCCCGCTTCGCGGCACGCGATGACCTCCTCGCCACCGCGACCGAAGACAAAGGGATCGCCGCCCTTGAGGCGAACAACGTTCTGGCCGTCGAGGGCGCTGGCAACGAGCATCCGCTCGATCTGGTCTTGGGGCACGGCGTGGTGACCTGGCTTCTTGCCAACGTCGACGAGTTCAGCTCCGGGTGCCCAGCGGTCGAGCTGGCCGTGGGGGGCGAGCCGGTCGTAGTAGACGACGTCGGCCTCGCGCAGCGCGGCCTTGCCGGCGAGGGTGAAGAGGCCCTCGTCGCCGGGTCCTCCACCGATGAGGGTGACGCGGCCGATCTCGGCCGCGGCGGTGGCGGGCTCGCGGCTCAGCCAGGTGCGACGTGCGGTGCAGGCGGCGGTGAGCAGGGCATCCGCCTTCTTGTCGATATCAACCGCGACCACGAGGTCGACGGCCGAGACGATGTCGGCCCACTCTCCGGCGTTGGTCGGGTAGTCGACGACCTGTAGCCGACCGCTCTTCGATGCTGGCGTTGGCGAGGCGAGGTAGACGGTGGCCTCTGCGGCGAGGTAGCGGGCGATTGCGCGGCGCGACTCGTGAAAGCGGCCGACGATGAGAACGCGGCGCGAGCGCAGGTCGAGGTCGAGTTCCACGGCTATTCCTCGTCTCGCGGTCGCATCGGGATTGTCATGCCAGCGAGCATGACCGTGCGCTCATCCGCGGTGGCGGGGCGAGGCTGCTCGCGCTCCATCACCTGCACGATGCCGGGGTCGGGCGTGCTCGGCGCGTTGACGAAGGAGCGGAAGCGGCGAAGGCGCTCCGGGTCTTTGAGGGTCGCGGCCCATTCGTCCTCGTAGTTGCCGATGTGCTGAGCCATGGCGAGCTCGAGCTCGTCGGCGATGCCGAGGCTGTCGTTGACCACGACGTCGCGCACGTGCTCGAGGCCGCCCTCGAGATCCTCCTGCCAGCGCGCCGTGCGCTGCAGACGGTCGCCGGTGCGGATGTAGTACATCAGATAGCGGTCGATGTACTTGATCAGGGTCTCGTCGTCGAGATCCTGGGCGAGCAGCTGGGCGTGCGCCGGCTGGAAACCGCCGTTGCCGCCGACGTACATGTTCCAGCCCTGCTCGGTGGCGATGACGCCGACATCCTTGCCACGAGCCTCGGCGCACTCGCGAGCGCAGCCAGAGACGCCGAGCTTGAATTTGTGCGGTGCCCGCAGACCGCGGTAGCGCAGCTCGAGGTTGATGGCCATGGCCACCGAGTCCTGCACTCCGAAGCGGCACCAGGTCGAGCCGACGCACGACTTCACTGTGCGCAGCGACTTGCCGTAGGCCTGACCGGACTCGAAGCCGGCCTCGACGAGAATCTTCCAGATTTCAGGCAGTTGCTCGAGTCGCGCACCGAACATGTCGATGCGCTGGCCGCCGGTGATCTTCGTGTATAGCCCGTAGTCGGTAGCAACCTGAGCGATGACCGCCAGCTTCTGCGGGGTGATCTCACCCCCGGGAATGCGGGGCACGACCGAGTAGGTGCCATCCTTCTGCATGTTGGCCAGTGCGCGGTCGTTGGTGTCTTGCAGTGCGCCGCGGCCACCATCGAGAATGTACGACCCGGTCTGGGTGGCGAGCAGAGAGGCAATGACCGGCTTGCAGATGTCGCAGCCGAGTCCGGTGCCGAAGCGATCCATGATCTGCTCGAACGAGGTGAGCTGCAAAATGCGCACCGACTCGAACAGCTCGCTGCGGCTGAGTTCGATGTGCTCGCACAGCGCCTTCGAGACCTCGACGCCCGCCTTGGTGAGCTCCATCTCGAGCAGCTTCTTGACGAGGGGAACGCACGACCCGCACTGGGTTCCGGCGCGGGTGCAGGCCTTGAGGGCGCCGAGCTCTGTGCAGGCAGGGTCGTGGTCGCCGCGAATGGCAGAGCGCACGTCGCCGACAGAGACGTTGTTGCACGAGCAGAGCTGCACGTCATCCGGCAGCTCGCTGGCCGGAGCCTCGCCGCCCGCCGCCGAGAGGTAGGCGCCCGGTTCGGCGGGCAGCTCGCGGCCGAGCAGCGGCCGCAGTGAGAGGTAGGGCGAGGCGTCGCCAACGAAGATGCCGCCGAGCAGGGTCTTGGCATCGTTCGAGACGACGATCTTCTGGTACAGACCGCGGGCGGGGTCGGCGTAGACAACTTCAAGCGCGTGCTCGGATGCCCCGAGGGCATCCCCAAAGCTCGCCACCTCGACGCCAGAGAGCTTCAACTTCGTGGCATCGTCGATGCCGGGGAACACGGCCTCGCCGCCGTGCAGGCGGTCGGCCACGACCTCGGCCATGGCGTTGGCCGGCGCGACGAGTCCGACGCAGACACCGTCGACGCTCGCGACCTCGCCAATGGCCCAGATGCCCTCGATGCTGGTCGAGCAGTCGTCGCCGATGGCGATTCCGCCCCGCGGACCGAGCTCGAGGCCGGCCGCGCGAGCCAGCTCGTCGCGCGGTGTGATGCCGATCGAGAAGACGACGAGGTCGGCGTCGAGCCGATCGCCGTTGGTGAGGGTGACGCCGACGACGGTGCCGGACTCGGCGTGAATCTCGGTGGGGCGGTTGCCGAGCGCGAGCGTGACACCTTGCGCCTGGATCAGGCGACCGAGTGCCTGACCAGCGCCCTCGTCGAGCTGCGCCGACATGAGCCAGCGGCCGGAGTGCACGATGGTCGACTCGCCGCCTAGGCGCTGCAGGCCGCCAGCGGCCTCGAGGCCGAGCAAGCCGCCTCCGACGACGATGACCCGCGGCGCGCGGCCGAGCGTCTCGCGCAGCACTGCGACCTGATCGACCAGGTAGTCAACGTCTTCGATGGTGCGGTAGACGACGCCGTGCTCTGCGCCGGCGATCGGGGGGACGGTAGCCCACGAGCCGGTAGCGAAGACGAGGTCGTCGTAGCCGAGTTCGGTGTCGGTGCCGATGGTGACGGTTCGGGCATCCGTGTTGATGCTGGTGACGGGTGCTCCGCCGAGGTAGCGCACCGCGCCGGCATCCCACATGGCGCGGTCGCCCAGGGTGAGGTCCTCTGAGTCGACGAGGCGGCGCGAGAGGGCGACGCGGTCGTATGGAAGGTGCGTCTCGTCACCGATGACGGTGACCTCGATGGAACCGGTGGCGCGGGCGTGCATCGCCTCGGCAAAGCGGTGTGCCGCTGGGCCGCCGCCAATGACGACGACGTGTCGGGGTGTATCTCCGCCGGACTCGGCGGTCGCGCGGGCCGCGAGTTCCATAAGACGGCGCCTCCAGTGGTAGTCGTTGGCTGTGAGCCTAGAAGCGGGGCGTTTCTCTGCCGTTGCGCCGACGTAACAAACTGTGACCAGATCCTCACGGCTGCCCGCCGGCGCTGTGAGGTCTTTGTTACGCGATCGTCACGCCGCGGGTCAGGCGCTGAAATCCCGGCTTTCTACCCTGAGGCCATGACCCAGCTGCTGACCGTTGCCGATGTGTGTGCTTTTGCCGAGCTGGAGCCGCTCTGGGGTGAGGCCGCTCTCGTCGATGGCCACCAGCTCGCGCTCTTCCTTCTTCCCGACGGCAGTCTCTATGCCGTCTCTAACCAAGACCCGGCCACGGGAGCGTTCGTGATGTCCCGCGGAATCGTCGGATCCCGCGGCTCGCATCACACCATCGCCTCGCCGCTGCATAAAGAGGTCTACAACCTCGACACGGGGGAGTGCTTCACGACACCGACCCTGCACCTGCCCACCTTCGACGTCAGCGTCGTCGACGGACGCGTGCTCGTCGCCAGCGAGCGCCGCGTGACGGGCGTGTAACAGAGACCTATCACTGCCTCGAGCGGGCCGTGAGAAACAGGTGACCGAACGGTAACCGCGGCTGTCGCCGCCGGAAACAACCGGTCACTAGCTTCGCAGCAACAGTCCGCTCGCATCCATCTTGGGAGAACGCAATGACACTGATCACAGAAATCGAGGACACCGAGGCGAAGACCGCCACGGCACCCGCTTCGCTGCCTATCGTCACCTCGCCCGGCCGCTACATCGAGAACTGGGATCCAGAGAACGTCGCCCAGTGGGAAGGTGGCGGCAAGGCGATCGCCTCCCGCAACCTGCGCTGGTCGGTCTTCGCTGAGTTTCTCGGCTTCATCGTCTGGCAGCTCTGGGGCATCGTGGTGGTGCAGCTGCCGGCCGCCGGATTCACCTTCGACATCGGCCAGACCTTCTGGCTCATCTCGATGCCAGCCCTGGTCGGTGCGACCCTGCGTTTTCCGTACACCTTCCTCGTACCGAAGATCGGAGGCCGCAACTGGACCATCATCTCGGCTGCCCTGCTGCTGATTCCGGCCATCGCCCTCGGCTTCGCTGTTGGCAACCCTGAGACCCCGTTCGGCGTCATGCTGTTCGTTGCCGCGCTTGCCGGCTTCGGCGGCGGCAACTTCGCCAGCTCGATGTCGAACATCAACTACTTCTTTCCGCAGCGCGAGAAAGGCCTCGCCCTCGGGCTCAACGCGGCCGGCGGCAACCTCGGTGTCTCGGTCGCCCAGATCGTCGTGCCGATCGTGGTCACCCTCGGCGTCGCTGGCACCCTCAACCTCCCGCTCGCCGGGTGGATCTGGGTGCCGCTCATCATCGTCGCGATCGTCGGTGCATACCGCAACATGGACAACATCCGCAGCGCCAAGGCCGACTTCGCCGCCTCCGCTGCCGCCCTTCGTGAGCCGCACCTGTGGATCATGTCGATCCTCTACATCGGCACCTTCGGCTCGTTCATCGGCTTCGCCGGCGTATTTCCGAAGCTCATCCAGACGCAGTTTCCCGAGTTCTCGAGCTTCCAGGTCGGGGCGGCTGGGGTGTCCCTCGCCTTCCTCGGGGCGCTGGTCGGGTCGGTTGCGCGCCCCTTCGGCGGCAAGCTCGCCGACCGCTTCGGCGGCGCGAAAATCACCTTCCTCGCCTTTGCCGTTATGGCGCTCGGGGCATCCGCCGTTGTGCTCACCCTTCCGCTGGGCAACTTCTGGATCTTCCTGCTCACCTTCATGGTGATCTTCGTGGCGACCGGCATCGGCAACGGGGCGACCTACCGCATGATCCCGAGCATCTTCGCGGCCCGCAGCGGCGTGAAGAACGCGCACAGCGAGTCGGGGGATGTCGGAACGCAGCGCAAGACTGCGGCATCCATCGGCATCATCGCCGCCATCGGTGCCTACGGTGGATTCATCATCCCCCAGGTGCTCGGCGGCTCCCTCGCCCAGACCGGCAGCTACGCCACCGCGATCTACGGCTTCATCGCTGCCTACCTCGTTCTCATGGCGATCACCGCCTTCTTCTACCTGCGCAAGGGATCCTCCCTGGCCGGCCACCGCATCTAGGGAATCGAACGCATGACTGAGGGCACGGTGAGGGCGGCGGCAACGCACTGCCCTTACTGTGCCCTGCAGTGCGCCATGACCGTCTCGACCGGCTCGACCATCGCTGTCGAGATCGCGGGCCGCGACTTTCCCACCAACCGCGGCGGCCTGTGCAAGAAAGGCTGGACAGCCGCCGAGCTCATCGCCTCGCCAGAGCGCATTGCCGAGCCGATGGTGCGCGAGGCGAACGGCGACTTCCGCGCCGCGAGCTGGGAGGAGGCCCTCGACCTGGTTGCCGCTCGGCTGATCTCGCTGCGAGCCACCCACGGGCCGGATTCCGTCGGCGTCTTCGGCGGTGGTGGCCTCACTAACGAGAAGGCCTACCAACTCGGCAAATTCACCCGCGTCGCACTCGGTTCGTCGCGCATCGACTACAACGGGCGCTTCTGCATGGCGTCCGCGGCGGCGGCGGGCAACCGGGCCTTCGGGATTGACCGCGGGCTGCCGTTTCCGGTGACGGCTCTCGATGATGCCCGTACGATCCTGCTGCTCGGATCCAACGTCGCCGAGACGATGCCGCCCTTCATCGGCCACCTCGAAGGGGCGCGTGCGGCCGGCGGCCTGATTGTCGTCGATCCGCGCCGCTCGTCGACCGCGCGGCTCACCGCTGACGGCGCCGGCATGCACGTGCAGCCGACGCCTGGCAGCGACCTCGCCCTGCTGCTGGGTCTCACCCACATCGTCATCGCAGAGAAGCTCATCGACACCGACTACATCGCTGAGCGCACCACCGGCTTCGACGACCTGCGGCGCAGCGTCAGTCAGTGGTGGCCAGAGCGCGTGCAAGAGCGCACGGGGGTGCCGGCGTGGCAGCTGCGCGAGCTGGCGCGGCGACTCGCCTCGGGGGGTGGCACCTACATCCTCACCGGTCGCGGCGTCGAGCAGCACGTCGACGGCACTGACACGGCGACCGCCGCGATCAACCTCGCCCTCGTGCTCGGACTGGTCGGCACGTCGCACTCCGGCTACGGCACCCTCACCGGCCAGGGCAACGGCCAGGGTGGCCGAGAGCACGGGCAGAAGGCCGACCAGCTGCCGGGCTACCGAAAGATCACCGACCCGGCGGCGCGCGAGCACGTGGCCGCGGTCTGGGGTGTTGCGGCGAGCTCGCTACCGGGCGAGGGAATCCCTGCGGTGCAGCTGCTGACCACCCTCGGTCAGCCGGGCGGAGTGCGAGCGCTGCTTGTGCACGGCTCGAACGTCGTCGTCTCTGCCCCGAACGCCGACGTGGTGCGCCGCGGGCTCGAGGCCCTCGACTTTCTCGTCGTCTGCGACTTCTTCTTCTCAGAGACAGCGCGATTCGCGGATGTCGTTCTGCCGGTCACCCAATGGGCTGAGGAGGAGGGCACCATGACCTCTCTCGAGGGCCGGGTCATCCGTCGCCGCAAGGCCATCGACCCGCCGGCCGGGGTGCGCAGCGAGCTTTGGATCTTCGCCGAGTTGGCCCGGCGGCTCGCATCACCCTCCACCTTCAGCACCGACCCAGCCGAGGTGTTCGACGAGCTGGCCCGGGCATCCCAGGGTGGCATCGCCGACTACTCGGGGCTCAGCCACGCGCTGCTCGACACGGGAGTCGAGGCGCACTGGCCCTACCCCGTTGGCTCAGTGGGAACGCCCCGGCTGTTCACCGACCGCTTCGGGCACGCCGACGGCCGGGCGCGCATTGTCGCTGTGACCTCGCGAACGGATGACGCACCCGCCCACCGCGACGGCGTGCTCACCCTCATCACCGGGCGCCTTCTCGAGCACTACCAGTCGGGCGCGCAGACCCGACGGGTGCCAGAGTTGCTGGCCGCCCAGCCGCAGGTGAGAGCGCAGCTGCATCCCGCGACTGCCGCCCAGCTCGGCATCGCCGACGGCGCCCTCATCGAGCTGTCGAGTCCGCGCGGGGTGGTGCGTTGCGCTGCGCAGCTGTCCGCCGACATCCGTCACGACACCGTCTTTCTGCCGTTCCACTTCGCCGGCGAGCAGCGCGCCAACTCGCTCACCGATCACGCGACCGACCCGATCTCGGGCATGCCGGAATTCAAGCGCACCATCGTGCAGGTGCGCGCACTCGTCGAGGGGGCAATCCATGCCTGAGCGCATCGTGCTTGTCGGCTTCGGGCCGGTGGGTGCCCGCTTCGCCGAGGAGCTGCTGCCCGCGGTGCGATCGGGTCTCGTCGCGCTCACCATCGTCGGTGCGGAGGCAGAGCATGCCTACAACCGCGTGTTGCTCGCCGACTACGCGGTCGGCAGCACCGATCGAGAGGCCCTCGATATGACCGACACGGCGGCGCTTGTCGGGGGCGGCGTGCGAATCCTCACCGACACGACCGTGATGACGCTCAACCGCACGACCAACACCGTCTCGCTTAGCACCGGGGAGCGCCTGCCATACGACCGGGTGGTTCTCGCGACCGGCGCCCGCGCGAACATTCCTACCCTCGACGGCGTGAAGAGGCTGCGCCGCGATCGGATGCGACCCCCCGAGGCCGCCGCCACCCTCGACACCGCAGACGCCCGCCTTCCCTCGGGCGTCACCGCCCTGCGCGACCTCGACGATGCCCGCCGGGTGCTCGACGCGGTGCACGCCGGACGCCGCATCATCGTGCTCGGCGCCGGCGTGCTCGGCATGGAACTCGCCCTCGCCGCGGCGCAGGCCGGAGCAGAGACCGCCGTGGTCTATCACAGCGAGTCGCCGATGGACCGCAATCTCGACGCCGGCGGTGGGGCGATGCTCGCCCGCGCCGCCCGCCGGGCTGGCGTCACCATGATCAACCACTCCCGCGCCGAGAGCGTCGTCTGCCACGTCGACGAGCGGGGCGAGAACCACTTCGATGCTCTCGTCTGCGCCGACGGCAAGGTAATCAACGGCGATCTGCTCGTGCTCTCATGCGGGGTCGGGGCGCGGGTCGAGCTGGCCTACCTCGCCGGCCTCGAGGTCTCGGGCGGGGTGCTCGTCGACGAGCAACTGCGCAGCTGGACTGACGATGACATCTACGCGATCGGCGACTGCGCTCACGTCGCGGCGCGGTCGGCAGACGGCGCGCTACCCGACGGCGGCCCGACCGGGCTTATCGGCCCGGGCTGGCGGCAGGCCGATTGGCTGGCCGCGCGGTTCATAGCCGAGATCACCGCGGGGCACTCGAGCGAGGCATCCGGCTTTGTTGACCGTGGTGCGAGCATCGTCATGCTCAAGGCGGAGGGCGTCGATGTTGTCGCCGCTGGCACGGTAAAGCGAGACATCTGGGATGTCGATCTCGACGAGTCGCGTGACCACGCGGCCAGCTGTGCGAGCGCGGCCGTGCAGGTGGCGCAGTGGGCCGACCCGGAGCACGGTCGCTACGTGAAGATGGTGTCGCGGGCGGGAATCCTTGAGGGATTCGTTGCCGTCGGCATGCCGCGCACGGCCGCGGAGCTCACCCTGCTCTTTGAGCGGGGCAGCGAGCTGCCAGCCGATCGTTCGGTGCTGCTGCGCTTCGACGGACCGGACTACGTGCCATCGGCCGCTGGCGACGCCTTTGCCCTCGATGCGACTGTCTGCTGGTGCAACGGTGTAACGGTCGGCTCGATCGCCGAGGCCGCCGACGCGGGCGAGCGCACCATCGCCTGTGTGAGTGCTGCGACACGCGCGGGCACCGGCTGCGGCGGCTGCAAGGGACGCATTGCTGACGTGCTCGACCACTTCGCCGAGCCAGCCCCGCAAGACGCCTAACTCACCAGGGCAGCGGCAGAATCTCGACGCGGTCGCCGGCTAGGGCGCCACCGGGCGGGATGATCGCGAGCGCATCCGCCTCGGCGAGCCCGCGCAGCATGCCCGCGCCCTGGTGTGCCGTTGGCACGCCGAGAGCGACCGGCACGACGCGGGTGGATGGGGCGCCGAGCACGCGCTCGACGAGAGTGATCTCGGCGAGGGGAGCCAGCGGCCGCCCGAGCATCCCGTCGACGAGCGCCCCACCGATCGCGACCAGACCCACGTAGGCAGCGAGCGGATTGCCCGGAAGGCAGAGCACGAGGGTGCCGCCGAGCCGCGCGAGTAGTAGGGGGTGGCCCGGCCGCATCCGCACGCCGTCGAGCAGCACCTCCGCGCCGAGGGCGGCGAGGCTTGCGCGCACGTGGTCGGCCGCGCCGCGGGCGCTGCCGCCGGTGGTCACGAGCAGGCCGGCCGGGGCAGCGGCGAGAGCCGCCGTAGTGTCGGCGAGCGAGTCTCCCACTCGCGCGAGAATAGGCGGCTGCGTTCCCAACGCGTCGAGCACCGCGGGCAGCGAGGGGCTGAACACGTCGCGCACCCGCCCGGGCACGGGGTGCCCACTGGCGATGACCTCGTCGCCGAGCACGAGCAGCTGCGCGGTCACCGCGGCCACGACGTCGACTCGGTCATAGCCCGCGGCGGCCGCGAGGGCCACGCGCGGCGAGGTCAGCCGGGCACCCTGGGCGACGAGAACCTCGCCCGCGGCGGACTCCTCGCCGGCCTCGCGGATGTGGCGGCCAGCATCCGCCATGGTCTCGTGCAACAGCCCATCGCGCAGCTCGCCGCGCTCCGAACGGATGACGCGCGCGGCTCCCGGCGGCAGCGGTGCCCCGGTCGAGATCGGCCTGGCCGCACCGGGTGCGAGGCGCTGCGGGGGGATGTCGTCGCCGGCGGCGATGGGGGAGCCCGGCATCCATGGTCCGTCGCCGGCAACCGCCCAGCCGTCCATCGCCGAGGCATCGAACCCGGGCAGGGGAGCCGTGGCGGTCACGGCGGTGGCGAGCGTGCGGCCCACCGCGTGGGCGAGGCTCACCGACTCGGGCGCCCTGGGGGCGGCGAGCCCCGCGGCGTGGGCGAGCTGCCGGGCGGCCGAGAATTCGGTCACGGGGTGCTGCGCGCCGCCGCGAGCGCAGAGGCTACGGCGGCGAGTTCTGCGGCGGTTCCCCTGCCGAGGCCGACGGCGTAGCCGACGAGGAATGTGGTCAGCGGGGCGGCTGGTCGCGCGACACCGTGGGCGGCATCCCGCGCGAGGTCGAGGATGAGCGGAATGTCGGCAATCTCTGCGCTGTCGAGGCCGAGAGCCTCGGCCAGTTCGGCCGCCCAGGTGTCAAGCTCAGTGAGTTCGCTCATGCAGCAAGGCTAGCCAGCGTGAGCCGGGGTGCGAAGTTCGATGCCGTTCTCAATCGCGTCGATGGGGGTGTCGACGTCGGCGCACAGGTCGTCGGGCACCGTAAGCTCGCGCAGTCGCAGCGCTCCAGTGATGCTGCGCATGGCGGCATTCGTTGTGCCCGCGAAGGCTACGGCTTCGCGCAGCGCATCCGTGCGGTAGATGCCGAGCAGCTGCTGGCGGGTGCCAGTGGAGTCGACGGCAATGACGCCGTCGTTCTCGTCGTCGAGTGCTGCCCATAGCAGCGCGACGGCCCCGGCAACGCGGGGCATGTCCGCGGCAATGACGACCGTGTGCTGCAGGGTGCTCTGCCGCAGGTTGGTCAGGCCGGCAGCGAGTGCCGCGGCCGGACCGCCCCAGCGGGGCTCCTCCGCGGTGTGACTGAGTCCCGCGGCCGGTTCCAGGTCGATGCCGAATCCCACGACAGCAACCTGGGTGGCCTCGCGCACCGCGTCGAGCGCGCACTGCAGCAGCGTGCGCCCGTTGAAGACGAGCGCCGTCTTGTCGATGCCGCCGAGCCGCGTCGCGCGGCCGCCGGCGATGATGATCGCGTCGAACTCTGGCATGCCTCGAGGCTAGGCCGGGGCCGTTGCCGTGCCGTTGCGGAGTCGTTAACGCGTGTGTCGCCGATCTCACCATGGGCGCATGTCGTTGAGAGCTTCGGCGTGACGCGTAGGCTCGGTACATGACGCGACTCGAACTCGGAATCCCCGGGGTTCGTCGCGATCCAGCGCGGATGCCGCCCACCGACGGCAGGCCAGCCCACCCCGGTCTCATCGACAGCTACGGTCGCGTCGCCCGCGACCTGCGGGTGAGTGTCACCGAGAAGTGCTCGCTGCGCTGCACCTACTGCATGCCAGAGGCGGGGCTTCCGGCGATTGCGCGCAACGACCTGCTGACGGCTGTCGAGATTGCGCGCCTGGTTGGCATTGCGGTGCGCGACCTTGGTGTGCACGACATCCGCTTCACCGGTGGGGAGCCGCTCATGCGCGCCGACCTCGCCGAGATCATCGGCCTGTCAAGCGCCGTAGCGGGCACCTCAAGCATCAGCATGACGACCAACGCGATCGGCCTCGACAAGCGCATCGACGAGCTCGTCGCTGCCGGGCTCACGCGGGTGAACATCTCGCTGGACACCGTCGACCGCGACCATTTCGCCCGCCTCACCCGCCGCGACCGGCTGCCATCGGTCTTCGCTGGAATCGAGGCCGCGAAGCGCGCCGGGCTCACCCCACTCAAGATCAACGCCGTGCTCATGCGCGACACCCTGGCAGGCGCAGCCGACCTGGTCGAGTGGTCGCTCGCCAACGGCGTGCGCCTGCGCTTCATCGAGCAGATGCCCCTCGACGCCGACGAGCAGTGGGCGCGCGACAACATGGTGCCCGCGCAGGAGCTCATCGACGTACTAAGCGAGCGCTTTACCCTGACGCAGCCGCACCGGCTCGACCCGAGCGACCCCTCCGAGGAGTGGATCGTCGACGGCGGCCCCGCGACCGTCGGCATCATCGCGTCGGTAACCCGTAGCTTCTGCAGCGCCTGCGACCGCACCCGCGTCACCGCGGAGGGCACCGTGCGCAGCTGCCTCTTCGGCGACGACGAGACCGACCTGCGGGCGCTGCTGCGCAACGGGTCGTCCGATGAGGTCATTGCCGAGTGGTGGCGCGCCGCCATGTGGGGCAAGCAGGCCGGGCACGGCATGGAGCGCGCGGACTTCGTTCGCCCCCTTCGAAGCATGGGCGCCATCGGTGGCTGAGGTGAGATACTTCGCCGCTGCGGCCGAGGCCGCCGGGGTTGAGGAAGAGCATCTCGACGCGAGCACTGTGGGGGAGCTCAAGGCCCAGCTCGTCGCGAAATATGGCGAACCTATGACAAAGGTGCTGGCATCCGGCTCGTTCCTTGTCGATGGTGTCGTAAGCCGAGATGATGCGGTTCGCATCGGCGTAAGAATCGACGTGCTGCCGCCCTTCGCCGGCGGCTAGGAGGAGAGCCATGGAAGACATCACCGTCGACAAGTGGGGCGATACCCGCTCGCGCACGATCGAGTGGAAAGACCCGAAGAAGCCGGCCCGCGCCGCCCTCGGCATGGATGGCCTCAGCTACCTGCAGGCGCTGCTCGACGGCGAGATTCCGCCGCCGCCGATCATCAGCGTGATGAACATGACCCTCGAGAGCGTCTCGAAGGGCGAGGCGGTCTTCGGCCTCGTGCCCGACGAGTCGCTGTACAACCCGATCGGCGCCGTGCACGGTGGCGCGATCGCCACCATTCTCGACTCGGCGACCGGATGCGCGGTGCACTCCACCCTCGACGCCGGCTGGGGTTACACCTCGATCGAGATCAAGGTGAACTACATTCGCGGCACGACGGATGACAGCGGCAAGCTGCTCGCGACGGGTCGCGTCGTCAAGGGTGGCAGTCGGGTCGCGTTTGCGGAGGCTTCACTCACCGACTCGCAGGGGCGTCTCATCGCCACGGCGACATCCACCCTTCTCGTATTCGAGGTGCGCGCGTGACCCTGCCAACCCAGTACGGCGTGACCCTGCCCGATTGGGTGGCGGATGAGGTGGCTGGCGCCGACCTGTCAACAGACGAGGCGAAGATGGCCCTCGTCAACCGCCTGGCCCGACGTAACTTCATGGAGAAGACCGGCGGCCCGTTCGCCGCGCTCGTCGTCTCGGGTGGGGAGCTCATCTCCGCCGGGGTGAACCTCGTGCTCGCGTCCGGTCTGTCATCGAGCCACGCGGAGGTCGTCGCGCTCTCGCTCGCCCAGACCGCGGTGGGCTCGTGGGACCTCGGGGCGAACGGCGCGAAGCGCGAGCTCATCGTTAACTGGCGCCCCTGCGTGCAGTGCTACGGCGCCACCATGTGGTCGGGCGTGACGCGACTCGTTGTCGCGGGCGACGGCCCGGAGCTTGAGCAGCTGACCAAGTTCGACGAGGGCCCGATGGTCGCGGACTGGGCGGCGCAGTTCGAGGCTAGGGGCATCTCTGTGACGCAGAACGTGCTGCGCGAGGAGGCGCTCGACGTCTATCGCGCCTACGGGTCGTTCGTGGAGTCCGGCGATGTCACGGTCTACAACGCCCGTGACTCGGGGCCGATCGAGAAGTAGTCGCGGCGCCGCAGACACGGCAGTGCCCGGCGGTCTCCGGTAGGAGTTTCGGGCCGATCGAAGCTCAGGACTCCTACCGAGGCCGCTATCTCTACAAATCTCCTACCGAAGAGCGAGCGCTAGAGCAGGATCACGAGATACAGCACGCCCAGCGCGATCACCGGCGCCGCCAGCACGATCACAATCGCAGTGACCCCGTCGCGCTGACCCGGCTGTCGCACGTTCGCGGCAACGCCGAGAACCAACGCGAGCAGGCCGATGCCGCCGAAGACACTCGGTACGACCGGGCCGACCACCGCGAGCAGCTCACCGAGCGCGTCGAAGACGCTGCCCCGCGTGCCTGACACGAGAAGCCCGAAGATGACGGCTGCGGCCAGCAGCGGAATGCTGCCGATCAGTGAGAGAACGAAGGCCGCAAACCCGAGCCGGGCACTCACAGCCCGACCCACTCCGTGACGCCATCGGCGAGGTGCTGCCGCTTCCAGATGGGCACGCGCTGCTTGATGAGCGCCACGAGCTGTTCCGTTGCCTCGAACGCGGCCTTGCGATGGGGGGCCGCCACGGCAGCGACGAGGGCGACGTCGCCGATGGTCAGCGATCCAACCCGGTGAGCAGCGGCCACGCGAAGGCCGGATGCGTCGGCGACGTCGCGGCAGCACTCCTCTAGAAAGCGCTGGGCCTCCGGGTGCGCTTGGTAGTCGAGGGCGGTGACGGCCTGCCCGTGATCGTGGTTGCGCACAATGCCGCGAAAGGTGACGAGGGCTCCGTGGGTGGAGTCGAGCACGAAGTTTTCCACCAGTGATACGTCGAGCGGAACGTCAGAGATGAGGCCGAGAAACTCAGTCATGCGCGCCTCGCCCCGCGACCTGCGCGACCAGATGCGGCAGCAGTTCGTCGAGCACTCTGAGGCCGTCCTTGACCCCGCCGGGGGAGCCGGGCAGGTTCACCACGACCGTGCCGCCCGCGACTCCGGCAAGGGCGCGGCTGAGGGCAGCTGTCGGAGTCTTGGTCAGGCCGAGCGCACGGATCGCCTCGGCGACTCCGGGCAGCTCGAAGTCGAGCACAGCGGCGGTCGCCTCAGGGGTGCGGTCGGACGGCGATGCACCCGTGCCGCCCGTGGTGATGATGACGGCCGGGTGGGCGGCGACCGCGGCGGCGAGCGCGGTGCGGATGTCGGCATCCGCCACTATTTCGGTCTGGGTCGAGTAGTGCCGCTCGTCGAGCCAGGCGGCGATGCGGGGGCCGGTGGTGTCGTCTTGGGTGCCGTTGGCCGACCTCGTCGAGGAGACGAGCACGATGGCAGTATTGGGGGTGATCTCGACCCGCAGGTCGCTCTTGCCGCCGGTCTTCTCGACGACGCGCACATCAGTCATGGATGCCGCTGCATCCACCGCCTTGACCATGTCGTGCAGGGTGAGGCCCGCAATCGCGACGGCGGTGAGCGCCTCCATCTCGACCCCGGTCTGGCCCGTGGTCTTCGCGGTGGCAGTGACGACGATCGACGACTCCTCGAGCGTGAAGTCGATGTTCACCGACGACAAAAAGATTGGGTGGCAGAGCGGAATCAGCTCGCTCGTCTTCTTCGCGCCCTGAATGCCCGCGATGCGTGCGGTCGCGAGCACGTCGGCCTTGGGCAGCCCGTCCGCCGTGACGAGGGCGATGACTTCGGCGGTCGTCACGAAGCGACCGGATGCGGTGGCACTGCGGGCGGTGACGGCCTTGCCGCCGACGTCGACCATTCGGGCCTTGCCGTCGGAGTCGAGGTGCGAGAGGCCGGTCATAGCTCCCAGACTTCCACGGTTTCGCCGAGGGCGACGCCTGTCACTGATTCGGGGATGACGATGAGACAGTCGGCCGCCGCCAACCCCGCCACCAGGTGCGAGCCCGGCCCCGCTACCGGGGTGACTGACTGGCCCTCGATGCGGCCGCGCAGAAACTGCCGCTTTCCCTCGACGGAGCGCACGCTGTCGTTCAACGTGCGTGTCGATTGGCGTGCCTGAGGCAAGCCGCTCAACGCGCGCAACACGGGTGCGACGAAGATCTCAAAGCTCAGCTGCGTGCTCACCGGATTGCCCGGAAAACAGATCACCGGAATGCCCTCGAAAACGGCAGTGGCCTGTGGCCCACCCGGCTGCATGGCGACGTGACCGACCCAGGCGCCGCGCGGCTCGAGCAGTTCGCGCACCACCTCGTAGTCACCGTGCGAGATGCCACCGGAGGTGAGGATGATGTCGGCCACCGACGCCGCTTCACCGAGGGCCGCGAGCAGCAGGGCTGGTTCGTCGATCACCCGGCGAGCGAGAGTGACCTCGGCGCCCGCGCTCGTCGCCGCGGCCATGAGGGCCACCTGGTTCGCGTCGAAGATCTGGCCGGGCTCGGGCGTCTCGCCCGCCGAGATGAGCTCAGCGCCGGTCGTGATGACGGCGACGCGCGGTCTCGTGACGACGCTCACCGTGTCGAGGCCGGCGGCGGCGAGCACCGCCAGATGGCGCGCCGCGAGCAGCTGGCCGCTGGGCAGCAGCTGGGATCCGGCGAGAGCGTCAGAGCCGCGGTCGCGCACGTACTCGCCCGTCGAGCGGGAGCGGGTGATGGAGACCTGGTTGTCGGTAGTTGTCGTGTCTTCGACGGGGATGACGGCATCCGCCCCCTCGGGCACGACGGCACCGGTCATGATGCGTACTGCGGTGCCGGGGAGCAGTGCAGCGGGAGAGGCCGCGCGGGCTGCCACCTCGCCGACGATCGGCAGGGTTGCCGGCACGGTCGCGACGTCGGCGGCGTGCACGGCGAAGCCGTCCATCTGGGAGTTGCGAAACAGGGGCAGGTCGACCGGCGAGAGTATGGCGCTCGCCGTGACCCGGCCGAGCGCCTGGTTGAGGGGCAGGTCTTCGAGGCCGGGCTCGAAGCTGAGCAGGGCCGCGACGCGGGCAGCGTGCTCTTCGACTGAAACCATCAGTACCTCGCCATGCTCGGGTCGTTCGCCTTGGCCCACGCGTCGATGCCGCCCTCGAGGTTGCGCACGCTCTCGAAGCCACGCTGACGCATGTAATCAACGGCCTGCTGAGAGCGGATGCCGTGGTGGCAGTACACGACCCAGTCCTCCTGCGGGTCGAGCCTCTCAATCACGTCGGGCAGTGACCCCAGCGGAACAAGCAGCGCCCCCGGCAGGCTCGCGATCTCGGCCTCCCACGTCTCGCGCACGTCGAGCAGGCTCGCCCCTTCCCAGCTGCTGACGCCCACCCCGCAGAACAGCTCGTAGTCGATCAGCTCGGTCACCGGCTCGGCGGATTTCGCGAAGGCAATCTCGCGAAACCGCCCGGTCAACGCGTCATAGGTCGTTACACGCCCGGCGAGCGGCTCGCCAACCCCGGTGAGCACCTTGAGCACCTCGGTCGCCATGACCGAGCCGATGACGGCGACCGTCGTGGGCAGCACGCCGCCAACCTCGCAGTTGTCGACGGTGCCCGGTGCGGGTGGCACGGGAAAGAGGTCGCGGTAGCCGGGACCGCCGGGCAGGGCGACGCTGGCCTGGCCGCCGTACTGCGACACGGCTCCCCAGACGAGCGGCTTGCCCGTGAGGGTGGCGGCGTCGGCGGCGAGGTAGCGGGTGGGAAAGTTGTCGGAGCCGTCGACGATGAGGTCGTACTGCTCGAAGAGAGCAAGGGCGTTTTCTGCAATCAATCGTTCTTCATACGGCGACACCCGCACGCTGGGGTTAATTGCGCGAATGCTCTCGATTGCCGAGGTGGTCTTGTAGTTGCCGACGTCCTCGGTGCCGTGGATGGTCTGGCGGTGCAGGTTGCTCAGCTCGACTAGGTCGTCATCGATGACGCCGATCGTGCCAACGCCCGCCGCCGCGAGCGCTGGCAGCACCGCGCTGCCGAGCCCGCCGGCCCCGATGACGAGCACGCGAGCTTCACCGAGTCGCGCCTGCGCGCTCGCGCCAAAGCCCGGCAGCACGAGCTGGCGACTGTAGCGCGGGTCCATCCCTCGATTCTCGCACCCGCCCACTTTGAGTCGGGTCATACGGTCACTCATGACCTCCCGGATTGGTTATTTGACCCGACTCAATGAGAAGCGGGCAGGGATTCCTCGATGAGGTCCCAGTTGATGCGGGCAGCAGCCATGACACCGGCGGCGGCCGCGCCGATCACCTGCGCGTTCGGCTCTAGAGCGTTGCCGACCGCCCAGACCCCGGGCGTGGTGTCGAGATTCTCGGTCGTGACGCCAAGGCCGGCAAACGCCTCAAGGCGGGGATGCACGAGGGGGGCTACAACGAGAGCATCAACCCCGAGAGACTCCACACTCGCGATTGCGCCCTCGATGATGCGCACGCCGCGGGATTGCAGCGACGCCGTTTCGGCATCCGTCAATTGCAGGTCATGCAGGTAGAGCGTCACGTCGTCGCTGAGCTGCGAGAACAACAGCGCCTGATGGATGCCGCCTGGCCCAGTGCCGAGCACCCCGATGCGCTGGTCGCGCACCTCCCAGCCGTGGCAGTACGGGCAGTGGATGACGGTGTGCCCCCACCCCTCTGCCACCCCGGGGATGTCGGGCAGCTCGTCCCACGCACCGGTCGCGATGACGAGGCGGCGGCCTTCAACCTCGCTGCCGTCGTCGAGCGTGACCGCGAAGCCCCCGTCGATGCGCACGGTAGAGAGGGCCTGCCCGTGGATCACGCGACCCCCGTAGCCCTCCACCTCGAGCCGACCGAGGGCCAGCAGTTCGGCGGGCGGTGTGCCGTCGCGGGTGAGGTAGTTGTGCACCCCGTCGGCGCGGGCGTTGCGGGGTTCGCCGGCGTCGATGACGACGACGGAGCGACGGGAGCGGGCGAGGGTGAGTGCAGCGCTGAGGCCTCCGGTGCCTCCGCCGACGATGATGACGTCTTCCATGTTTCAAGGGTTGGCTGTGCTCTAGAGAACGGCAAATATCCGTGCTGAAATGGCATGGTGATCGAAGAGACCATTGCCGCCGTTGGACCACGCCTGAGAGCCCTGCGCCTCAAACGGGATGTGACCCTCGTTGCGCTTGCGGAGGCCACCGGCGTCTCGGCCAGCACCCTGTCACGCCTCGAGTCGGGGCAGCGCAAGGCGACCCTCGAGCTGCTGCTCAGCCTGTCGACCTTCTACGGCGTGACCGTCGACGACCTGGTGGAGGCGCCGCCGGTCGGCGACCCGCGGGTGCGGCTCAAGCCGGTGACCGCGCACGGCCGCACCTACTACCCGCTCAGCCGCCGGCCCGGCGGAGTGCAGGCGTTTCGCACGGTCATCCACTCGGGCGAGACGCAGCCGAGTCCGCGCACCCACGAAGGCTATGAGTGGTTGTACGTGCTCAGCGGGCGGCTGCGGGTCGTGCTCGGCGACACCGACATCGAGATCGGGCCGGGCGAGGTCGTCGAGTTCGACACCAGAGTGCCGCACTGGTTCGGGCGGGTGGGCGACGAACCCGTCGAGTTTCTCAGCCTGTTCGGCAAACAGGGCGAGCGGATGCACGTGCGGGCTACGGCCGCCGCCCCGTAAGGCGCCCCATCGCCACCACTGTCGCGCGCCGCGGGATGAGCTTGACGATGGCCGCGATCGCGGCGTTCTGCGCACCCGAGGCGACACTCGGCACGGAGCGCCGGCGGTCCAGCGTGCGCACCATGGTCGTGGCGACCTGCTCGGGGGTCTGCATGGAGGACCCGCCTGACGCTTCATCCGTGCCGACAACGTCGAAGAACTCGCTGCTCGTCGCGCCGGGCGACAGGCACAGCACGCGCAGCCCGCTGTCGCGTGACTCGTACCAGAGGGCTTCGGTGAAGCTGAGCACGAAAGCCTTTGTCGCCGCGTAGACCGCCATGCGCGGGCTCGGCTGATAGGCGGCAAGACTCGCGACATTGACGAGGATTCCGGTGCCGTTCTGCTTCAACGGCGCGATGAACGCGAGACTGAGGTCGACGAGTGCGGTGATGTTGAGCGCGATCATCTGCTCGAGCTGGTCGGGGTTCTCGTCGGTGAACTCACCCCAGGTGCCGAAGCCAGCGTTGTTGACGAGGCTCGTGATGGTGATCCCGCGCGCCTCGAGTTCGGCGGCGAGGGCGCGACCGGCCGCGGGGATGCCGAGGTCGAAGGGAACGGCCGTTGCCGTGATCCCATGTTCGGCTGCAAGTTCGGCGGCGAGTGCTTCGAGCCGGTCGGCGCGCCTCGCCACGAGCACGAGGTCGGAGCCGCGGGCCGCGAGCTGCCGGGCGATGGCGACGCCGATGCCCGCGCTCGCGCCGGTGATGAGGGTGGTCTGCGTGCTGTAGTCGATGGTCATGCTGGCACTGTACGTCATGTTGGCACTGAGTGCCAAACGGACACGATATGCTTCTCGTATGGCGGGAGTGTGGGAGAAAACGCGGAGCAGCATCCGCGCGGAGATCGCGCACACCGGCACGGGCATGTTCCTTCGCAACGGTTTCGAGCAGACGACCGTCGACGACATCGTCGCCGAGGTCGGCATCTCGCGCCGCTCGTTCTTTCGCTACTTCGGCACCAAAGAAGAGATCGTTCTCGGCGCGCTGACCGAGCGTGGCGAGCGCGTTGCCGAGGCCTTCGCTGCGCGACCCGCCAGCGAGGACCCGTGGACGGCGATCCGCAACGCGTTCTCCGACCTCGAAGAGGATGACGAGTTCTACGAGGATGCGCTGCCGATCGCGCGGATGCTCGCATCCACCCCCTCGCTGCGCGCGAGCATGGCAGAGAAGCACAGCCGCTGGGTGCAGCTGCTCGTGCCGATCCTGGAGGCACGACTCGGCATCGCATCCGGCCCGATTCCCGACCCGAGGGCCCACGCGATCGTGAGCGCCGCGCTCGCCTGCCTGCACACCGCGACCGACATCTGGGTGCTGCGTGACGGTAATGCGGATCTGCGCGAGCTCTATGACGAGGCAGTCGCAGCCATTCGCGCCTGATCCGCAATCGCGGCTATTCTCAATAAATGAGCACGCAAAAGCGGAGATTCAAGGTCGGTGAAGCCGCAGCGCTTCTCGGAGTGAGCGACGACACCGTGCGACGCTGGGGTGAATCAGGCCGTCTCACGCTGTCGGGAACGCCAGCCACCATCGACGGCGTGGAGCTCGCCGCCCTCGCGCAGCAGCTCGGCGCCGAGGCGCACAGCACGGGCAGCAGCGCCCGCAACCGCTTCACCGGCATCGTCACAAAGGTGACCCGCGACACGGTCATGGCGCAGGTCGAGTTGCAGGCGGGCCCGTTCCGCGTGGTCTCGCTCATCAGCCGCGAGGCCGCGGACGAGCTGGGGCTCGAACCGGGGGTGCTCGCCACCGCGAGTGTCAAGGCAACTAACGTAGGGATCTCGCTGTGAGGCTGCTCGCTGTCGTGCTGCTTATTGCGCTCGCCGGCTGCGCGCCGGCGCAGCGCGAGACGGTCACCGTCTTCGCCGCCGCCTCCCTCACCGGCTCCTTCGAAGAAATCGCGGATGCCTTCGAAGCCGAGAACCCGAACGTCGACGTGGTCTTCAGCTTCGGCGGCAGCAGCGGCCTCGCCACACAGATTGACCAGGGCGCCCCGGCCGACGTCTTCGCGAGCGCGAGCCCCGCGCTGCTGGAGGGGGAGTTCTTCGCGACCAACGTGCTCGAGATCGCCGTTGCCGATGGCGCGGATGTCACGGGCCTCGAGGACTTCGCCGACCCCGACAAGCTCATTGCGCTCTGTGCCGTTGAGGTGCCCTGTGGTGCCGCCGCCGACACGCTGTTCACAGAGCTCGGCATCACCCCGTCGGTCGACACCTACGAGCAGGACGTCAAGGCCGTGCTCACCAAGGTCGAGCTCGGCGAGGTGGATGCCGGCCTCGTCTACGCGTCTGACGTGATCGCCTCGGGCGTTCACGGCATCCCCGTCGATTCCGCGCCGGTCAGCTATCCGATTGCGGCATTGACCGAGCGGGGAGAGGCTTTCGTCGCCTTCGTGCTCTCACCCACGGGCCAGCAGATTCTGCGAACGGCTGGCTTCGGTGCGCCGTAGGTCGTCTCTCGCGCCCGCGCTGTGGATTCCGGCGGGGCTGGCCCTCGCGCTGCTGCTGCTGCCGCTCGTCGCGCTGATCGTGCGCGCCCCCTGGGCGCAGCTGCCCGCGCTGCTGACCGAACCAACCGTGCTGCAGGCGCTGGGGCTGTCGCTCGGCACGGCCGCGATCGCTACGGGTGTTGCCATGGTTCTGGGCATCCCGCTCGCCGTTGTTCTCGCGCAGTCGGCCGCATGGCCCGCAGTGCCGCGGCGGCTGCTGCGCGCGCTCGTGACCGTGCCGCTCGTGCTGCCGCCTGTCGTGGGCGGTGTGGCCCTACTTCTGCTACTTGGGCGTCAAGGGCTGATCGGGCAGTTTCTTCCCTTTGGAATCCCGTTCACATCCGCCGCTGTTGTCATCGCCCAGGTTTTCGTGTCGATGCCCTTTCTTGTGATCGCGGTCGAGGGAGCGCTGCGGGCGTCCGACCGCCGCTTCGAAGTCGCGGCAGCCACACTCGGAGCGAGCCGCGCGGCCGTCTTTCGGCGCGTCACCCTGCCGCTCATCGCCCCCGGAGTCGCGTCGGGTGCCCTGCTCTGCTTCACGAGGTCGCTGGGCGAGTTCGGCGCGACGATCACCTTCGCGGGCTCCTTCCCCGGAACGACCCAGACGCTGCCGATCTCGACCTACCTGCTGCTGCAGACCGACCCGAACGCCGCGATAGCGCTCTCGCTCGTGCTCATGGTCGTGTCGGTCGCGGTGCTCGTGTCGCTGCGCGACCGGTGGGTGCCGGGGGTGGTCTCGTGAGAGCCTCCCTCGCGGTGCAGCGAGGTGCGTTCACCCTCGACATCGACCTCGAAGTCGCCCCCGGCCGCACCCTCGCCCTGCTCGGCCCGAACGGCGCCGGCAAGTCGACGGCGCTCGCGGCACTGACCGGCACTGTCGAATCCCTCGGTTCGATCGAGCTCGCCGGCCGCCGCATCGACCACCTCCCGGTCGAGCAGCGCCGCATCGGATTGGTTTTTCAGGAGTACCTGCTGTTTCCCCACCTCAGCGTGCTCGAGAACGTCGCTTTTGGCCCCCGAGTCCTGAATATCCGAAACCCCACGGATGCCGCCCACAGCTGGCTAGACCGCCTCGGCATCTCCGACCTCGCCCAGCACCGCCCACCCCAGCTGTCGGGAGGCCAACAGCAGCGCGTCGCCCTCGCCCGTGCCCTGGCCATCTCTCCGGAGCTCCTGCTGCTCGACGAACCCCTCGCGGCTCTCGACGCCGAGGTGCGCGAATCCGTCAGGCACGACCTGGCGGCGCACCTGCGCGCTATCGACATTCCCACCATCGTGGTCACCCACAGCTTCGAGGATGTCGTCGCCCTCGCGCAGGACGTCGTCGTGCTCGAGGCCGGCCGCGTCACCCAGCGCGCCACCGTGCGCGAGCTGATCAAGTCGCCCGCTACGGCGTACGTGCGCAAGCTCGTTGCGGCGTGGGGTGAGGACTAGGCCAACTCGCTCGCGAGGCGATTTCGGACACAATGCGCCGTTCGCGATCGGCTCGTGTGTCCGAAACCGGCTCGCGAGAGCAGCTAAGCAGGCCCCGGCCGCCCCACGTGCCCCAGCACCGCCGCAGCGATCGTGATGACCGCGGCCAGCAGCATCCCGAGTCCAAGGTGCACGGTGAGCAGCAGCGCACCGACCGCGGCACCCACACCGATCAAGACAATCGCCAGAAGCCGGCGCGCCCAGTTCTTGTTGCCTCCGCCGCCGAACACCGAGTCGAAGGCGAGACCGACGATGGTCGAGGTGACGACGACGGTGGTGACATCCGCGACGCCGATGTGACGGGCGGCTCCGGCCTGCATGCCCATGGCGAGGCCGAGCGCACCGGTCACAACCAGGTTGAGCCACTCGGGCCGCTCAGCCACAAGCAGGGCAACGAGAGCAGAGGCAAGAAGGACAAGCCCGACGGCAAAGAACAGCCCCGTGTTCAGTGAAGACCACCCTGCAGCGCGACCCTTCAAAACCCGACCAGAGACAGCCGCGCCCGCCATGAACAGCACGAGGGCGATGACCGGTCCGACGATCGGCAGGTCGGGAGCGCCAGCGATGGCCATGCCGAGAATGACGACGTTGCCCGTCATGTTGCCGGTGAATACCTTGTCGAGGCCGAGGTATCCAACCGCGTCGATGACACCCGTCGAGAAGGTGAGGGCGAGCATGAGGCCGAGGTGCAGCCCGGCGGGGTGAGAGCGGAGGTAAGCGACCATTACCGTAGAGGCTAACGGAGGTCATATGTCGAACGTGTTGCAGCCTTTCGAGGGCGCGATCAGGAGCGACACCTACCTGCCCGCTGACCCGGCCAAGGTGCTCTGGGGGCGGTTGCCGTGCGCTCTCGATAAGAGTGTCTTGACAGTGGCGTCCGGCACCGAGGTGACGATCGACACGATCTCGCACGAGGGAATCCTCGAAGACCAGGGCCGCGATCCCCGCCGTTTCTTCGAGGGTCACCCGGTGCTCGACGACGCCGTCGAGCTTGCGGCGAGCAGCTACGACCGCGCAGACGGTGGCCCGCACGTCGTCACCGGCCCGATCTTCGTCGAGGGCGCCCGCCCCGGCGATTTGCTGAGGATGCGCGTCATCGAGACCCTGCAGCGCGTTCCCTACGGCGTCATCTCGAACCGCCATGGTCGCGGTGCGCTGCCTGAGGAGTACCCGGCCAGCGGCGAGACGGTCAGCATCTTCGCGGAGTCTGACGGGGAGTGGGGTTCGCTGCCGACGGCCGGCAGGCCGGTGCGCTTCAAGCTCAACCCCTTTCTCGGCATCATGGGCGTCGCCGTCAGTGATGACAAGCGACCACACTCGGTGCCCCCCGGCCCGCACGGCGGCAACATCGACATCAACCTGCTGACGGTGGGCTCGAGCCTCTACCTGCCCGTGCAGGTGGACGGCGCGCTCGCCTACGTCGGCGACCCGCACTTCGCCCAGGGCGACGGCGAGGTCGCGCTCACCGCCATGGAGGCGTCGCTGCGCGCGACGATCGGCTTCGACGTGATTCCCGCGGTGGAGGCGATCGAGCAGTTTGGCGAGCTCGTCGGGCCGCTGGCAGAGACCGCCGAGTTTCTCATCCCCACCGGCATGAACGCGGATCTCGACATCGCCATGCAGGACTGTGTGCGTGCCGCGATCGCCCTGCTGCAATCCCGCTGGGGGGTGGACGCGGCGCACGCCTACGCGTACCTCAGCGCCGCAACCGATTTCAACATCAGCCAGGTGGTCGACCTGGTCAAGGGCGTGCACGCGCGAGTGAGGAAGTCCGACTTTGAGTTCTAGCGTTCTCGACGCGTTCTGGGAGTACGAGCGCGCGCTCATGGCGAATGACCTCCCCGTCTTAGACGCGCTGTTTGCCGACGACA
>Ga0247814_10000324_pt1 | contig 40632 bp, 52 predicted proteins | sample UWRJL179409R1_FD_179947 | JGI IMG/M metagenome (GOLD analysis project Ga0247814, IMG submission 179947) | Plant litter microbial communities from Arlington Agricultural Research Station in Wisconsin, United States - UWRJ-L179-409R-1 | ecosystem: Environmental > Terrestrial > Plant litter >... | reverse complement strand
AGATGATGATGTTTGTGATGCGCACCGGTGTTTTCCAGCTTTGCATCGCAACATTATTTCTCCTGGATAAATATGCGATCAATGACTGGAGCAGAATAGTTCTGTCTTTCGATTACGGTGCTACGAAGCTCGGCTGCATTATCCTGGTTGCGTTCGAAACCTACATGATGGACTCAATCTGCAAACAAATAACCGGCAAAGGCCTGCTTGGCGCGATCAGGAAAGCCCTGGGACTCGTCAGAGCGATCAAAAAGGAAAAGGAAGGACTATTCGTGGTAGCGGTGCTTTTTAGCGCCTTAACGCTCGGATCCTGCGACCGACTGAAACGGCTTACTAATGAAGCAACGGAGAAACACTATTATCACGACAGCACCTTCACTTATGAGAAAGAGACAGTGCGACCAGTCTACATTCCTGCCGATTCAAACACTTCTGTTTTTGCGCTGCAGGCGCTCCTGGAGGAAGGACTGCTGAGCCAGCAGAACGGAAACTGGCGAACAGAGGTTCGATATGTTAACGGTGATCTGATCTTTAAAACAAAACTGGACTCAGCATTAATCTTACTTAGAGAATACGAAAAGCGTTTGAGCTCAACTATAACAAAAACGGACGAAAAGATTGAAAAGAAGGTCACTGAGAAAACTATCAATTACAGGCCTTTTATTGGAGCATTCATATTGTTCTTCCTTGGCGCTGCGTTGATGTTGGGCTGGGTTAGAATTAGGAAGACTTGGATCTTACAAAAGCGCCGGCTCGATTAAAGAACCCCCGGCCATCTCTTATTAGTTCCTCAACAAAATAAAAAATACAGTACACATTGCACTTGACCAGGGGGTAATATCCCTTGCAGTGGATGTGTACTGTAAATTTTGTTGAGGAACACAAATATAAGATAAGATGAGTAAAACACCGGCCAAAATCGGCCTTAAAACACCAATCAGCTACTACGGTGGCAAACAATCAATGCTGAAGCACATTCTACCACTAATTCCAGAGCATCGCGTATACTGCGAGCCTTTCTTTGGTGGAGGTGCTGTTTTCTGGGGCAAACGACCTTCTGAAGTCGAAATAATTAACGATTATAACGGAAATGTCATAACGTTTTATCGTGAGCTAAAAACCAATTTCACTGAATTAAAGTTGATGGTAGATGCAACCCCATTCAGTAGGGACGTCTACAAAAACGCCATGACCATATATAACTGCCCTTATCTTTTTTCTTCAGTGCATCGGGCCTGGGCATTTTGGGTAGGAACAGTCCAGGGATTTTCAAATAAGATCGGATCCTGGAGATCTTCTTCGATTACAAGTAAAGAAAGTAATATGTGCTTTAATAAACGTGAATCGTTCGATGTTAATCTGTCCCGACGATTAGATCTAACGCAAATAGAGCACATGGATGCTGTAGAACTCATTAAGCGCTGTGATTGCCCAGAAGCTTTCTTTTATATCGACCCGCCTTATGTTAATAGTAATCAAGGGCATTACGGAGGTTATACACAGGAAAACTTCAACACTCTGCTTGATGTTCTCAGCACTCTAAAAGGCAAATTCTTATTATCAAGCTATCCCAATGATACCTTACAAGAGTACAGAGATCGACACGAATGGTACTCATCGGACAAAAACATGCCGCTTTCAGCAAGCTCTTTGCCAACCAGCAGGAAAACAGAAGCTATGACTGCGAATTATCCTATTTAAAAAGCTGATCCCTTTCTCCGGATCTGATCGGATCCGGAGAGATTGGCATACCTCAGGTAGATCGATGTTACGGCCAAGGAGGAGTGATCAGCGTGTCTCATGACGTCGTCCGGAGAGACGCCATCTCGAAGCAGCTGAACTATTCCAGTATCCCTGAGCGAGTAAAGTTTCATTGGTGCCGGGATCTTAAGTTCCCTCCGCATGTTTGACCATTTCCGGGACCACTCACGGGGATTCACAGGAACCTTCCCAGGTAGCATTCCATCAGAAAAGATAAACTCCTCACTGGCCGCCCTATTAAAGTCCCATTGTACCAGGAATGGCATTAGGGAGTCCGGAATGGTAGCCGTCCGGAGATGACCATTTTTCGCTGAGCTCGACGTTACTCTGATCGTCTGCTCTGCCAGGAAAAAGCAATTTGGCTTCAGCCAGCAGATCTCTTTTGGACGCAGTAATGAATGAAACACCAGCAGACAACAGATCAGGAAGTTATAATCGGTGGCCTCCAGGTGATCTTTAACGAGATCCCGAACCGGAATCGGTATCATGATCCGCTCTTTCTCTCCTGCTTTCTTTTTCTTTATCCTGGAGAAAGCGTTCGAGGCAACGTATTCGTTTTCCTTCAGCCAGTTCCAGAGAGTCAGGAAGAATATACGGTAGTTATTGAAGGTTGTGGTCGATAGTCTCTTCGAGTTGTACATCTCGTTCATGAATGACATGGCCATGCTCGAGGTAAAGTTAACCGCGAATATTTTTTGCTGATCGATCGTGGCCAGGTACGCGTTGAGCATTTTGATGTACGAGGAATAGCTTCGGAGAGAATCTGGCCGAAGCTCGCGCTCTTTACTCCGGAAGAAGGTGTTCATTGCGGCCGATAGCAGGACGAACCCTTTTGGAGCCTCTTCTTCCAGGAAAGGATTCCATCCGGAGTGAAGCTTCGAATTGATCTCCCTGATTACGGTCTGAGCGTACTTCCGGCGCTCAACGATCGAGCGGATCCGGTTGATCTTAACTTTCTTTCGCTGCAGCTGTGATGTTACTGGATTAAAACAATAATAGCCGACAAACCACTCTTTTCCCTCGTAGAGCTGAGCTGGAATAAAACTTATAATTGCTGAAATTTTAGACATTTTTTTATTTAGGAACATTAAAAATGACCCCTAAACACTTACTGTCCCGATACAGTCCCGGAATTTCCGGGATATAAGCGGAAAACCCAGCTAATGCTGGGTTTTCCCTACCTTTTGCGGAGAATGTAGGATTCTTTACTGCCATTTTATCGTGAAAATTCAACGGTTTTGTTGAGCTGCAGCGCTTATTTTTTATCGTTACTGTCCCGATACAGTCCCGGTAAGACGCCGAAACGGCGTTCATATTCAGCTAATTGCTCAGATTGAAGTATACATTTTTCCTGCAGTGCAGAGTGTTTTTCCAGTAGCTCAATGTATTTATCGGAAACTCGCAGTGGTTCAGCATAGAGATAATCAACATTACTGAAGTGGTCACGAAGATCAATTTCAATGAAGTCTGCGGCGGCTTTCATAACCTTAAAGCTCAACGATGGCTGGTCTCGCCACTTGTAAATCGATGTTCTAACCATCCCTAGCGCTGTAGCCATAAGGTCAATCGCTATTCCTTTTTCCTTTATCTGATCTGACAACCACTTTCCTCTATGTGTAATTTCTTTCATTTCATTTTTTCCCAAAGTTATTGTCTTTTTCGTTTCTTTTTATCCCAAAAATGAATCAATTGTGTTTCTTTTTTGTTTCTTTTTTGTTTCTTTTTTCTACTTTTTTTCTACTTTTGAGCAAACAACAAATATCTCATGCGTTTAAAACAAGAACTATCGAACAAGCAGGCCGCTGAAATGAGCGTGCAGGACTTTACCCGGTTGCGAAATGGGCTTGGTCCAAAGTACGCAAGAACGATTCAGGGAATGGTTAAAAAATCAAATGGCGAAAATTACACAGAAGGTTATATTCGGAAATCTCTCCTAAATGCGGAATATGCATCCGAACCGATCCTGGCTGCTGCATTTGAGCTATTCAAGATCCAGGAACGAAAAGTAGCAAGAGCCAGGATGTTCAATCGGCGACAAGCCAAAGCAAGCTAATGTCCGCCATCGGTATTCATGCAACGATCAAAACCATCATTTCCATGCGGAAACGATTGATCGATCGGGATACCAGTGGCAAAAACAAGATCACCTGTCTGCGCTACATCTCAGAGCTGAACAACTACATGGCCGCTTACGGCTCAAAGTGGGACTCAAAAGGCTGGAGAGATTTTGCCAGGCGAAACGAAACAAGCATTTCTTACCTAATTCCGGATAACAAGTCCGGAGAAACAATCAAGAAAAAATTCTATGCGGAACTTTACAATCATGATCGTCGGAACGAATGACGATTTTAAGCTTTACCCCCTAAGCCAGTTTGATACTCCTGGACTTCGAGGAATTCAATTAGCACGTCCGATGATCGACTATTCAGACCTGAGTGAAGCCACAGGACGAATGACAAAAGTAGACTTTGTGGTCACCCTCGATAACTGGCATGATGACAAATTACTCAAGCAGCTGGTGATGATTGCACAAGCACTTCAAATCCCTGTTATTTCTCACGTAAGGTATAAAGATCATGTTCAGCAGATCAACGCTTGACGCTGTCAACGATCTTCCAATTGAAGAGGTAATCAATAAGTACTGGCCGCTTAAACGACAAGGGGCGAACTGGAAGGCGAAGTCGCCTTTTAATGATGGCGACAAAACTCCCTCCTTTTCCGTCTCTGCAGTAAAAAACTGCTGGGCTTGTTTTTCCACCAATACGACTGGCCATGGTGCAATTTCATTTTTGATGAAATTCAAACACCTGGAATTCATCGAAGCCGTAAAGGAGATCTGTGGTGAGCACGGAATCGACCCAGAATACGACAACGCTCGAGGTCCGGAGCTCGCGGCCAGGTATAACCGGATCCGGGAGATTTCGGAAATTAACCAGGCCGCGCAAGATTTCTGGAGATCAAACCTGGAGAACGCACCAGAGGCTCAGCGAAACAGAGCTTCCGCTGCTGAGAAAGAAACTTTTGGCATAGGCTATGCATCCGACAGCTGGACGGAACTGAAGGATCACTTGATGACGAAAGGATTCTCCTTGAACATGATGGCTGATGCGAAGCTCATTTCTCAGAACAAGGAGAAAACAAGTTGGTTTGATTTTTTTCGTGGTCGCATTATGTTCCCTATCCACGCCCCGAATGGACAGCTAATTGGCTTTTCCGGACGGACGGTTGAAACAGATCCGGAAGTCGTTAAGAAGATAGGAAAAGTTGTCAATTCTGCGGAAACGGAAGCTTATAACAAAAGTGAGTCTCTCCTCGGCATTCACGTGGCTAAAGCCGCGATTATGCAAAAGGATAAGGATTTTGTTATCAAAGTCGAAGGGAATTTCGACATGACCTCCTTCCATAGTGTGGGAATGGCCAATACTGTCGCCACTCTCGGTTCCGCTTTCACTGAAGCGCAAGTCCGGCTCCTGAAGAAATACACCAACAATTTTGTGTTGGCCGTAGATAATGACAAAGGTGGTTTAGGAGGAATTGAGCCCGACACGAAGCTTTGCCTCCGGAACGGAATAAACGTGGATGTATGGATGAGCGATGTTCCTGGCCAGGATCCTGATGATTATATCAAATCGAAGAAATGGAAGGGAGATCAGTTTAAGACAGATTTTGCAGAGAAACGGAAATCGGCGGTAATATTGCTCGCTGAATCCTATTTCGTTGACGCTGATACTCCAGAGAAAAAGCACACTGCCCAAAACAAGCTAACAGATCTCCTTTGCAACGTTGCGCATGCACCGCTCCGGAACATTTATGTGAAGGAATTCTCCCAGAAATACAAGATCGAACGAAAAGATGTTGAGTCCCAGATCAGCACAGAGCTGATCACCCAGGAGAAGAAAAGTAAGATTGCTGAAGATACCGGCGTTCGTCTGCCACCAGGTCTCAGCGAGGATGCAACACGTGATTGGACGGAATTTGGATTTTTCCAATACGATACCCCGGATAAGATTGGTTACTACTTTCAAAATCAAAGCTTCGCCTATGATCGTATCACCAACTTTACCCTGAAGCCGATTATGCACATTAAAGGCACGCAATCCAAGCGCATAGTCGAGTTAAAGCATCTCGACGGAGGGAGTTTGTCTACCAAAATATGTGAGCTGCCGAATAAGGCGACTCACTCATTATCTGAATTTGAAGAGGTGATATCAAATCTCGGTAATTTTTGGTTTAACGGATCTAAGAGGCACCACCAGAAGCTCCGGGTGAAGCACCTGGCGCAATTTGTCGATGCTCATGAAATACGCACCCTGGGCTGGCAGGCTGAAAAATTCTTCGCGTTTGCGAATGGAATAGTTGTCGATGGGAGCTTCAAGAGGGTAGATAGATTTGGGATCAGCACTTACGGCGATCGCAACTACTTCCTGCCGGCATTCTCGGAAATCTATGCAAACCTGCAGGCGGAAGATGATGTATACGACAACGACAAAAAATTCATCTATCAATCAACCGGCACTACCTTCCAGGAATGGGCGGATCTTTTTAACCAGGTGTACAGTGATGATGACAATGGACGTATCGATATCGCTTTTTTCATTGCAACGCTGTTTTCTGACTACGTATTCAGCGTAAACAACGATTTTCCGATGACCTATCACTTCGGCCAGCCAAAGACGGGGAAAACCACAGTGTGCAGATCCCTGAGCCGACTGTTCAAGTCGGACAGTACGCCGTTCAACCTGAACCAGGGAACTGTGATCGGATTCACCAGGCGCCTGGCCAGGACCAGGAACGTCATCGAGCACATGGATGAATACCGGAACGACCTGGACGAAAAGCGCTTCCAGGCAATGAAAGGTATCTTTGACAGAACCGGCCACGAAAAGGGAGTAATGAGCCAGGACAATAGAACCTCGAGCTCGAAGATCACGGCAACGGTTGCTGCATCCGGACAACACCTGCCGACACGCGATGGTAACTCACTATTGACCAGGATGTGCGTGCTGAAATTCTCGAAGGAAGATTTTACTGCAGCTGAAGGTAAAGCGCTCGCAAAGCTTCAGGCAATGGAAGCTGCTGGACTCTCTGACGTCATCATCGAGGTAATCAAATTTCGGGACTTTTTTGAAAAGGATTTCGCAGAACAACAGTTCAAGATGTCATCCAGGATGAAGGATGACCTGCAAGGATCCTCGGCGGATATCCGGGTAACGAAAAATTATGCAATGCTGGCCACCGTTGTTGAGATGTTCCAGGATAAACTGGTTTTCCCCTTTACTTCGGAGGATTTCTACAAGCAGTGCCTGAGACTGATCACTACACAATCGGAGCTCGTCAACGAATCCGATCAGCTGGCAGAGTTCTTTGCCATGTTCAGCTACCTGGTAGCCGATCATAAACTCATTGAACATGAGGACTGGAAAATTGAAACGGTTGATAGTCTCAACACACGGGTAGGATCAAAAGGCGGTAAGTCCGTTTACCAGGTTAAACAGCTCGATCCAAACTCGAAGGTGCTGCACCTCAATTTTACGAAGATCTTCCAACTCTACAAGCAGCATTTCCGTTTGCAGAATGGAACGGAGGCGCTACCGGAACCAACGCTCAGGAGTTACATGCGGGATCACAAGTCCTTCATCGGAGCCGGTGTGGGTGTCTCGTTCAATGGCCAGAAAACAAGTACTTACGCATTCTACTACGATCGACTCGGATTGTCATTACGCCGGCATGGAGCTGTGAACCAGGAGCCGGATGTTGATGTCCCGGTTCCGGAGCAAAAACCTGTTCAAAGTGAAATGAATTTATCCGGATGGAAAAACAGAAATCAATAATAATAATAATAATAATAATAATAATAAGGAAGCATGCCACAGTTAAGAAACCTTATAATTCTGAAAATAGTGTTGCTGGTCACGTACATAGCAATCGTTTGTTTAATAACAACAAAACCCTGAAATATTGTTAATTTCCACATCAATTTAATAAAAACTACACATGCAAAACACAATCAAAACCATCGTTAGTGCTTACTTTTCCACGCATGAGGGAGCTGAGGTGGTAACTCAAATCATGAACATCGCCATTAGGGATGCTGCTGCCAACCCAGGACTCTACAAGTCGATTAACATCGGTGATGAATTAGCGGATCTGGCCAAGCTTATTCTCGATTTGCAGAGATCCTCAGAAAATCCGGAATTCCTTTGCGCAAAGGATCTGATCAGGAATATAGATGAATTCGGCCGGTCGTTGAACAGCTACATCGTTCAGAAGACTACTAAAGACACAGGCAAGCCAGAAGAATTGCTTCCAATATTAAGAGCTGCAACAGGCAGTTTAGGAATGCTGGAAGGCATTATCGAGATCATTGATAAGAATCTCGAGCCTGGCGACTGGTTTTCAGAATTAGAGCATGTGACCGCAAAACTTAATAAAGCAATGAACTTATGACGACAACACTTTTAATAATTATCGGCTACTTGGCTGTTATTCCATTTGTAGCAGCAAGCCTGATCAGGAACTACCCCAGTCGAACAGAAACGCAGAGCACCTGGGATAATCCCAGTGGAAAAACAGCTGACCTGGTGCGCGTAGCATGGTTCTGGCCAGTGTTGCTGGTGGTCAAAATTTGGCTGTTCTTTTCCAGGAAACTGAAGCGATCCCCTGAACAGAAATAACATTCTTTACTGACATAAAGGATAGCTCCGGACGCTCGTTCGGGGCTTTTTTTTGTCCTTTCCTGAGCATGCGTTTACAGCCATTTTCGCAAGATGAAATTGGACTGGAGCAATTACGATCTAGCCAAAGCAAAGGAGCTTGGAAAGAAATCTATCGATTTGGTGCTTGGTGACATGGCCAGGAACCTTCACGCGATGGATCTTGTCGACAAGTCCGTTTTACTCAACTCACTCAAAGGTGCTGTCACAACAAAAGACAGCGTGGTTGACTCCCTTACTTTCTCTTACGAGTGGTACGGCTTTCTCTGGGAAAATGGAGCAAGTAATGTTTTTGGAAAAGGCGTTGATCTGACACCGAAACACTGGAGAAGTGAGGCGATTAATGCTCACATCGAGCAGATCGATCTCGATTACGCTGAGTTATATGCTCAGATGATTGTCCAGGATATTATTGACGCTTTAGAAAACCCCAACCTCTAGCCATGGCTAAAACGAAAATCATCATTGACGGCACCGAGGCTGGCACGACCGCACGAATTCTCACTAAAGAATACAACAAGCTCAACCGGGAGCTAAAGGATCTGACAATCGGATCCAACGAATACAATCTGAAGCTGAAGCAGCTGTTATCGAAAGGCGAGGAATTGAAGGTTCACAAGAACAACGTCAAAGGGATTTCCAATAGTTTCCAGGAAGCCATTCAGAACATGAAAGGCATGCTGAAGAATTTCGCGCCCATGGCGTTGGCGTTCTCCGTACTAACGTCCGCTGCAAACGCATTCTTTAGTGGCATAATGTCCGGAATTAAGGGAATTATTGAATACGATAGAGCGCTGGGAGATCTGAAAGCTGTAACCGGCGCCACTGCTGACCAGATGAAAGTGTTCGAACAGAAATCTATCGAGCTTTCAAGTCAATACGGCAAATCTGCAGCTGATATTGTGACGGCTATAAAGCTAGCCGGATCTGCACGTCCGGAGCTTCTGAAAAACGCACGGGCCATGGCCGATCTCACAGAAAAGGCCATCATTCTCTCCCAGGCATCCGGAGACGATGTTCCTACATCGATCGCGAATCTGACCTCCACCCTCAGCGCTTTTAACGAACCAGCGTCTAAAGCGGGGAAAGTAATGGATACACTAGCGAATGCTTCGCAAATTGGAGTACAGGAGATCCCTTATCTGACTGAAGCATTTGGTAAATTTGGCGGCGTGGCAAAGCAAACAGGTGTTGGAATTGCCACAAGCGCTGCAGCGCTGGAAATACTCGGAAAGAAAATCAAAGAGCCATCTACTGCCGGCACCAATATGCGCGGAATTTTAATTAAAATGCAGGTTTCCGCCCAGGAAAGCGGCCGGGCTTTCTCCGGGTTCACGAATGAGCTCGACTTGTTGGGCGATAAAGTAAAAGACGTTACCTACCTGAAGGAGAAATACGGCGAAGAAAACCTCCTGGCGATCCAAACACTCATCGCAGAGCGCGAAGAGCTTAAGAAACTGGAAACTCAGTATGACAAAACTGGCACTACTCAAAAAATGGCTGATGCCAATAGCCACACAATGGGCGAATCCATCGAGCGGTTAACGACGTCATTCATGAATCAGTTCCTGGTTCTGAAAAAAGGCGGCGACGGTTTCATCAAAACGCTTGACTTCCTGGCTCAGAACATGAGTACCATTTTTTCACTGATCGGTAAAGGAATCAAAACATTCATCGCCTACAAGGTAGCGATGGCCGCCATGAACGCTGCCACCTTCGTAAGTAACGGCGGACTGAAGGATCTTGCTTCCAATTTCTTCAAGGTAAGTAAAGCTGCAGAAGATGGAGGAAAGTCTACCAAAGGCTTCGGATCAGCGTTGAAGAGTGTCGGCTGGGCCGCGATTACCGCCATGGCTGTCGAACTCGGAACAGAGATCTGGAACATCGCATCAGGCGCAGCGCAAGCTGAGGAGGCTTTAAAAAAGCTAGAGCAAATGAAATCGATCGCCGGGAAGAATGCCGGCGGCCGGGTAGATGCACGCCAGGAGAAATTGATGAAAGATATCGCCGCGTTGGAAAGGCAGGCCGCCATCGACATTGCCAAAAATGGCAAGAACACGATTGCCATTAATGCGAAGCTGCTGAAAGATAAACAGGCGCTGATCGACGCCACGGCCAAACAATCAAAATACGATCTGGACGCCGTTTCCCAACGGAAGAAAGGATACATCGCCGACCGGGAAGCAGCTGTAAAAGAGCTGGAGGCGTTGAAAGCAAAAATGGGAACAACGCTTTTTGAAACCCAACGGATGCAAGGCCAGATGGCGGAGGATATGTACGGGATCGCTGACGTGACTCCCGTTGGTAAGCTGATTAATAAGATCGCCACACTCGATGCTCGAATCGGCGGCACCGGTGAAAAAATTGGAATCTATTCCAGCGAGCTCAGCTCCGCAACAGAGGAATCAAAGAACCTGGCCGCGGAAACAGAAGTAGTAATTCATCAGACCAAGGAGCAGGAAAAAGCAGCGAAGAAAGCGGCCGAAGCTTACGAGAAGCTTCGAGGCGAGCTCGCCGAACTAATCAAGGCTACCGAGCAGCTGCAGCATAGTGCAGATTACGACGCAAGGCTGAATGCTTATGAAGATGGCCTGAACAAAGAATTATTCGTTCTCCAGGACACGATCGAGAAAAAATACGCAGCAGAAATTGCCAAGGCGCGTGAGCTCATGAAGGAAAAGGGAGAAATCGGCGTTGAGGCGGCCAAGCAATACAATGCGCTGCTGCTTATCGAAGACCAGGACTATGCACAGCAGAGGCAGCTGCTGGTGGACAAATACGCCAAGGAAGAAAAGGCCGCCAAATACGAAGCTCAGAAACAGGCAAACCTCGAGGCGATCACCCAGGAAACTTCCCTTCAGGATGCAATTATTGAATTGAAAGTGTTGCATGCTCAGGCGGCTGCCAATGCTGCTCTTACCAAATCCCAGGAAGAGCAGAATCGAGCAAACGCTATTCTCCGTGCCGCACTGGAAGAACAGCTAGAGCACGATAAGAAAAGACGCCTCGAGGCACTCATGGATCAGTTCGATGATAACATGATCAATGCAGAGGAGCTGAAGCTGCGCAAAGAGCAGCTGGAGTTCGAGCACCTGGCCAAGATCGAGGAAATGAATAAGCAGGCTTCGAAGAAGTTAATGGAAATTGATGAACAGCGGATAAACAAGGTCACTGAGAAAATGGAAACGGCCTTTGGCTTCATCAACCAACTTAATAAGATCCAGGCGAATAAAGAGAACAACGCTATAAAGGCGAAACAAAAGGCAGAACTCGACGCCCTGGACGCCCAGCTGGCCAATAAGGAGATCACTCAACAGGAGTACGATGACAAGAAAAAAATAATGGATGAAGAAAACCGGAAGGAACTTGGCAAAGCCCAACTCGAGCAAGCGGAAAAAGAACGCAAGGTTGCCATATTCCAGGCGATTATCCAGGCTACACTCGCAGCAGCGAAGTCTTTCGCAAGTTTACCGTTCCCTTTAGGACTTGTTCCCGCAGGTTTGGCTTTGGCTCAAGGTTATCTCAATGTTCAGGCAATTAAAAACGAACCGCTGCCACAATATGCCGATGGTGGTTACTCTGATGTAATAGGCAAAAAAGATGGTCTGCGTTACCGTGCAAAACACATCGGCAAATTGCGTGGCGGAATGACACCAAATTTCCCGGCCACTGCGTTGATATCCGAAAAAGGCGGTGAATATTTCGTTCCCCATCACCTGATGAAAAACCAGGTAGTTGCCAACCACGTGGAGGCGATCGATGCGATCCGGACCAACCGCGTTCAGCAATATGCCGACGGCGGATATACATCAGGCGCCGGAGGAACCGGTGATGATCTGACAACCGTGCTGAAGGAACTCCTCAGAACTCAGGATAGACTGAATACCCAGATTAGCAGGGGGCTGGGCATTAACATCGGGGATAAGAATCTTCAGGATATCAAAACTGAAACGGATAAGCTGGATCGATTCCGGTGATCAGGTATAACCACAAAAAAAAGCCCACCCTAGCTAAAGGTGGGCTTTTCTTTTCGCCCCCGGGAGAAAGGCATTCTTCACAAACAGATTAAAGAATAATTATGAAAGTGCTAATGTAGCATTTATTGCCAAATAGTGCCAAATAAGAAACAAAAAGGAAACAAAATAGACACAACAATGGATGTGTATAATTCCTTCAGCTGCAGTAACTTTGTAGTGCAACAAAATTTTCAAGCTTACAATTATGTCAGTAACTATCATTCATCCATTTCCCGTGGGTATGCGTTTAAGAGACGCCTCTTTCTTTGCTTGCAAAGTTTTGTTGCAGTGCCCGCGGGATCTATATTATATTTCTCATGCAACAAGTAAAAGAGGAAGAGACGCAGGCTGCGCGTCTGGAAGAGTTCATGCAGCAACTCAATGATTCACCAGGTAAAGAAGAAATTGACTACGGGCTAAAGCTCGCCGGCCCCGTCAGAGATCTGCTGGACCAGGGAAAAGACTTTCCGGCAAAGGCACGGAAGCTTTTCTTTATGATGACCGTCGATTACCTGGCCAATGAAGACAGTGCGGTATCGGAAGAAGAAGCAGTAGCGCTCTACTGTGTTTTCGAGATCCTGAACAGAATCGATTAGCAACAAAAAAGCCCCGAGTGATCGGGGCTTTTTCTTTTATTCGTTTTTCCTTTTCATCAGGTAATGGTAGACATTCTGGTTGTTGGCCGTAACAACGTATGCTTGGGAAAATTCCCACCCGTTTACGCCCATGTAGTTCAGGGCGTCTACCATCGAAAAGAACGTCTGGATCTTTCCTTCCGAGTCACGCACCCAGTTCTGCTTAAACATCGAGCGTTGTTCTCCATAGTCGACTACAATGTTCAGTTTCGTAGAAAGGAGCTTCTGCGTTCCGACGATTTCGCAGTAAACAAATTTGGTTGTGTCAGCCGTCTGGGCAGAAAGCTGGTTAAGGCAGCATAGAGCAAAAGCTACCAGGATCATTTTTTTCATAGTGATTCTTCTTTTAAAGTGAGCGACGAATATACAGTAAATTGTCTGAAATGTTAAAATGAAGTATTTTAGTACTTTAATGGGAAATTAGGTACTGCAAGCAAGTACAAGAAAAGTAATTCAAAAGGTGTGTATGGGAAAATTACGGTTGATATCGTGTGAACGATCATCTGCATCGGGCGAAAAAGGAGCTGAAGAATTTAATCTATGTTTCGCTGAGCCTGATAGCTTTATTAGGTTCCACGCAACTATTTACGGTAGTATTGATGAGAAGTATGCGACTGGAAGCTTTACCCTTGAAGAATTAAACGTAGAATTTAACCAGACAAAAAAATGAAAAAAAATCTACTAATACCGGCAGTACTTTTATCCATTGCAATGCTCTGCATTGGCGGAATCATAGGTCTGAAACTCAATATAAGGGAGTCGGCGGCTGAAGATGATAAAGCAATTCAAAAGCTGGTAAACGAAAGAGACAAAGCAGTCGATCGACTTGACTCTCTTAACCAGGCGGATAGGATAATACAACACCGTGATGACGAGGATCCTATAATCCAGCACTATTCAGAATCCCGATAACGGTTCTACGTAGTTTTTATTCGTCCGCTGAATCTTGCGCCTGCAGCTCTGATCTTTGCTAATAACAAAACATCAGAGATATGTATACGATAATTAACACAGGTACCATTTACCTGGGAAACGTAGAGATCAAAGCCGATAAGGTGATCATTGATCAGGTTAAGCAAAAAACCGAAAAAAAGGCAAACCCACTTTGGGAGCTCACAAGGTACCTCTTGGGAAGAAAGCCCTGAGCAAAAGCCCCGATCATTCGGGGCTTTTTTGTTCTTCTACAGGATCCGGATGAGCGGCCGAAAGATCCAGCATTTCCTGGTAGAGCTCGCGCGGCTGTTTGCCTTTCAACAACAAGATCAGCTTATCCTCAACTTCTTCAAATCGTTCACGGTGACTTGTCTGATAGTCAGCCTTTACCTTTGTCAATCTGAGCGCCTGAACCTGGGCTTCGAGAAAGATAATATTCATCATTCGGGAAAACTGCTCTGCATTGAGCACTGGAACCCTTCCGGTTTCCTTCACCTTATCCGCGAAATATCTTGTGTTATGAATCATTGATTTTTTTTGGAACAAAGGTAAGTAATCGCTGTCCTTTCGCGCCCGCGCGCGTATTGAGAAATTCGCTTCATGGCTTTTTACACAACGTGGGTATCCTATTTTGAAACGCTCGCAATTCAGAACAAGAAAATCAAGCACGCCGTGGGCGTTCAGCCCCACCATCAGAAATTTTTCTGTACCACCCTGGAAAACTTCTTCCTTGCAACCACCACCTATCTTCCCGATCCGAAATTAGGACCGTTCATGCACTTCATCGACTACGTGCGAACGATTGATTGGCAGAAGGGAAGTGCTAAAGAGTTGGATAAGCACCAGGTTATGTTCTTCGTTCTCCAGGCCTACAAAAGTGGTGATACGATTAAGGAGCGCCAGGCGAAGGATGCTTGCCAAAATGTGGTTAACGAGATCCTGGCGAGAATGAAGTTTGACTCAAAGAACGGCGACCCCGTCTTGAAGCGCGCTTTTGATGTTATTAGTAATGTCCGGGTCGTTCCTCACACCAGGGTCGGCGCATTGCCGTATACCGGCTGGCAGGTTTCGATCCTGTTGAATGTGCCGTTTGACACTTGCTTTAACTCTAACGACTGGGATCTATGATCAGTATAATCAAAGAGCCGTATGCGTGCTCATTCACGAAGAACCCGATCGGGTTCAAGGTTCAAACGAACATGCAGTATCCATCGAAACGCGTTTTCCCTGGAATAACGTTCGAGATCAATGCGACTTATCCAACTGCCGGAATTCATTTCCGGTGGAGCTTCACCAACCCGGAAACGCAGGAGCTGGTGAAGATCTACATTGCCACAAGCAACAACGTGTTCATTGGATCGTTGCCCGTCTGGGCTTTTTCCGGCCCACGATATGCCTACGCTGTTGCAGTAGCTCAGCGCCTGAAGGAAATCCCTGAACTGAATGCCTTCTACGAGATCTACACTGATGACGTCTTTGTGCATGTGGTGGCCAGGCAAGCGCTCAGGGAGCTTATCCCGATGAACCTGGAAACGAACCAACCAGGCACGCCAAAGATCAAGCATACCGTTCAGGAGCTTGTCAACGACCCGGAGGAACGACAGGATTACAGCATGCGGGCAATGGTTTACTTCGAGCGGGAGTATCTATCCGGATCATTCGAGCTCGTAGCGAACATGAATTGCATCCCGGATGAAAGCAGTATTGCTCAGCTCGAGATCGGAAATGTGATCGATAGCGAGATTGAAGCCGGTTGGAATGAAGTCCCAATGCCGGCGCAAGCGATCGAGACGGCGCGGAACCTCCGACGGTATTATGTCGAGTTCCTGGAATCCTGGACGGGTAATTCTGCCGGCGAAAAAACAACAACCAAAACGTTGTTCGCTCATTGGGGCGGCGTGTCTACCAATGATCAACTGCTGGGAGAGCCGCTGGCATATCTTCAGTCCAATAACCAATTCTTGACCTGGATGCCGTCCGGGAAGCGATTGTATAAATCGCAGCAGGACTGGCTAAGCTGGATGAACACCGGCATTCAGCAGGACTTCAGCATTTACCTGGTGCTTTACAAAAACACCGGCGCCCAGGATGTACTACTGGGAACGCAGACACTGCAGCGCTGGGAGTCGATCACCATCCCTGTGGGCTATCAGCAGCTGGACCTGGAATCGATGCTGGCACCAGGAGAATCGTTTATCAAGTGGGCCATCGTAATACGCAGTGGGCCAAATAACGTTTCGCCACTGATGACCTACTATACAGATGTGAGCTCCTGCGTGCAAAACCAGATCATGTATTACAATTCCTTCGGAGTAGCGGAAACGTTCTCCACAACCGGCGTCTGGGAAGAGTCGATGCAGGTTAATAGCCAGATGGCCGACCGGTCGATGCAGTTCAATAACTACCGCCTTCGGCCAGGTTCGTTTATTTTCGACTCGACACATCGTAACGCGATTAAGACCGAAACGCCCAGGATTCTCAAACAGGAAGCCTACCGCCTCCAGTCGATGCTTAATACACTGGTTGCATTCGCCTGGCAGGATAACGAAAGATGGGTGCCGGCGATCGTAATGACGGAGAAAAAGGTAGTAAAGATAGAATCGGAGTTTACCACCGAGCTCGAGGTGGAGCTGCTACTGGCCAACGAGAACGATCGCGCAAGCTTTTATTCGCTCATCCCGCAGTTGAAGCCGGTTTACGCTTGTGGAATAGTGCAATTTGACCTGGAAGAAAACGGTCTTACGATCGCTGATTATGATCAGCTGCAGATCTCTTCCGGAGGGGTGTTCGTTCAGGATGCAAATTGGGATACCGATCTGAAGGCCTACGTTTGCGACCCGGCGTTAACCGATGAAAAAACATACGATGCCCGGGTAACTGTTATCGATGCTGCAGGTTCTCAGCATGTAGTTACGATTACCAGCAGCTTTACACATGAACGGATCTTCGCCTACTACACAGCCACCGGTACCGTGTCCCTCGGGTTGCAATCTTCCCTGCCGGCCGCATCTATTTCCATTGACTGGGGAACCGGCGCCGCTCCGGATACAGTGAACTATACCAGCACGCTGGATGATTACAGTAAATCCGTAGCAATAACCGGTGAAAAGCAGCTGATACTGAAGAAGCCGTGCTTCGACGATATCATCACTTTTGGAACCGGCAACATGCAACTGATCGGCATGGATTTCAAACGACTGAAAAACCTGCAGTATTTAAACCTGGCAGGTGCCGGGATCGCTGGTAAATTATACTTGAATGGACTCGCAGAAATGAAGATCCTGGTACTGAACGGAATGTCAATTTCCGCTATCGAAATAGGCATCATGCCACAGCTGCTGCTGATTACCCTCGATGATCTTTCCCTGTCTATTGATTCTGTTGATGCGTTGATAGCCGAGATCTGGCAATACCGGAAGCATTTCCTCCACTTACCGGAAGTAACATTCACCGGCTGCGGGCCTACTGCGTTTTCCAGCAAGGCACAGGCAATGATCGACGGAGCCGGCATTTACACCGGTGAAGGACTTTCGGCCGATTATGGATTTAGTTTTAGTATAAGCTGATGAAGAACATACAGATCCTCTTCGACAACCAGCCTGCCGATTACGGCGACTTTAGCATTGAATTTGAATTCATCAACCCGATGTTTTCTGATTCCAAAATGAATACCGAATACACCTTTAGCTTCAGTCTTCCGTTTTCTCCAGGAAACAAAAAAAGATTTAGCCACAGCAATCGTATCGATGTTCAGAAAAAACATTCTTACGACTTCAAGCTGATTGTCCAGGGCTCGACGCTCATGTCCGGAATTGCGAAGGTGACCTCAGATACCGGCGGCAAGGCGTTTTCGGTTACTGTGATATCCGACGGAATTGATTTCGCGCAGCGCTGTACTGACAAGCTATTAAAAGACATCCCTATGGATTCGGTTGTCCTGTACGATGAAGAGACGGCTACGGCCAACGAGCGGCTCGACGCCTGGCACAATGAGCAGTTCCTTCGAATGTTCCTGGAAGCGCCCACTGAAGGCTCTCACAAGTATCCGCAGATCTACACCGCCGGCTACGACGGAAGCTATGGTGAGCAAAACATGCTGCATCGCCGAAACCAGTTTGTCGTTAACGCGATGGCCGAAGGCGATTTCCTCTCCAGCTGGGGAGTTTTGGATGTTGACCTGAACAGTCCTCAGGATCAGTGGTGGCCGTTCACCGTGTCTCCGTGCCCCAGGATCATCTACCTGCTGCAGAAGATCTTCGACTTTTTCGGGATCCGGATCGCCACCGGAGATCTCCTCCAGGATGTGGAGCTGCAGCAGCTGGTTACTTTCTCCGGAGTCGTGCTGGATGATAACAAAAGCTACAGTACTCTAGGACCGGGAAGCACTCCTTACAAACTGAACGTACATGGCGGATCGTTCCGCCTCCAGGATTTTGTTCCGGATGTGAATGTGATGTCAATCTTCAATATGCTCAACGAAGCTTACGGAGCGATGGTAATAGTTTCCAAGGGAAAGGTGCATTTCAGAACATACAAAGAAATCCTGTCCAGGAAGCCGGTCAATATGAGTAGGTACTTTACCAGCGAGCTCAACTCCGAGCTCAGCGACGGAAGCTCACCGCATGTCTTTTACGAAGCAGCTGAAGAAAACGATCTAAAGAAAATATTCCTGCCAATCTGGGACTATGCCGTAACCGGCGGGAACGATTTCCAGCTGGATCATTCTGGGAGATCTGTATTCGAAAATCCGGAGGATGTCAACCAGGAATTCCCGATCACCCACTACCCGATGAAATCGAATTTCTTTGTGACCGAAGGCTATGATCAGGACCGGGCGCAATACCTGGCCGGAACCGATTTGACCAGGCGTGGGTTCGGGGAATTTATGCCCAGGTTCATTTTTCCATTCGGGATCCAGAGCTTCGGAACCGCCAACGGTGATAAACGCCAGGAACGGCTGAACATTGGTTATTACCGGGGTAGATTCGATACGGCGCGCAAGTACCTAGATGGAGACGGGGAGCCGCACGAAGAGACTTATATCACCTGCTGGCCATACTCCTGGGATAAAACAACCTGGGATACCAGGAACATGACCACCGGCTTTGAACACTTTTTCGGAACGAGCCTCTATCTGGCTGAAAACAATGGCACTTACGACAATTGGCTTGAGTACTACTTTAAGCTGTTTGATAACGCAGATTCGATTACAAGGACTATGCAGCTCGCTCCTCATCAGCTTGAAAAAATGCGGGAATTCGAAAGTATCAAGCATATCATTGAGGACCGGCGCGGGAATATTGTTGGCTACCTGGCCAAGATCTCGGGGACCATCACCAACCAGGGATTGGAACCGGTGAGCTGCAATTTTAAGGTGCCCCGGCGTGTCCTTTCCAGGGGAGACTATAACGACGATTTTAGCTCAGATTTTTCTTAAAGCATGGCAACACTTTCTCAGGCGCAATTATTAGACCTGCTCGATGCGAGCATTAACACCAATGGCCGCAGAGCTATTACTGGGTCGATAGAAAATGAGGTCTTAAGACAGATCATTCTCAACTGTTACAATTCCGGCAGCGAAAATATAGGAAATACGAACCTGGATATGTCCGGAATTCGTGTCCTTAATTTCAACGGCTTCAAGCTTTCATTCACCAATGCCAGCCAGTTAAAGCTCAACGCGGGTGGTGTGGCGCCGCCGTCCGGGAACGGAACATTTGATATCACCGGCTCCGGAACCACAGGATCCACCAGGAACTTCGTTTCCCGTAACGGCGCCGGATCTGTGGCCGCTGAAATCTACGACGATCTTGGTGCGCGTTTTAATGGGCCTGTAGCTTTTGGAACTTCTCCGGAAACCGGAGTAGCGTTAAAGATGGCAGGCGCGACAGGAACCGGCGTACAGGTGTTCATGTCTTCCGGAAGAGCTGGCGTTTTTCAGACGAGCACAGCACTTTGCCTCCAGGTGAATAATACGGCTGGATCAGGTATAGGAATTCAATCAGAGGCGGACTATCCGATTGTTGGTTATGGCAATGACGGCGGTATAGTTTTCCAGGCGATTCACACTCCGTCCGCTGGTTACTCGAGTAAATTTGCCGGGATTAATCTTAGAGGATCCTTTTCCAAATCGGCTCTTCCTTCAACATCAGCTCCCGGAGGATATGTAGCCTGGATAACTGTCCATAATGCTGGCGCGGGCAATAATGAAAGAACCCTCTGCTTCTGGGACGGCAGCAGCTGGTGCGATATCCGTACACAAACAACCGTAATATGACGTTAATAATAAACAAGGAACTTACCCGGATCTCCGGAGGAACGATCCCACCAGGTGCGGTGGTGAAATATCAGCTTACAACCGACTGGGACCAGCTGGCGCAATGCGGCTCCTTCGCGGTTTACTACAACGAGGAATCTTTCCTCCAGGGAAAACCACCGATTACGCTGACCGACATTGCTGAGTGGGAAAAGGAGGGTAAATTTTTTACCGGCGGCATGCTTCTGATCGATAAGGAAGAAAGTTCTCCAGGGAACTATCAAAGCTGGGATCAAATGTTCGACGATGTGGCAAAAAAGGTGATCATTACGATCACCCAGCTCGAAGCTGCAGAAGTCGCATTTCTGGGCGAGCTCCGTACTCCGCAACCAACACCGCTGACCTGATGCTGGACCAGGATAAAGTATACGTTCTGCTTTGCACCAGGAAGCTTCGGCTGCTGGATCCAAAGTCGTGGATATCCTTCCTGATCAGGAAGATCTCCGGGAAGCCGGATCATGTCGGGTTTATCTATTTCAAGTTTGGTCACTGGCGCCAGGCAGAGGCTACAACAGGCCGCGTGCAGATCCAGCCACTATTCAACTGGAAGTTTGCTACCAGGTTCGACGCCTGGATCCAGGAGAACAGCTATTACACATCCAAACGACAACGAATGATCTCTTACGCTGAAGGCTGCGAAGGCATCATTAAATATGACTTCACCGGCCTGATATGGATGTTCATCTACCTGCGTCGCGGGATTTGGCTGGGTAGCAGTAAACGCCGGCAGGATCAGCGGCAGTTCTGTTCTGAATTTATTGCCAATTGCGCAGGCATCGAAGGTGCGCAGTATAAAACACCAAAAGCCATTTACTTGGCCGGAGGAAAAATCCTCGGTAAAATGACCGGCTACAGCGAACCTTTCGGTGTCTCGGCCGGAGAGCCAATTATCGAACAAATCAGTTTTTAATGACTATTGAGTATTATATCTGGCTGTGCCAGGAATGGGAAGGTGTTCGCACCAAACCCATGGGAAGAAGAACAACGGATAATGCATCCAAGTATCCTTGTCCAACGCCATTTGACGGTCAATACGGCTGGCATACAGTCAAAGGAATAACTTACGGAACGTGGGTGGGCGTATTCGGAAAGAATCAGGATCAACGATTCTTTGCAATGTCCGATGAAGACTGGTTTTTTGTATTCAAAACCCGTTTTGCAAATCCTGTGAAATTTGATTCATTCAAAAGCATCAACGTTGCAGCTGTTGTTACGGATATGTCCTGGATGTCTGGCCCGGATCGCGGGGTAAAAACACTGCAGCGAGCGATTAATAATCTGAAAGGAAAAAAAGTGTTAGAGGATGATGGCAATATAGGCAATCTTACCCTTGCTGCAGCAAACGCGATCGATCCGAAAACGCTTATCCAGGCGATCGTTGTTGAACGTAAAAAATTCCTGATCAGCATTGCCATCGGCAAGAATGCAATTAACAAAGCTGGCTGGTTACGAAGGACGGATGACTATCTGAAAAGGTTTATGACCGGAATTCAGTAATTATTGAAATCCCAAAATTTAAGAGGAGTCTAAAGTAATTTTTATAGGACACTAAAAAATGGTGTTTTTAATTTTGACACGAATACCGTGCTAACGTGCTAACGTGCTAACCGTAGGGTGTAGTAAGTATATATTATACTATATATCAATAATATACATCTATATACACCTGTTAGCACGCCGTTAGCACGGTGTTAGCACGCCTGTTTTTCGGTTAGCACGGTTAGCACGGTGGTAGCACGAATGGTTAATTGCGTGCTAACCTTTATAAACATTATGGTTACAGCCGATTTCGGCTAAAAACTCTATTTTGTAATTACACTGATGCTCAGTTTAATGAAAAATGTTAGCACGTTAGCACGTTTTTCCCAAATGTGTTTCCTTTTTGTTCCATTTATGGTTTTTTATCGGCAATTTTAGATAATTTAGTGGGAGAATGGAAAAAGTCATACCTGTCCCAAACGCGACTATTAAAATCCTAAGTGGTTTTGTGAGCCATATTGCCCGGTATAAAGCCGGCCGGCTAAACTCATCTCACTTCCCAATTCCCGTAACGATCTACGATCCCGAAACGGATATCGAGTACCAGGTACAGCTCATTGCCCTGGTACGGATATCTGATCTGATCCCGGATGTCTTCGCTTACCTGGCAGAAGGCGTTCGTGCTTCTGAATGTACTGCTCATGTTATGAGCAGAAGTAACGCTTCATCAACTGATCAACTTGCTTACTATCTATATGAAGTTCTCCGTTAAAATTCCGATTCAGTACTATCTGAAGCTCTACATCGGTAAGAAAAAAAGCGTTGAGCCCTTCCAGCTCACCAACAAGTCATGTCACATATCAGCGTTGATCCTGGAACCTATCAAAAAGGATTACATCCGCCCGAAATTCAAGATTGATCCAAAATTCGATTCGATTCTCGAGATCGAGATGAGTACGGAAATGGCCAGGGAGAAAAAATTTACGATCGATCCGGATGTCATATTAAGAATTGACACCGTGCTGAAAGAGCTCTTCGATGACGAGCTCTTCCATTTCGCCAACCGCCGCCATGATATGGGACAGAACATTGAGCTTGCGATCGCTCAGTTTCTCCATTACTACGAGATCCCGGAAGATGTCCTGGCGCTCCATACCGTTCAGAAGAGGTTCTACCGCCGGCGCAACCCTCCAGTCATGAGAAAAGAAACCCCGGAAGAACGAGCTACTCAGCTGAATCTCTTCATTTAGGCGCTTATTTCCTGTCCTTTAGAATCCCTGCGCGAGTGGGGATTTTTGCTTCATGAATTTGTTGCATTCCATTCTAAGGGGAACCTGGGCAATTGATGAGTCTTACGCTCTATCACTTGCGCCGATCGTTGAGAGAATCTTAGCGGGCGAAACTGTCGACCTTACACACGTATCCTCCAAGTCATCAACCACGCATGCTGCCGATGCCGGCGGTAAAACGGCGATAGTGTCGATCACCGGCGTGATCATGAAGCACGATAACTGCGGCGACATGGGTATGAAGAGCTTCGTTTCGCTGCTCCAGGTACTTGACCAGGATCCTACAATCCACTCCGTTATCCTGGATCTCGACTCAGGCGGCGGTGAGGCATCTTATATGCCAAACGTTGCAATCGCTATTCAGAACTTCTCCAAACCAATTGTTTCCTACTACTCCGGAACCTGCGCCTCGGCTTGCTACTACATAGCATCTCAGACCGATAAAATCTTTGCTTCTGTTTCAACCGACCTGGTCGGATCTATCGGAACGCTGTCTTCTTTTCGCGCGGCTAATCCGAGCGTTGAGCAGCCAATGGTTACCCACATCATCAACGCTACAAAATCCACTGAAAAAAATCTCGAGTTCACTGAAGCACTGAAGGGAAAATACGAGTTGATGAGAACGAGCATTCTTGACCCTATCAACGAAGTGTTTCACAGTGCTGTTCTCGGCGCACGTCCGGATGTCGACAAATCTGTTTTTACAGGCAAAATAATGACTTCCGACAAGGCGCTTGCCCTGGGGCTGATCGATGGCATTCAATCAATGGCCGAAACTATTCAATATGTCCAATCAAATATCAAAAATATGAGCTGGCGCTTCAATTTCCTACGCAATAATAAACAAACAAATAAAAAATCAATGAAAGATCAATTCGTAAAAATTTCGGCGATTCTCGGACGAGAAGTTACCGATGCTACAACGATGTCTGCAGAAGATTGGGAAAAAGTGAATGCGGCCCTGACGGTCCCTTCTGCTGATTCCAGACCTGAAGCAGCAACATCACCGGCATTAACAACTGAGCAGATCTCTGCAGCTGTTACCAATGCGGTGGCAGCAGGACTTGCCGGGATAACCGCAAGCGTTACAGAGCTTAAAACAGGCCTATCTACACTGAAAGCCGAAGTGGATATCATCGGCGCTAAGCCTGGAGCTGCAGCTGAAGATAAGCCAATCGTTTCCGGGGACGGAAAGGTACTGGCCAGCTGGGAGGATCCCAATGATCCTATGTGGGCCAAACTGGACGCAGATCTCGGAAAGGTCTAAGGCCTTCCCCTTAATTACTCATTTAATCATTCAAAATAATGAAACCAATTCTTTTAACTTTTCTCCTGGTACTTAAGCTGTCCCTCGCTTACACTTTCGGTTCCGTAATCGGGCTGGCCGGAGGTATTCCGCAACCGGAAGTAGTCGGCTATATATTTGTTGCCGGTGCGTTCTTCGCATCACTTCCTAAACACGCTGCAGCTGATGGTGTCGACGTAAGTGCGATCGCTACTCAGCTCGGTCAGTATGTGTTTCTGAATAAAACAAAAATTTGGACCACTCTCAAGCAGGGGCTTGAATGGGAACAGTTCATGACCAAGGTGCCAAACTGGAAAGGCAAAAGTGCCTATTTAAACAGTACACAGTCCGAAGTTACCCAGCCCTACCAAAGTGCCTGGACTCCTAAAGGTACCGCAACCTGGCATCCGTACATCAGTGAGTCATTTCACATGAAGATCGATTACGCGCTCGGTGATATGAATAACCTTTACGATGGATGGGTTGAATTCATGTCAGACGAAACAAAAGAACGTAAGGACTGGCCATTCGTGAGGTGGATCATCGACGAGTCGATTATCCCTAAAGTTATGGAAGAACTGAACATCATCTCCGCTCGCGGGGTATATGCAGCTCCAACGCCTGGAACCGCGGGCGGATTTATGACTTCCGCCGATGGTCACCTTAGTATCATTACCCGGGAGATCACAGCAGGTAACCTGGTGCCGATCGTAACCGGCGCGATCACCACTTCCAATGCGGTAGATAAAACAGAATTGTTCCTGGATACAATCCCTGAGCTGGAAACGCTGAAAGGCGGTACTGTCTTCATGAGCAAAGGAAATGCTAAAAAGTACATGCGGAACTACCGTACATTGTTCGGATCCACGAATTCAAAAGATTCAAAAGGCAACCTTAAAATGGACGATTTCGAAATCAACGTTCAGGGAGTTGCCGCTTTCGGATCCAGCCAGCGCATGCTCTTCACCCCGAAAGAAAACCTGCTTTTACTCTACGATAAGATCGCTGTTCCCAACCAGATCTCTGTTCAGCAGAATCTACGTGTTGTCAGTCTCTTATCTGACTTCTGGCGGGGATACGGCTTCGGGACGCTTCAGCGCCTTTACGTTAACGACCAGCCATAATTAACTGGGGGAGATCTTCTCCCCCTTTTGATCCCCCTCTGATTTTTTCATTTAACAAGACCAATTATGCCAAAAACGAATAGAACGGCCGTTGACGCTGGTGCAGCGCAACCGCCAGTAAATCCAGCTGCTCCGGCAGCTACTCCTGTAGATGCAGATGCTCAGGTCATCAAGTTAATCGACGAGCTTGAAGCTGACGACGAGACAAAACAGGTTCTGCGTGATACGCTGGACCAGAAAAACAAGCTAATCCTGGCTACTTCCCAGGCTTCCAATACTGCAACTCAATCCTCTGCGGATCTTGCCCGGATCCTCGAGCTCGAGGGGGAAGTTGCGGTATTGGAACAGGCATTTAGCGATCATGCTGAGCTGATCGCTGCGAGAGATACAGAGATCTCTGATCTCAAACGTGCCCAGGGTGTTCTTACGAAAGAAGTACCAGGTACTTACGAAGCGGACAATGGAAACACCTACCGTTTCAAGACCGGCCACCTTAAGATCAACTTCAGAGGTGAGGTTATGCTGTCCGAGGAAGTCATCCAGGACGACGAGCTCATGGAAGAACTCATCGATATGGAAGCCGGCTGCATCGAAATCGTTCCGGAAGATTAATCTCTAAAAACAAGTATTATGTCATTTTTAAATGCTGATGTCCTTCACGATTGTGAAGACGAAAACACTCCGGGAATTGAAGAAACGCTTTACCTGGTCTGCTCCTGCGATGTGGATGTTTATCCAGATGTGCTGGCAACGACTGCTCCAGGTGATAGCATGATCCTGGACGGGGACATTGTCCTAAAGGCAGGAAAGAAATTCATCAAGTTCAAAATCATCTCGGACACGGGCGAAATTAAAAACACGCTGGTTGGTGTAAGAAGCTCTAAATCTTACGTTCAGACGATGGATGGCAAGACGGTTAACAATGATGTTATCCACGACGAGTTCTTCAACAAGAACCGCAACGCTTGCGTGATTGCTTTGTTCAAGGAGAAAAGCGGCGCTTTGAGAGTTATGGGAACGCTTGGTTCTCCAGCTTATTTCGAAACGGCTGAATCTATCAGCGGAACGAACAACGAGTCGGCACGCGACTGGACCTTCCAGCTGAAAGCTTCGCCAGGGAATGTGGCTTACCACTACCAGGGACTAATTGATTTAACAGCATAATCATGGAAAAGAAAAACTCACATTTGACGTCGGCCGAATTCAATTCGATTCTACCAGCCGACACTGCGAAGATCTACGAAGTAGTAGGCCTGTCGAACCGCACCTCTACCAGGCTGATGACAGCCAAGCACGGAGAGATCGATTTTTCAACACTTTCACCTGCTCGAGCAGCTCAGCTGGTCAGTCAGAAATTCCCTTACCTGAAGCTCATCGAGCCAAAGGCAGAGAAACCCGCAGCGGCGAAGATCCCTGCAGAGAAAACGCCAGCTACTGAAACAAAGTGATTGAACAGATCCAGGACTATTTAAAGGGAACACTCAGCTATGAAGTTGGGTGTTCCCTTTTTTTATCGATTAGCCCGAACAAGGCGCTGGCCCTGAACCTGCTCAAATCCGACTCCCGGACTAACCGGTCTACTCTCAACTATCAGCTGAAGAAATACCTGCAGGCGCAACCTGGCTATTGGAAGTCTGTTGCCGCCAAAAGGAAAGTTCAGCCGGCGTTTGTGTCTCCGGAGATAATCCCGGAACCGGTGCCTACACCAAAGCCGGTACCAGCTCCTGAGCCACCACTAAAAGTTAAGGAAGTTGTTGTCTTCCGGGAAGCGGTAAAGGTTGCCGAAGCATCTGGGATTCGTCAGCAGATCCTCGACGCCCGGGTCGAAGCTTATAGCTTACGTGGTCACCTTCATGGCCGCCTACACCAGGCAGTTACTATTACAGTCAGGTATGAGATTGCCGCACAACTCATGGAGCTGCAGCCGCGGATCGATCGGCTCAACAATGAGCTCGCAGCATTCGACAAGGGTAATCTCCCTGAGCGCTTCCTGAAGGAGACTATGACAGCCGAGCAATTCAAAGCGATCGCTAACTGCAAATCCTATATCAACCGCTACCGATTGCAATTATCCAGGGAAACGGATCCTGAGAAGAAAAGAAAGCTGGAGGCGAAGATCCTGAAGTACGAACTGAAACTGAAATCGCATGAATAACCTGGTACCAAAAGATACAACGTTCGATCGCCTGGAGAAATACTACCTGGAGAACGGCGAGCTTAGTGAAAAGGATCTGGAGATCTGCAACCGGCTCGAGCTCGTGTTTTCCATATTTTGCCAGACTCGATCGAAAAAAGCAGCCATTTCAAAATTCATTGCTCTCCAGGAAGCGAAGGGAAAAGGCATTTCGGTTGCCCAGGCATACCGTGATCTGTCGGAAGCGGAAAAACTGTTCGCGCCTATACGGAAGTTCAACAAGGAATTCCTCCGGATGACCATCATCGAATCGGCCATCAATGACATTAAGGAATGCTCCAAGCGAGCAAGGACCGCATCCGATAAGATGTGGGTAGCGATCATGGGAGTAAAAGACTCTGCAGAGAAACGCATCATTGAAGCTTCAGGTCTGAAGCTGGACGACCCAAACCTTCCTGATTTTTCCAAGCTCATACCGCAAACGTTTAATGTTGGGCTATCTCCGGAGCACATTAAGATGCTTGAGAAGATCACAGCTGCCGGCGTGATCGATCTGAATGATGTTACCGATATCGACTTCGAGGAGATCTGATATGAATGTTGTAATCAAGGATTTGCTATACAACATCGCTCAGCTGATGTTTATCTTCTCGAAAGCGAAGATCTGGGTGCTCGAGTGGGGCCGCGGAACAGGCAAGTCCACAATTATCGGCCGGCACTTGTACGATTGTGTGGTTGAGATGCCCCGATCAACAGGTGCGATCGTTGGCGCTACCTATGCTCAGATCAAAACCAGGACCCTACCTTCTACCATTCAGGGCCTCGAGCAGCACGGCATCTACAAAGATAAACACTACTTCATTGGCCGGCGCCCACCTAAAGAATGGGACTGGCCGGAAGCCTACCAGGCTATCCTGGATCCTACCCACTGTATCTTCTGGTGGAACGGCGCGGTTACCGTGTTCATTTCCCTGGACGGCGGCGCCTCCTCCGGGCGTGGACTTAACATCGATTGGGCGATTGGTGACGAGGCGGCTCTGTTCGATGAGGCGAAGTTCAATACAGATGTACTGCTTACCATCAGGGGAAACCTGCACCAGAAAGCTATCGACCCAGACGGCACCTGGAAGTACTATAAGGACTGCGACCGCCACCATTCCCTCCTCCTGGCTACAAGTACACCGCTTACGCCTGCCGGCCAGTGGGTACTGAAGTATGAAGCTGAAGCGCGGAAAAATCCAGCCAAGGTGAAGTTCATTTCCGCTGCAGCAACAGCGAATCTGGCTAACCTGGGCAGCGACTTCTTCAAGAATGCTAAGGCAACAATGGCTTCCTTTCTCTATGATGCTGAAGTCCTGAACAAACGGATCACCAGGATAAAGGATGGCTTCTATCCTAAGTTCAACGAGAAGCTCCATTGCTACGACTCCTTCAATAACGACTACTACCGTGACCTGGCCGAAGGTGCAACCGCCAACTGTCAGGGTGATGCTGATCACAACGAGGTAATGCCGCTGATCATTGGCATTGACTGGGGTGCGAACATCAACTGCCTGGTAGCCGCGCAACAATATCCGGATGAGCTCAGGGTACTGAAGAACTTCTTTGTTACCTCACCGCAGATCATCGATGACCTGATCGAACACCAGTTCCACCCCTACTACAAGACCAGGAAGAACAAGGTGATCTACTTCTGGTACGACGCGTCCGGGAACGTGTCACAGGCGAACAGCCGCAAGACCTATGCCGAGCAGGTGATGGCTATCCTCCGATCGCTGGGGTGGACTGTCAGGCCAATGACCAGGTCAAACTACAATGAGAAGCACGATGTAAAGTACCGACTGATGGCAGAGATCCTCCAGGAGAACAACCCAAAGTATCCGCGCATCCGGATGAACCGAACCAATTGCCGTGAGCTCATCATCTCGATCGTATCAGCTCCAGCAAAAGCCGGAACCAAATCCAAGATCCAGAAAGACAAGCGTTCTGAAAAGAGCAAGGTCATTCCCCAGGAGCACGCCACCCACTTCAGCGACACGTTCGACGTGATCGTTGTTGGTATGTTCGTTCGCCTGATGACCAGCAGCAACGCGGCAATCGAGACGCGACTGCTCGATTGACCCCCCACACATATCCTGAAAACTGTACCAATTGTTTAAACAAATCGTCACACCCATAGACGCGCGTTACTCTTTGATTTTGATATTTTTTATCGAATCCACCGGATTTAAAGGGTTGTAACACAATTATAAAGCCTTTTCATTTTGAGAATTTCCATCAAATTACCAAAAGTGTTTCCTTTTTGTTTCTTTTTTGTTTCTTTTTTGTTTCTTTTATTCTACTTTTGGGCAAAACATTTCCAATGAGTAACAGATACGATCGTTTAAAAGTTATTGTTGAAGCAATTCAACAGTTCCCTGGAGCACTGTCCAGAAACAACTTGCATACTAAAGTTCGGGAAGCTATTCCCGGAAAATCTTATTCGGTCCACACGCTGGCCGGCGATCTTGTCTCATTAAGGCTGGACTACGGTGCGCCATTATCTTCCGGCAATCAGCATTCAGGGTTCACGCTCATTAAAAACTTCGACTTAGAGGCCGCAGCTATAGCTAGAAACATTCTACAGGTGAACCGATTAAAGGGAAGGACACTTTCCTCAGGCACAAGCCCTGAGCGCATCTACAACGACCTGCTTTCGAAGCATGCAACGCTGACTGACTGGATATTAAATAACACCACTCACCCAGATTTCCTGGATAAAGTAACCGAACGCAATTCCGTGTCTGTTCAGCTCGAGGTCAGTCGGCAGCAGCGGTCCATTGAATTGAAAAAAAAGCAACTCCAGCACCGTTAATCCGGTGCCTATTTAATAATCAATATAAAAAAAGCAGATGAAAAAGACAGTACAAAAATTAGAAGAGAAGGCCTCAGCATTGAAGGCTGAGTTCGAACAGATTATTGAAGACCGTGAATCTTACTACGATGACCGATCCGAAAAATGGCAGGAATCGGAAAAAGGTGAAGCCTACCAGGAAATCACTGATACACTACAGGGAGTAGTTGAGGGCTTCGAATCGGCGCTCTCTGATCTGGAATCAGCTATTGACTTAATGTAATAGATATGAACCATCAAGAATTAATGCAAGAGCTACGCAAGGAAGATAGCCTTGTTGGACATGCGGCCAGGCTTACATTCGATGAGGATATCCTCGCCTTTATGAGAGCGATTTTAGATATGGCACATAATGATTTCATGAGGAAGGTCTTTGGGGAAGAGCTTTGTTTACAACTGAACTTGCTTTTTAAGCATGAACATCAATCTACACAAACGAAAACTTTGGCTATAGGAAATTCATCCATGCGTGGTCTGAATATCGATTTTGCAATCTTGGACGAAGTAACAGAGAGTTTATCTTATAGTGAAAGCGACGCTTTGTTTTTACAGACAGGATTCTTACGTATGGATCCGGAAAACAATCCTGATCTTGTCAAAGAAATCGGTGATATTCCAAACTCCTGTGGCCACTACTGGGATACAATGGCTGACTTCCTGGAAGTTTTGCCTTACTCTGTTTATTCTTTTCCGCTAATCGCTGTACGAATTGCGCGTTGGAACATACAACTCCGTGATGGTGATTACTTCATTGGCGGGACAGTCGAACAATATCAACAAATAATTGATGACTCTCGACTAAACGGATATCCAATTAAAATGATCGGCTGCACTGGAATTCTGTTCCGGGGAGGGAAACTAATCTTAAACCCGTCCGCCATTTCAGCCAGTAGCCGTCAATGTTGCTTTGAAGTTTTCCTTCAGTTAACTAAAAACACCTGCCATGCCAACTCTTAATAAACAATACACGCTCACTATTACTGTTGAGCAATTCCTGTCATCCTGTAGTTACACTGAGCTGCAGGAATTGGATCTTCTACTTGGTGGAGAACTACGCCGCCGCCAGGCAAAAGCCGAAGATGGTCGCCGCAAAAAAAATCTGCTCACATCTGAAGAATTGGAAGCAGTAAGGATACTATGGGAAGGGGAATATTGCGTTCACGCTACCCAGGATGAGTATGCGGAAATGATCGCCGCGGCCGGTCCGGACAACATATCTGAAGAGTATGATTCAGAAAAGTATTTCTCTGACTCCAGTCTTCCGATTCCTGGTATCGTTTTCCATAACGGTAAGCTCGTTCCTACAATGAACATCGTTCTCGGAAAATGCTTTTCAGCGCAGGTTTTTCTGCATAAAATTAAAAAAACATTTCAGCGATGAGATCATTTAGTAACAAACATGAATCACTGCCGCAGACAGCAGAGCGTCTACAGCATTCAACAGATCTTTTTGACTTAATACAGGAAATTCTTGAGACAAAAGCAGAGTTTGAAATGATAAAAGCCGAGCTGGAATTCAGAAAAGCAGTCTATCAAATCAACAGGCGTTCATGGTCATGGTTGATGTTGGGTTTTTTTACACTGGGATTCTTTCTCGGGTCCATGTTACAATTACTTAAGTTGTTATGAGAGCCCAGAAGACTATTAAAAGGGGCTGTTATCCTTCATCTCTTAATGAATTGGGATCGAATCCTGTTGTAAGGTCGATATCATGTAATGCAGATATGGTTCACTCCTTTCTTGACAACCGCAAGACCGAAACCCGAAGGTTAGATGGTCTTGAGGCTATAAATAAGCATCCTGGGAAATGGAAATCAGTGAGGGAATTTCCGCGTTCTCCCTATGCACGTTTTAACGCTTACTCGAAAGCTGACTTTACTGGTGAAAATATAGACATCCAATGTCCTTACGGCATACCTGGTGATATACTTTATGTGTGTGAAGCATGGGCGAATGCTGGCGATCAGGTATTGTTTAAGGCTAATGAACGTTACGGAGAATATCTCGGCCAAAAATGGAACCCGATCAAAGACATGCCTAAATCACATTCGCGGATCTGGTTAAAAATAACAGCAATCGACCTAGAGCGTTTAAGCGACATCACTTTCTCTGCGGCTGAAGCGGAAGGTGTCAAAAAAAGCACAGATACATACCTGAACTACGAAACAGGAATTTACTCAGAGTATTTCCCTGAATCGAGCTTCCGTACACTGATGCGGTCAATTTACGGCCCAAAAATAACAGATTGGAACCCATGGGTCTGGGTGATTACCGTCGAAAAAATAACTAATCCTGATTTTATAATATGACTATGAAATTCCACATGACAGAAATGGTACTGATCCACGTTAACGCGGACTACACACCTAAAAACCAGATGCAGAAGCTGGCAATGAAATCATTCAAAGAAATGGACGGCCTGCTTGTTCCCAGCCTTAAATTCGCAGAAGATCTACTCGATGGCGTATTAAAACGCGCGGAGTTAGATTGTACCTCCAGGTGTAAACCTCTGGAGTGGGATCCTCAATCCGTCCATTGGGTAGATGACCACTTAAAACGAAAACGGATCTACAGCCTGGTCGATATCAAACTGATCCCCGTGAGCTCGCTAAATCTCCCCATTTAATCAGCTGAGTTATGAGTCGTCGAAAATGGACAATCGAGGAACTTGATCTGCTTCACCAACTTTATCCCCACACCATCACGAGGGAAATATCCTTCCAGGTTCAACATTCGCTTTCGTCGGTGTATGGAAAGGCAAAAGAGCTTGGGCTAAAAAAAAGTCCTGAGTTCCACTTATCTGAAGCTTCTGGCAGGATAACACCGGGAAGTAAATTAGGCGCTTCTTTCCGCTTCATGCCTGGTAACTCTCCAGCTAATAAAGGCCTGAAAATGTCCGCAGAGGTACGGGCAAAAGCAGAGCCAACAATGTTTAAGAAAGGGGATCTTCCTCATAACACGAAAAAGGATGGTGACATAACCATCAGAGCGGACAAAAGGGGGATTTTCTACCAATTCATTCGGATTTCCAACGGAAAATGGGAGTCGCTTCATCGATGGAACTGGATGCAGGCGCATGGGCCAATTCCGAAAGGAATGAACCTCATATTTAAGGATCGCAATACATTGAATGCAGAACTCAACAATCTGGAGCTTTTGACTGACGCAGAGCTCATGCAACGAAATACGATTCACAATTATCCGGAGGATCTAAAAGAAGTTCTCCGATTAACAGCAAAAATTAAACGTAAAATCAAACAACATGGCGAGAAATAAAATCGAAGATCTAAGAGATCACCTCTTCGCGCAATTAGAGCGACTTAATGACGAGGAATTGAAAGGTGATGAGTTGGCTGCAGAGTGTAAACGTGCGAAAGCAGTTGCCGAGATCTCCAAGGAAATAGTAGAGAGCTCCAAGGTGGAAGTAGACTTCTTAAAAATAACTGGCGCCCTGAAAGGCTCAACCTATTTTTCAGAACTAAACCCGAAAAACCTCCTGCCAAATGCCGATTAATCTCGAAAATTACCATCCAAAATGGACCCTGATCGTTCGGATGATACGCCGGCGATCGGGGAACCGGTGCGAAGGTTCTCCAGCCTATCCGGATTGCCGGGCGATCCATGGCCGGCTGCACCCGGTCACTGGAAGTATCGTTATTCTCACAACGGCTCATCTGGATCAGGATATCAAAAACAACCGGTTTTCAAATCTACGGCATTGGTGCCAGCGCTGCCACTTGAAACACGACACTGGCCAGCGTGCAACTACCAGGAAGTACGGCAACAATAATGAACAATTAAATCTTTTTCAATGAAACAAATAACAGAAGCTTACATGTTGGTTCCAAGCGGTGCAACCGGCGCAACCTTTAGTGAAAACAAGCAGTTCAGATTCTCTCTTTACCGACTATGGGATGCCAGTAAAGAAATGGTGTTCTTCATCATGCTTAATCCCAGTAAAGCCGGCGCTCTAATTAATGATCCAACGATTACCCGATGCGTCGCTTTTGCCAAATCTTGGGGATTCGGTGGTATCTGGGTAGGAAATCTGTTTCCCTTTCGTTCCACGGATCCGGCAGAACTGAAAAGAAACCCTAAGCCGAACCAATCTCCGGAATACAAAAAGGTAAATATTGAGCACCTTCTGGAGATGGACCGAAAATGTACCAGGACTGTTTTTGCCTGGGGCAACCATGGAGAACTGTTCGATCGGGACAAGGAGATCATCAAATTGTTTCCCTGGGCCCATGCATTCACCTTGACAGTCGGCGGCCATCCTGCACATCCTCTTTACCTGAAGGGAGATTCTAAAACTCACAGTTACCAGGCACTACTCGAGCATAAAAAAATGAAGGAAGCTACCCCTGCAGCTGCTGTCGGATCCAGCCCCATTTTCTTTGATGACAAATCAGAACGATCGTTAGAAGAACTGGAGCTAAAATTTACAAAGATTCCAGTGCTGCGAATCGAATTCGCTGCCTTCGGTAAGGATTATGTCAAATATGTTCAAGATGATCAGCGCGAGACAGGACTGCTGGAAGGCGGAGTCGTTCTTTATCCCTACTTCATCGAAGTCGAAAAGATATGTCCAACCGCGCGAATTATCCGATGGCATCAGACATTTATCACTCTCCAGCAATTCAACGAAAACAACTTCGAAGAGGTAATCCAATGGAACAAGGCTGTTGAACTTCTTATTAACGAAAACGTGCCGATGAAAATCGGCGAAGAACTCAAATAATTTAACGCAATAAATAATGCAAATCGATAAACAATTAGAATCCAACTTATTTCTTCATCACGTAGAAGAAAACTGGTCAGAGGTAAACCCGGAAACACAATTAAAAGAGCTTCGTACTGTTAGATTTCTCTTTACCTATTTGTATGACCTCCAATATGAAGCGTACTTCTTTTTCCCCGAGCCAGGCGCGGTTCCGTCAGGGAAGATGAAAACCCGTGGCCTGAAGAAATATCAGGATGCTTTCATAAGCGATTTGGATAAGCCGGCTTACATGTCAGAACTCGTGCTTCAAGCCAGGAAATTCAAATTACAATTTGATGCTAAACAACTCTTTGATAAGAGGGATAAGTTTTTAGTGCTATCCGGACCTTCCGCATCAGGGAAGACCGTTTTGTCAGAAGCAATAGGAAAGTACCATAAAAATGTTCAGCAGATCAGGCAGTTCGACGTCGAGGTCGATTTAGTCGATACTTTCGCTGACAGTAGTGAGATGCTTTATATAATTGACGAAGTAACGGATGTAAAGTTTATTCAAGAAATTATCCACCGTATTGAGAAGCCCAGTAATATTTCGCCACCTAGTCGGATAATATTTTGCACGCAAAACGTGGTTACTAAAGAACAGATACAATCCATTTCCGGCCATCGCATTGTTAACTTATCAAGCTCAGAAAGTAGCACGGTAGCACGGTAGCACACCTATTTACTTCAAAAATTATGATCAATCTCAAATTTGATGAAACAAGTTACCTTCTAAAATCTTCCTGGTCTGAAATGGACCAGGAAGAAACCATGAGGGTTTTCTGGGCGCTGGCCAACTACACCGATTCGAATGATGTGATCCAGTACAATGCAACCAGGATCTTGCTGTTCCGGATCCTCAGCAACGTTCCGGAGAAATTGGTTGGCGATATCGACCCTGAGCAGTGGTTGGATATCCTGCCTCACACCGATTGGGCGCTCCGATCGCCGAAGCTCCGGACGAACCCAATGCCTGTGATCAGGCTCAGCCGGTTCCGGGGATCTGTGTTCGGACCGCAGGAATTGCTGAACGATTTGTCGTTCGGTGAATTCCGTGCAGCTGACGAGGCGTTCCTGGCATTTACCAACGGAAAAAGTCACGACTCAATCTGGTTACTGTTTGCCATTCTCTGGCGTCCGGAGCGGAAAGATCTCTCGAGCTTCAGGAACGATCCAACCAGGTGGAACGGTGACGTCCGGGAACCATTCAACAAGAACATGGCCGTCGATCGCGCGAAGATCTACGCGAAGCGCCTGAAACCCCACTACGCAGTTGGTGCTTTGCTTTACTATTGGTCGGCCCGCGATGCGAAGCTTGTGAATAATAGCTTGCTTGCGCCCCTTTTTAAAGGCGCCTCCAATAAAACCTCGAAACTGGGATGGCTGGACCCACTCCTGGAGATGAGTGGAAATAAGTTTGGCCCGATCGATCAGACCGATCTCCAAAATTGGCTTATAATCCTGGTCGAGATGGCCAGGGAAATTGAACGTTCAAAACCTAAAAACAAGAAGAATGAAAAAGTATAACGTAGAAATCTCCCGGACAGATGAATATGAAATTCATTTTGATCAGGAAATATGGACTTCTGAGTATTTGGCCGAGTGGTCTAAATATTTTACAGACGTGGAATATCTCGAAGACATGGCCATCCATGTAGCCCATTCGATGATCAGTAATGGTGAAGATCATGGGCGGCATGAGGGCTTCGGATATATTCGCATTCAGCGGTCTAACGGTCACGTGCTCGTTTTCCATCGTAAAAACAGAGAGACTGGAGAAATTGAGCAAGTTCCTGACGCTGATTTTTGCGATGGATTGCTGGTAAAAATCATAACGAGCGATGATGATTACGAAACGAATGTCAATCCAATTAATTGAAGTATGGAAAAGATAGCAGCAAAATTCATAGAATATGGCTTTGATTTCCAGTATGAAAATTACGCTAGTGATGGTGAGAAGCTGGTGTGTTTCGATGAATCCATTGAGATAACCATTCAAAAGGGATTCATCCATTTCGAGCATAACGGTGATACCCTCAGAGTAGAGGACAATGAATTCAATATGGTTCGCATAGTGAACGCAATTGAAAGAGTTTTTATCGAAGTAACGACGTAATAAACATGAAACATAAAAGTAGTCCCGGTCACCCGATCGCTGTATTATGCGAGAATGAAATGCACTTTCGTAAATTTATTAACCAACAAGCTGGCGACAAGAACTATTTTCGGGTCTCTGGAATAAACGATACTCGAGGCCGCAATTTTTCTTCATTTATGGAAACAGGCCCACGGTGGGGAAATTACGACAACTACATAGAAACGAGGAAAGCACTAGAGCAAAGAATTGGCTAAAATTTCCTGTCCTATAGAATCCCCGCGCAAGTGGGGATTTTTGCTTTATGAAGCTTGCTGAAGCATTGAAGATAATAGAGTCCGGGAAGCCGTTCTCCTGTAAGGTTGTCACTTTCGATAAGAAGAGGGGCACCGGCGGGAAAATTCGAGAATTCGCCGAAGTAGTGTATTCGCAACCTGAAAAATCCGAGCAGGTACCATCCAGTGTGGCGAAACCGAAAGCCGCGAATCATTACGACAATTTCACCCGCAATGTCCTGATCTGTATGAATGGCATCCCGTCTTCAGTTATTCGCAAGCTTCATCTTTCTCTCCTGTTGGAGGTGAATGGCAAAAAAGTCATGTTATGAGTAAAAACAGGGTAGTCTCCCAGAAAAAAGCAGGCGTCAATGGTGGCGTAATGAGTATCGAAGCGGTTGTTTTGGGTGAGGGTTCCAATGCGCTTTTCTCGGTATTATCACCTGACGCCGGCGCGGACTACGTTCCGGAACAAAAAACAGAAGATCTCGATACCTCTGCAGAGTATCAGCCCTGGGGAACCGACAACCAATATCCTCAAAACGCCAGGAAAAAACTCGAAGCTTCAACAACAGCACTTCCGTTAATCGCGAAAAAAACGGCTTTGATGTATGGGAAGGGCCTGGTCTATTGGAAACCATTTTTAGATGAAGATAAGACCACCTGGTTACGAGACTATTCACGGGTTCCGGAAATTGAAACTTTTCTCGCTGAAAACGATGCTAATTACTTCATGCTCGAGCGGCTGCAGGACCATAATTCATTGAACAATCTCTTTTGTGAATTTATCCTGGATAAGGCGTTAAAGAAAATCACCAACTTTTCCCACCTCGAGGCGGAATTTTCTCGATTCGGGCCAGCTAACGATAAAAACGAGATCCAGACTATCGTTTACGATGGCAACTGGGCTGATCCGAAAACGAAATCTGAAATTCCTTACGTTAATCGGAGATATGCCAGCCCGGATAACATCAGAAAAATCGCAAAAAGCAAGAAGAAATTCGCTATGCATATCTGCTTCCCTTCACCAGGGCGCCCGCTTTACGCGATCGCTCCGCACGCAGCGCTTTTCAAGGACAAGGGCTGGCTCGACTATGCGAGCTCCGTGCCGGTGATCATGAACACGATCAATGAAAACGGATTGAATATCAAGTACCACATCCAAATCCCTTATGAATACTGGCGATCGATCAACTCCAATTTCGACGGGCTGGACGATAAAGCTCAAAAAGCATTCATCGATGATAAGCTTACAGTAATGCAGGACTGGTTAAAAGGCGACAAGAATTCCGGGAAAAGCTTTATCACACATTTCGCAACGGACGAAGTAACAGGGAAACCGCTTGCCGGATGGATTATTACGGTTTTGGATAATAAGACAAGTCCCGATGCTATGCTTACCTCTACCCAGGAAGCAGACACACAAACAGCGCGAGCTCTCGACATGGACTCTTCTTTGGCCGGCTTGCAGCCAGCTGGAGGAAAAATGGGCGCGGGATCCGGATCCGACAAGCGTGTGGCCCACACCAACGCTGTATCGATGTCGCACGCCCACCAATGGATAATTACTCACCCGCTGCGCATTGTCCAGGCTTTCAACGGTTGGCCACCGGAGATCTGCTGGGGATTTGAGCACGACGTGCCGGTTCCATTGAATGAATCTCCATCCGGCACCGAAACAAAACAATAGATAGTATGTTCATATCAACATTTGCAGAGCTCCAAAAGCATGTGCGTATCGATAACGATCTCGACAGCGTGTTTATTCTCGAATCCGAATCTGAGATACTGGATAAGTACTTCCTGGATCATTTCGGCGGAGCCCTAATCGTATCGCTCGATCTTTACCGTGTTTCTCCGATTCCGGAACAGCTGCTGGCATTTAAGCGCATGCAAAAAGCGGTAGCTAATTTGATGCTGTTGGAATACCTGGCCACCGGTGAGCTGAAGATCAGTTCCGGAGGAATCTTCCGGCCCGAAAATGATCAGGTAACCACGCCTTATCTTCAGCAGATCATCCGGCATGCTGCCTCACTGTACGACAAAGCGTTTACGCAGCTCGAGCGCCTGCAGGAGTTAATGTACGCCAACGAGAATAAGTTCCTGGACTGGCTCAACGCGCCTGGCTACATCAGGAACGAATCCCTGTTCATCAGATCTGCATCCGAGTTCGACAAGCTGATCCGGATCTATCACAAGTTCCGGACGTATCAATTCCTGTATCCGACGATCAGAACAGTGCAGCAGCTGTATGTGGAAAGCCGCTTTTCTTCGGCAGTGATCAGCGTTGTGCTGGCGCCAGTCCCGATGACTACCGTTCAGGCTACATTCCGGGAGCACATTCAGAAAGCAGTTGCTTATTTCACCCAGGCTACAGCAATGTCTGAAGGCCTGGTAAAAGTTACCCAGGATGGTGTTCGGGTGATTGAGCACACTCCCGCTACTTCCAACCAGGTGGAATCGAAAGGCGAGCTCGCCGCCATTTCAAGCAACATCAAAGAATATATGGATACCGGCCGCCGGTTCATCTCCGCTGCAGAGAAATTGTTTCAAGATCACCCGACGGAGTTCGGCGCTGCAGCGCCTGAGGACTTCGTACAAAAAGCCGAATGGTTATAACATGAAAACGACTTTACTTTCTTTCACCCTGACTGGCCTCATGGCCATTATCTTCCCGGCACTGCCGCTAATGCTCACGTGTGGAGCCGTTCTGTTTGCTCACTTCATAACGGAGTTGTGGCGCATCAGGAAGCGCGACATTGCCAAGTCCCGAAAATGCATCGCTGTCTACAATCAGATGATGATGTTTGTGATGCGCACCGGTGTTTTCCAGCTTTGCATCGCAACATTATTTCTCCTGGATAAATATGCGATCAATGACTGGAGCAGAATAGTTCTGTCTTTCGATTACGGTGCTACGAA
>Ga0247814_10000323_pt1 | contig 40659 bp, 32 predicted proteins | sample UWRJL179409R1_FD_179947 | JGI IMG/M metagenome (GOLD analysis project Ga0247814, IMG submission 179947) | Plant litter microbial communities from Arlington Agricultural Research Station in Wisconsin, United States - UWRJ-L179-409R-1 | ecosystem: Environmental > Terrestrial > Plant litter >... | reverse complement strand
AAATTGATATCTGGCATCACTCCTTTGTGTTGTGTGCTGCTTCCATTCACTCTGTAGAACTTAGCCATGGTTAGATTGATGATACCAAGCTGAGGTTGATCACTCGCAGGTTTAGTTGCCGGGCCTGATTTACCAACCAAAGCAGCAAGTCGCTGTAAAATGGAAGGATTAACAAGGTCATCCATTTTAATGGAAGATTGAACGGTTCCTTTTCCATAAGTCTGAGTTCCGAAAACGATACCTCTGCCATAATCCTGAATCGCTCCAGCAAAGATTTCAGAGGCCGAAGCACTCAATCTGTCTACCATCACACCAAACGGACCGTCCCAAGCTACTCCTGGATTGGTATCCTCGTTAACTTCTACTTCATTTCTTAAGTCTTTCACTTGCACTACAGGACCCTTATCGATGAACAAGCCAGTAAGGTTAATTGCTTCTGCTAATGAACCACCGCCATTGGACCTTAAGTCCATCACTATCGCGTCCACCTTGTCCTTAGTTTTTAAGGTATCAATCAGTAACCTAACGTCACGTGTGGTACTTTTATAATTTTTATCGCCTTGTTTAGCCGCATTAAAATCTGCATAAAATGCTGGCAACGTAATGATCCCAATCTTGTAAGTGTTCCCGTTTGATTTTACGGTTTCTACTTTTTTCTTAGCAGACTGATCTTCCATGATAATCTTTTCTCTTACTAAAGCGATAATAACCGGTTTAGCAGATAACTCCTGACCCACAGGGATGATTTTAAGTCTAACTGTTGTTCCTTTAGGACCTTTGATCTTAGAAACTGAATTTTCTATTCTCCAACCGGTGATATCTTCGAATTCAGCATTTCCTTGAGCAACACCAACAATTCTATCTCCTGTGTTCAGCAGTTTACTTTTAAAGGCTGGACCACCAGGAATGATTTCACCAATTTTTAACACTTCGTTTTCCAATTGTAATCTGGCACCAATACCTTCGAAAGACCTGGCCATATCTTCACTAAATGCCTGCGCATTTGTAGGATTGAAATAATTGGTATGTGGATCAATGCTCTCTGTGAAAGCATCCATGATGGTTTGGAACACATCCTGGTTGTTAATTTTAGAAGCTTGTGATTTTAAGTTTTGGTACCTTTTGGTCAACACTTCTACGTTCTTTGCATCGGTGCTACCTGCTATTTTAAGATTTACCAGCTCGTACTTTACACGTTTCTTCCATAGTGTATTTAGATCAGTTGAAGAAGCTGCCCATGGCATTTTTTCGCGGTCGTACACGTAAGTGTCATCGCCTGCGAAATCAAACTTAGTTTTCACCTGAGTCAAGCCATAGTTGATCCACTCATTATATCTCTTTAGATAAACGTTGAAGATGTAAAAAGGTGCACTTAAGTCGCCGTTTCTAAAATCATCATCCAGCTGAAACCTAAACTTTTCGAAGTCCTTAATATCTCCTGCAGTGAAGTAATTTTTTGACGGATCGAGGTCTTTAACGTACTTATCCAGGATTACTGAGGATATAGAATCCGTCACTTTTATTTTTTTATAATTGTAGTTTTCAATCAGTGTGACGATCTCCTTACATACCAGAGATTGTTTAGCATCAGGCATAATATTACTCACCCCATCTACCTTTTGCTGGGTTTTTGGTGAGGCATGACATGCAAGTACAGCGGCGGTAAAGGTTACCAGTAATATTCTTCTCAACATCTCTTTAACTAATTTAAAATCCATTTTGTTATTACTCACTAATATGATACCAATTTCCAAATTAAAAGAAAAGAGACAGTATTATTACTGTCTCTTTTCTGTAAACTTACCAAAGTTAATTATTTGGACTGTTTTTTTACGGTCTTTTTGACGGGAATCTGTGCCCGGGCGTCCCGTATCTGATTTTTGTATTGCGTTAAATTAGAACTGTTTGCCAACAATTCAGCCCTTGTTAGGTCTCTGCTCGCAAGGACAAAATCTTTCTTTTTGATTTTAACATTGGCGATACCAATTACCGATTCGATGTAAGCCCTATTATTCCCGGTTTGTTTGGCTAGAATTCCTTGCTGTGTATAGAACCACAGCGACTGTGTATACTTTGTTGAAGCCAGATAAATTTTACCAAGCTGACTATAACTATCAATCAAACCTTTCCTGCTACCGAGTTTAGAATAATTTTTAAGCGCCACATTAAGAACGACTTGTTCGGCTTCTGTATAGTGTTCAAGAAGGTAGTGTACGTTGCTTAACCGCAACAAAGCTGACCCGTATTTATCCAACTGTTTTGCGCTGTTGTACTCAAAAGCGGCTTTCCCAAACAGGGTAACGGCTTCATTAAATTCTCCCTTTCGCTCATTCTTTTCCGCTTCCTCAAAATAAGCATTTCCCTCATTGTCGGTGTGAATGGATACGGCTATGTTTATAGAGGCATCAGATGATGCCGGTTGTGGAGGTAAAAAATGGCTGGTTTGTGTCATTGCATGAGTCGCAATGCTTACCAAGATGACAGTTAACCAACTCTTATTCATGGGATAAAGATAGTACAAAAAGTACTAATCGAAAACTCTAATTTTCTCATCATAAGAAGCCCAAACCATATAGGGATGAGCGTCAACATGGTAAATTTCTCCAGTTTTGGAGATGCCGATTACACCAGCGAAGCCGTCATATGCCTTCATCTCCAGAAAAGATTTATCACAGGCGTCTTTAAGCGTAAAGCCATCTGTAACCCTTGTTACAATCTTTGCAGCCAGTGCAGCATTTACGATATCCTCACCAACACCGGTACAGGATATACCGGCAAATGGGTTAGCAAAGTTTCCAGCTACCGTTGCAGAGTCGCTTACCCGGCAAGGAATTTCGAAACCTTTACCTCCAGTTGAAGTCCCTGCCGCAAGGTTACCTTCGCCATCTAATGCTACACAACCCACAGTTCCCTGCCTGTTTTGCTGGTTTAATTTTGCTTCGAATTCTGCGCGACGCTGAGGCGTGATGGGATCGAACGCTTCGAATCCATGCTGCCTGGCAAAAGCCAAAGCTCCTGCCCCACTCAACACACGGTCTTCGTAGCTAAGCAATTCCTGCGCAATCTGAATGGGGTTTTTAACCTCCTGAATATTGATCACCCCGCTAAAACGTTGCGTCCGTCCGTCCATCAAAGAAGCACTGAGCCGTACCTGACCATCGCTTTGGATTTGAGAACCCAAACCTGCGTTGAACAGTTCATTATCCTCCAACAGCGAAATGGCGTAGACTACAGTTTCTACTGCACTGTGATTCAGAAGATAGTCGTGAGCCAGCTGCGCCACTTCAGATAAGGCATTTTGTTTTGCCTTTTTTGTTTCCTGGTTGGTAGCAGACTCACTAAAAAATCCACCATGTATGATCAGTTTCATATTATTCTATAGAAATAGCTTTAGGATGATGGATGGTTAGCTGATGTTGAGCCAGGTCATAGATATCGCCATCGCACATAACGTGTACCACCATATTTTTAATGGACACGGGCTGACCCATTTCCACATCTGTCAGATTTGTATCCGCCATATGTCTGCCATCTACGAGGATAACCATTCCACTTCCAATGGCTTCCATCCGAGTTCCGTTGGATATATATAAACCAGTATCCTCTCCTAGTCCGATACCCAAAATTCCAGGGTTGCTGGCTGCCGCATACAGCAGCCTGCCTATTCTACCTCTCTGGACAAAATGAGTATCTACAATTACACCGTCGATGAAGCCCAATCCGCCAGTAATTTTCACTTCACCTTTTAATAAAGCATCTTTACTACTACCCTGGTAAATCATATTCTTAGAACTTGCAGCTGCGCCAGCAGAGGTTCCTGCGATGACAATTTCCTCATCTTGGTATTTTTCAAGAAGAAGCCGGTGAAATTTGGTGCCGCCAAAGATGGACGACAAACGAAGCTGATCGCCACCCGTAAAAATGATAACATCTGCTGCGCTTATACGGGCACAATTTTCCTCAGAATTGGCTTGTTCTCTATTATTGATAGAAAGCACACCCACGTCATGAACATCAAGTTGTGCGAATGCTTTGATATATTCTTCCCCTACTTTCTCTGGGATTAAGGAGGCGGTAGTAACGATTTCGAATCTGGATGCTGTGTTTTTCACAGATTCTGTTGTGATTTTCTTTAAAATACCCCGTTCAAAAAAATTCATATTCTGAGGCAGGCCGAACTGTGTTTCTGTGAAACTTCCAGTGTTTATCGCACCTCCTATAATAATTAATTTACCTTTTGGAGTCATTTCAATTATTTACATTTCCGATAATTCCAAATATATACTCATTAGACAAATAAATTAGCTTTTTTTATCAATATTACTGGCTTATTGACAATTTAGGCACTTGGCTAAGCTTAGAACAAATAAATTAACAAAACCTCATAAAACTTGGCTTATAAATTGACTAAATTTCCCTCAAATAAGCTTCAACCGTCAAAACAAATTATTATCCATGAAAATATTAAATATTCAGGCACTTCGTGGTCCTAACATCTGGTCAATAAATCGAAAGAAATTAATTCAGATGAGGCTGGATCTGGAGGATCTGGAGCAAAAGCCTACCAATGTGATTGAAGGATTCAGGGAGCGAATCGAGGAACTGATTCCGTCGCTACAAACACATCGCTGTTCAAAGGGAGAACCTGGCGGTTTTCTAGCCAGAATAACGGAAGGAACCTGGATGGGCCACGTAATAGAACATATTGCGCTGGAAATACAAACATTGGCAGGTATGGACACTGGCTTCGGCAGAACACGCCAAACCAAAACAGAGGGCATTTACAATGTAGTCTTTAGTTACACGGAGGAGAAGGCAGGATTGTTCGCTGCAGAATCTGCTGTTAACATTGCAGACGCGCTGATCAATAACCGAGCTTATGATCTGGAAGCTGACATACAAAAGATGCGGGAACTGAGAGAGCTGGAAAGACTTGGCCCAAGTACAGGCTCCATAGTTGACGAAGCCATTTCCAGAAACATCCCCTGGATCAGACTGAACAAAAGTTCTCTGGTTCAATTGGGCTACGGCAAAAACCAGGTACGTTTTAGAGCTACCATGACTGAACGTACCAATAGCATCGCTGTTGATATTGCCGGCAATAAAGATGAAACGAAGCGGCTATTACAAGACGCGGCGATTCCGGTGGCTAAAGGAGTAACGATTTCTGATATTAACGACCTTGCTGATGCAATAAAGAGAGTGGGATACCCACTGGTATTTAAACCTCTTGATGGCAATCATGGAAAAGGTGCATCCATAAATGTGAAGTCGGATGAGGACGCTAAGGCCGCATTCGAATATGCCAAGACGTATTCCAGAAAGGTTATTGTAGAAAAGTTTATCACCGGCTATGATTTTAGGATTCTGGTTATTGATCACAAAATGGTGGCCGCAGCACTGCGTGTTCCCGCTCACGTGACTGGTAATAATATAAGCAGCATCCAGGAACTGATTGATAAAGAAAATGAAGATCCTAGAAGGGGTTACGGCCATGAAAATGTACTTACCGAAATCACGGTGGACAGGGACACGCTTGACCTTCTTGGAAAAAAATCTTATACACTGGAGACTATTCCCGCAAAAGGCGAGGTGATCTACTTAAAATCAACGGCCAATTTGAGTACCGGCGGAACGTCGATCGATGTAACCGACCTTGTGCATCCGCAAAATGTGTTTATCGCAGAACGGATCTCCAGGGTTATCGGTCTTGACATCTGTGGAATTGATATTATGGCTGAAAACCTGACTCAGCCGCTTCCTGAAAATGGCGGTGTAGTATTGGAAGTAAATGCTGCGCCCGGTTTCCGGATGCACCTTGCGCCAAGCGAAGGCCTTGCAAGAAATGTGGCCGCTCCGGTAATCGACATGTTATATCCAGTCGGCAAATCTGCCAGAATTCCAATTATCGCAGTTACAGGTACCAACGGTAAGACAACTACCACAAGGCTCATCGCTCACATTGTGAAGAGCAATGGGACGCGTGTTGGATTTACAACCTCCGACGGGATCTACGTTCAGAATACAAAACTGATGAAGGGCGATACTACAGGTCCTGTGAGTACAGAGTTTATTCTTAGGGATCCGACGGTAGAGTTTGCAGTCCTCGAAACCGCAAGGGGCGGAATTCTTCGCGCAGGTTTAGGGTTTAACAGCTGCGACATCGGCGTGGTGACTAACATTCAGGAAGATCACCTGGGTATCTCAGATATCAATACGTTAGATGACCTGACCAAAGTAAAAGCGGTGGTGATAGGTGCAGTGAAACGTACCGGTTGGGCGGTGCTCAATGCTGACAATAAATACTGTGTGAAAATTGCTAAAAGTGCAGACTGCAATGTGGCTTACTTTAGCATGGATGAACACAATCCGTTAATTATTGATCATGGAAAAAAAGGTGGTATAGCTGCGATTTACGAGAACGGATACATTACAATCAAAAAAGGAGAATGGAAAATCAGGGTGGAGAAAGTCACTCATATTCCACTGACCTTCGGAGGTACTGTTGATTTTATGATTCAGAATGTATTAGCAGCTACATTGGCTACTTTCCTTCAAGGTTATAAAATAGAGGACATTAAGATGTCGTTAGAAACTTTCATCCCTTCTGCAGCTCAAACTCCAGGAAGAATGAACACCTTCAAGTTCAAAGATTTTAGGGTATTGGTGGATTTTGCGCACAATCCGGATGGTTTTAACGGAATTAAAGGGTTTCTGCAAACTATACAGGCGACAGAACATGTTGGAGTGATTTCAGGCACAGGCGACAGACGGGATGAAGATATCATTGAAACGGCGAGGATTGCCGCACAGATGTTCGACAGAATAATTATCTGTCAGGAAAAATACCTTCGTGGCAGAAATCGTCAGGAACTGATCGATTTGTTGTTGACAGGGATCAATGAAGTTGATCCAAATAAAGATGTGACCATAAATAATGATGGTGACGATTGCTTTAAGTATATTATTGCTACCGCGAAGCCAGGATCTTACATTACTATTTTAAGTGATACCATTGATAACGCCATCGGTAAAGTGACGGAGTATCTGGACAAAGAATTTGGAGTGTAAATTATTTAGAACAGGGTAATGTAAGGTTACCCTGTTCTAATATTAGTTATAAATAGCGTTCAGGGTATTAGCAAGGCAAATACCTCCATACAATAACTGTTTGTTTAATGTATCTACATAATCGAAATTATACTTGTAGCTCAATTTCGACTCTGGTTTTGTAGTCTCGTAGATCTTATTGCAGACTTCGTAAGATCCATATACATATTCCTTAAGTGTTTTACCCTTCCACGAAGAAAGCTCTTGCTTGGTAGGGAAGTCAATTGCGGCAGCATATTCAGTATAACTCAGTCTCTGGTAATCAATAAGCTCATCGTCCCATACCTTATGCAGGTTGGATTTCTCACCGAACCAAGTCACGTAGACCTTATTACCCCCCGAATCTTCTTTATGAGCAGTGTGCATTGGTTGATTGAGATCCCCTATCAAATGGGTTAGCATTCTAAGCGCGAATTTCTTTTGATCAGCCGTGCTTTTGTTGTTTTTCAGGGCACTGATCATTTGGAGCGTTTTGTTGTACACGTTCGGCTCCTTTTCAGTTTCCAAATAACTAAAAACTCCACTTTTATCAAGATTGACTGGTAAATTCACAAAATGCCAGTTGTATAAAGAATCATAGTTGGAGTCGGATTTAATGAAATCTCCCCAGTTACTTGCCATCGCGAGACTCTCCGTTCCAAGGATGCTCAGGACTGCTTTTTTGGATTTATTGGTCAGGTGATTTTCTGCAATTTGTCCGACTATTCTATGTCCAATCATACTCCAGGCGCCAGCATGAAAAGGGACAAAGATGACTGCTATGAGGAGCGCTTGCTTAAAGTAATTTTTCATAATTATAAAGGTTGTGGAACGCAGGTGATTTTCTCTTTTAACAAAAGGTTTAAGGTTCTTTGGTTGTCGCTGCTTTCCAAGACGATTTTCTCTGCCGAACTGGATAATATTTTGAAGGATTTAATGTATTGGCCTATTTGATAACACCCGGTTATTTTTTGTTTATAATTTGCCTTTGTATAGGTGCCAACGAAGAAAATACTATCATTCCTGACCGCATAAATCCCCTTGGCATATTCCTTCCAAACTCCGTTATTAAAACAAGAATCACTGTAATAGTTGGCCTTTGAATGCGTAATCAGGTCAAGGTAAAATGAATCACAGGTGATTTTGAAAGTGTGCTGGCTATAAGTCAGCAATTTACTTTGAGTTGCTGCCGTATCGGTAGCCCAAACACCCTGAAACATTTCAGATCCTTTTCCTTGAATATCTGGCAATCTTGTACACGCAGCTAAACAACACAGTACCAGCATGCAAAGAGTTAACGATTTAAACATTACTTTAAACTGCCTACCATGTCTAGCGGACGAACCCATTCATCAAATTGTTCCCCAGTTAACAGCGCCAGTTCGACAGCTGCTTCACGAAGTGTTTTATTCTCTTTGTGGGCTTTCTTAGCGATTTTGGCAGCATTTTCATAGCCAACGTGTGGATTTAAAGCAGTCACCAACATGAGCGAGTTCTCCAGATGTTTTTTGATCTCTGGCAGGTTTGGCAATATACCTTCTGCACATTTATCATTGAAAGAAACACAGGCGTCGCCAATCAACCTGCCGGACTGCAACACATTTGCTGCAATTACAGGTTTAAAAACGTTTAGTTCGAAATGTCCATTACTGCCACCGATACCCACGGTTACATCATTACCCATCACTTGAGCGCAAACCATTGTCATTGCTTCAGGCTGGGTTGGATTCACTTTACCGGGCATGATAGATGAACCAGGTTCATTATCAGGAATAATAATTTCTCCGATTCCACAACGTGGTCCTGAACTCAACATCCTCACATCGTTAGCAACTTTCATTAAGGAAACAGCCGTCCTTTTATAAGCCCCGGAGAGTTCTACCATCGCATCATGAGCAGCTAGTGCTTCAAACTTATTTGGTGCGGTAACAAATGGAAGACCCGTTAAATCTGCTATTTTGGCAGCGACTAAAACATCGTACCCTTTAGGCGTATTCAATCCTGTACCTACCGCTGTACCACCAAGTGCAAGTTCACTGATCATGACCAAAGCATTTTTAATGGCACGAACACTATTATCGATTTGTTGAACATAACCTGAAAACTCCTGACCTAAAGTCAAGGGTGTAGCATCCATAAAATGGGTACGACCTGTCTTCACGATATCTTTAAATTCAACCGCTTTTTGATGAAGTGTATTTCTTAGTTTTTCCAAACCTGGAATGGTAATTTCTACTGCTTGTTTGTAAGCAGCGATGTGCATTGCAGTTGGGTAAGTATCGTTTGATGACTGTGATTTATTGACATCATCGTTGGGGTGTAAAACTTTTTTATCGTCACCTAAGTCGCCGCCATTTAAAACGTGCGCCCTGTTGGCGATGACTTCGTTGGCATTCATGTTACTTTGGGTACCGGAACCGGTTTGCCAAATTACAAGAGGAAACTCTGCATCCAAACTTCCGGCAATGACTTCATCACATGCATTTGCGATTAAGGTTGCTTTTTCCAAAGTTAATACGCCAAGTTCGGTATTTGCTAAAGCTGCTGCTTTTTTCAGGTAACCGAATGCATGGATAATTTCCTTAGGCATAGAAGCCTCCGGGCCGATTTTGAAATTATTTCTTGAACGCTCGGTTTGGGCTCCCCAGTATTTATCTGATGGAACCTGTACTTCACCCATGGTATCGTGTTCTATTCTAAAGCTCATAGTTTAAATTCTATATGGATCTTAATACTTTTTTACAAGGCCCAAATTTAAGCGTTTAGATTTTTAAAGTATTGGATTTGTGTAAGATATTTAAGACAGTGTCTTTTTTTAACCGGGTCGGGCTGGCGAAACGAACAATGTGCAAAACTCTTTTGGCATAAAAGAGTTAATATCCTTAATTTTCCGGCTTTATTTATCTACCTATAATGACTTACCGCAATACCCTTATAGTGGCTTTTATGGCCTCTTTTATATATTTTGGCTGTTCTTCTGATGCTAAAAAAAACCAAACACTAGCAGAACCTAGCACGGAAAGAACCCCGGAGGATGACAAAGCTGACAGTTTATTATTGGTTTACAACCCTGCTAAAGGCGACAAATGGATAGCAGATTTCGTTTATAATCTTCATAAGAAGTATGGCTTCAATGGCAATATGCTGGTGGCTAAGGATGGTAAAATCCTCTATGAGAAAGCGATTGGATGGGCTGATTATTTACACCGCGATAGCTTGAAAATCAACTCTGAGTTTGAGCTTGCTTCCGTAACGAAAACCTTTACAAGTACGGCAATCATGCAGCTTGTAGAGAAGGGAAAGCTATCCTTGACCGACGATGTAAAGAAGTTCTATCCTAATTTCCCTTATGAAGGCATCAATGTCAAATTGTTGCTGAGCCATAGAAGCGGGATGATGAATTATGTGTATTTCACGGATGGCATCTGGAAGGATAAGAAAAAACCCATGAGTAATTTGGATGTAATGAACCTTATTGCTGAATATAAACCAAACAGATATGCAAAACCAGATACCAGGTTCCATTACAACAATTCAAACTTCATGGTACTTGCCGCAATTATAGAAAAGGTAACGGGCAAAACTTACGCAGATTACATGATGGAAAACGTGTTCAAGCCGGCAGGCATGAAACATACCCATGTCTATTCTACTACCGTATATCCGAAAATTCCGGTAGACGTTGTGGGTCATGACCGCACCTGGAGGTACTCTGTAGTTCAGAATTTCTTAGATGGTCCGGTTGGCGACAAAGGAATTTATAGCACCCTCCATGACTTGGTGTTGTATGATAAATCTCTGAAAAACGGAAGATTGTTGAAAAAACAGAGTCTTGATTCTGCCTACAAAGGCCATAACAAAGCGATCAATGGCCATTTCAACTATGGATATGGTTGGAGGATATTTGATGGGGAGGACGGCCGAAAGGTGGTATACCACACGGGTTGGTGGCATGGTTTCAGACATATTTATGTTCGTGATGTGCAAAAAAATATTGTCATCATTTTCCTAGGCAACTTAACGAATGGTAGCTTATTACACCTGGATGAGTTGTACAAGTACATGAAAACTCCAATCATCAGAAAAGGGGCTTATTCAGGCTCAGGATCACTACCAGGTAGTGACGAAGAGTAATCTGGATTAATCAGGAGTTATTTAAGAAATTTTATCAAGGGTAATCCCTCTCGATCGCTTAGATAGATAGCTTTTCAATAAGCTGTTTTTTGGATCATTCAAGCTGGCATCCTCCTTCAGGAGTTCAATCACCTGATCCCTGGCCTGTTGTAAGAGCGCTTGGTCTGTAGCTAAGTTTGCCAGTTTAAGCTCAAGCACCCCGCTTTGTTGGGTGCCTGAGAGGTCCCCTGGGCCACGCAGCTGTAAGTCAATCTCAGAGATTTCGAAGCCATTGTTGGTACGTACCATCGTCTCCAATCGCAATTTTCCTTCTTTGCTCAGTTTATGACCTGACATCAAAATACAGAAAGATTGTTCAGCACCCCGCCCAACGCGTCCCCTTAATTGATGAAGTTGAGACAGTCCGAAACGCTCAGCGTTTTCGATGATCATTACGGAAGCATTGGGAACATTGACGCCCACCTCTATCACCGTAGTAGCAACCATGATTTGGGTTTCGCCTTTAACAAATCGTTGCATCTCAAAATCCTTATCTGCATTGCTCATTTTACCATGGACAATGCTGATCTGGTAGTCAGGACGAGGAAACTGATAGCTCATTTGCTCCACTCCAGCCTCAAGGTGTAATAAGTCCAGCTTCTCACTTTCCTTTATCAAGGGATATACAACATACACCTGCCTCCCCTTGGCAATTTCTTGTTTCATAAACCCAAACATCCTTAGCCGCTGTCCTTCGAACAGGTGCTTCGTTTCAATTGGTTTTCGCCCTGCAGGAAGTTCATCTATAATAGAGACATCGAGGTCTCCGTACAGCGTCATGGCGAGCGTTCTGGGGATGGGCGTGGCTGTCATGACTAAAATATGTGGAGGGATAACGTTTTTACGCCATAGACGTGCTCTCTGCTCTACACCAAAGCGGTGCTGTTCATCGATTACGACCATCCCCAGGTTTTTAAATACAACCTTATCTTCAATCAGGGCATGAGTTCCTATCAAGATGTCAGTCTTGCCACTTTCAAGATCTTCATGAATTTGAATCCTTTGCTTTTTCGTCGTGCTTCCGGTGAGTACGGCAACATGTGCCAGTTGTCCCTGCAGCATGGAGGTGACAGACGCATAATGTTGGCGGGCCAGAATTTCCGTTGGTGCCATCATGCAGGCCTGATACCCATTGTCGTTAGTTAGCAGCATGCTCAGTAGTGCGACAGCAGTTTTTCCGCTTCCTACATCGCCCTGAATAAGCCTATTCATCTGAATGCCTCTCTGCGTATCTTGCCTGATCTCTTTGATCACCCGTTTCTGGGCATTTGTTAGTTCAAAGGGCAGCAGTTCCTTGTAAAAGAAATTGACCCGCTCACCCACCGTTGGAAACAAATGACCTTTAAACTTCAACTCTCTTTGTTGTTTGCCGTAGAGTAATTGAAGTTGAATAAAGAACAGCTCTTCAAACTTTAATCTCTTTTCACTTTCCTTTAACAGGCTAACATCTTTAGGAAAATGTATGTTAAGTACGGCCTGTTTTCGACCAATCAGTTTGCAATTTTCCAGGATGTATAACGGAAGTGTTTCCTTTATGTCGTTGATAAATTGACTAAGGAGTAGTGCTTGTAGCTTTTGGATGCCCTTGCTGTCAAGAAAAAACTTCTTAAGTTTCTCCGTTGTAGAATACACTGGCTGGAGCACTAAGTTACCCACGATATTTACAGGCCGCGGATAGGTTTCTACTTCCGGATGCGAAATGCTAAAGCTGCCATTAAAAACATTGGGTTTTCCAAACACAATGTAGACTTTGCCATTCATGATATTCTCGGTCACCCATTTTAAACTTTGAAACCATACCAGTTCAATGCTTCCTGTTTCGTCTGTTAGCCTGGCTACAATTCTCTTTTTATGTTTTTCTCCGATTTCTTCCTTGGCAGTAATCCGGCCTAATATCTGAACATAGGGCAGGTCTTCGCTGAGTTCATTTACTTTATAAAACCTGGTTCTGTCGATATAACGAAAAGGGTACAGCTGCAGCAGCTGCTCACAAGTAAAGATGCCCAGCTCCTTTTGAAGCAGTTCAGCCCTCTTCGGGCCTACGCCTTTCAAAAACTCTATGTTGGTATCTAAACTGGAAGCAAACAAAATATTACGCTTTATTGGGTTTAGGCACAAAAATACCTTTTAATAAAGTCCAATTGAATACTACTACCGATATTAACAGCAGCAGGTAAGCAAAGACTTTGTGAGGGTCTATATGCTCATCGAAATACAGTATAGCGACCGTAAAAGCGATGAGTGGATTAATGTATATAATAATTCCAAGGGTAGAAGAGGGAATACCTATCAGCGCGTATAAACTTAGAAATAAAGGGATGATGGTAAAGAACAAGGCTATGACGGTGATGTTACCCCAAAACCAAGGATCTGAGGGAATAGCCTGATGATTTGAAATATAAAAGGGCAGCATCAACAGTACAGCTAAAGTAATTTGAACTGCCAGAACATTGAGTTTGTCAAGATGCTGCATCGTACGCTGTATAATTAAATACAAGGCGTATAAGAGCGCAATACCAACCGACCAGGCTACTTCAACGAACGATCCGGTAGCCAAGAGGAGGATGCTTTGAAATGCGATGCCTAAAGAAATAAATTTCAACGCAGACAACTTTTCTTTAAGCAAAATAAAACCACCGAATGCAGTCAATAGTGGACAAACCATGTACGCGAAAGCAGCCGATTGCAGGCTGACATTATTTACGGCGTAGATATAGGTATACCAATTCAACACCAGAAAAATGGTAGCGGAGATCATCTTCAGTACAATGATCCGAGCCTGCTTTTTGTCGATTGTTTTGAGATAAGCAATGTCTCTTTCCAGGTATTTACGCCTAAAAAGCAGAATGGCAATCCATATGAACACCAATGACGAAAAAATCCTGTAGTAAAGAATTTCTTCTGATGGATAAGCTTTCAGATTTCTTAGCGGTATAGAAAAGAAACCCCAGATGGCAAAAGATAGAACCCCGGCTAAAAAATATTTAATTGGCGTTTTCAGCAGATTATCCTTTATATGCAGTCATCGATATCTCCACATTCACTCCCTTCGGTAATCCCTTTACGGCTACAGTTTCGCGTGCAGGAAAATTAGCCTCAAAATAAGATCCATACACTTCGTTCACTTCAGCAAATAAATTCATATCTGATAAGAAGATGGTGGTCTTCACTACATCATTAAAAGCGTATCCAGCTTCCAAAAGCACCGCTTTGATGTTGCGCATTACTTGATGAGTTTCTTCTGGAATAGAGGTTTGAGTTACTTCTCCGCTTTCCGGGTTGATGGCAACCTGTCCTGATAAGAATAAGAAACCATTAGCGATTACCGCCTGACTATAGGGTCCGATTGGTGCAGGTGCACTTGTTGTATTGATGATTTGATTCATATGTTTAAGTTAAAGTGGTACTTTCAGATTGCTCACAAATGTATAAAAAAAAAGAGGGCCCTTGTACAAGGGCCCTCTTTCAAATATGTTTTAAAAATACTAGTTTCTAGCAGTTTCAACACGACGGTTTTGGATACGACCTTCTTCAGTATCGTTTGAAGCAATTGGATTAGCTTCGCCCATTCCTTTAGTTGAAACTTGACTTGCATTAACACCAGAGTTAACTAAGTAAGTTTTAACAGAATTTGCTCTGTCTTTAGATAATTTCAAATTGTATGCAGCAGTACCTTCGCTTGAAGCGTAACCATTAACAGCTACTTTACCACCGTTTTCACGCAATACTGAAGATAATTTATCTAAAGTTGGATAAGCTTCAGTTTTTAAAACTGATGAGTTGAATTCAAATTGGATAGTTTCGAAACCAGTTGCAGTTCCTACTGGAGCAACTGAAGTCATTGCTGGAAGTGGACATCCTGAACCATCAACTGCAGTACCTGCTGGAGTTCCAGGACATTTGTCAAATTGATCAGAAACACCATCACCATCAGTATCTTTTTTCAAATCTTCGATAGATTTCTCTACGTTAGAAACACGGTTTTTCAATGCTTCAACTTCTTGACGTAATGAAGGATCTTTCAATTCATCATACATTAAAGCTAAAGGATTAACCCAATCCAAGTTCGGTTTTGCACTTGATCCTAGAGAGAACTCTAAACCAGCGTATCCGTAAGAAAATTTATCTTTAGTAGTTGCTTTTGCATAAACACCATCAAAGTTATCTGAATCGATGAAGTGCATAGTGTAACCTAAGTTAAATGAAACACGCTCAGAAACTTTGAATTTAATACCAGCACCAACTGGGATATAAGCTTCTTTTACATATTTGTTGTCACCATCATCACCAGCTTTGTCTTTGAAATCTGTTGAAGCGTTTGCAGTGTTAGGGTGTGGTGCATAAGCGATCAAACCGTAACCAGCAGTAACGAAGAAGTTAACTGAGTTCTCACGACGTAAGAAATCTACAGTAGCAACGTTAACAACACCTCTTAAATCTGCAGAGTAACCGATTTCAGTTTCGAAATCTCTGATACCGTTAACAGCACCACCTGGAGCATCTTGGTTAGTTCCAGAAACTTTTCCACGGAAAATGTTACCTTCTAATCCAAATGCATGACCTAGTTGTTTTCTCAATGAGATACCGTAACCCAAAGTTGGATCCCAGTTTGTGAAGTCATTTGATCCACCGATTGCAATGAACGGAGATAAAACACCCGCATTAACACCGAAAGACCAAGTTCTGTACTGTCCTCTTCCACCAAATACCTTGGCAGATGAAGAAGTCATAGTAGAATCTTGTGCAGATGCAAGAGTCGTCGCTCCCATCAATGCTACAAAAGAAACCGCTAAGCTCTTTTTTAAAGTAGAATAATTCATAATTTTCTTTTTTAAGGTTAAACAAATTTTACTTGTGTAATTTTTTTGTGTAGCAAAATTAAACAAATTTTTATTTTCTCCAACACTTATACAAACACCGTTCCAAACTTAGCAAATAAATGAAATTAGCCAATTTTGACACATAATACCTATTGGATTATAAAAACATAACAATGTGCAAAATCTTTTTAACTTAAAAGAATTATTATATATGTATATTTTTCAGCAAACAGAAGTCCTGTTTTTGATACAAGAAACAGATTAATAAATTTCACCTCGTTTGGCTGGAAAGATTGCAATCTAAAACTTAAATCAACAGCTAAAGATGCGGATATTACAATGGCCGTAAAGCCAGATATTCATCTATAAAGAAATATAGGTTAAATCCGGGTTTTTGAATTTCCTGCCGAACAGCTTCAAGCAGGTTAGATCTCGAAATGTCTTTTACGCGATAATTCTGAATGATTCTGAAAGCTTTTTCTGCATATAAAAAAGCCCGCCTTCCACCGTCATCCACAACGTTGGAGTCAATCCATTTTAACACCTCGTCGAGTCCGACATTCTGATGGGCTATGGTAGGAAACACAGGTACCTCTACCGTTTTATGAAGTATTTTTTTTAAGTTATTGGCGAAGATCTCGGCCCCTTCCCGATCAGATTTGTTTACAATAAAGGCATTTGCAATTTCCATCAATCCAGATTTAATGTGTTGGATTTCATCACCCGATTCCGGCACCAAAACTACGATCGTCTGATCTGCTAGTCCGGCAACCTCAATTTCTGATTGACCGACACCAACGGTCTCGATTAAAATATAGTCGAAGAAGGAGGCCTTAAGTACATCAACCATTTCAATGACCTTCGCAGCTAATCCCCCAACAGAGCCTCTTGTAGCAATTGATCTGATATAGATCTCTGGATTGTTGAAATGCTTGGCCATTCTAATTCTGTCGCCCAGCAGAGCGCCCAAGTTAAACGGCGAAGTTGGGTCTACAGCCAGTACAGCGATCTTTTTTCCATTGGTAATCATCTGATCAACGATTGCGCTTACCAGGGTACTTTTGCCAGCCCCAGGGGGGCCGGTAATACCGATTATTTTTACATTGTCCCTGAACTTTAAGCTGCGCAAAAGTTCAGCACTTCCCTCCAATTCATTTTCAACGATAGTCAATGCCCTAGCCAAAAAAAGGAAATTACCGGTTTCAACACCTTCAATTAGATCACGGTTGGTTCTCATCAATAAACTATCTTTGTTACAAAGAACTAAATATAATCCAATTTCTGTTCCCGAACCGCGATAGTTTATTTTGAAAACTTTATACATGTCTATACCGAAAATCATCCACCAGACCTTCAAACATAACAACCTTCCTTTTATTACCCGCTGGCATATCAGTCGATTCCTAAAGAAAAACCCTGAATATCAGTATGAGTTTTATGATGATGCAAGGATAGAGCGCTTTCTGGCGGATGAATACGATGAGGATACGTTTAGACTCTATAAACGGCTGAACATTGGAGCAGCTAAAGCGGATTTTTTTAGATATGCCGTTCTTTATAAAAAAGGTGGCGTATACATTGATATTGATAGCGGCATCAATGGTAAACTAGCAGACTTCATAAAGCCTGAAGACATGGCAGTGATTACCCGGGAAGGGCATCCGGAGCTTTTCGCGCAATGGGCTTTGGTTTATGCTCCAGGTCACCCTTTTCTAAAAAAAACCATGGAAGTAGTTCAACGCAACTTAATGACCAATAAATTCCCTAATGATGTACATCGGATGACTGGACCTTCAGCTTATACTGAAGCCATAAATGAGTCTCTGGCTGCTGACCCAGCTATACCCTATCGATTGTTGGGAACGGATTATAATCAGCATCTTAAGGTGAAATATAGTTTAGGGAAATTTTTCCTTTACCAGAAAGGAGACCACTGGAAAACGAAACAACTGAGTACACCGGTTCTCAAACCTGAAGCCTTATAGCACCAAACCTATTATATTCGCAGTATTAAATAATATATATTAACAAATGAAAGTAAGCGGATTCAGCTACATGCGCAATAGCTTTCTATATGGGTATCCCGTAATAGAATCTATAAAATCCATTTTACCTATATGCGATGAATTTATCGCCGTGGTAGGGAAATCTGACGATCAAACCAGAGCAGCGATTGAAGCAATCGATTCAGACAAGATCAGAATAATTGATACCGTGTGGGACGATGACCTTATTACTGGCGGGCAAATCTTCGCACAACAGGCAAATATTGGTTTGAAAGCAGCTACTGGCGACTGGGTTTTTCACGTACAATCTGATGAAGTATTTCATGAAAATGACCTTCAGGAAATTCATCAAGCGATGTTGGACAACTTAACTGATCAACGTGTTGAAGGATTTGTATTCGATTTCCTCCACTTTATTGGAGACTATAAACACATTGGTACTACTCGGAAATGGCACCGAAGAGAAGTTAGAATCGTCAGGAATCTTCCTGAAGTATACTCTTATAAGGACTCACAGGGTTTTCGTATTTATCCAACCCCGGGTGATTACGAAACCAAACAGAATAGCCGAAAACTGAATGTAAAACTTCTTAAGGCGAAGATATTCCACTATTCCTATTGTAGACATCCGGTCCGATTAGCTGGTAAGGCCAAAAGTTTTAGTAGTTACTACCAATCTAAAGAGAAAAATGAAGAACAGTTTAAAGGCTACGACACCTTCGATTTTGAGACGGTAGCTGATATTCTGGCTCAATTTACGGAAACTCATCCTAAGACAATGTCTGAAACCATAGCCGCTCAGGATTGGACGTTCAAACACAATCCAAACAAAATCGCTTTGTCTCCTCGCCGCTTGTTTCTACATCGTATTGAACAATTGATTGGATGGCGGATTGGGGAATACAAAAACTATAAAATTATCAAATGAGTTATCGAATCCTATTTGACTGCGAGCGCTTAAAATATCAGCATACCGGACTTTTTACATTTTGTGAAAATTTAGGAAAAGCGCTGCTTGAAAATGCTCCTTCAAATTTAGCAATGGAATATTATGTTCCTGCTAACCAAGTGGGGATATTTGGCGATTCAGTCAAATACCATGTCCAAAAACCGTGGCACAAGCTTATTGTTCCTGGTTCGAGGTCACTTGATCTCTGGCACAGTAGCAATCAGGTCTCCAGGTACGGGCCCTCTTCATCTAAAGTCAAAATAGTTTTAACTATCCATGACCTGAATTTTCTGATAGAGAAGCAATCTCAACCAGCAAAAGTCAGCAGGAACTTAAAGAAGATTCAACAGAGAATCAATAAGGCGAGTGCCATCGTATGTATTTCAAACTATGTTGCTGCTGAAGTTGAAAAGCACTTTGATTTGGGAGGCAAAGAAATATCGGTAATATACAACGGATGCACGATCGATGAATACCCAGAGTTTTCCAGCCCGGAGTATAGGCCTGTAAAACCTTTTTTATTTACGATTGGAACCGTACTCCCTAAAAAGAACTTCCACGTTCTTCCCGCTTTGTTGAAGGACAACGATCTGGAATTGATTATCGCAGGAAACCTAAGTTCGGAAGCTTATGTGAGTAAAATTCTAGAGGAAGCTCAAAAGCTCAATGTGGCCTCAAGAGTTAAAATACTCGGTCCGATATCTGATCCGGAGCGGTACTGGTATTATAAGAATGCCTTAGCGTTTGTATTTCCATCTATAGCAGAAGGATTTGGTCTGCCGGTTATTGAGGCCATGCATTACGGCAAACCTGTTTTTCTTTCTAATTTGACTTCATTGCCAGAAATCGGCGGTGATGCTGCATATTACTTCGAGAATTTTGAACCGCAGCACATGCAGGATGTGCTAAAAGAAGGTCTTGAAAACTTCAGCCAGGGGATCATGACAAGGAAGGCAATGGAAAGGGCAAAGCTGTTTACCTGGAAGCAAACTGCCAACTCCTATCTCGATCTTTACCTTAAGCTGCTGTAGTCAATACAGTGGACTCTTTATCGATACACTTAAATCAGTATCTTTGTACCTCACATATCATCAATGAAAGATTATTTTAGATTACTATCGTTTGCAAAGCCCATTGAGAAATTCGCTATTCCATACATTTTTTCGACAATTTTATACATCATATTTAACACCTTAAATCTTGCCCTGTTAGCCCCATTATTAAATACGCTGTTTAATAATAAACAAGAGGTGATGGCTGCAGATTCACTTACGCTAAGTGAAATATCAGACAAATCATGGTTCGATATTATGGCACGGTTCAACGAACTGACCAATTATTATATTCGAAATTATGGTGCACAGGATACCCTGAAATTTGTATGTATGGTAATTATAGCTTCCGTACTGCTTTCCAACATTTTCAAATATTTCTCTTCCCGTATTATTGAGGACTTACGAGTTCATACCTTGCTTAATCTTCGGAGAACCGTATTCAATAATGTTATGGACCTTCACGTTGGTTTCTTTAACAGCTCGCGTAAAGGAGACATCATCTCCAAAGTTTCGTCTGATGTACAGGTAGTGCAGTTTACGGTGACTAATACCCTACAGGTAATTTTCAAAGAACCTGTAACCTTAATTGTCTACGTTTTTATTCTGTTCTCCATTTCGTTTAAGCTTACACTATTCTCCCTTCTCGTAATTCCAATCTCAGGATTGATTATAGCCAAAATCGTGAAGAGACTTAGATCCCAGGCTACAGCCGCACACGAAAGTTTTGCCAATATGCTTGGTTATTTAGATGAGGCGCTCACAGGGATCAAAATTGTAAAAGCGTTCAATGGGACGGAATTTGTTAAAGATCGTTTTCACAATGAAAACAAAACCTACTCGAACATAAATAGGAAGATGGTGAGGAGACAACAGCTCGCATCGCCAGTATCAGAATTTCTAGGGGTATTAATGATCGCCGGAATTGTATTCTTCGGTGGTAGTTTAATTCTAAATAAACAGTCTTCATTGGAACCAGCTGAATTTATTGCTTATATCGCGATATTTTCACAGGTAATGAAACCTGCTAAATCATTAACAGATGCCTTTAGTTCCATACATACAGGTTTAGCGGCTGGCAAAAGGGTACTGGACTTAATGGATGAAAAACCCGAAGTTATCAGTCCCGTAGATGCGAAGCAGGTTAAAACATTCAACTCTGGAATAAGCTTCAGAGATGTATCGTTCTTTCACGGAACCAGGGAAATTTTAAACCATGTTAGCCTCGATATCAATAAGGGAAGCATAGTAGCGCTTGTCGGACCATCTGGTGGTGGTAAATCTACGCTCATGGACCTTATCCCTCGATTTACGGATCCTAAAAGTGGAGGAATCCTTCTTGATGGAATAGACATTAGAGAAATCAATGTCAACTCTCTCAGATCACTCATGGGTTTTGTTAATCAGGAGTCTATTTTGTTCAATGACACGATCTTTAATAACATTGCTTTCGCTAAACCTGAAGCAACATTAGAACAAGTAATGCACGCTGCTAAAATCGCAAATGCTCACGACTTTATTTTAGAATCCGAACAAGGTTATGACACTATGGTTGGAGATAGGGGGATCAGACTTTCTGGAGGTCAGAAGCAAAGAATAAGTATTGCAAGAGCGGTACTTGGCAATCCTCCAATAATGCTATTAGATGAAGCGACATCTGCATTAGACACTGAATCTGAAAAGCTGGTTCAGGATGCTTTATATAAACTGATGGAAAACCGTACTTCTCTAATTATAGCCCATCGATTGTCCACGGTCCAAAATGCAGATATCATATTAGTTCTAGACAGGGGTAAAATCGTTGAGCAGGGTACACATAGTGAGTTGATGAAAAGTGCCGGATTATATAAACGCCTAATTGATATGCAGACATTTGAGGATTAAAGGATATGAAGCGAATTCTGTTTTTTATTCCGGATAATCCCCTCAAGAAGAATTCAGGAAATAAAGTCCGTGCATTAGAACTATTGCTCTATTTCAAATCCAGAGGGCACATGTTGGACTTTGTTAGTGAGCAATGCTGGGGTGAATGGACAGCCAAAGATGTAGAAGACTTTAAAGCAAGCGGGCTCGCATCAAGCACACAGATCTTCAATCGCAAAGGATCAAAAAAGAATCTAATAACCTATTTTCTATTTCATAAACTACCCAATTTTGTTTCCAGATTGTTATCTGGAAAGTTTCATACCTTATTCCCTGACTACGTCACAATAAGACTAAAAAGAGACTTTACCAACTTACTGAAAGCAAATTCGTACGACTTTATATTCATCAATTACGCGACTTGGGCGAGTTTAATTGACAACAATCGATACCTGGGAAATGCAACGACGATTCTTGATAGTCATGATTTTCTTACCGCTCAAAATCAATTACGATATGATATTGGACGGTCTTTCAAAGAAGAGATCCGAAGGATTTCTTTGTTCGATCGTGTATTTGCAATCTCAATTGAGGAACAGTATATCTTCAGTCAATTCTCCAAAACTCCAATTGATTTGGTCCCAATGATGATCAAATCCCCTGCAGCTTTAGAAATTAGGTTCGAAGAAATGTTGTACGACATTATCTATGTGGCAAGTAGAAACCCGCATAACATCAAAGCCTTTGAATGGTTCCTCACAACAGTATATCCACTACTTTCTAAGTCAATCAAGATCTGTGTAGTTGGGCAAATAAATGAGAGCTTTAATGACAGCTATTCAAACATTATTAAAATTCCTTTTGCAGAAGAACTAGATAGTTATTATAAAAAAGCCAGGATCGCGATCTGTCCGATGCTGAGTGGTACAGGTGTCAAAATTAAAGTCATTGAAGCGCTCTCCCATGGATTGCCTGTAGTTTGTAATACAAGAGGCGTAGATGGCCTCTTAAATAAAATTGATAACGGATGTCTGGTCAGTGACGATCCGGCGGAATTCGCCGCTGCCATACACTCTTTATTAACAGATTCGAAAACCTACATAAATCAGTCTAAATTCGCTAAGCGCACGTTTCTATCGAACTATGAGCAAACAAACTGTTATAGAAAGTTGGATCTAATATTAAGATAATGACTAGTCCGAAATTTTCAATAATCACCATCAACTTCAATGACAAAATAGGCCTTGAAAAGACCATTAAAAGTGTAATCAATCAGACCTATACAGATTTTGAATTTATTGTTGTTGATGGCGACAGCGCTGACGGGAGTAAACTGGTCATAGAGGCCCATTCAAAACACTTTACCAGATGGGTAAGTGAATTGGATAATGGGATATACCATGCCATGAATAAAGGAATAAGAATGGCCACAGGACATTACCTCTTGTTCTTGAATAGCGGCGACACTTTAATTGATCAAAACGTATTGAATACCGCCGCCGAAAGGATTGATGGTAGTGCCGATCTCTATTATGGCAATATTCATTTTAAGCAAAAGGATAAGACTACTAAAGTCAGCTTTCCATCGAAACTAACGTTCGACTTTTTCTTCGACAACAATTTGTCTCACCAGGCCACGTTTATAAGACGCATATTATTTGACCGCCTTTTTATGTATAATGAAGATTTCAAGATCGCTGCTGATTGGGAGTTTTTTATATACGCAGTTTGTAAGGCGAATGTTTCCTATCTTCATCTCAACCAATTTATCACAGTTTATGATGGAGCTGGAATTTCATCTGACGAGAACAGTAGAAAAACCATTACTGAAGAGCGTAGCATGACTATCAATAACTATTTTCCTGCGTTCAAAGAAGATTATGAACGCCTGTCGCTCTTTAAGCAACGCAGGGTGAAACAGTTCTTATTGATAAAGGGCCATCGGGGTGCATGGGAAGTCTTAAACATCCTGATGAAAATTATTATTCTATTTATCCCCAAAAAGAACGCAACCATTGACGAGAGTAATAATTGATCCACAGACGTTTATATCTCAGGAGTATGGTGGTATTTCCAGATATTTCACTGAGCTTTTTACACAGTTTAAGAGAAATGAGGAGATAGAACTATTGTTTCCAGTACTTTATACGGACAACATACATTACCTCGAAAGTCCATTTTACCCAAATAGTTATCAGGAAAAGTACGCACTGCTAATCAAATACAGTAAAATATTCCGCCCTTTTCTGCCAAGGAAGCTAAAAAGAAAAAGTAAACAATATACGATCAGTTTGCTGGAAAAGCAGGACTTCGATCTTTTTATACCTACATACTACGATCCTTATTTTCTACCATATTTGTCAGGAAAACCGTTTGTTCTTACGGTACATGACATGATCCATGAACTGTATCCCTCTCATTTCCCTGACGATTTGGAAACAGCAGTAAACAAGAAGATACTCATTGAGGAAGCTACCCTTATTATTGCGGTATCAGAAAATACCAAGAGAGACATTTTACAAATTTACCCCTCAGTTCCATCAGAAAAAATAGCAGTAGTCTATCTTGCACATCATTTTGTAGGAGATTCATTACAACCTAAAAACTTGCCAGCGCATTATATCTTATTCGTGGGTAATCGAGGGTTATATAAGAATTTCACGTTATTTATCCATGCAGTTGCTCCATTATTTAAGAAGTATCGAGAGTTACACCTGGTCTGTGCGGGAGGAAATCCCTTTGACGATGCAGAGCAACTACTCATCAACAACCTTGGTGTATCAGATAGGATTATTCAGCAAAACTTTAGAGATGATGAACTAAAATCTTACTACGAAAATGCCAGATGCTTTGTATTCCCTTCTGCGTATGAAGGATTCGGCATTCCTGTTTTAGAATCAATGTCTGCGGGATGTCCCATCATTCTCACTAACAACAGCTCCTTTCCGGAGGTGGCTGGCGACGCAGGAGTTTACTTCAGACTGGATGACGAATTAGATTTGAGAGAAAAGATTGAGCTGATATGGAACAATGAGCAATTGCGGTTAACGTATAAAGAAAAAGGCCTTAAACAAGCTTTAAAATTCAAATGGAGTAAAACAGCCAAAGAAACATTACAGATTTATCAAAAAGCCATATTAAAATAACATGCAAGACTACATCACAAAATCAGCTGTACTGTTCTTGATATTTAACAGGCCCGACACGACCAGCCGCGTCTTCGAGGAGATAAGAAAGGCTAAACCTTCAAGATTATACATTGCAGCGGACGGTCCCAGAGCAGGTAGACCAGATGAGGAAATTTTATGCGAGCAGTCAAGAGCAGTTTTAGCAAAAATAGATTGGAAATGTGAACTTCAGACTTTATTCCGTCCTGTCAACCTTGGCTGTAAGCATGCAATGTCGTCTGCTATCGACTGGTTTTTTGAACAAGAAGAGGAAGGAATTATTCTTGAAGACGATTGTCTTCCTGATCAAAGTTTCTTCTACTACTGTGACACGCTGCTTGAGAAGTATCGTTTTGACACCAGAATCAGACACATCGCTGGCAGTAACTTGCAGAGAGGTAAAACCTGGGGAGATGCCAGTATCTATTTCACTAACCAAACTCACGTTTGGGGCTGGGCATCGTGGAGAAGGGTTTGGAAAGATTATGACAAAGAGCTAAAACGGTATGATGAGCGTGAAGTTCATGAAAAATTAAGCAACATATTCAACGACCGTTTTGTATTAGAAGAATGGACTAAATTCTTTACACAGTTAAAAGCGGGAGAAATAGATACCTGGGATTATCAGCTGGCGTTTACAAACTTTTTTAACAACGGTTTGTCTGTGAATCCAAATGTAAACCTGATTACAAACATTGGATTCAGGGAAGATGCTACACATACACTGTCAACAAACAGCCCCTACGCCAATATACCCTTGCAGCAATTGTGGGAAATTACCTATCCTACGTATGTCTTACCAGAAAAAAAAGCAGACTATGCCCTCTTTACCTACGACTTCAATTTAGCCCACCGCTGGAAAAAGCACAATAAGTTGAAGAACAGAGTTAAAAGATGGATTAAAGGTCAACACTAATTTAAAGGTTATGAACAATTTAGCTGTCGTAGTTATTCCCTTGTATAAACAAACCTTAACTGCTGACGAAGAACTTTCGATTTTGCAGTGTTTGAAAGTTTTGAGTGCCTATAAAATTGTTGCTATTAAACCGCAGAAACTTAGTCTTCAAAATTATAACGTGGAATTTGATGAAGTCATCAGTTTAGATAATGAGTATTTCAGTGATGTCTCCGGATATAATAAGCTCATGTTATCCGCATCCTTTTACAAACTATTTTTACAGTATGAATATATGTTAGTTTATCAACCGGATGCTTTTGTGTTTAAAGACGAATTGGCATATTGGTGCAACCAGGGGTATGATTATATCGGAGCGCCGTGGTTAAGAACAGGTGCTTTTAAAAACATTTTTAAAAGCACTAAAAACGATATCCTAACCTATCTTCATACGAAGTTCAATATCAAACAACCAAACTCTGACCTACCTAGCGAAAGACAATTTCAAAATAGAGTAGGTAACGGAGGGCTGTCTTTGAGAAACGTGAGCAAATTTCATGAGGTGTGTATTGCTAAACAACAGGTGATAGATAGGTACAACGCAAGGCTAGAGTATTACTTTGGAGAGGATGTATTTTGGTCTGTCGAGGCAAACCGTGATGAAAAATATCTTAACATCCCCAGCTGCAGAGTCGCACTTCGTTTCTCAATAGAACAGAATATTGACTACGGCATTAAATTAAATCATGGAGAACTTCCGTTTGCATGCCACGCCTGGGATCGAGATATTGACATATGGAGACCGTATTTCAGAAGAATCGGTGTAGAAATATAATTAAAGTCACCTAATCGCCCAGAATGAAATCAACAATTATCATTACATCCCGTCAGGAAGAGCGTAAAAAACCTGTAAATCTGAATCAAAAAGATATTGATTTATTTAAACATGAGTTTTCTTTAGCTTTGTCACCAGTCACAGCTATCGAATTATCCAACATCAGTGTTCTTAGAAATGTTCTTTTCTCCTTGCAGAAGCTGACGTTCTTTAAAGCCTATACACACCTGTATTCAACACCCAAAAAATACTTCTTAAAAAGATTACGCCTGTTTCTGACTATTCCTCAACACCTTGAACATGGAATATGGATTACTGATGAAATCAGTTCAGAATACTTTCATTGGTTTACTGACGCATTAACTCGCTTAAAAGCAATAGCATCACATGAAGGTACAGAGATGCTGAAAAAGCAGTTTCCTGTTGTACTCCCCGACAGCTATAAAACAAAGCCCTATATCATAGAGTCACTTAAACTAATGGGTTACAAGCCATTTTTCTATAATCCTAAAAAACGATTGCAAGTCGCAGTTTTATTATCTTGTTCGCACACTGCACCTACCGGAAATTATAATAGTGACCTCATTCTGTCTATAAATAAATCTTTAGCCATCCCGCTGAAAGAGGAGCCTAATCGTAAAATCTATGTTAGCCGTGCCAAAGCCTTAACAAGGAGGGTGTTGAATGAGGAAAGCCTAACTCAATTACTTGCGGACTATGGGTATGAGATTCACATTTTCGAAGACTATACTTTCACCAGGCAGTTGGAGATAATGTCTTCTACAAAAACCATGATCGGTCTTCATGGTGCGGGCTTAACGAACATGCTTTTTATGAAAGGTGGCGGTCAAATTCTTGAACTACGAAACGAAGGAGACAGCCATAATAACTGCTACTTTTCTCTGTCAGCTTCGCTAAATCATGATTATTACTACCTGAATAACAGAGGTGATACGGAAGACACCTATAATGTAAATATCACAGTAGATCCTGATAGTTTGAAGGAAATACTAGCGCTTCTAAAATGAGCGAATTTACTTTGCCTCCGCCGCTAAGCAGCATCTAAAAATTACTTCATCAGGATTACAGGTACATATAATGATCGAATAGTCATTAATATTCGTTAGAGACGTCTTAAAGATCAAAATGTTAATCTCTCTATTATAATCCCTGGGTTCAATTGGGCTGCAAAATCCGCTTTAAGCAATGGGTAGATATGGAACCAATGCGGCTCAGGAAGGTGTTAAGATTATCCTTTCAAGATGGTGTGCTTTGAAACCTCTTTGGAACAAATCAATTAGGTAATGAGTCTTCCCCTATCTAACAAATTTATTAAATTTGACTGTTTAGATGATTTCTAATACTAATAAATGAAAAAAATCAAAGTTCTCGAAATTGTAAACCAGCTCGGGCTTGGTGGCACAGAATATGCGCTTCAATTATTCGCTAAATTCTTAGATAAATCGCATTTCGAAGTCACGGTTATTAGTTTAATAAAAGGCGGTGAGCGGGTTCAGCAATTACAGAATCTCGGTATCAAAGTAGTTGTTCTGTACAACGATTTTAGTCAATTACCTAATTATCTTAAAGAGACGGATGTGGTACACTGGCACGGCGGAGGCTCCTTAGAATCCGAACTTTTTCAGGCCTTAAAGAAGTATAAACCACCCTTAGTTATTCAAACAAATGTATTTGGTATCTATGACTCTTCACCGCTTTACGATCTAATCGATTTTGATCTCTACATATCAAAAATGACCATGGTGCGAAGAATGAGTTTAGACCATCAGCTCCCAGATACTTTTGTCTCCAAGCGAAAGGTACTTCCCTATCCGGTAGATGTAGATGAAATTAATAAATTACTTCCTTCAAACCAAGAGGTTAAAGACTTCAAAGATCAACATGGCCTAAGCGGCTGCTTCATAGTTGGAAGAATAGGCCGCCCGGATAATAATAAGTTTGACCTTATCACTTTGACTGGCTTTGCTAAATTCGCTAGGCGTGTAAAAAACACCAAATTTCTACTTGCCGGTGCTACAGAGGAGATGATCTCACATGCGGAATCACTGGGGATACGCGATAGACTGATAGTCATTGAAAACACAGTAGACCTTAAAACGCTACTGATATACTATAAGGCTATGGACGTGTTTTTAGCTGCCAGTCAAATGGGGGAAAGTTTCGGTATGGTCATAGCGGAAGCTATGTCAGTTGGGACGCCAGTGCTAACCATAAGCACCGAGGAGAAAGACAACGCGCAAATCGAACTTATAAATAATGAGGAAAGTGGAATTGTTGTTAAAAGAAGTAAAACATCAATCGCTCAAGCGCTAAAATATTTACAGCGGAACCCATCAATCAGGCTAAAGCTGTCACAGCAGTCGAAATTAAAAATAGCAAAAGACTATAAGGCTCAAAACATAGTGAAAAGTTTAGAGCAATTGATTCTAACGCATTTTCAGCTGCCAACAGACAGGTATGTTGAGGGAACCCTCCTGCAACCCTACTCGCAGGAAATGATTGAGGATTACAAGATGAGATGTAAGAATTTATTTGGACCGTTTAAAACTTTAAACCTAGCAATATTGAAATTCAAGAACCTGATGTCAGCATCTAAATAACTACTTGCCTTTAATCTCTTTCCATAACCGCGAGAGTAAAGGCTTTTTCTTCACTTCAACAGCATCGGAGATATTTATACGTTGTATAGAATCTGACTTGAGGATCTCGCTTATCGTACCCTTAAGAAATCGTAGTTTACGCCAGGTAGTCTTCACCAAAGGATGGAAATCCTTTAAGACATGAGCATTGTGTTTATCTATAGCACACCAAAGATTATAAAAACTGTCTATAGAAAAATCCGTTTTATGACCCCAATTCTGAAATTTCAAACGAATAGCTTCTGCGTCTCGAGCCCAACTTTGATGGAGAACCAAATCATCCCAGATTTCTAGGATATTTCCGGATTCATTAATTCTAGCCATATGATATACCGGATTATTAGTGGCAAAATTCAAACTTTCATTTGACTCCGCTACGATCAAATATCCATCTTCTACCCGTTTAAAAAGAGTGGCAACTTTGCAGGCGATCGTAGTAGGAACTTTAGTATCATACTTTTGCAACTTATTGATAAAAGCTTCAAAATCAATAAAATATTCATCAGAATCAATTTGGATGTACCAATCGCATCTCCCCATTCTTGAAGCCAACATATTTCGCTCCCGGGTATCGCACTGGATAGCAGTTAAATCAGAGATATAGAACTTATCCTCATAAATAACTATTCTACCTTGCTGATCAAACTCCTTTAGCCAAATCCAGAAGTCTCCCTTTATGTCAAATGGCTCACCAGACCATGTGAGTCTGTAGATATCAACTGCCAGGTAGATTTCATCTATATGTTGATAGATTAACGGCAATAGCACCTTTACAAACTCGTAGTCATAGGATATGAGAATTCCTACTTTGATTACTTTCATAGGTCAAAAACTTTTAAAGTAAAAGAGCCATCTAAACTAGACGGCTCTTTATAAGAATATCATTATATGATTTACAATTTACGTTTTACTTCTACTTGTTCGTAAGCCTCAACGATGTCTCCAACTTCAATGTTGTTAAAGTTATGAATGTTCAATCCACACTCGTAACCTCTTGAAACTTCTTTAACATCATCTTTATAACGTTTCAATGAAGCCAGTTCACCTGTGTAAACTACCACACCATCTCTAACGATACGGATCTTACTGTTACGTGTAATCGTTCCATCCAATACCATACATCCTGCAATCGTACCCACTTTAGTGATTTTGAAGGTATCTCTGATCTCCACGTTAGCGGTGATTTTCTCTTCAAACTCTGGAGCCAACATACCTTCCATCGCCGCTTTGATCTCATTGATCGCATCGTAGATGATTGAATATAGACGAATATCGATTTGCTCTGCCTCAGCTAGCTTACGCGCACCTGGCGAAGGACGAACCTGGAAACCGATGATAATCGCATCAGAAGCCGACGCCAACAATACATCAGATTCAGAGATCTGACCAACTGCTTTACTGATCACATTGATCTGTATTTCAGGAGTTGATAGTTTCAACAATGAATCGGATAGTGCCTCAATCGAACCATCCACATCACCTTTAACAATCAAGTTAAGCTCTTTAAAGTTACCGATCGCTAAACGACGACCAATCTCATCCAAAGTAATGTGTTTCTGAGTTCTCAGACCCTGCTCACGCATTAACTGTAGGCGTTTGTTCGCAATCTCTCTCGCTTCAACCTCATTCTCCATGGCGTTGAATCGATCACCGGCAGTAGGCGCACCTTGCATACCCAATACCTGAACCGGTACCGAAGGTCCAGCCTGATCTACTTTCTGACCACGTTCGTTAAACAACGCTTTAACACGTCCGCTATAACTACCTGCCAAAATAGGATCACCTACTTTCAACGTACCTGCTTGTACCAGAACCGTAGTTACAATACCACGACCTTTATCCAATGTAGCCTCTATAACACTACCTGTTGCACGTTTCGAAGGATTCGCTTTTAAGTCAAGCAACTCTGCTTCTAACAATACTTTCTCTAAAAGTAAGTCTACATTCAAACCGCTTTTACCTGAAATCTCCTGAGACTGGAAGTTACCTCCCCAATCCTCAACAAGGATATTCATGATCGAAAGCTGCTCACGTATTTTATCTGAGTTTGCACCCGGTTTATCAATTTTTGTGAAGGCAAATACCAAAGGTACCCCAGCTGCTTGCGCGTGACTGATCGCCTCTTTAGTTTGTGGCATCACCGCATCATCCGCAGCAACTACGATGATCGCGATATCCGCTACTTTCGCACCACGAGCACGCATCGCCGTAAAGGCTTCGTGACCCGGAGTATCCAGGAACGTAACTTTTTTACCTGTTGGCGTAGTTACCATATAGGCACCAATGTGCTGGGTAATACCCCCGGCCTCACCAGCTACCACATTCGCACTACGAATATAATCCAGCAAGGAAGTCTTACCATGATCGACGTGACCCATGATCGTAACAACCGGTGCTCTTCCTTCTAAATCTTCTACTGCATCTTCTTCTTCAATGATACTATCGCTTTCATCATCTGGTTTAACGAATTGGATTTCGTAACCAAACTCATCAGCAACAATAGTCAGCGTCTCCGCATCCAAACGTTGATTGATGGATACGAACATACCTAAGCTCATACAAGTACCAATAATTTTGGTAACCGGTACATCCATCATCGAAGCCAACTCATTCGCCGTAACGAACTCGGTAACTTTCAACACTTTAGACTGAAGCTCTTGTTCCATTGCCGCTTCCTCAGCTGATAACGCGACATCGTCACGTTTACCACGACGAAGTTTTGCACGCTGAGCAAACTTACCAGATTTACCAGCTCCACTTAAACGTGCAAGTGTTGCTTTAATCTGATCTTGTATTTCTTTCTCAGTAGGCTCCTCCTTCGGACCACCACCTGGTGCTCCCGGTTTTGCATTTCTGAAGTTAGGCCTGTTGGCCGTATTGTTTGTATTGTTCCTGAAATCAGGTCTGTTTCCAAAAGTCGGAGCAGCAGGTCTCGCCGGAGTAGCTTGGCCTGGTTGTCCAGCTGGAGCAGTACCACCCGTGTTCGGACCAGTAGATTGTCCGGGACCTCCAGGAGTCTTTTTGCGTTTACGTTTTCTTTTCGCCTCAGCACTTTCGCCAGAAGAGGCAACTGGTGATGATTTACGATCAGGTGTAACCGGTAAAGTAATTTTACCAATAATATTCGGACCAGATAACTTTACTGATCTTGCTTTGATTACCTCATTGTCATCCGCTTTCTCTGGCGCTTTAGGCGCTTCAACAACTGGTGCCGGAGCAGCAGGAGTTTCCGCAACAGGAGCTGGAGTTGGGGTAGAAGCAGGTGTAGAAACCTCCACAGGCTTTTCTTCCGCTTTAGGTGCTTCAGCTGTTTTAGCTTCTACAGTTGCGGCCGGAGCAGCAGGCGTTTCAGCAACAGGAGCCGAAGGTTTCTCTTCTTTTACAACCTCAGGTTGAACAGGTGCTTGAGCTACCGGAGCAACTGGCTCTGGAGCAGCAGTCGTCTCTTCTTTCTTAGCAGAACGGGATTTAGAGTTTAAGTCATCTAAATTGATCTTGCCAACTATTTTAACACCAGGTAATGAACCCTCATCCGCTTTTGGCGCTTCAGGCTCAACAGGTGCAGCAACCGGAGTAGGCGCTGCAACAGTTGCAGCTGGTTTTACAGGCTCCTCTTTTGCTTTCTCAGCAGGTGGGCTGTAAGCGTTCAGGTTCTTGATTAGAATACCTTCGTTCTCGAATTCTACGTTTTTTCTAGGTGCTTCAGCAACTTTCTCAGTTACCTCGGGCTCATCACGACGGATTTTACCAATAACAATCTGATTGGCCTCTTCTTTCACGATCTTATCACCCTGAAACTCTTTCAAAAGCGCATCGTACATATCGCGAGAGAGTTTGGTAGTGGGTTTATTCTCAACAGAAAAGCCTTTCTTTTCCAGGAAGTCAACGGCCGTAGCGATTCCTACGTTAAGTTCCTTAACTGCTTTGAATAAAATTATTGGTTTGTCGTCTGACATTGATTATCCTATTTTTCTTTAATTCTTATACAAAAGTAACGTTTATTCTTGTTTATTTCATGTCTAAACAGCCAGTTTTTGCGTTATTCAAACTCTGATTTTAAAATACTCATCACTTCTTTTATTGTTTCTTCTTCTAAGTCGGTGCGTTTAACTAACTCATCAATAGATAGTGCCAACACACTCTTAGCCGTATCACAACCGATGGCTTTAAGCTCATCGATGATCCAGCTGTCTATTTCATCTGAGAATTCCTCGATATCCACATCCTCGTCTTCTTCTCCAGCCTCACGGTAAACGTCGATTTCATATCCCGTCAATTTACCTGCCAGTTTGATATTATGCCCGCCACGTCCAATTGCTAATGACACCTGATCCGGCTTTAAGTAAACCGCAGCATGTTTTGTTTCATCATCTAATTTGATCGAAGTGATCTTAGCCGGACTTAAAGCCCTGGTAATGTATAGTGAAACATTGTTTGTGAAATTGATCACATCAATGTTTTCATTTTTAAGCTCTCTAACGATACCGTGGATACGTGATCCTTTCATACCAACACAAGCTCCAACCGGATCAATTCTGTCGTCGTAAGATTCCACAGCAACTTTAGCTCTTTCACCAGGCTCACGAACAATCTTCTTAATGGTGATTAAACCATCGAAAATTTCAGGAACCTCAATCTCAAATAAGCGTTGTAAGAATTCTGGCGCTATCCTTGAAATAATGATCTTAGGTGTACTGTTTACCATATCTACCTTAAGGATCACCGCACGAACTGAATCTCCTTTTTTGAAATAATCCGCAGGGATTTGTTCAGTTTTAGGCATCATCAACTCATTACCTTCATCATCAAGAACAAGCGTTTCTTTTTTCCATACCTGGTAAACCTCACCAGTTACAATCTCGCCAACTCTATCTTTATATTTTTTGAAGATCTCGTCTTTTTCAAGCTCCAATACTTTAGAAACCAAGGTTTGGCGAGCAGCTAAAATAGCTCTTCTACCGAAGCTCTCCAACGTGATCTGCTCAATGTAGTCGTCTCCAACTTCCATATCTGCATCCAGTTGTTTCACTTCCGCAAGTTCAATCTCCAGATCATCATCCTCTGAGAATCCATCTTCCATTACCTTTCTTGTGCGCCAGATCTCTAAATCCCCGTTGTCAGGGTTTACAATCACGTCACAATTCTCATCGGTACCGTATTTCTTACGCAGCATGCTACGAAAAACCTCTTCCAATACACTAATCACCGTCGGACGGTCGATGTTCTTGAAGTCCTTAAACTCCTGAAATGAATCGATTAAATTAATATTGCTCATTTTTATTTAAATGAAATTAAAACCTTTGTTTCTGTTATATCATTAAAGTCTATGCTGGTTTCTACCAACTGAACTTTCTTGCCTTTTTCTTTTACTTTAGCTTCAATCAGAATTCCCTGATCAGTAACCGAAAGCAATTTTCCTTCTTTTACTTCACCATTACTAAGCTTCAATCCAACCTCACGACCAATATTTTTGTCGTATTGCCTTTTCAGCCTTAATGGCTCTCCTACTCCCGGAGATGAAACTTCCAGGTTGTAAGCTTTTTCAATCGTATTCTCTTCTTCCAAATGGAAACCAACATGTTTGCTTATCGCTGCACAATCCTGGATATTAATCCCTTCATCGCCGTCAACATGAATGATAAGCTTGTTATTGGGCAGCATTCTCACTTCCACCAAAAACAGCTCTGGCCTATCCGAGATCTTCTCTTCAACTAACTCTGTAACTCTTTTTTCTATCTGCATAACCAATTCGCAAATAACAGAAAAGAGGGGACATCTGCCCCCTCTTGCCCACTATTATGCTGCAAATATAGGAAAAATTATTATAATTTAAAATACATATATTCATAGGCTTAGGTAGCGCATTTCCCATCAATTATCGTTACCAGCAACTTAAGGAATGGAAATAGATAAAAATTACTTCCTTTGTGTAATTGAACCATGACCACACAAATCAAAATTGCGCTTCTCTTTGTATTGTTGCCGTTGGTCTCTTTTTCACAGAAATATGCCCAGGTAATTTCCTTGGGATATACGCATGATTCTGGTGTTTCAATCCATGAAATTGACGAAAAAGGAAATGCATACATTATTATGAGGCACTACAGCCCTCAATGGAGTAGCTTTTTATTTCCAAATGGCGAAGCAGATGGAAATATGGTTCTGGCCAAACTGAGCCCTTCAGGGAAGTTACTTTGGTCGAAGCCCTTTATAGCAGAGGTCTACTACATCAAGGCAGACGCACAAGAGAACATTTATATATCAGGAGTAGGTAGCGGAATTAAGTTAGACAATGGCACTACGCTCGCTGGAGGCTCATTCGTACTTAAACTCGATAAAACGGGTAAAGCACTGTGGGGAGCGGTATCAGAAACTACGGGTTTGACAGCTACCTCTGGTCCTATCGCAATCGCCGAGGACGGCATATATTGGAATGCTTCCTTTTATGGTAGAACAAAATTGCAGGATAGAACACTAACTGCTATAGACAATAGTTCTCCGGATTCCTTCGTGGCAAAAATAAACGGTACTGGTGTCATCACAGGCTTGTACCATGAAAATTCAAGGTCTATTGTTCAGGTAATGGTTGAAGCTGAGAATGGAAATGCAGCTTTAATAATTAGTCGGGGTGGCATAACTAGAAACAGAATTATCCTGGATAAAGACTGCACAGTGATATCTGACGTGCCATCATTTTACTATCCTGATTTCCCTGGGAGAATTACCCAGACACCAACAGGATATGAAATGCTTACTGCTGTAGGAACCTATAGAATGCCGGTTGGTTACGTTGGCACAGGCTTTTATAACATTCGTTTAAACAAGAACCTCGATGTGCTTGATTCCGTAAAAATATTTGAGCCTTACCAGCCAATGAATCCAGATGCTGGCGGCAAATTTATAGTTGATGGAGTTGGTAGTCAGAAAACAGGTTTTTTCCTGGAATCTATTCCTAAACCGTATTTGACCGCTCAACATAAGGATTGGCTGCATTTCGATGAAAATTATGAGATGACTCGCATTGCCGACGAAAATCCAGAAAATGCTAACTTTAATGATGCGATTAACCGCTATTATGTAAAAATGGTCGGCGATACGCTTCATATGTTGATCAGGCGCTTCAGCTATTATCATGGCAATAGTTTCACGCTTAATAACGAAACTTATACGACGCCTTCTAACGACAACTTCAGTTGGTTCTGGGCCAAATACGTCTATCAGGAGCCTGACTCCTGCAGGAAGATAAAAGTTCAAATTGTCCAGCATGGAAAAGAAGGGAGTCAGGCAGTAGTCATCAAACTGAAATTGCCGCAATCCTGTCCTGCAACGGAAGATCTTGTCATTCCCGTATCCTTGTTGGATCCATCAAAGAACCAGAATGACCTCAGCCTTCCTACTCAGGTAACTATAAAAAAAGGGGAGTCTTCAGCAGAACTGGTGATCGCAGTAACGGACGACAATGTGATGGAGCCCGATGAAACCTTTACCCTTTCCCTTTCGCTCCATACAAACACTGCTGGATATCAGCTGGGTGGTGCAACTGCCATAAACCCGAAGTTTAATATCGAGGATGACGATGCGGAGGACCAAATTGAAATCACTTTTCCAAAAGAGGTGGAAGAAGGCAAAACGGGCGTAATTACGATCACTATTCCCAATGGTAAACTTTCTCCTGTAGCGATCTTGTTCAGCCTTGGGCAAATCTGGAGTGAATTCGATGCAGATAAAGGACTGGATTACAGTCTACCACACTTGATACTGCCGGCATATACAAATACCATTCAACTGAGCTTTAGTGCAGTTAACGACGATCTATTGGAGGGAGATGAATTTTTAGCGGGGTCTCTTACAATAAATTCAAATACCTTTAAGACATTTAAGGTCAATCCCGGGGAGGTAAAGGTTAAAATAATAGACCCCGACAATACCTACGACAACCGTGTGTTTTACATCAATCCTTTCGTAGACAGTTTGTATGAGGGCAACTCCCAGGCCTACACGCTAAATCTAAACTACCCCTTAAAATTGCAGCGCCCGTTTACCCTATCCACACTTCCCGCAAAGCCGTTGCCTGGTTATGTTTCTCAGTCTTCAACTGTTATGAACTACGGCCCTTCCGGCTTTACATTTTCTATAAAGCATCTTGAAGACATGAATCTTAATAAGGAAAAGTCGGTTGTATTCAATTTTAACGCCACTGATTTGCATACAGGGGATTATAGATTTCGGTGGAAAAACGGGATGTCAAATACCATGGAAATCTACCTGGTGGACAACGACAAAGACTTTACTGAGCTCGATGCGCCCAATGCGTTCTCTCCAAATGGTGATGGCGTTAATGACAACTGGTCGATAAAGTCGCTAGTGGGGGCAAAAAACTGCAAAGTCACTATTTTCAACCGGTATGGCGTTTTGGTATTTGGTTCGACAGGTTATGATGTTCCCTGGGATGGGAAATTCAAAGGCTCAGATATTGCAGCAGGCGCATACTTCTACAAGGTAACTGTTGGTGACAAAAATTATTCTGGCAATGTAAACGTGATCCGATAATATTAAAACAAGAACAATACCCCAAATAACTTTTCCACCCACTTCACAATAAGTAATTCTCACACACCCTATTACAATCTCAACAAGGTAAGCGCAATGCGACCATGCTTGAATAAATAATCAATTTGGATATCCTCCAATGGTAGCATTTTTAATGTTGTATGAGTCAGCTTCATTCTGTGCATATCGATCAGTGCCTGTCACCTCAAACGAACTTCATCTTTGTTCGCAGGAATTTCGGTTGTTGAAGAAAGACTTTCAGCTTCGGCTTTCAAGTAGCCCATATCGTTTAATATTGGATAGTGCCTGGTAATATTTGTATAAAACATCTTATAGTTGGTTGTTTCAAAACACGAAGGTATTTTTAACTAGAATTCTAAACAATATGCCTAAAAGAATCTTATAAAGTGTATAAGACTATACTATGACCGTATTTATTACCAGAGTAATCCCAGAAGATATAAAGCTACCTATTATTGATCAGGGGCATGAAGTAAAGGAATGGAAAGAGCCACGGGTAATGACCGATGAGGAGTTGATTGAGCACTGCAAGGAGAGTGATGCCGTCCTCTGCATCAGCCAGAAATTAGATGCTAATTTCTTTGATGAATGTAGCCATCTTAAAGTTGTTGCCACCAATAGCGTTGGTTTTGATCATATTGACATAGAGAAAGCTACAGCTTTGAAGATACCAATAGGCAATACGCCAAATGTACTTAGCAAAGCTACCTCTGATATCGCCTTCCTATTGATGCAAACGGTAGCCAGAAAGGCCTTGTTCTGGCATAAAGAAATCTTAAATGGCCATTGGGATTTCCTCGATCCGTTCAAGGATCTTGGACTCGACCTTCAAGGAAAAACTTTGGGAATATTTGGATTAGGCAGAATCGGACTAGACTTGGCTAAAAGCGCTAAAGGTGCGTTTGATATGCCCGTTATTTATCATAATCGCCATAAAAACGAAGACGCAGAAGCTGAGATCGATGCAACATATGTAAGCTTCGATGAGCTATTAGTGCATAGCGATGTCATCAGTGTGCACGCAAACCTAAATGAAGAAAATAAAGGTATTTTTAATATCGACGCTTTCGAGAAGATGAAGTCGACGGCTATATTTATTAATACTGCCCGGGGCGGTCTTCACAATGAGACAGATCTATTGAAAGCCCTCCAGGAGGGCATTATCTGGGGCGCCGGCCTAGACGTTACTAACCCAGAGCCCATGGATCAGAATAATCCGCTGCTAGAAATGAAGAACGCAGTCGTTTTGCCACACATCGGATCTGCCACACTGGAGACACGACTAGCTATGGTTAAACTTTCTATTGAGAACATCATAGCAGGATTAAATGATGAGCGGCTACCTGAATGTGTTAATCCTGAAGTTTATGATTAGTCAATTCGTACGTCTGCAACCTATCTGACTAGCGACTGTTGTGTAGGCTTTACGCCAAGATTCAGTTGACCTTTCGCGATCTGTTCTGCATCGCCAAACTTAGCGTTCAGATGGGTAATCACAAGGTATTCCCTACCCTTAATAAAGGGCTGATTAGGTGTGAACAAAATACCTGTATCTGACAGCAAATAACCCCCTTGAATCAGCTCTTCCCGAATACTGGTGTCATTTTCAGAAGGGGTCTGAAGAACGGCAATCAGTTCCTTAAAAACTGAATCCGCAGGGTCAATCTGCTGCAGCTGGAGTAAACCAGGTTTATCGATGTCACCAATTACAATCCCACTACTGTCTTTATTGAATGTGATAGATATTGGCTTATTATTTGATGAAGAGCACCCAATAACACCACATAAAAAAACCAATAAAGAGAAATTAACGATACATTTAACCATAGCACTAAATTAACATTATGAGACTGATTATTGAAATTTTATTAATGGGACTGGCTGTGTTTCTTGGCGCCAGATTCGTGCCGGGAGTAGCTGTTGACGGATATGGAACAGCAATTATTGCGGCACTGCTTATCGCCCTTGCGAATGCCACCATAGGGTTTATTCTGCGCCTGCTAACCTTCCCAATAAACTTTCTTACGCTTGGATTGATGTCATTCGTCATTACCGTTTTGATGATCATGTTGGTCGCGAACATCATGAGCGGATTTAGCACTTCCGGCTTCCTGGCCTCGGCAATCCTGGCTATAGTAGTAGCAGTGTTGAAGGCTATATTCGGACTGGTACTGGGTTCCGATAAGGATTAATTATCCTGAAGCATACCATTTACATCAGACTCCGATTGGTTATCTGAGAATATCCCGTGAAATTACCAACTTTTGAATCTCTGAAGTGCCCTCATAGATCTGTGTGATCTTGGCGTCGCGCATCAATCTTTCAACGTGGTATTCCTTTACGAAACCATAACCGCCATGGATTTGAACCGCTTCTACGGTAACATCCATGGCTACTTTTGATGCATAAAGTTTAGCCATCGAACCGGCAAGTGTATAAGATAAGCCCTGATCTTTTAGCCAGGCAGCTTTATAGACAAGCAGACGTGCGGCTTCAATATTAGTGGCCATGTCTGCAAGCTTAAAAGCCACTGCCTGGTGATCTGAGATAGGCTTGCCGAAGGATTTACGTTCTTTAGA